>Ga0210051_1003425_pt1 | contig 15744 bp, 12 predicted proteins | sample CryGey092014_all_FD_185464 | JGI IMG/M metagenome (GOLD analysis project Ga0210051, IMG submission 185464) | Groundwater microbial communities from aquifer - Crystal Geyser CG23_combo_of_CG06-09_8/20/14_all (SPAdes) (version 2) | ecosystem: Environmental > Aquatic > Deep subsurface > Groundwater...
TTTCGCGGGTTCGTCCGCGACCGGGCGCAGGATGCGCGGGAGGTCGCGGACGCCTCGGAGGCGGGCAGGACGCCCGCCCCCGCATGAGCGAAAAGTATTTTCAGGCCGGGAACGCTTGACTGCCGACACAAGCTGGATAGTTACAGATTTTGGTCAGCTCTTCCGCCTCCGCCTTCTCACTTAAAAAATGCCTTACCCCCTCTTCACCATTTCTTCATCTTGGTCTGTTATTAACCCCAAGAATCGAATAAAATTTTTTACGGACTGTTGGCTATCCTTAATTGCCCATGAGGTTCTGTCTTGCGGAAAGACTTTCTGCCGTTTTCCAAGCCCTCGATCAGTGAAGCGGAGATCGGCGCCGTGGCCGAGGTGCTGCGCTCCGGCTGGATCACCACCGGCCCGAAGTGCGCCGAGTTCGAGGAGGCCTTTGCCCGCTACTGCGGGGCCCCAGGCGCGGTGGCCCTGACCTCGGCCACCGGCGGCATGCACCTTCTGTTCACCGCCCTGGGCATCGGCCCGGGCGACGAGGTGGTGACCCCGGCCATGACCTGGGTCTCTACCGTTAATCTGATCACCCTGGCCGGGGCCACCCCGGTGTTTTGTGACATCGACCGCGACACCCTGATGACCACGGCGGCGCTCATCGCGCCCTGCCTTTCAGAACGTACCCGGCTCATCCTGCCGGTGCATTTCGCCGGGGCCGCGGCCGACATGGCGCCGATCCGGGCTCTGGCCGCCAGCCGCGGCATCACCCTGGCCGAGGACGCGGCCCATGCGGCCGGCACCGAGTATGGGGGTGACCGGATCGGCAAAAAAGGCACCAGCATCTTCTCCTTTCACCCGATCAAAAACATGACCACCGGCGAGGGCGGCATGTTCTGCTCCGATGATGCTGCCCTGCTCGACAAGGTCCGCTGCCTGAAGTTCCACGGCCTTGGGGTGGACGCTTACGACCGCACCATGCAAGGCCGCTCGCCGCAGGCCGAGGTCATCATGCCGGGCTTCAAGTACAACCTCACCGACTTTGCCGCCGTACTTGGCCTGGGCCAACTGGCGCGCCTTAACGAGTTCATCGAGCAGCGCACCCGCCTGGCGGCGCATTATGCGGCACGGCTGGCCGAGGTGGCGGAGATCCTGCCCCTCACTGAACCGGCCTGGCCCATGCGCCACGCCTGGCACCTCTATATCGTTCGCCTGGATACGGCCAAGGCCGGCATGAGCCGCGACGAGTTCATGGCAGAGCTGAAGAAACGTAACATCGGCACCGGCCTGCACTTTCGCGCCGTGCACCAGCAGAAGTATTACCGCGACACCTTGGGCCTGCCCGCCGAGGCCCTGCCGGCCACCACCTGGAACTCGGAGCGCATCTGCTCGCTGCCGCTCTTCCCGGCCATGAAGCTTGGCGATGTCGATGATGTGGTGGCCACCATCAAGGAGGTGCTTGGCCGATGATCGCCCCTGCCCTGTCCATCGTCATTCCCGTGTTCAACGAGGCCGCCTGCCTGCCGGAGCTGATCCGCCGCTGCCTGGCCGCCGGCCGGCGGACGGCGCGGCCCTTCGAGCTCATCCTGGTGGATGACGGCAGCTCGGACGGCACCACCCGGATGATCACCGCGGCCGCCGACCAGCACGCCCCGGAGCTGGTTGCGGTGATCCTCAACCGCAACTACGGCCAGCATGCCGCGGTCTTTGCCGGCCTGGCCCAGAGCCGCGGCGCCATGGTCGTTACCCTGGACGCCGACCTGCAGAACCCGCCCGAGGAGATCCCCGCCCTGGTGGCGGAGATGGATAAAGGCTTCGACGTGGTGGGCACGGTGCGCGGCAACCGCCAGGACAGCATGTTCCGCCGTTTCTCCTCGTCACTGATCAACAAGATGGTGCGCCAATCGACCGGGGTCATGATGCACGACTACGGCTGCATGCTGCGCGCCTACCGCCGGCCGATCGTTAACGCCATGCTGCTCTGCCGGGAGAACTCCACCTTCATCCCCATCCTGGCCAACAGCTTTGCCCGGACCACCACCGAGATTACCGTGGCCCACGCCCCGCGCCTCAAGGGCGAGTCCAAGTACGATCTCATCAAGCTCCTGAGCCTGCAGTTCGACCTGCTGACCAGCATGTCCACCTTTCCGCTGCGGCTGCTCTCCCTGGTCGGCACCCTGATCGCTTGCTGCGGCATGGGCTTTGGCGTTTTCTTGCTGATCATGCGCCTGGTCTATGGCGCGGTCTGGGCCGCCCAAGGGGTGTTCTCGCTCTTTGCCGTGCTCTTTGTCTTTGTCGGCGCCCAGTTTATCGGCCTGGGCCTGCTCGGCGAGTATATCGGCCGCATCTTTCGCGACGTGCGCGGCCGGCCCCGTTACTTTATCCAGGAGATCCGCGGCGGCCAACGCGCCCCTGACCCCATGCAACCGGGTTCCGCCCCGGCAACCTTCCAAAACGAGAGGACATCATGAAAGCTATCGTACTTGCCTATCACAATATCGGCTGCGCCGGCATCCGGGCGTTGCTCGCCCAAGGCTTCGACATCCAGGCCGTCTTCACCCACCAGGACGACCCCGAGGAAAACATCTGGTTCGAGTCGGTGGCGGAACTGGCCGCGGCCCATGGCCTGCCGGTCTTCGCGCCCGAGGACATCAACCACCCCCTGTGGCTGGCCGAGATCAAGAAAATGCAGCCGGACATCATCTTCTCCTTCTATTACCGTAACCTGGTCGGGCCCGAGGTCTTAAGCATCCCGCCGGCCGGCGGCCTTAACCTGCACGGCTCGCTGTTGCCCCGCTACCGGGGCCGCTGCCCGGTGAACTGGGCCTTGGTGCATGGCGAGGCCGAGACCGGCGTCACCCTGCATTACATGACCGCCCGGCCGGACGACGGCGACATCGTCGGCCAGCAGCGGGTGGCCATCGAGGAATCCGACACGGCGCTTACCCTGCACCACAAGCTGACCGCCGCGGCCAGCCTGCTGCTTAACGAACTGCTGCCCGCCGTGGCCGCGGGCACGGCGCCACGCCTGGCCCAGGACCAGAGCCTGGCCAGCTACTTCGGCGGCCGGCGACCGGCCGATGGCGAGATCGACTGGGACCAGCCGGCCACGACGGTGCGCAATCTGGTGCGGGCGGTAACCCGCCCCTATCCAGGCGCCTTCACCTACCTGGGCAATCGCAAGGCCTTTTTCTGGTCGGTGAGCCTGGTGGCGGAGAACGAGGGCAAGGCCCCGGGCCACGTGCTGTCCACCACGCCCCTGGTGATCGCCTGCGCCAGCGGCGCGGTGCGGGTGGAGGCCGGTCAGCTCGAAGCCGGGGTATTCGTCAACGGCGCGCAACTGGCCACGGAACTGAACCTGGTGGCCGGCATGCGCTTCGGCCTGCGGGCCTCGGCCGAGGTCGAGGAACGCCGCAAGAAGCATGTGCTCATCCTCGGGGTGGACGGTTTTATCGGCAACCACCTGAGCGAACGGCTGCTGGACAGCGGCCGCTACGAGGTGCACGGCATGGACCTCGGCGCCACCTCCATCGGCCGCCACCTGGGCCGGCCCGGCTTTCACTTCCGCGAGGGCGACATCTCCATCCAGCGCGAATGGATCGAGTACCATGTCCGCAAGTGCGACATCATCCTGCCCCTGGTGGCCATCGCCACCCCGGCCGAGTATGTGCGCCGGCCCTTGAAGGTCTTTGAACTGGACTTCGAGGAGAACCTGCGTATCGTCCGCTACTGCGCCAAGTACAAAAAACGCATCATCTTCCCCTCCACCTCCGAGGTCTACGGTATGTGCGCCGATCCGGAGTTTGACGAGGAAAACTCTACCTGCGTGCTGGGGCCGATCCGCAAGCAGCGCTGGATCTACTCATGCAGCAAACAGCTCATGGACCGGGTGATCTGGGCCTACGGCGCCACCGAAGGGTTACCCTTCACCCTGATCCGGCCCTTCAACTGGGTGGGACCACGACTGGACAGTCTGGCCTCGGCCCGGGTGGGCAGCTCGCGGGTGATCACCCAGCTCATTTTGAACCTGGTGGAGGGCACCCCCATCCGCCTGGTGGACGGCGGCAGCCAGAAGCGCTGCTTCACCGACGTGAAGGACGGCGTCGAATGCCTCTACCGCATCATCGAGAACAAGGACAACGCCTGCAACGGCAAGATCTTCAATATCGGCAACCCGGACAACGAGGCCTCGATCGCCGAGCTCGCCGATATCCTGGTCGAGAAGTTCAACAAGCACCCGCTGCGCGACAAGTTCCCGCCCTTTGCCGGCATCCGCCCGGTGGAGGCGCGGGCCTTTTATGGCTCCGGCTACCAGGATGTCCTGCACCGGCGGCCGTCCATCCGCCAGGCCCGCACTATTCTGGGTTGGCAACCCACGGTGGGTATCGATCAGATGGTGGAGGAGACCCTGGATTACTTCCTGCGCCATGAGGTTGGCCAGGCCGAGCTGTGAGCATGGCGCCGCTCGTCGCCGGCCTGCGCATCGACGTGGACACCCTGCGCGGCACCCGCCTGGGGGTGCCTGCCCTGGTGCGCCTCCTCGACCAGGCCGGTATCCAGGCCAGCTTCTTTTTCTCGGTGGGGCCGGACAACATGGGCCGCCACCTTTGGCGGCTGCTGCGGCCGAGCTTTCTCATGAAGATGCTGCGCACCCGGGCGGCCAGCCTCTACGGCTGGGATATCCTTTGGAAAGGCACCCTGTGGCCGGGGCCTGGCATTGGCCAACACGCCGCCGAGCAGATCCGGCAGGCGGCGGCCGCCGGCCATGAAATCGGCCTGCATGCCTGGGACCACCATGGCTGGCAGACACGAATCGCCGGCCTGGACCAGGCCGCCGTGACGCGGGAACTGCGGCGCGGCTGGGAACGGCTGGCCGGGATCATCGGCCGCCTGCCGGACTCTGCCGCGGCCCCGGCCTGGCGCATCACCGACGCGGCCCTGGCCGCCCGCGAGGCCTTCCCCTGCCGCTACAACTCCGACTGCCGGGGCCGCTCCGCCTTTTACCCGGTGGTGAACGGCCGCCCCTTAAGCCAGTTGCAGATCCCCACCACCCTGCCCACCTATGACGAACTGATCGGCGCCAGTGTTACGCCCGAGACCTACAACGACTATCTGCTCGGCCTCTTCCAACCGGGGCGACTGAACGTGCTGACCATCCACGCCGAGGTTGAGGGGTTGAGCTGCCAGGCGCTGTTCCGCGATTTTCTGGCCAAGGCCAAGGGGCGCGGCATCGGCTTTGCGCCGCTAGGCGATCTGGCGGCGGCTGTCAAGAATGCCCCGGTGGCCGGCATAGGCCGCGGCGCCGTGGCCGGCCGGGAGGGCTGGCTCGCCTGCCAGCAGGAGAATACCGACTTGCCATGACCACCCAAAGAACCCTGCCTCTGCTGACCCTGGCCCTCTTTGTCCTCATCTACCTGGTGCCACTCGGCGCCCGGCCGCTGTTCGTGCCCGACGAGGCCCGCTACGGCGAGATCGCCCGGGAGATGATCGCCGACCACGACTGGGTGGTGCCCCATCTGAACGGCCTGCGCTATTTTGAAAAGCCGGTCCTGGGCTACTGGCTGCATGCCGGCTCGATTATGCTCTTCGGGGAGAACACCTTTGCCATCCGCCTGCCGTCGGCCGCGGCCGTTGGCCTCTCCGCCCTCATGATCTTTCTGCTGGTGCGCCGCATCTTCCGGACAAACGAACCGGAGAAAGGCTGGCAGGCCGCGATGGCCGCCCTTGCCTTTCTCGTCTGTTTCGAGGTCTTCGGGGTGGGCACCTTCAGCGTGCTCGACAGCATGCTCGCCCTCTTCCTCACCGCCACCATGACCGCCTTTTTCCTGGCCACCGCGGCCCGGCCCGGTTCACGCCGGGAAAGGCTTATGCTCCTGCTGGCCGGCCTCTCCTGCGGCCTGGCCTTTCTCACCAAGGGCTTTCTCGCCCTGGCCGTACCAGTGCTGGCCATCGTCCCCTACCTGATCTGGCAGCGGCGCCTTGCCGACCTGCCACGCCTGGCCTGGCTGCCTCTGGCCACGGCCATAGCGGTGGCCCTGCCGTGGAGCATCCTCATCCATCTTCGCGAGCCGGATTTCTGGCATTTCTTCTTCTGGAATGAACATGTGCGCCGCTTTCTCTCGCCCAGCGCCCAACACCAGGAATCCTTCTGGTTCTACTTCCTGGCCGCACCGGCCATGTTCCTGCCGTGGACCTTCCTGATCCCGGCCGCGGCCAGTGGGGTAAAAAACAACCTGAAGAATCATGCCGCAAGCGCCGATCTCCTCCGTTACTGCCTGTGCTGGGCCATCTTCCCCTTTCTCTTCTTTTCCGCCTCCAGCGGTAAACTGCTGACCTATATCCTGCCCTGCTTCCCGCCCTTTGCCATCCTTATGGCCCTGGGGCTGGCCCATACCCTGAACCAGGGCCGCGCCCGCGCCTTCCGCCATGGCGCAGGCCTGATGGGCCTTGTCTCTGGCCTGCTGCTAGCCACCCTCATCTTTCTGCAATTTTTCGGCTACCACCACCTGCTGCCTTACAGCCGCACCTGGAAATGGCTGATGCTGGCCAACGGCCTGGCGGTGATGCTGCTCTGCTGCCTGCTGGCGCTCCGCAGTCGGGAACCCGCCTGGAAAATGGTGGGCCTGGCCCTGGCCCCGGCTCTGCTCTTCCTAAGCCTGCCAGCCATCATGCCGGACCCGCTGCTGGTAGCCAAGGCCCCGGCCGCTCTGCTGCAGCGCCATAACCAGGACCTCGGGCCGGATACCCTCCTCATCGTCGACGAGGAGATCATGCCGGCCGTGAACTGGACCTTTGCGCAGAATAACGCCTATCTCCTGGAAAACCCCGGCGAGGTGGGCTATGGCCTGGGGTATGCCGACGCCAAGGGTAGGTTGTTGGACCTGGCCGGCGCCCGCCACCTGATCGAGCAGAACCCGGGCCGCGTCGTCCTCGTGGCCCGGGGCCGCAACTACCGGCGCTGGGCCCCAAGCCTGCCGGCCCCGGTGCTGGCGGATAACAACGGCCCAGCGGGCTACGTGTTTGTAAAATATTAGGATTTCTGGTTAACTATGCAGGCGGATAGCCTGTAGTGTTGGAGACGCTTCGGATAGGTCCTATGAGTCCTATAAGTCTTATGAGCTGCGGAGTACAAAAAACATGACTCGCTACCTCCCCCTGATCCTCGCCGGCGTGCTGCTCAATGCCCTGGCCCAGATCACCCTGAAGATGGGCATGCGCGGCATCGGCCACTTCAACTTCCGCCTGGAAAATTTAGGCTCCGTTGGACTGGCCGTGGCCACCAGTCCATTTATCCTGGCCGGCCTGGTCTGCTATGTGGTCAGCGTGGTGATCTGGCTCTTGGTGCTCTCCCGGGTGGAGGTGAGCTACGCCTACCCGCTGCTCTCGGTGGGCTACATCGTCACCGCCCTGGCTGGCTACCTCTGGCTGCACGAGGCCATGGGCCCCATGCGCTGGACCGGCATCGTGGTCATCTGCCTGGGGGTCTGGCTGATTACCAGGACCGGGTGAAGGCCATGCATATCCTGGTGGTGGATGACGAATCGGCCCTGCGCGACCAACTCCGACAGACCCTTGGCCGGCAACAGTACCGGGTCGATACCGCGGCCAACGGCGAAGAGGCGCTGGACAAGCTCTGCAACGACACCTATGACCTGGTCCTGCTGGACATCATGATGCCCGGGCTGGACGGCATGGCGGTGCTCCGGGAAATGCGGCGGGTCGGGCTCCACACCCCGGTCCTCATGCTCACCGCCCGGGGCGATACCGACGACCGGGTGCAAGGCCTGGACCAGGGCGCCGACGACTACCTGGCCAAGCCCTTTTCCATGGCGGAACTCCTGGCCCGCATCCGTTCCCTGCTCCGCCGCCAGGGGGGCCGCGACCCGGTCATGACCGTTGGCCACCTGACCCTGGACACGGTGAGCCGCACGGTGACCAGCCAGGGCCACCCGGTGCCCCTGACCAGCAAGGAATTCGCCATCCTCGAATTTCTCTTCTATAACCAGGGCCGGGCCGTGTCCCGCTTCAACCTGGCCGAGCACGTCTGGGGCGATGATTTTGACCCCTTCACCATGTCCAACTTCATCGACGTCCACATGAAAAACCTGCGCAAAAAGACCGCCGATGCGGCCGGTGCCTCCATTGTCCGCACCATTCGCGGCGTAGGCTATATCATCGACGGCAACCTATGAAAATTCGCCAGAAAATCACCCTGTGGATCGCCGCCACGGTGCTGACCGCCGCCCTCTCCTTCTCCACCTTTGTTTTCCTGGAACTCGTAAAGGAACCGTACAAACTTATCGACGCGGAGCTGGAACACATGGCCGCGGCTCTCACCGCGACGGGCCAGGGCCTGCTGCAAAACGGGCCGACCCTGGCCCCCGGCGCCCTGCCCTATCCGCCGGACCGGTACTGGATCAAGATCACCGGCCTGGACGGCCGGCTGCTCTTTGCCTCGGCCATGACCAGTCAGGTGGATCTTGCCCCCGGCGACGCCCAGCAAACCGCCTACAACATCGAAAAGACCATCCCCCGGCATCTCATCCAGTTGGGCCAGGACGAGGACGACGTGGTGGCTTTCCGGGTGCGGAACACGCCGGGGAGGCTTGGCGACCTGCCCTGCACGGTGCGGATCGCCAAGCCCATCGAGGATCTGGAAGAGGAACTGGACGAACTGCTGCGCGAGGTCGGGGCCGGACTCGCCACCTGCACCCTGCTGGTCATCCTGGCCAGTTATCTGCTGGCCGGCGGCATCCTGCGACCGGTGGCCACCATCAGCCAGTTGGCCCGGCACATCAACGAAGAGACGCTGGACCAACGGATCCCGGCCGGGGAGAGCCCGGATGAACTGAATGAACTGATCCACACCTTGAACCGGATGTTTGACCGGCTGCACCATTCCTTTAACCGTCAGAAAGGTTTCCTGGCCGACGCCTCCCATGAACTGAAAAGCCCCATCGCCCTGCTGATGCTGCGCCAGGAGGAGATGCTGCGGATGCCGGAATTGCCCGAGGCCCTGCGCGACGACTTGGAGCGGCAGCTTAACAGCCTGCGCCGCATGGGACAACTGGTCAAGAACCTGCTGGATCTCTCCCAGCTCGAACAGCGGGGCATTGCGGCGCTGCAGCCCGTGGACCTGGGCGCCCTGGTGGCGGAGGTGGTGGCCGAATACCGGGAAATGCTGGCCGCGCTGGACATCAGCGTGCACAGCGAGCTGCCGGAAGGGCTCGTGGTGCCAGGCGACCCGGAAAAGCTGCGCCGCCTGATGATCAATCTGGTTGACAACGGCATCCGCTACAATGCCCCGGCCCATGGCCGCCTGACCCTCAAGGGCTGGAGCGCGGATTATCTGGCCCATCTGCAGCTTGCCAACACCGGGCCGGGGATTCCGGCCGCCGACCTCGGCCGGGTTTTTGAACAGTTCTACCGGGTGGAAAAATCCCGTTCCCTGGACCATGGCGGCTCGGGCCTCGGGCTGACCATTGCCAGAAAAATCGTTGAGTTGCACGGCGGCCAAATTGTGCTGACCAGCGTGCCGAGCGGTTGGACCACGGTAACCGTGAGCCTGCCCCAGGCCTGAGGGTTATGGAAAAAAATTTATACCAATAAAAAAATTGAACGCTTTTTCATGGATGCGACCCCGCCTGGCTAAGGGCGGGTATTTTTGGGCAAGATTTAGACTTTAGTCACAATCTCAAATAGTTACCCTCAAAAAAAATCATTAATTTCACCTTCCCGGCAAAAAAATAATTTTGCCGTTGCCCCCGGCCTTTCGCCTGTTATTTCTTTAAAGAAAATCAATAGCAATTTAAGTGGTTAGTTGAATTGCCCGACCGGCACACCCTGACCCTGGCCGGTAAGTGCGCCAAGGGCGATATCATCACGGTGCGTAACGCCGACAGTGGCGTGGTGCTTGGCCGGACCAGCCGGGCGGCCAGCAGCACCTCCTGGACGCTACGCATTGCCCGCCTAAGCACGGCCCCCTGCCGGGTTCGCGCCGAGGCGGGCGGTGAGTCCGCGGAAAAGGCGGTGAGCAACGCCCCCGAGGCTTGCCTCAGCCCGCCGGTTGAACCGCCCACCACGCCGCCCCCGCCCACGGCCGGGTCAGGGTCATATCAGGTGCTGGCCTTCAACGACCTGGGCATGCATTGCTATGATCGCGACTTCTCCGTACTTTCCCTGCTGCCCCCCTTCAACGTCATCCACGCCCAAGTGGTCAAGAAGGGCGGCGAGCCGGACCTCCTGAATGACAGCCAGGTGAGCGTCTCCTACGCGGCCGTAACGGACCAGCAGGGTTCCCGCACCACCACCAGCGTTGGCAAGACCAATTTCTGGGACAATATCTACGGTCTCTTCGGCGTGACCCGCGCGGTTGACGTGGGCATCCTGGGCGCCAAGATGCCCGGCGCCGCCAATACCCCGCAACCCATGGGCGCGTATGACCCCCAGAAGGGCTGGTTCACCGCCGCTGGCATCCCGATCACCGCCATCGACGACCAGGGCCAGACCAATGATTACCCGATGATGCGCATCACGGCCAAGGACAAGACCACCGGCACCGTGCTCGACTCCACCGATATCGTGCTGCCGGTTTCCGCCGAGATGCACTGCAGCGACTGCCATGCCAGCGGCGGCGTCGCGGCCAACAGCCAGGAAGCGGCCAACTACGGCATTGCCGCCTGGAGCATCAAGACGGACAGCGAACAGGCCTATCGCCAGAACATTCTGATCCTGCACGATGCCAAGCACAACACCAACCTCATGGCCTCGCAGCCGGTGCTGTGCGCCTCCTGCCACTACTCACCGGCCCTCGACCTGGCCGGCGCCGGCCCCCAGGGTAATCAGCTCGGCAAACCCCTGCTCTCCGCCGTCATCCACGGCCGCCATGGCAAGACCATGGCCGGCAACCTGCCGAATACCAGCAACCCGGCCATTATTCCTGAAAACGGCACCACCTCCTGCTATTTCTGCCATCCCGGCAGCACCACCAAGTGTCTGCGCGGCGCCATGGGTAGCGCTGGCCTGACTTGCCAGAACTGCCACGGTGGCCTGCTGGCCGTATCTGGCGCCCTCGGCGGCAACCGGACCCCCTGGGTGAACGAGCCGACCTGCCAGTCCTGCCATACCGGCGATGCCGTAAGCCACCTGGGCAGCTCGATTCGCGGCACGGTCACCTATAATCCGGCCGACCCCACCGCGACACCGCTGGTGGCCACCAACAAGCGCTTTGCCGAGGAGAGCAACACCCTGTACCGCAACAGCCGCGGTCATAGCGGCATTGCCTGCGAAAGCTGCCACGGCAGCACGCACGCCATCTGGCCGTCCCTTGAGCCCAACGACAACGTGGCCGCCACCCAGATCCAGGGCCACGCCGGAACGATCATCGAGTGCAGCGCCTGCCATGGTACCGGCCTGGCCCTGACTACCGCCGGCCCCCACGGCATGCACAACGTCAATGATAAGGCCTGGAACAAGGACCACGAGGAGTTCTATAAAAAGGATCCGCTTGCATGCCAGGCATGTCACGGTACCGATCTGCGCGGTACCGTGTTGTCACGGGCCGCGGCCGCCCGGACGCTGGCTGGTGACGACAACCAGGTCGTGTCAATAGCCAAGGGCACCCGGATCGGTTGCGGCCTCTGCCACGACAATCCGCTCACCGGCGGCTCCGACCCGGTGCCGACGCCGACGCCGACGCCAACCCCGGCCCCGGGCAGCCCGGACGGCGCCACCCTCTATACCGCCTATTGTGCGTCCTGCCACAAGGCACTGGCCACCTCCTCCAAACGGGGGGTCGGTTCCAACACCATCCAACAGGCCATCGCGGCCGACAGGGGTGGCATGGGCTCGCTCACCTTTCTGAGTACGGCCCAGATTGATGCCATTGCCTATGCCCTGTCACATTAGATAAATTGGACAACAGGCTGCCCAGTCGGGCGCCAGGGGGGAAGACGCAAGTCTTCCCCCCTTTTTATTGGCAACCAGGCCGGCGCAAGGTTCTCAAGAAAGCCCTCCTCTTTTGCAAGCCGATTCTTTACAATGGGATGGGGTCAAGAGATGAGCAGGGAAAAAACCATGACAAGCTGGCGGAAGACCATGCGGCTCTGGCCGCTGCTCCTGCTCTGCGGCCTGGGGCCGGCCTGCTGCCTGGCGGCGGACGCGGGCCTGCCCTTTGCCCCGGGCGAAAAACTCACCTTCCAGCTCAGGTGGGGACTGATCCCGGCCGGCAGCACCACCCTCATGGTGGCGCCTACCGAGAAAATGGACGGCGCCATGGCTCAGCACCTGGTGATGACCGCCGAGACCAATGCCTTTGTGGACGTGTTCTACAAGGTGCGGGACCGGATCGACTCCTATACCAGCGCCGATGTCAGCTATACCCTGCTGTACCGCAACCGCCAGCGGGAAGGCCACTCCAAGCGCAACGTCGTGGTCAATTTCGACTGGACCAGGATGCAGGCTGTCTTCAGCAACTTCGATGAAAAGAACGAGCCCATCGCCATTCCCCCGGGTACCCTGGATCCGCTGGCCTCGTTCTATTACGTGCGCACCCTGGTGCTGCTACCGGGCAAGGTACTTTACCGCCCCTTGACCGACGGCAAAAAAGCGGTGATCAGCCAGGTGCGGGTTCTGGCCGAGGAGGAGGTCACGGTGCCGGCCGGCACCTTCCAAACCATCCGCTTTGAGCCGGACCTGTCCGAGGCCGGCGGGGTGTTTGAAAAGAGCAAAGATGCCGGGATGACCGTCTGGGTGACCGCCGACCGCCGTCACATCCCGGTGAAGATCACCAGCAAGGTGGTGGTCGGCCATTTCACCGGTGAACTGCTAAGCATGGAAGGGGTTCAGGAACTCCCGGCCGCCCCGTAAGCCAGCGCGGCCCAAGCCAACTCCTGCCGCACCATTTCCCGGAGCTCCAAGGGCGCCAACACCCGGGCCCCGGCCCCCCAGGAGAGCACCCAGCGCATCACCTCCCTGAGGTTGGTGGCCGGGAAGCTCAGTTCCGCGCCGCCGTCGGCCATGGCGGTCAAAACCTGTCTGACATGCCACTGCCGTTCGGCCGCGTACGGGGCGGTGGGCTTGTCGAAGCGCAGCCGCACCCGAAATTCCTGGTCGCCGCCGAAAATACCGAAGCGATTCTCCAGCAATTTTTCCGCGTCAAAATTCTTGGGTATGGCAAAGGTGCGCGACTGCATCTCGGCCCGGCGGATGCGCGACAGGGCAAAAGTGCGCTGCGCCTCGCGCAGATGACAGTAGGCCAGCAGATACCATTCACCCCGGTGCCGCACGACATGGAAGGGATCGACGTTACGCACCACCGCCTTGTCCGCCCCTGGTTTCTGATAGAGGATGATCAGACCGCGGTTCTTGGCAAGGGCCGCGGCCACCGTGTCCCAAATTGCCGGCACGATGCTGGTCTCGGGTTCCTGGGTAACGGACAGCCGGGTGTCCACCCAGGCGGGCTGCACCGATACCTTGTCGGGCAGGGAGGACTCGATCTTGCGAAACACCTGGGCCAACTGGCGGTGAATGGGGGTATTCTCATAGTGGGCCAGGGCCTTTTCCGCGATACAGATGGCGAACAGGTCGCTCTCGTTCAAGGTGATGGCCGGCAGGGCGTAACTCTCCTCGGTATATAGATAGCCATGCCGGGCGCCATCGTAGTCAATGGGCGCGTCCCGCTGATTCTTGAGAAAGTCGATGTCCCGGAGGATGGTCTTGCTGCTCACCTCGTAGTCGCGGGCCAGGGTGGCGCAGTTGACCAGCCGGCCGGCGCGCATCCCCTCGCGGATCCTCCGGTCGATGAAGATATGGCGGAGCAGTTGGTTCTTGTCCTGGGGCATGACCAGGTCCTCCTTTTTTTATTTTGGTCTAGGACATCATTTGTCCCAGGTGCCATGATAAAAAGAAGGCAAGAGAAAGGCAACCGCTAACTCATCGCAAGGAGAACATCATGATGCTCGACAGCACGGATTTTATGGAAGGATTTATCGCCGCCGCCCGCACCTTCGGACTCGATCTGGCCGCCACCCCGGAACGTGTCCTTGTCCACTGCCGGCCCCTGGCCGCCGAAACCAGCCTCTGGGCAGGCACCCACCTGACCATGGACGATTATCTGGCCATCCCGACCTTTATCCGCCAGGGGCGAGGTGTTCAGGCATGCATAGCCACCGGATTTATCGATAAATGAGCCGGCCGGCCGCGGCTGTGGGGCGGTGCGGCCCCACGGCCCAGCCAGATCATGCGCGGCACCAGGGAATTTTTTGTTTGACAAACCTTTTAGTTTATAGCAATACTGACCAATCTTAAATTGATAAGTAATAACGTAACTATCCAGCAGAACCGCAACCCAGGGGAGTTCCCGGACTGGAAATGCTTTTCGCGGGTTCGTCCGCAACCGGGCGCAGGATGCGCAGGAGGTCGCGGACGCCTCGGAGGCGGGCAGGACGCCCGCCGAGAATGAGCGAAAAGTATTTTCAGTCCGGGAACGATTGACTGCCGACACAAGCTGAATAGTTACGTAATAACGTGAATTGATAATTCCTCACTCCGCAAATTCCCCAATCGAAAATTACTGAATCGATAACTGCGTTAGAGGTTCCCCTTTAATCCGGGGACATTGTTGTCAATTTCATCTGGGGGAGACACCATGGAGAAGGCGGCACGGCAATTGCTTGCGCTTGGCACCGCGTGTATGATCGGACTTACGACTACGCTAACCGGCTGTAGTAGTGGGGGCGGTGGCGATGTGGCGGCAACGTCCAGCGACACCAATGCCAACGGCGAGGTTCTCTCGAGCCTGTCCACCGGTTTTACACTGCCGGCCGAGCTTTCGGCCGTACCCGCCTCCAGCGTGCAAGGCGCCGGGGTGGCAAGCGCGGACAAAATCACCAAAACCGTTTCCTTTGCCGCCGCGCTCAGGCGCGTGGCCTCGGCGGCGGCGGACCTGCCCTCGACCTCTGATTATGCCCAGACCACGGGCGCTAAATACGTTGAAGAGCCGGCCCTCGACCGCTTTGCGATTATCGAGCAGGTCTTGAAGGCGGTCGGTCAGACCAGGTATGCCGACGCCGCCAACATCAACAACGGTCCCTACAAGGCCATGATTGCCTGGGCCGATGAAAAAAATGGCGTGCAGGTCAAGACCCTGGAGCCCTGGGTCGTCGACTCCCGCATGATCGTCATCGACGGCCAGGACGTCAACCGCGTCCTCGCCTGGATCGAGGAGTCCGACTCCGAGGCCCCGGACGGCATCAGCCTGGTCAAGGCGGAATTCAAGATCTACCAGGCCGCCACCCTGGACGTGGACGGTAAAATTCTCGATTACGGCAAGTGGGAGTTGAACGTCAAGTTCTCCGAGGACGGCACCGACTTCTTCGTGGCCACCTGCGAGCCGAATCCGGATGGCGGTTCCATCATCAAGGTGAACGAGCACGAGGAGATGGGCAACGGCACCGAGGGCATGAAGGGCGTGCTCTACCGGGCCGGGACCACTGGCTACGGCAAGGTGCAGTATACCGACTGGGAAGGGGTTGACTGGCAGTCCTGCGGCGAAAACTGCACGCCGGAGACGCCCACCGCCCAATACGCCTATAATGAAAACTATCTGGGCAGCCAAAAAACCGGGGCTGATCCGGTCTACAAGGACCGCAACAACAGCTATGAGATGACCCATAACTACGGGTTGTTCTATGACGAGAATCCGCCCGACGGCGTTACGGCCGGCGATGACGTGAAAAAGCACAACCAGTTCGGTTTCCCGTT
>Ga0210051_1003426_pt1 | contig 15742 bp, 14 predicted proteins | sample CryGey092014_all_FD_185464 | JGI IMG/M metagenome (GOLD analysis project Ga0210051, IMG submission 185464) | Groundwater microbial communities from aquifer - Crystal Geyser CG23_combo_of_CG06-09_8/20/14_all (SPAdes) (version 2) | ecosystem: Environmental > Aquatic > Deep subsurface > Groundwater...
TCCGCCGTGATAGTAGTCGGGGCCGCCGTGATCGTCGAGGTGGCCGGCGACGCCGACCCCGTCGTGAACGTCACCGTCGCCGTCTGTGTGATCGTCACGCTGTCGGTCGTGTCGGTGGCGGTGAAGACATCTGCCCCCGTTGTCGCAGACTTCACCGTGAACGTCACCACGCCCGACGCGTCGCTGGGGCCCGACGCCGCGCTGATCGTCGGCGTGCCGGGACCGCTCGTGTGCGCCAGCGCTACCGTCTTCCCGGACACCGGATTGCCGTTCGCGTCCTTCAGCGTCACCGTGATCGTGGACGTGGTCGAGCCGTCCGCCACCACCGACGTCGGCGACGCCGTCACCGTCGACTGGCTGGCGCTTGCCGGTCCCGCCGTGAACGTGACCGTCGCCGTCTGGGTAATGGTGAGGCTGTCCGTCGTGTCGGTATAGGTAGTCCCCGCCGTCAGTCCCGTCGCCGTCCAGTTGGTCTCCGTGTCGGCGGTCAGCGCGACGTTCCCCTTCAGGTTCGCGACCAGGACCTGGTCAGCGGCGTCTCGGCCCTGCCTCACCTGCAGGACGCTCGGCGCGGTCGCCCCGCCCGGCAGGCACACGAAGTACGCGGTCCCGGCCTCGTCTGTCTTCACCAGGACTCGCTCGGTCGTCTCCGTCACCCCGCCCGGCTTCGGGTAGTCGGTCGCCCAGACCGGCGGGAACGTGTCGTCAGATGTGGTTTGCGTCACCTTCGCCGGCGTGCCCTGCAGGTTGAGCAGGCCGTCCTGGGCCACCACGTAGATGTCGTAGGTCGTCAACGGGGTCAGCCCGGTCGCGGTCCAACTGGATTCCGTGTCGGCGATCATCCCCCGTCGAGCCCTTCAGGTTCGCCGCCAGGGGCGCGCCGGACGCGTCCTGGCCCGCCTTCACCTGGGCCGCCGTCGGCGCGGTCGCCCCACTCGGCAGGCAGACGAAGTACGAGGCCCCGGCCTCGTTGGTCTTCACCAACACCTGCGCCGTCCGGTCCGTTACCGTGCCCGGCTTCGGGTACGTGCTCGCCCAGGTGGGCGGCGTGGTGTCGTCCTGGGTGCGCACTCCCACCCACTCGGGAGACACCTGTAGATTGCTGAAGAGGTCCTCCGCCACCAGGTAGAAGTCGTAGTCGGTCGACCCCAGCAGTCCCGTCGCCGAGAAGTTCCCCTCCGTGTTGGCCGCCAGCGCCACCAAGCCCTTCAGGTTCGCCGCCAGCGGGTTGCCGGCAGCATCCTGGCCGGCTTTCACCTGCGCCGCCGTCGGCATGTCGGCGCCGACAGGCAGGCAGACGAAGTACGCCGTGCCGGCCTCGTCGATCTTGACTAACAACTGCGCCGTGGTGTCCGTCACCGTCCCGGACTGCGGATCCGGGGCCACCCAGTTCGGCGGCGTGGTGTCCGGAATGCCGCCGAAGTCCTGCCCGGAAACGTTGGCGCTCACCGGGCCCAAGACACTCCGGGTAACCGGAGCGAAGCTGTAGCCGGCCCGGGTCGGGGTGAGGAGGATGTTCGTCGCCGTCCCGCGCACGCCCGTCACCGTATACTGGCCGGCCGCGTTGGTCATCACGGCCTGTGTGTGACCGCCGCTGGCCGTCACCGTCACGTTCGCCAGCGGGCTGCCGCCAACCAGGATGGTGCCGGTGACGAAGTAGAACGTGTCGTCCGGGATCAGGACGCAGCCCCTGTATTGTTGGTTGCTAGATTGGCCGTTGCAAAGAATCCAGCCCTTGTTGTTGATCGCTACGGGAGACAGACCGGTCCAGCCCGAAGGGATCCCGCCGACGACGCAGTCCTCGAAGATCCGCCACATCACCCTGCCGTCGTATACGAAGTTGGTGCTGCGGCTGGGGTATCCTCTGGTTCCGTAACCAGTTACCCACCCATGGTCGTTGATGCTCGTCGCGTAAGACGTGGTGTCATCCGGATACACCAAGCCCAGGTCCACCACTTGGCCGCCGTCGTACATCACAGCGTGCCAGGAACTGCTTGCGCTAAGACTCCACCCGACTGCCTGGCCGAAGTTGTTGACGGAATACGCCTCTGACGCGGGCGACGTGCCCGGCAGCGCGCCCAGGTCCAGCATCTGCGTGCCATCGTGCAGGAAGGCGTGCGTAGAGCTTAGACTGGCAGTGCTGTAGCCGACTACCCAGCCGCTGTCGTTGATGTCGGTGCCTACGGAACCTGCAGACGGATTAGAGAAGAGAACCCCCAGGTCGATCGGGTCGGAGTTGTAGTCGTTCTGGAAAGCGGCGTGATCCGTGCTGCCTACCCTCATGGAGCCTGCCAACTGGCCCGAAGCGTTGATGGCCACCGGGGAGGCGCTACGAGAGTATGTGCCCTTGATCTGCTTCCATGGAGGGCTCCAAATGGTGCTGTAGACCCAGGCAGGCGTGTACGTGCCGTATCCGAAGTATGTGAGCATCTGCTTGGAGTCGTTGATGTCAGAGCCGGTGCCTCTGTCGGGGTAGCAGTCCGGGCAGCTTTCCTGTTCTTCCGCAGGTATCGGCGCACAGCAGACGTCAGTCGTGTAGCCGCCCGTGAGCGGGTTGGCGTTCGGCGTCCACGTGTAGGGGCGGGTCTCGGAATAGGAAGAGAACGCCCCCCAGCCGATAGCCACGCCATTGTTGTTGAAGCCCTTCCAAGTGATCCCGTACTGGCCCTGGCCACTGGCGAGGGCGACGAACCGGTACGTGGGCGGGACCCCGAACTGCGTGGCGGCGAAGTCCTGGCCCGTGACGTTGCTGGTGGTGATGCCAGGAAGGGACCGCGTCGCCGGAACGAAGGTGTAACCCGGGCGGTACACCCGGATGATGATGTCCTCGCCTCCGCTGAAGTTCGAGAAGCTGTACGTGCCGTCCGCCAGGGTCGTCGTTTGCGCGTCGTAGTTCATAAATGGCGTGGCCTCCTTCGCCCACACCAGGACGCCTCCCAGGCCGCTGCCGCCAACCGTGATGGTGCCGGTGAAGCTGTAGTACGCGTGCGCCGTTCCGCCGAATGCCAGCATCACAACCGGAATCAGGGCTGGCAACAACAACCCCATCTTCATGCGTCCCGCCGTCGTCGTGTTCGTGCCAAGCAGTCTGTGTAGCATGTCTGTTACCTCGGTACGTCTGATCAGTACGTCTGACGTAGGACACTCGGGGCAGGTCTCCTCAAACGCTTCGCGTTTGCGCGCCCCGCAACGCCCGCCCGGAGGTCTCAAAGAGCGGGCGCACGCCGGGGCGCAAGGAGACCTCCGGTCAGTCGTGCGGCGGGGTCAGGAGACCTCGCCGAGCACTGACGGAAACGGAGAATGTGAATCACCGCCGGGACGATCACGGCCGCGTCACCGGCGCCAGCCGTCCGCACGGACCTGGCAGCCCTCGGCGCCAAGCTCTTCGGGTTCCGGGTGGTCCTGCTGGCCGCGGTCCTGTGCTACTTCGTGACCGCGGCTGTGGCGCGCCGGCTGCAGCCGCGGCCGAGTAGCGACAGGGCAGCCACGCAAGCTTGCACTGCGCCTACGGTCGCGGACCCGGCATTCGCGGCGGGTGCAGCCCACGTGCGTAGAGGACCTGGCGCATCGCGATGAGCCCCTCTCTGTTGAGCTTCAGCGCCTCGACCGTTGCCCGTCCTGTCGGGGTGATGCCGAGGAGGAGCGTGAAGTCACTGCTCCAACGGAAGTGCTGGTGCCACAACTGCTCCCGCGGGTGGTAGAGAGGTGCTGCTTCTCGGGTGACTGGGTCCAGTGCGCTGGTCTTGGCGTGCTTGTGGGCGTTGCATCCTTGACAGGCCAGTGCGAGATTCTCCGGAGCAGTCTGTCCACCTCGACTGCGCGGAACGATATGCTCCACGGAGAACGCCTGTGTGGCGAACTGCGACTGGCTCCGGCAGTACTCGCAGCAACCGGCGGCTCGCGCGACCACTTCCTGCCTCTGGCTCACCGTGACGCGTAGGTCAGGCATGGGTGGGGGGGCGAATGCCGAGGTCGTCCATCAGCGTGGGGAGTGTCGTCCCTCGAAGGTGGGCGAGTTCGACGAGGCACTTCACCCGTTCAGCATCAGTCCTCTCGGCAAGATCGGTAAGCTCGACCAACTCGTGACGTTCGTTCTCAGTGAGTGTTTCCGCCTGACGCTTGGCAACAAGCTCGTCGAACCGGCGCTGGGCAGCCGGGGGCAGTGCCCGGTTCACCTTCGTCAGCAGGTCAGCTTCATCCCGGGGCAGACTCGGCGCGAAGCGCTGAGCTCGCAACGCGACGACCCTGCAGACGAAGGCGTCCAGTTGCGGGGCGCTGAGCCGCTCCGCCCCGCGGAGCAGCTCGTTGAGAAGAGCGGGTGCACGCGTCTGGACTGTGGTGGCCATTCTGGACTCTCCTCAGTGAACGTAACTACGCCCCGCATTATATCCGCGTGAACGGGTTGGGTCAAAGTCCCGTTCTCCCCAGACGAAGGAACCGCGCCCGCGGCGACGAACGACTGCGACTCCCGGACAGACCGGAAACGCTGGAGGTGAGTCCATGGCAGCAACCTCGACGCAGGAGCACGGTCGCCTCGTACCAGCTCGCGCGCCTTGCGCACCGTTGCAGCGCGGTTGTGTACGGTCACTCCGACAGGCTCATATAGCGGCGCGTGGGTCGAGGGAGCAGTCACTCATCAAAGTGGAGGTCTTGGCATGCCAACAAAGGTGTGCTCCAAGTGCGAGGAGAGCTACGACTACACAGTCCCGCAGTGTCCAGCTTGTGGCTATCTGGGCTACAAGTTGGTTGAGGTCAACGATGGTCGTTCGAGGGATTCCCGCCTGACTGGGGGTGTTGGTGCTCCGGCCGTTACCGCGTCGGACCTCCTTCGCATCCTCTGGGTGTTTGTGGGCACTTTGATGGTGGTGTCATTCTTCCTGGTGTGGGGTCAAGCGGCGTTCGCGGCCACGTCGTATGTAGGAGCCTGCGCAGAGATCTTCCGGAACTGGTCAGCCTTCATCGAGACCTTCGGCCCCCGAGGGCTGGCTTTCTTGCTGCCGGGGGTGTCAGCACTGGTTGTCGTGGCCGCCCCTTTGCTGAGCGGCAAGGATCGGATCAGAGCAATCTTGGTCCTCGCAGGAGGTGTGATCGGTGCGCTGGTTTGCTGGCAGATCCATGACTATCTATCGTCCGTAGGCAGCTTCCTGGACCTCTCGGGCGCTCTGGGTGTAGGCTTCAAGCTCTTCGCGGCCACGTGCATCGCTGCAGTCATCGTTGGGCTTTCCGGAACACTCATTCTCCCGCCGGCGACGGTAGACGCGAGCCACTGTCGATTGGCTCCCTTCGAGGTTGCCGATCTGCCAGATAAGACAAAGACCTTCTGGCAACTCGTCGGGCCCGGAGCCATTCTCGTCGGGCTGTCCATCGGCAGCGGCGAACTGATTATGTGGCCGGTGATCGTCGCGACCTTCGGTGCCGGCATGATCTGGGCAGCGGCGGTGGGCGTGTTCACGCAGTACTGGGTCAACCAGGAGCTGGGGCGCTACACGCTCGCCACCGGCGAGAGCGTCTACACCGGCTTCGCTCGCGTGTGGCGCGGGTTCGCCCCGCTGTTCATCCTGCTGAACGTCGCCGGTTGGATTCTGCCGGGCTGGGCGGTGGCCTCCGGCGGCGCGCTCAAGGCGCTGGTCGTCGGTACCGACGGCGCGGGCAGCTCCGCGATGTGGACATGGATCACGTTTGCCCTCGTAGCGTTGCTGCTCTTCGGGCCGAAGCTGATCTACTCGTGCGTCGAGAAGACGGAGATGATCCTGGTTGCCATCGTCTCGGTCGGTCTGATCGTCGTGGCGGCGTGTGTGGCCAAGGGCTCAACTTGGGCGGAAGTCGGCCACGGGGTGCTGAACTTCCCGCACATCGACCCGAAGATCTCCATGACGCAGTTCTTCGGTGCGCTGGTCTTCGCCGGTGCAGGCGGCACGTCAAACGTGTTCCTCAACTACTACTTGCGCGACAAGAACCTCGCCATGGGCGCCCGCGCCGAGAAGGTAGTCAACCCACTCCGCGGCGCCGAGGAGAAGGTGCCCTCGACCGGCTTCCAGTGCGAGCCCACCGAGGCGAATCTCGCCCGCTGGCGCCAGTGGTTCACGCACTGGCGATGGGATCAGGCGGTCTTCTTCTGGTTCCTGAACACGCTGACCATCATGCTGTTCATCGTCGGCGCGTTGGCAGTGCTGCGGCCCCGCCATCTGGTGCCTCAGGGGTTCGAGGTGGCCGTGACCCAGGCGCACATTCTCGGCGAGATCATCGGCAAACCGGGCTGGTACTTGATGCTCATCGTCGCCTTCGCCACGTTGTTCAGCACGCAGCTCACCCTTGTCGATGGCTGCGCGCGCACCATCTCGGATATCCTCTACGTCAACTTCGAATGGGCAAAGAAGCGCTCCCTGAGCTGGTGGTACGCCGTCATCGCCGGCGGCTGGATCGTCGTCGGCTGCCTGTTGGCCGGGCTGAACTTCCCCCCGCTCCTGTTGCTCATCACCGGCGCCTGCATGGGCGGCGTCGCCATGGCAGTCTACTGCCCCATGACCCTCTACATCAACCACCGCTTCCTGCCCAAGGAGTTCCGCCCCGGGTGGGTCTCCAAGCTCTTCCTCGGTTGGGCGTCGCTACTATACGGCACCTTCGCGCTCTATACGCTCTGGCAGGTGGCGCGCGAGGCAGTCAAGCTACTCGGCGGATGATATTCGAGCGCGACTGTTTACATCAGCCAGGACTGCGCCACCTTAGTAAATGGCGTACGTTCGTTGTCCGCGGAGTTTTGCCCCGGCTCCTCGGTGAGGACGTACGCCGTTTTCATTTGTGGGACCGGGTCCGGGGCCGGCAGAACGCCTCCGCCCACGTGCCGACGACGGCCTTTGTCGCCACTTCCGGGTGACCCCGCCAATGAACCGCTTCACCGACTACGATCCGTTTGCCTGGGTCTACAACGAGCACTGGGGACACATGTTCACCGACCGCGTCGTCCCGGTCCTCGACGAGTTGGTGCTGCACGCACTTGCCCCCGACGCGCGCCTGCTCGACGTCTGTTGCGGCACCGGACAACTCGCCCAGATCCTGACGGCTCGCGACTACCGGGTCACCGGTCTGGACGGCTCGGAGGACATGCTGCGCTATGCCCGGCAGAACGCGCCCGATGCGGAGTTTATGCTGGCCGACGCGCGGACTTTCTCGCTCCCACCGGTCTTCGACGGGGTCGTCTCCGTGTTCGACAGCCTCAACCACGTTCTCAGCCTGACCGAACTGACTTTCGTCTTCACCAACGTGCATGCCGCTCTCAAAGAGGGCGGCGTCCTTGTGTTCGACCTGAACATGGAGGAAGGCTTCAGGTGGCGCTGGCGCAACTCGTTCAGCCTCGTCGAGGACGACCACGTGTGCGTGATGCAGTTGCTCTACCGGCCGCAAGAGAACGTGCACACCTCGAACGTGACCCTCTTCCGATTGGAGGACGGCCGGTGGCAGCGCTCGGACTTCAGCCTGACCCAGAAATGCTACTCGGAGCAGCAGGTGCAGTCCGCCCTCCAGACAGCCGGGTTCGCCGATATCGAAGCCTACGACGCGCAGGGAAACTTGGGCATGGGCGGCGAGATCGGCAGGAGCTTCTTCGTGGCGCGGAAGTCGGCGGGCTGACCGCCGAGCTGACCGGGCCGCTCCGTTCGCCTCAGTCCCTCGGCACGATCTCCGCCCCGTGGCAGCCGACCTCGAGCCGGTGGATGCTGTGCTGCCCGGCCACGGTCACGTACAGGCTGGTCTCCCACCAGCAGAGGTTCGTCACCTTGTCGCCACCGGCGTTGACGCTGCCCAACAGCTCGCCGGTCTCGCTCACCACGTCGACCGTGCCGCCGGTCCACCGCGCGACCCAGAGCCGCCCATACTCGTCGAACATGATCCCGTCCAGGGTCGGATCCGGCCACTCCCGGACGACGCGCTTGTTCGTGGCCCGGCCGTCTGCGGTCAGGTCGAAGGCGATCAGCCGGTTCGGACTCGACTCCGCCACGTACAGCTTCGACTGGTCCGGCGATACCGCCAGCCCGTTAGGAAACGCCATCCCGTCCGCCAGCCGCGTCACGCCGCCCTCGCGGGCTACGCGGTAGACGCGGCCGATGGGGTTCTCGTTGCTCGAACCCGTCGGGTCGGAGAAGTACAGGTTCCCGGCGAGGTCGAAGCACACGTCGTTCGGCCCCAAGTACGGCTCACCCTCGTACGAATCCGTCACCCCCTCGATGTCCGTCCCGTTCGGCTGCACCCGCAGGATCCGTTTCCCGCCGTAGTCCGCCACCACCACCGACCCGTCCTTGTCCACCTTCAGCCCGTTCGCCTGCCCCCCGGTCTCGCACCAGACCGAGACCGTGCCGGCAGGCGTCTTTCGGCCGATGGTGCCGTTGCGGAGGTAGTTGACGAAATACAGGTTGCCTTGCTGGTCAAAGATCGGCCCCTCGGCAAAGTCAATGTCAGCGACGACGGGGTAGGGCTGGAGGTCAGTAGGAATCGGTGGAATGTCAGTCATCACGGTCCTCCCTGGCGGCCGCCAACGCCTGCGCGTAGGGCGGTTTTTGGACCGCCAACCCGGGGAGGTACTCGAAGTGCCGCAAGTTCCGCGTCACCAAGCGTCTCTCCGGCTCCATGCAGATAGCCGCGACCAAAGCGTCCGGCAGTTTCATTCCGTGCGACAGAGCGTATCGCCGCACCAACACCACAGCTCGGCGGGAGGCGGCAGTAGTCACGGGCAGGGACACGAACCGATTGTGCAGTAGGAAGCATCCGATTGCGTCGGTCTGGCGCTTGTTGGTCGCTCCCCGCAGCAGTTCCATCACGCTGACGTCGGTCGTGGCCCGTTGCTCTCTCGGAATGCCCCTCAGGTAGGTGGTGGCTGCCTCGACGCCCCGGAGGTGGTCGATGAACACGTCGGCGTCTACGACGAGAAGCGGTCCCATTCCTTGTCCCGTAGGTTTCTCACCCATTCGACGCCATCCTTCATGTCGGTTCTGTTCGCCCACATCCCGAACCCAATCGGGTCGAAGTCGTCCTCACCCGCGGGATCGGTTCTCTGCGCATACTCGGCAACGCTCACCCGAACGAGTTCCTCCAGTGACAGCCCGAGTCGCACGGAGGCTGCCCTCAACTCCGCAATCAAGTCCTGCGGAAAAGATGCAATTGCACCGTCCATGGCTTCACTCCAGGCAGAATAGCGATGAGGGATCCGCTCACGTGGCCTGTCCATAGGGTAGCGGCTTGTTGCCGCAACGTCAACCGGCGCCCGCGACATCTCCGCGCTTTCCGACGAGCCGCGCGAACTCGGTCCCTCTCCGTGGTTCATCCCGGGACTCCAAAGAACTCCCGCGCGAACTCCGTCATCGCCGCCCCTTCCTCCTCCGTGAGCGGCGGCAGCGGCGCGCGGACACCGCCGACGGGCACGCCCCGGACCGCGGCGGTCGCTTTGCATCCCGCCAACCGCCCGTGCGCCAGCCAGTACTTGATCAGCCGGTTGACCTCGTACTGCAGCTCGCGCGCCTGGTGAATGTCTCCGGTCAGGAACAGCTCGCGGATCTTCACGAACCACTCCGGAGCGATGTTCTGGGTCGTGCCGATGGAACCGTCGGCACCCATGGTCAGCGCCGGCAGGCACAGCTCGTCCGAGCCCGACAGCACCAGCGCCTTGCCTTCGAGTAGTTCAATGATGTTGCGCATGTAGTACAGATCGGAGCCCGTGTACTTCATGCCGATCAGGTTGTCGACGGCGAACAGCTCCAGCCAAAGTTCGTCGGTCAGCGTCACGCCCGTCTTGTCCGGGATGTTGTAGATCAGCACCGGCAGCGACACGCTCTCCGCGATCGTCCGGTAGTACTGCAGCACCCCCTCATTGCCCACCGGATAGTAGATCGGCGGGATCGTCCCCACCATGTCGGCCCCGATGGACTCCGCGTGCCGCGCCAGCTCAACGGCGCCGTCCGTCGCCAAGTGCCCCACGTGCACAATCGAGATCCCGCGCCCCTTCAGCGCCGCCACCGCCGTCTCCGCCACGAGCTTCCGCTCGTCCATGGAGAGCAGTAGTCCCTCGCCGGTGCTCCCGGTGATGAACGCACCGCGGAGCCCGCGCTCGAGCTGGAACTCAATCAGCGCCCGGAGTCGCTCCGGGCTGACCTTCCCCTCGTCATCATAGGCGGTGAAGAGGGCTGAGTAGACGCCGGAGAACGCTTCTTTGCATGCGGACTTATCCATCAAGCACACTCCATCCACGTAACGCGCAGGTTCGCGCCAAACAGTTGCCCAATTGTGGTCGCATTGTCCTCAGGAGTCAATGGCGCCGGGCCTGATCGAGGGCGCGCGTATCCACGCAGGCGACAGAACGGCTCGAGGGGGACCGCTGCCCGGCCTTCCTGAGGGGCCGCGTTTACTTCCCCGGCCCCGTGTGATATCATGTTTTCTCCTCCCGCGGTCCGACAACGGAGGTTCGGCACGGCGCCCGGTGGAGGTTCTGTGATCGGTTCCATGCCAGACAACCCACATCTCTCACTTGTCATCCCGGTGTTCGACGAAGAAGACAGCGTGGCGGAGCTGCACCGGCGGATCTGCTCCGCTCTCGAGGAATCGCCCTTCTCCTGGGAGACCGTCTTCGTGGACGACGGCAGCACAGACGGGTCGTTCGCCGCGCTGAAGGTCATCCACGAAGCCGACTCGCGGGTCACCGCCGTGCGGCTGCGCCGGAATTTCGGTCAGACTGCGGCCATGGCGGCTGGGATTGACACGGCTCGGGGCGAGGTGGTGGTCACCCTCGACGCCGACCTGCAGAACGACCCCGGAGACATCCCGGCCTTGATCGCGAAGCTTGAGGAGGGCTACGACGTGGTTAGCGGTTGGCGGGTCGACCGGCAGGATAATCTCGTGCGTCGGCTGCCCTCCCGACTGGCGAACCGGCTCATCAGCGCGGTGACGGGCGTGCACCTGCACGACTATGGGTGCTCCTTGAAGGCATATCGCCGCGAGGTGCTGGCTGACATCCAGCTCTACGGTGAGATGCACCGGTTCATCCCCGCGCTGTGTCGCTGGCGCGGCGGCGAGGTTGCGGAGCTGCCGGTCAGCCATCACCCTCGGCTGACCGGCCGGAGCAAGTACGGTCTCGGCCGGACTCTACGCGTGGTGCTGGATCTGCTCACGGTGAAGTTCCTGTTGGACTTCGCCACGAAGCCGATCCAGTTGTTCGGTCGCTGGGGGCTGGGAGCGTTCGGCATCGGCATCGGACTCCTGACATACCTGGCAGTCGACCGGTTGGTGCTGCAGCACACCATCGGGAACCGGCCGCTGTTGACGCTGGCGGTCCTGTTGGTCTTCAGCGGGGTCCAATTGGTGACCCTGGGGCTGATGGCGGAACTCGTCACGCGGACGTACTTCGAGAGCCAGGGGCGGAAGCCATACACCATTCGCGACACGCTGTGCGGCAGCCCTGCTGGCTCGCCCGCTGCACAGGAGACACGATCGTCCGGCGAGGCGCCGCCGCCAACAGCGCAGGAGGTGGACCGGCCGTGATTCCCGTCTTCCGTCCCTGGTTCGACAACGAGGAACTGGACGCGCTTCGCGAGCCGTTCGCCACCGGCTGGATCGGGATGGGACCGAAGACCAAGCAGTTTGAAGACGAGTTCGCGGCCTACGTCGGTGCGGCGGACGCCGTGGCGGTGAACTCGGCCACGAGCGCCCTGCACCTCGCCCTGCACGTGGTGGGCGTCACCGGCGGCGAGGTGATCTGCCCGGCGCTGACTTTCGCGTCCACGGCTCTGGCGGCGGTGTACTGCGGGGCGCGACCGGTCTTCGCCGACGTGGATCCCGAGACGCTGTGCCTTGACCCGGCGGATGTGGAACGGAAGATCACTCCCCAAACCAAAGCCCTCATCCCGGTTCACTACGGCGGGCACGCCTGCGACCTTGACGCGCTGCGGGACATAGCGGAGCCGCGCGGGATTGCGATTGTCGAGGATGCCGCTCACGCTTGCGGCAGCGAGTACAAGGGGCGGAAGGTCGGCGGGCTCGGCCCGCTCACTTGCTTCAGCTTTCACGCCGTCAAGAACCTCGCCTGCGGTGACGGCGGGATGATCACCACAACGGACGGCGCCATCGCCGGTAGGCTCCGCAAACTGCGCTGGCTCGGCATCGACGCCGACACCTGGAAGCGCGCCAGCGGCAAGGCGTACTCGTGGTACTACGAGATCGACGAACTGGGCTGGAAGTACCACATGAACGACATTACGGCCGCCATCGGTCTGGTGCAGTTGAGCAAGCTCGACCGCGGGAACGCCCGCCGGCGGGAGGTCGCCGCGCGCTACAGCGAGTCGTTCGCAGACCTGGACTGGGTCGAGACCCCGGTCGAGCGGCCCTACACCCGGAGCGCCTGCCACAACTACGTGATCAAAGTCCCTTGCCGCGACGAGCTGCAGGACTTCCTGCGCGCGCGAGAGATCGCCACCGGTGTGCACTACCTGCCGCTGCATCACCACCCGATTTTCGCCCACTGCAGCGCCGACGTGCCGGCGACGGATCTGGTCTGGAAGCGGATTCTGACGCTGCCGCTGTTCCCCGGACTCACAGACCAGGAGGTCGAGCACGTGATCGCTAGCGTGAGGGGGTTCCCACAGGCGTCGCCTTGACCCGGTCTCCTCGCTGCGACGGACAACCGGTTTCCCCCATGGTTGCCAAGAACCGGCCGCACCTGACTTCAGCGGATCTAGCTGCCGCGCTGTGCGCCGACGGCCCCTCCGTCGCGCGCTTGGAGACCGCGTTCGCGGCGTTTTCTGGAGCCCGCTACGGCGTGGCGTTCCCCTACTGCACAGCCAGCATCTACGTCGCGCTGAGGTACCTGACAGAGCGCCCTGGGGAGGTGATACTGCCAGCCTACACCTGCACAGTCGTGCCCCACGCAGTGGTGTGCGCCGGCCATACGCCAGTCTTCGGGGACTTGGCGCCGGACGAGTACAACATGACCCCGGAGATCATCCGCGCGAACCGGTCGGCGGACACTGTAGCCGTTATCCCCACCCACTTCTACGGCTATCCCGTCGACGTTAGAGCCGTACGCGAGTCGGTCGGCAGCCATGTATTGGTCGTCGAAGATCGCGCCCTTGCCCTCGCCGGAGGGGAGACATTCGGGAAGCTTGCGAGTGACGTGGCCGTCTACAGCTTCAGCCAAGGGAAGCACCTCTTCACCGTCAACGGGAGCGTTCTGGTGACCGATCGCCCGGACCTGTATGAGCGACTGCGCCGGTACCAGCGTGCTGTGTGCCGCCCGATCAGCTTGAAGCTCCAGTTGAGCCGATTCCTGCAGCTCTGCGTGGCTGCTTGGGGGCTTGGCGAGACCGGTCACAGCGTGCTCACCTGGGTCCGCCGTCTACCCGCACTGGAGGGGCATATCGACCGCCGCAGTCTCGGCGCAATCAGGATTCCCAGCGACGCCGACACCCTCCTGACCGACTGGCAGGCGCACGTAGGATTGCGCCAACTGGCCGCGCGCGACTTCATTCACACCCGACGGCGGGCCCTGGCCGCCGTGTATGACGCTGAGTTGGCCGGCTGTCCGGGCATCGTGCGTCCACGGCTGTTGGCAGAGGCCAGCCTGTCTCACTACACTGTGCGTGTTCGCGGCCGCAATGAGACAGGGTTCGTGGCCGCCATGGCTCGGCGCGGCATCGAAGTCGGCCATACCCTCGACTACCTGCCTCCCGACTTGCCCGTCTACCAGCGCTGGGCCGGCCGCAGCAAGTACCCAAATGCGCGACTGGTCGCCTCGGAAGTGGTCAACCTGCCGCTGTACCCGTCACTCCCGGAATGCCGTGCTCGTCACATCGCCAAGCTCGTGAGACGGGAGCGTGAGTCCACTGCGCGAGCCTGAACCGGAAACGACGCGGAACCATAGCGGTGGTTCTGCCCAGCCCGCCTCCTGGGACCTTCTATGGCGGACGACCGGGGCTGATTCGATGGCTCTCGGCCCCAGTTGGCGCCACAAGACGCGCTGGCTGCATCGCTTGGTGTCACGATATGGACTGGGCGGCAGGATTCTGGACGTTGCCTGCGGCGAAGGAAGCTTGCTGGCGTCGCTGGACACGCCTCAGAACGAGCTGCACGGCGTGGACCGATCCATGCCTGCCTTGCTTCTGGCGAGGCGCCGCTGCCCGCGGGCTTCCTTTGTGCGGGGCGACATCACGGAGAACACAACGGGTCTGCGCCCGGGATCGTTCGATGTCGTCATCTGCGCGAATGCCCTAGAGGAGATGGGGAATGACGAGGCCGCGCTGCGGAACATGGCAGCGTTGCTCCGCCCTGGCGGACACCTGCTGCTGGTCGTCCCCCATGGGCAGCACTACTGGAGCGTTCACGACGAATACGCGAGGAACCTGAGGCGATACGAGGCGGACCGACTGACCGAACAGGCGTCGGCGGCCGGCCTGCTCATCCGGCTGTGCATGCCGTGGGGCTACCCGTTCTACACGGCGTACTACCGTCTGGCGCTCACCCGCAGCGGTGGCCACGGCGAGCTATACACCCCGCGGAGCGGCCTCAAACGTGCCGCTGCCTCCTGCCTGTTCTGGCTCTTGCAGCTTGACGACCTCTGGCGCGGAACTCAACGGGGACGGATTCTGTTTCTCGTCGCTCAGCGCCCGGAGGACACGCCGTGACGCAGGAGGCGAATGGGGTGGGTGCGGCCCGTCGGCGCGCTGCCTCTGTGCTGACGCTTCGGATAGCCGTGAGCCTCGCGGCGTTCGGCGTCCTGCTGCACTGGGCTCAGCCGCACCGCGTGATCGCGACGTTCCGGCAGACCGACAAGGTGTGCCTCGCCCTTGCCCTCCTCACCAACCTTGTCGCCGTGGCACCGGCCGTATTGCGCTGGCACTTGTTCGTGCGTCTGCTGGGCATGCAAGTGTCGTTCCGGCGCCTGCTGGCGCTCTATCTGGTCGCGATCTTCTTCAACAACTTCCTCCCGACCTCGTTTGGCGGGGACGTAGTTCGGGCGTACGGACTCGCCCGCGACAGCGGTGCGGCCGTGAGCGCCACGTCGACAGTGTTGGCGGACAGGTTATCCGGCATGCTGGCGCTGGTGGTAGTGACCCTGACAGCCGCTGGAATGGGCGGGAATGCTTTGGGCCGCGGTCCGGTGGTCGCCGCAGCCCTGTTGGCTGCCTGCCTGATTCTCGGCGTGGTCGCCGTGCTCCTCAGCCAGAGAGCATTGGAGCAGTCCGCCGAGTACGTGGAGAGACGGCGGTTAACCCGCCTCGCCGGGTGGCTGCGGGAGAGCGGAGTCGTGGTGGCCTGCTACCGACGCGACCCCCGAATAGCCCTCGCGGCGATGGCTGTCTCGTTGGTTACTCAGGCTCTGCTCATCGTCACGGCATGGCTGCTGTGCCTGGCGGTGGACCAGCGTGTGTCCTTGCGGACCGTGGCGCTCTATCTGCCAGCGATTACCTTCATGACCATGCTGCCGGTCTCCTTCAACGGCGTCGGCGTCCAAGATGCTGGCTTCGTGTTGCTCTTCGGCCGGGCCGGCACCCCTGCGGCGGCGGCCATCTCCATGTCATTGCTCTGGCACGCTGCTCGGCTGTTGATCAGCCTGTTCGGCCTGCCCCTGTGGATCACCGGTAGTCTCGCTGGCGTGAGAGCACCGAAACTGGAGGGCGGCGAAGCGCCATGCAAGTCCTGATGATCGCCCCAACTCCCTTCTTTGTAGACCGCGGCTGCCACGTCCAGATCTACGAGGAGATCCGTCACC
>Ga0210051_1003429_pt1 | contig 15739 bp, 13 predicted proteins | sample CryGey092014_all_FD_185464 | JGI IMG/M metagenome (GOLD analysis project Ga0210051, IMG submission 185464) | Groundwater microbial communities from aquifer - Crystal Geyser CG23_combo_of_CG06-09_8/20/14_all (SPAdes) (version 2) | ecosystem: Environmental > Aquatic > Deep subsurface > Groundwater...
CTTCTTCCGCTGGTACAACGAAGAACACTATCACTCAGGCATCGGCGCGAACCCAACAGGGTTCGACTTGACCCCGGCGAAGGTGCACGAGGGTCAAGCCGAGCAGGCTCGGGCGAACCGGCAAAACGTCCTGAACGTCGCGTACGCGACCCACCCGGAACGGTTTGTACGCAAACCGCCCGAACCGCCCAAACTACCCGCCGCAGTGTGGATCGATCCACCCGCCAACAACAATGACAATGACAACCAACCTACACAATCAAAACGCTACACTAATTCCGTAACGAAGGTGTCCCAGAAGTATTGACAACTTCCGCTTGCGCCTCTGTAGTTAGTTGTGTCAGGAACCCCGTGTTGAAACACGGGGTGTAAGAACCCAGCGCGGGGGCGCTATCTGCCATCTGCCCTTTGCCCCCAGAAAAATCTTCTCCTCCCGCTTGACAATTCCACGGAGTGCCATTAGAATTCCGGCTGTCATTCATAAACCCTCCTCCTCTGCCTTATCTTCATTGCGGCGGGGGGGCTGCCTGCTCCGCGCAGGATCAAGCTCTGGTCGTACCTTGTCGTTCGGTTCGTGATGAGTAAGTCCGGTCCGCTCGGACTCGCAGAGTCCGCTCGGACCGGATGCAATAAGTGAACCTCCATAGTCTCGTCGTTCAGGTGGGATTGTGTAATGAAGATAGCGATTGACCCTGGCCACGGCATGAGCAACCGCACCGCGGGAGTCTACGACCCCGGCGCGTGTAAGAAGGTGCGCGCGGAAACGTACTGCGAAGCCGACATTGTCCTCAAGTACGCTCTCAGCCTCAAGCAGTTCGCCCACGAGGCGGGCGTTGACACCTTCCTCACCCGCACCAGCAGCGCCGACTCCGCTCCCGTCACTACCCGCGCCACACGAGCCAAGCGCGCCGGTTGCACCCATTTTGTTTCCCTCCACCTGAACGCATCCACTTCCGCCCAGGCAAACGGACTGGAGGCGCTGTACCGGCGCTCAACCAAGGACAAATCCCTCGCCGCCGCGTTACAGCACAGACTCGTACAGGTGACCGGCTTCAGAGACCGTGGCATCAAACAGCGCACCGACCTCGCCGTGCTCCGGTTCACCGGCGGTCCCGCGGTGCTGATCGAATTGGGTTTCATCTCCAGCAAATCAGACAGAGACTATCTTCTTGTCCGTGATAACCGCATCGCCATCTGCAAGGCGCTATTGGAGGTGGTGAAGTAGACCCGATTCCGGTAAGAATCGGGTACGCTCCCGGGAGTTCGGGAAAGAATGCTCGTGGACGGAGGTCCCAATGTCGCGGACCAATTTCCGGGTCCCGCGGACGAAGTGCCCCTTGTCGCGGACAGCGTCCGGCATAAGCGGCACTTTGGCTGAGGCTTCAGGAAGCAGGAACGAGAAGGAGGAATTGAAATGTCATTGACTGTCAACTATGTGTTGAGTCGTGCGGACATCACCCGCGCGACACAGGAACAACTGGTTGCCGTGTGGGTGTGGGCGCGGAAGACCGTGGCGCAGTGGGTGGCCGCCGTCGCCGCCATTCGCACTCAGCGGGATGTGGTGGTGGGTTCCAAGCGGAGGTTGACGATGGCCCTCGCCGAGACCGACGAGGCGCTGGATGATCTGCACGACATGATGGTGCAGGGGGTAGGTATGGCCAGGGCGTTCTACAGCCGAAACGAATCGGTGCTTCGCACTCTGTCACTGCTGCACGCACGAGGCCGGGACCGCCAGGAGATTCTCGATGAGGCGGCCGCGTGGGAGGCTGCATGGGGGGAGCTCCCGGATGAAGACTGGGCAGCCCACGCCTGTCAACACGAAGCAAGGGTTCACAGCAGCCCGCACGTTGGGTCAGCAGAAGATGGACGCCCTCAATACCGCCATCGCTGCGGAACGGGCGGATCGGAGGAAGCTGAATGACATGTTGACCGAGCTGTACCAGGATTGTCTGGACTGGTACAACGACGCCTGCCTGATGTTCAAGGAAGACACCCCCGAAGGATTGCTGATTCGTGGAATTCTCCGGCGTGTCTCAACGAAACCAGACGACGAAACCGAGGGAGGGGAAGACGGGGTGCCGGAGAAGTAGACCCTGTTCGAGGACGCATCCATGCCCACGGTCACCTACCCAAACTCACTGTTCTTCGATGCTCTGATGCGAGAGATCGCGGCAGCGGAGTCAACGATTCAAGTGATGAGCTTCATCTTCAGAAGCGACTACGTTGGCACCACGCGCGCGAAGGAAGTGTTGCAGGCGCTCACCGAGGCGCAGGCGCGAGGCGCTGCCACCGCACTCCACAAGGTGAGTAATGAAGTGTCGATTGCGCTGATGCCGTGATTTGGAGTGCGGTGGCAGAGCGGAGCGGCGACACCGCCTTGGGTAATTGCTGTGCATCGTCGATCCAAAGCGGTGTCGCTGCCACCGCACTCCACAAACGGAAGGGGCACAGTCACTTCAGCGCGTATTCAGATGGTTACGTCGTGTGTTTCGTCCTCGCGATGATATGATCCTGCATCTCTTTGTCCAAGAGACGAAACTGCTGACTAAACCCGGACACGCGCACGCACAAGTTTCTGTATCGGTCGGGGTCTGCCTGGGCTGCCTTGAGAGTTTCGGCATCGACCACATTAAACTGCAACTGACCAATTCCCATGCGTACGGCGGTGGCGAGCAGGTCGACGAAAGATTCTCGGGACGCTCCCTCCAGCAGCGTGGGGTCAGCTTCGAGGATGGCTGAACTGCTGGCTGCCGCCAAGTGATGGGGAATCTTTCCGAGGGACTTGATGACCGCAGTCAGTCCCTCCATGTCTCTCCCTTGGACGGGAGACATGCTGTACGCGAGCGGTTCCCCGGCGCGCCGCCCTTCGGGAGAAGCCGCGGTCATCTTCCCGTATGGCAGCATCAAGGTGAAAGTGAACAGGTGACAGAAGAAGGTGTCTCCGCACAGAGTCTGGAACCCGCCAAGAAGGTCACAGTACTGTCGAGAGACCTGAGCAGCATACTTGTCGGGCACGGGACTGTCATTGCCATACTTCGGCAGGCGGTTGCGGAGGAACAGACAGAGGTCTTCGTGTCCATCGAAATTTTCGCGCAGGGCCTGAAGCATCTCATCCGGCCTGACACGCTGCTCGTGGAACACCGCCAAGTCCAAAGCGGCAAGACTATCGGCAACGTTGGGGATTCCCATCGCCGCGCTGGAATGGTAGTTGTACCGCGCGCCTCCCTCGATGATGTCGAGTCCCTTCGACACACAGTCCTCGGTTAGAAGCGACAGGTAGGGCAGGCGGTACTGGTTTCGGTGAGCCAACTCAGCGGCATTGGAACCGTATACGGCGAGTTCTGCGAAGTAGGTCAACTGACTCGTGTAGGATTTGACGACATCCTCCACGGAAGCAAAATTCGACAGATCCCCGGTACGCCGTCCCACCGGCTCCCCATCCAGCATATCGCAACCATCGTTGAGCGCCAGCTCCAGGACCTTTGCGAGGTTGATCCAGTGACTGACGGCATGAGGGTTCGCTTTCCCTGGAATCGTGATCTCGATACACCCGATGACCGCATAGCCGCGAGCCTCCTCGACAGGAATCCCCTTGCTGACCAAAGCGGGAACCAGTGCTTCATCATTGAAGAAGAACGGGATCCCTCCACCGCGTGCCACGAGGTCAACGCATCGAGACACAAACTTGCGCGGGCTGTTACGATGCAGACGGGCGGAGAGACAGCGGATGAAGCCCAGTCCTTCGGTTACGTCGAGCGCCAGATAGCTGAGGGGGTTGGTGGCGTCGTGGCCGTCTCTAAGTTGCCCGCCGACCATCATCTGCTGCACATCGTACGGCTGGTACAACTTGATCCACAGGGCGGCGAGAAGTTCAGTCGCTTCTTCCCAGGTAATCTGCTCTGTCGCGAGATCGCGTTCGAGATAGGGCCACAGAAACTGGTCGATACGTCCGATGCCGTTGGCGTTGACACCGTCCTCCCAGACGGTAATCATGTGGGCAAACCACAGCGATTGCAGCGCCTCGCGGAACGTTCGGGCGGGATGGGCGGGAACGTGGTCACAGATGGCGGCGATCTTCTCCCATTCCCGCTTCGCGTCCGGGTCATCGCAGCTCGCCGCCCACGCGCGAGCCTCCACCGCGTGTCGCTTGCCCAGAAGCGCCGCCGCGTCACAGATTCGGAGCCACCCCAGCAGATTGGCGGCGCGCTGGGCGGCCATCGGGTCAGTCAATGGAAGCCGGCTGAATGCTTCCGTCACTTCCGTCTTTAGCCCAGCAAACCCGAGGCGCAATACCTTCTCGTACGCGCGAATGCTGTGATTCAGATCGGTCCCCCATGTTGCGACCACGCCATGTGCCTGAGCCTTCCGCAGTGCGGGAGGCGTGGGAGACACCGGCGTCAATCGCATCCATTGGAAGGGCTGGCTGGAAGCCCACTCCCGCAAACGTTGCTTGTGCTCCACCGGTAGATTGCACTCATCGTCGAGGGCCTTCAGATACTCCGGGGAATTCACCGCGCGCAGATTGCAGATGTCTCCGCCATTTCCGTGATCGCCTACCAGTAGCTCATTGGGGAACAAGCGAACCGGCACATTTTCGAGGAATCGCGCGAAACCTGCCGCATGGCGCATCGGCAGCGGCTGCCCATCTGCTTCCATCCATCCTTCGAGAAAGTAATAGGAACGATGCCAGTGCAGGAAGCTGTCCGGCTCCCGCTGCATGGCTGCCTCGCGCAATCGGGCGACGCGTTCCGATGGTGTATATCTTCGCTCTTCCTGTCCGGTGGTCTTCGTCTGTGAGGTCTCATCTAACATGTCTGCACCTGCGCGCTTCCATTAATGTGTCCACCATTCTACACAAAGATCCCGCAGAAATCAAAGCGGCGGTGCAACAGGGAGGCCGGAGCATCAGCGAGTGGTTACGCGGGCTGAACTTCCGAAGGGGCGAAGAAGCATTTCACCCTGTCATCTCAAGGACTGTCTCACACATACCCCAACTCCTCCATCGGTTCCTGAAGGAAGTCAAAATCGTGCTTTTCAGTATCCGATTTCCAGCGGCCGATGGGGTCTGCGGTGACGGGTATCTTCGACAGCGGGAACCCGAGAAACTCCTCCAGTCGCCCCATCGTCTCGTTTTGCTTCACACAAAAGTCCTCCACCCTCACGGAACACCAATACTTCGGTTTGGGGGTTGCCTTGACGATTTCGAGCTGGTACCGCCAACTGATGGCGCGCATCTCCCGGCCGTCTTTTGTAAGGGAGTAAGGCACTCCGAATTCCGACAGGTCGTCCGTGATGTGTCTCCCCATGATGGAATCTCTCGGATCGCGCACCCAGCCGATGTATTTTGTCTCCGGGAACAGGCGCACCATCCAGGGGAAGACCAGCGTTGTCTCGGGCAGTTTCCAGCCGCGGCGTTCGGCATCGCTGCTCAGAACCGATGAGAGGTACGACTCAACGAGCCGCGTGAACGCTGCGTCGATGGGCATGGTGTGCAGCTTCGAGAAATCCCAATCGACGCCCCCGCGGTGAACCACATACCGCGCCATGATACGGCACGCCTCGTACATTTCTTCCGCTGGGACGAGATCGTAGGAAGGGTTTAGTTGAGCGCCCATATAGACGCCGCTTTCGAGAAGCGTCCGAGACATAATGCGGGTGCCGGAATGTCCCCGGCCAATGATGGCGATCAAAGCCATGGTCGTTGATTATCCTTGATGTCGTCAGGGATCAGAGAATTCGGGGGATGACGGTGGCGTCCACCTCCCGATATTGGGGCAGTTTGAGAAATCTCCCGGCTATTGCTGCAACGCAAGTCATGGGCGAGCTCTGAATTCGGGGCAATCGTGGCTTCACTCATGCGCGGAAGGCTCTGCCTTTGCTCGGATAGTCAACTGGTCGGACTGGAAGCGCTCTTTGATAACGATTCTTCCATTGGCGTCGGCGGTAACGGCTCGCGGTTCCCTGTTCTTGTCTCCGACGCTCTTGATGGAGATCAGGTATTCTCCGTGAGGATGGATGGGGAAACCTCCGGAATGGATCGTCAGTTCCGCCAGCGTCGAGGTCGGTTGTGTAACGTCCAGATTCCCTTTTTCGCTTAGACCCACCGTGCGCACCGCCCCGAAAATTTGCAGGTCGATCCCCTCGCTGCCATACCGTGTCACTCTTGCCAGGGCTGATTTCTCAAGGGGAGTGAGTTGCACCGGCACGTAGGGGCAGTAGCGCAACTCCCCGGGCTGCAGGTCCATGTGCAGCGTTACCGCCTGTGGCGCCACCGTTTCGAGGTGTGGAACCCTCCATGCTCCTCCCCTCGCGCCAATGAAGCCGGAGCGGAGACTCAATTGCAGCGGCCGCGTCTGAGTCAGTGCGTCGGCAAAGAGAAAGTTGCTCGCGCCCATTGCTTCCACCTGCGCGTACTGCATCTCCTTCGCCACGTTTTCGACAGCGACTCCGTCACTCATTGCGGAAATGGCCACGGTCGAGGGGAAGAGATTGGAGTCATTCTTGAGCGCCACCAGCGCGTTCCGCTGAAGCAGGTCGGAATGGAACTGAGGGTACACCCTGTCCTGAGGTCTCCAGTTGGACCAGAGTCGGAAAGGTGCATACACGCCGTGGCCTTTGCCGAAGGGATGGATCGTCACAACCCCCGCGCCCTCCCGCAGACTGCCGCGACTGCCTCGGACAGCCCAGCCTAAAACGACCGTTTCTCCGTACAGCCGAACAAGCCCTATTGGACGCGCAAACGCCACGCCGCCCAGGGATCCCGTGGTCATCATTCCCACTTCCAGCGAGGGGAATAGCTCGTGATGCGTGAAAACCGTTAGATTGCGGCTTTGATCCACCAGCCGGTTGATCCCCCAGACGCCGAAGACGCGCTGTAGGGTTGGAGACATGCTCACGAAGGTTCCGCCCGATTGCCCCATACCGATCCCAAAATCCGCCAGCAGCACTCCTCCCGCATCGACGTATCGCGCGAGACTCTCCTCCGCCTCCGGTGAAAGCCACAGGCAGAACGGAGCGATGATCGTCCCATACTGAGTCAGGTCGACGCGCATGAGAGAATCATGGCTGAGGTAGTCTACCTGTCCGAACTTCGTGCCGCGGCGAAAGTCGAGGAAGGGAAAGCTGGGCTCGTCGATGGAGAGATCCTGCGAGAAGCCATACAGGGGGTTTCCCCCCAGGGCAATGCCTTCCCCCAGCGGCTCGTACAGGAAGGCCACGGTGGGGGTGGGTGGGCTTTCCCCAACGGAGGAGTTGGCGACGGCGCTGAAACGCTCTTTCAGGGACGTGGCCAGCTCGGATGACTTGTCGGTTTCACGCAGTTTCTTCCAGTCTGCCAGCCAAACACCGGAAGCGCCGTGCACGAAGGCCTCGTTGACCCATTCCGGGAGTCCTTCGCGGATGTTGGCGTTCAACACACCCGGCCCTCCCGCTGTCAGCAGGCACGGCAGGGCCACAAACTGGTTGGCGCGGCGCGCCATGTCGATGGCATGGCAATTGTGCGCCACCGTGTCCGCGCCGGCGACGGTTGGAAAAGTGGCAGGGATGATCCCGTCGTAATTGTCCGGGACACTGATAATCGTCTTGTAGTCATGCAGCAGTCCGGTTAACACGAGGTGATTCTTGTCGCGCAGCCGGAATTCCTGCGCCCACGTCCGCATCAGTTCCGTGAGCGCCGTCCACTTGTATATGAGAACATCGAGAGAGGATCGCGCAAACCCGACCGGCAATGAGTCGTCCAGAGTCTGTGCGACTTCCATGGTGGCCGCGTTGAACCCCGTTACCTGAATTCTCCAGGATTGATTCAGGTTCTCCGGGAGCGTGTACCAGCGTCGCAGATAGGTCTGGAAGTCGGCATCGGTGTAGCTGAGAATGGCTCCGGGGGAGTTTTGGGTTGCGTAACCCAACAGGTTGGGGAGGCTGCGGAAATGGTCGACTACGTACTTGATCCACGCCCGCACCAGCTTGTCATACGAGAAGTTGACGGGGCTGATGGCGAAGGTCGGGGCGTCCTGTGGGGGGGGCACCATGGACACGCTGAGGACAACGCGAATGCCCTTCTCTCCCGCTGATTGGGCGAAATCGTAGATTCCTCGGTAGTCGGTGTCTTCGGTCCAGGGGACGTTCACAGCAATCGTGTTGACCCCCATCTCTTTGGCCGCGTCCAGCTCCTCAACATCTGTCACGTTAAAGGCTCCGAACACCACAAAGGGCTTCCCGTCGACAAAGACCATCCGTTTCCCGGACTGCGAGTACCGCGCCTCAACGACGGGCTTCTCCGGCGCGTCCTGCTGGGCATGGCAGAGGTGCGCTGCAACAAGGAGACCAACCAATACCCCGTAGTGTGGCAGTTCTTTCATTTGAGAAACAGAGCGCTTTCTTTGCGGTACTTCATGCGGAACACCCCACGGAATGCTCTTACTTCGTGCAGACAATGGTATTTGGGGGCAACCACGGATGACGAACGCAGTCGCCGGGACGGAACCCTTTGTGCATGCGCTCGCCAAGGAGGTTTACCCTCTGACACTATACACAGAACGGCTCCGTCCCAAGTCCGCTGCCGTCCACGATGCTCACCAGAGTGCCGCGAGGCAAGACTTTCCCCCTGTACATCGGCACAATGACCTGCCGGTTCGAGTCATCGTTCCGCCACTTCTGATGGCTGCCACGTTGGGATACTTTCACAAACCCATCCAGTAGTCACGTTGCGTCATTTCCCTCAGCGCCAAGTGTACTTCATGCTCCTATCATCGTACCGATGACCGTGAGGCGTCAAGCCCCCTTTCCGTTTGTGAGGCTCGCCAAGCGCTCCGGCGTTATGCGATCAGGCTCTCAGCGAGAACTTCTGCCGGATGTCTGGCAACACGGTCGGTTCCGTCAACAATCTGCTGCCTGCAGGACGTGCCGGGGGCGATGATTTCTACGTGCGCCGCCGCAGCTTGCACAGCCTTGAACAGCCTCAGCGAACCGATGGCCATGGAGATGTCGTAATGCTCCTTCTCAAACCCGAAGGAGCCGGCCATCCCGCAGCAACCGGAATCAATCTCTTCCACCGTAAACCCGGCGGCCTGCAACACGCGATGGAGGGGCGCCATGCCGGCTACCGCCTTCTGGTGACAATGGCCGTGCATCAAAACCTCCCGCGGGTTAAATGCAATGGGTAGTTTCCCGTCAATGATGTGCTTGTCGAGGAATTCGTCAATTAGAAAGCTGTGCTCCGCGAGTCGTTTTGCTGGCTCTCCGGGTAGCAGGTCGGGGTACTCGTCCCGAAAGGTCAGGATGCAGCTTGGTTCGCAGCCAACGATGTCGTATCCCTGGTCGATGTATCGATTGAGCGCCTCAATGTTGTGTTGCGCGTTCTTGCGCGCCTGATCCAGGAATCCCTTCGAGATCATCGGCCTGCCGCAACATCTTTTCTCGGGCAGGATCACTTCGTAGCCCAGGGCCTCCAGCAGTTTTACGGTCGAGATGCCCACGTTTGGGTAGTTATAGTTCAGGAAGCAATCGTGGAAGAGCACCACCTGATGGGTGGTTAGTGGTTGATGGTTGGTGGTTATTGGCGGCGAGTAACTGGTAGACTGCTCCGGACGACTGTTCTCTGAACACCGAACACTGAACACCGAACACTGCCTGTTGCGGAAGCATTCCTCAAACGTCGGTTTCGCAAAGGGTGGCATCGAGCGCCGGTCATCAATTCCGAGGAGCCGATAATTCAGCCACTTCATCAGTGGCCGGTTCATCAACCAGTTGCTGAGCGGCGCTGTCGCGCACCCCAGCCGGTTGATCAGCTCGATGTTGGCAAAGATTTCTGAGCGGACCGAGTGTCCGTGGACTGCGTGGTAGCTATTCAGGAACTCGCCCTTCAGCTTGGCCATGTCGACATTGGACGGACATTCCGCTTTGCACCCCTTGCACTGCAGGCAGAGGTCCATGACATCGTGCATTGCCCTGCCGACGAGCGCTTCAGGGGGAAGGGCGCCCGAGATAGCGGCGCGCAACAGATTGGCGCGGGCGCGGGTGGTGTGAATCTCGTCGTGGGTTGCCATGTAGGAGGGACACATGGTTCCTTCCAGCTTCTTGCGACAGGCGCCGTTGCCATTGCACATTTCCACCGCGCGCGCGAATCCGCCCTCAGCGGAATAGTCGTACTGGGGGTGGAAGGGGATCGTTGAATAGGTGTCTCCCGGATAGCGCAGGTTTTCCGTCATGGGCGGACAGTCGACGATCTTCCCCGGATTCATAATATTCTGCGGGTCGAAAGCCGCTTTGACTTCCCGGAACGCCTGATAAATTTTCGGCCCGAACATCTTTTCATTGAGGTGTCCGCGCGCAAGCCCGTCGCCGTGCTCGCCGCTCATGGAGCCACCGAATTCCAGAACGAGATCGCTGATTTCCTCGGTGATCGCGCTCATCTTCTGCACTTCGGGCGTCTGTTTCAGGTCGATGAGAGGCCGGATGTGAAGGCACCCCACGCTGGCGTGAGCGTAGATGCCGGCGGTGGTGTCATGTCGTTTCAGGACGGCCTCGAACTGACGAATAAACGCCGGCATCTTCTCGACGGGAACCGCCGCGTCTTCGACAAATGCGATCGGCTTCCGGTCACCCGTCGTCGCTCCGGGGCGCACTCCCAGCAGTAAACCCACACCAGCCTTGCGAACGCTCCAGACGTCGGCCTGCTGCGCCGGGTCCAGCAGCTTGACATACTCCACCCCATGTCCGGATGCGCGAAGTTTACTTTCCAGAGCATCCAGCCGGTGGGACAACTCAGAGACGGAATCGCTGTAGTATTCGACCATCAATAATGCTTTGGGGCTGCCTCGGACGAAGGCTCGCCTCCTCGACAGCTCCAGGTTTCCACGAGTCAGATTCAGAATCATCTCGTCCAGCAACTCAACCGATGCCGGATCCGTCTCGAGAATTGCTTGCACCGACTCCAGCGCGCCGTCGAGCGATGCGTAGTGCACCGCGCACAGGGCTTTGTGCGCAAGGCGTGGAACCAGATTCAGTCTCGCCTCGGTGACGACCGCGAGCGTCCCTTCCGAGCCAACAACCATCTTTGAGAGATTGACTGGCCTGCCAGGAACAAATTCATTCAGATTGTAGCCACTGACGCGGCGCAGGACCTTCGGATAGCGATGCTCGATCTCTTCGCTCAGGCTGGCCGCGAGTGTGCAGATGGTGCGCGTGATCCGTTCGGTTTGCTCATCCTCCGACCTACCTTCCCTCAGAACAGCCGTGCTTCCGTCGGAGAGAACAACTTTGAGTTCCCGCACATGGTCGATGGTCTTCCCGTAGAGGATGGAATGAGCGCCGGCAGCATTATTGCCAATCATGCCGCCGATGGTAGCGCGGCTCGAAGTGGCGACATCCGGTCCGAAGCAGAGACCGGTGGGCTGCAACGCGAGGTTCAACTCGTCCAGGACGACGCCAGCCTGGACACGCGCCCAGCGTTCCTCTCGGTTCACCTCGATGATGTGGTTGAAGTGTTTCGAGAGGTCAAGGTGGAGCGCGCAACCGACAGCCTGCCCAGCCAAACTTGTCCCGGCTCCGCGAGGGAGAATGGGGAGGCGCCATTCCGCCGCCAGCTCGACCACCTTGCTGACATCGGCAGTCTTTCTCGGCAGCACAACCCCTAACGGGTCCATCTGGTAGATACTTGCATCGGTGCTGTAGAGAAAACGCAGGCCCGGATCGAAACGGACCTCCGCAAGGGTGCGTTTTCTCAGCTCGCGCCATACCTGTTCACGGGATGGGCTACCCGCCATGAAGTGTGCCTCCGAGAGTAATCATTCAGTCGGTACTGAACGTCAACCCCCCAGTCCCATATTGGGGGGATCTTGGATTTATGCTACTTGCTGCTCGGTCTGAGACGGCGAAGATCCCCTCCGCCGTCGCAACGGCGTGTCAGGGCCGTGACGAAATCGCGCACGGTTGTCCCTACCGCACGATTCGCGCCGAGGAAGTATAGGGGCGGCAACCTCTCCTGTCAAACAATTCCCGTCCGGAAAACTGCTCGGCGTTAATCCGTGGCGCGAGACAAAGTGACAGCATGGCATTGACAGACGCACGCTGGCGCGCGAAGGTGGCCAGAGAGGTTGTTTGCCCATGAAGAAGATTCGAGTCTGTACCGGTTCCGACTGCAAGAAGCACAAGAAGTACGAAGACATAGTTACCGCACTGAAGAAGCGTTTCGGCGACGTCAAAGGGACCGGCTGCCTCGGCGTCTGCAAGAAGGGCGTCACCGTTTGTGTCGGGAAGAAGGAGATCGTGGTGAATAAACCCTCGACTGCTGCCTCCCGGGCGGAGAAGCACCTGAACGACAATTAAGACATTTCGGGAACACGGCAGCAGGCCCGTCCCCGGAGGAAGACGGGCCCGCTTGCGGCAAACCCTCTGAGCGCCGATGAAGGCGCAGAGGGCGTCGTATCCCAAGGGCGATTTTATTGAGGCTTCCGCTTTTCGCGCGCCGCCCGCGGCATCCGCAGGGTAACCTGACGGGCGCGGATGATATCGCCGTCCACATATCCAACGGCCCTCACTTGAGCGCCTACCTTGATGTCCTCGAACTTCGCTTCCGACTGCTTCAGAACACGCGTTTGCCCGGTGGTCACTATGGCGATTTGCTTGCCTTCCCCGGCGTCCATCGACAGCTTGGTTCCATCCTTCCGGATTACGCCTCTGGCTCCGGTCTTGGCGACACTTCCCCGCTTGTCTCCGGTCTTTCCCGTCACGATTATGATGGTCTTCGCCGTGATGCTGGTCTTGTCCTCCGAGACCTTGCCGTTGATGGCGGCCATTTGTCCCGATTCCAGGTCCGTGAGACTGGCCCCAAGTTCCCGGATGCACTGCGTTTTGTCTGTGACCTTGAAGACCGTTACATCTTTCCGTCCTCCTACGGTAAACGTCTTTGCGTCTTTGTCCACGGCAGTTACCGGGCCAGTCGCCTGTCGCTGCTCTTTTCCACTTTTCCCCGGTTTGACGCCATCAGCGGCAAAGGACGCCACGATGGTCAATACAACACCCGCTGCCATCAGGATATGGCAAAATACACAAACTCGCTTCGTTATCATTTCTAATCTCCTCTCATCTGACTTTGGTAGCTGAAAATGCAACATCTATTCGAGTCGTACGACAATTCCCACTGCGTGGGCGCGTCTCAAGTCTCCCCATAGGCAAACTCCTTTCCGGTCTGCGCTCCTCTCCTTCAGGCGCTGAACATCGCGACGATTGTATCGCCACCGCGGCTCCGCTGAACTGCCTACATTCTACACGGGATTTGCAATTATTTCTACCACCGGAGTTCTTGACCTTTGCCGCACGTCGTGGTCCATTGGAGTGCAAGTCAGATTAGGATAGGTCAGGGTGCCACGTTATGGCGCGGGCATCAGAATTCCTTCGAGCGGACCTTGATGATGTACGTGCGAACGTTGGCCACCTGCACCGCGTTGGCTTTGATCCACCGCATCCCCGCTCGCGCAGACCTGACGCATGTCGATGTTCAGCCGGTGATAAAGACCGAGGAGGTAAGGCAACGAGTTTGAGAGATGGTAGGTTGTGTGGAGTCGATGGCGCCGAGCGGTGCGAGCAGAGGGAGGATTGATGAGGAAAGGCGTAACTGCTCAGCCGGGGGGACGGATGGGACGCAGATGATCGCGGATTCTCCTGGACGATCAGTGCGCCCGCTGCGGTCGGGGGAGAGTGCGGTTCGCTTGCCGATGGGATTCTCTCTGGTAGACTCGAACTCACAGAATTCGCAAGGCAAGCAGTGCGTACACGAGCAAAGGCGAAGCTCCTTTCGGACTCTTTGAGTCCGCGTCGGTCATTCCTATCGTACCGTCGCACGCCGCTTCTCCTCTATTTAGTCCCGTAACGCGACAAAGAATCTACCCCCCTGCCCACAATACCTTGTGGAACGGGCATGGGAATATCGATGCGTCAGTTCCGGTGGCAGGGCAGGGATATGCGAACGCGGGATTCTTCGTCAACCGCGACTCCGGCAACCACGGCGCCACCCAACGTTGTGAGGCGCCTGAAGCGGATGCTATAATGCGCAGGTGGGACAGACATGCTGACATCGCCAGCCGTGAACGACGGCAGTAGACTGAGGGAAGTCCAATGCGTGGCGGCCGTGAGTGGCAAGCTATAGGTCGGTTTCCGGGTGTGGCCATTGAGGCATTGGCGCTGTGCCTCCTGCTGACCTGCCACCTGCACGCTCAGGACATGGCACACATGTCCGGCCGCGTCGACGTGCGGGAGCAGATACAGCCACTGCCCGCCCCGTCGTTTCTGCGGACCCTGCTAACTCCGGCGCTGGACAGCATTGACTACGCCTATTCGCTGGGGGAGGAGGGCCTTCCCTATCTGCTCTTGTGGTTCTGTGTTGCCTTTGGGGTAGCGACGGCGCTCGATCGGTCCGGGAAGTGGCGGCAGGCCTTCCTTGCGAGACTCGTCCTTGTGTTCCTTTTCTCTGCTCAACTGCTGTTCCTGGCTCTATACCTTTCAGCTTTTTGCGGGGAATCCTACAGGCTGATACCATCGGACGACGCTCAAGTCATCTTTGACCCTCACTGTCATAGCACCGTCTCCACGGGTTTGCTCACACCCGCTCAACTTGTAGAATGGCATCGCCAACGCGGTTACAGCGCGATGTCTGTAACTGATAGCAACAGCACAAAGGGAGCCTTTGAGGCCCGCAACTACGCGAGGCAGAGGTATCCCGCGTTCCATGTAGTCATCGGGGAGGAATACAAGAGATCGAGACGCGGGATGCACCTCGTGCTGCTGGGCATTCAGAAGGACATTTTGCCGGAGGTCTTTGACGTGGGGAACGCCATCGCGGAGACACACCGCCAGCGAGGTATTGCGATCGTTGCCCATCCCTGGTCAGTGAAGGGGATGTCTCTCGAGGAGATGGCCGATCTTGGCGTGGACGGTTTCGAGGTATTCAACGGCGTCATGCAGGGAAACGATGAGCTTTTTCAGCTATGCGCCGCACGGAACCTCATCATGCTGGGAGCGACCGACCTGAAGAAAGGGCCGCATGCCCGCATGTGGAATGTGCTACCTGTTGACCTGCAAGATGTCCCGTTCCCGGAACGCACACGGGAGATCGTGCGCGCTCTCAAGGGACAATCAAACCGCATTGTGACGGCGCAGGACTTCCCCGGCGTTGACGGATTCTCAAACTTAAATTGGAGACCGGAGACCAACATCTGGACGCCTCTTATCAAGGCGAGTCAGGTTGTTCGCTCGATGACTGCCTCCCGCCGGATGGCTTGGTGCGGCTGGTTGATCGCGCTAACGGCGGTCGTCGTCAGGTCTGCAGCCTCACGCAGGAGGGATGGTCGGCGTATCGCGGCCGCGCGTTACAGCTTCGCGCCGCGTCGGACGCTCGGAAGCCTCTCCGGATGGATGCTCATACTCTTCTCCGGTCTGGGGATTCTTGTGTGCGGAGCCTTTGCCACGGTCTACGAACTAAAAGAGGTATTCACTCTCCGACCGCAGCAATGCTTTGCCGTGTGGATTGCTCTCGACGTCATTCTCCTTTTCGGGTTCTCGGTGGTCAAGAATGCCAGGAAGGAACGCCGCACCATGGCCCGATAGAGGAGTTCCCACTCTGGAATTGTATCATAAGAATGCGCCCTACGATGGGGTGGCTTTTGCGCGGGGGAGTGATTTTGGTAATAATGAGACTTCACTGAATCCTGCTGAGGTTATGAAGCGAGGAGAGGTAAGAGGGAGT
>Ga0210051_1003437_pt1 | contig 15715 bp, 11 predicted proteins | sample CryGey092014_all_FD_185464 | JGI IMG/M metagenome (GOLD analysis project Ga0210051, IMG submission 185464) | Groundwater microbial communities from aquifer - Crystal Geyser CG23_combo_of_CG06-09_8/20/14_all (SPAdes) (version 2) | ecosystem: Environmental > Aquatic > Deep subsurface > Groundwater...
CCTTTTTTATCACTCTTTTGATAAAAAAGGAATCGCCAGGACCGGTTTTTTATCGGGGAGTAAGAATTGGCAAAGGTGGCCGGTCTTTCAGGATTTTTAAGTTTCGGACAATGGTGAAGAATGCCGAAGAACTCGGCGGGCCGTCTACAGCTGGCGACGACCCTCGTTTAACGAAAATCGGAAAATTTTTGAAGAAATATCAACTTGATGAACTGCCTCAATTAATTAATGTATTAAAAGGAGAAATGAGCTTGGTTGGTCCCAGGCCAGAAGTAAAAATGTATGTTGATATGATGTCTGATGAAGAGAGAAATACCATTCTTTCTATTCAACCAGGAATGACAGATCTTGCCAGCTTGTGGAATTTCCACGAAAGCGAAATTTTAAAAGGAAGTCCTGACCCAGAGAAAACCTATTTAGAAAAAATAAGACCAGAAAAAATCCGGCTTCAGATGGAGTATGTAAAAAATCGCTCATTTTTGTTAGACTTAAAGATAGTTTTAAAAACCATTTTTAAATTGTTTAGATGAACCCCGTTAGAAATTATCATAAAGTAAGTTTCTAACAGGGGTCTAAACTATGAGAAATCCATCAAAAATTTCTAACGGGGTGAAAAAATTAGAAAAAAAAGCAAAAGAAATTAGGAGGAAAGTGATCAAGCTTTTGTATAGGCACAAAGCCTGCCACTTGGGAAGCAATATGTCGGCAATTGAGATCCTTGTTGCCCTTTATTACAAAATTATGAAAAAAGAAGATAAATTCCTTCTTTCTCCTGGTTGGAAGGCAGCTGCTTTGTATTCCATATTGGCTGATAAAAAAATTATTGATTGGAAAGATTTATTGAAAAATTACTATGAGCCAGGTTCTAAATACTGGGGGTTGGTTCACCATACCGTTCCAGGAATTGAACATTCTTTTGGTTCAGCTGGGCACGGATTGCCAGTGGCAATTGGAATGGCTTTGGCGGTGAAGTTGGATAAAAAGAATGGGAAGGTTTACTGTTTAGTCTCAGACGGTGAGATGGATTGTGGGACAACTTGGGAATCAGCTCTTTTTGCCTCCCATCATAAATTAGATAATTTAGTGGTTTTAGTAGATTACAATAAATTTCAGGCTTTTGGAAAAACCAACGAAGTATTGAATTTAGAACCGTTAGTAAAAAAATGGAAAGATTTTAATTGGTATGTTCAAAGAATTAATGGTCATAATTTTGAAGAGTTGATAAAGGCATTTAAAAATCTTTCAAATGAAAAACCAAATATTATAATTTGTGACACAATTAAAGGAAGTGGTGGAAATACAGCTTGCAATATCTTTGAAAATAAGTTAGAATGGCATTATAAAAATTTAGATGAACAAACATTTAAATATGCCCTTCAATTATTATCAAAAAAGAAAATGTAAATTTTGTGGCAAAAAATTTTTTGCTTATATCTTCAATATCAAAAAAGGATTTGGAAATTATTGTTCAAAAAAATGTAGTAATAAAGGAAATAATTTAGGATTTAAAAAAGGACATCCAAACTTTTTAACAGAAAAAAGTAAAAAGAAAATAGCTAAAGCAGTAAAAGAGCGTTGGAGAATTTTAGGATACAAAAAGAAAGTGGGCAAAAAAATAAGTGAGGCAAATAAAGGAAGAAAATTGTTTGAAGAACACAAAAAGAAAATAAGTATTGCCTTGAAAGGAAGAAAATTGTCAGAAGAACATAGAAGAAAAATAAGAGAAAAAAGTATATTTCAAAAGGGACATAATCTAAATAAAGGAAGAATATATATTTAAAAAGGTATTTTTAAAATATGTCCAAATTGTAAAAAAGAATTTTATGTGCATAAAGCTGATTTTAATAGAAGGCATTATTGTTCTCGAGAATGTTTATTTAATTCTTTAATCTGGAAAAAAGAAATTAGTAAGAGACAAAAAGGCAGAAAATTAAAAGAAGAAACAAAAAGAAAATTAAGTATAGCTTTTCAGGGGGAAAATAGCTCTTTATGGCTTGGAGGAAAATCATTTGAACCCTATTCAAAAAATTGAACTAAGCTTTTAAAAAAATAGTTCGAGAACGTGATAATTATATTTGCCAATTATGTGGTAAAAGTGGAAATGATGTTTACCATATTGATTATAATAAGAAAAATTGTAATTTAGATAATTTAATCACACTTTGCCAAAATTGTCATCGAAAAACAAATTTTCATAGACAATATTGGTCAAATTATTTTTATGAGAGAATTAAGAATAGCTTTTATTAAAACTTTGGAAGAATTAGCAAAAAAAGACAAGGGGGTAATGCTTTTAAACGATGACACCGGTTTTAATTTATTTGAAGATTTTGAGAAGAAATTCCCCGACCAATATATTAATTGCGGGATAACCGAGCAGACTTATATGGGAATTGCGGCCGGGTTGGCTCGAAGCGGCAAAAAGCCCTATGTCTACGGGATTATACCTTTTGCTATTATGCGCTGTTATGAACAATTAAGAGATGACGTTTGTTATCATAATGCCGATGTGAAGATTGTAGCCGTCGGTGGTTATCAATATTACAAATTCTTGGGATTTACGCACAATATTGAAAAAGACGAGGATATTAGGATACTAAAGCATTTACCCAATATTAAAATCCACACCCCCAAAAATTTAAAAGAAGTCGAAAAGGTTATTCGGCAGGAATATAAAAGAAAAGGCCCGGCTTATATAAGACTTTAAATATGAAATATAAAGTTCCTTTTGTAAATTATCCCTTACAGTACCGTAATTTGGAAAAAGAAATAGATGCCTCCATCAAAAGCGTGCTTAGTAGAGGAGATTTACTTCTTCGTTCCGATGTTGAAGAGTTTGAAAAGAATTTAGCCAATTTTTTGGGAGTAAAATATGCTCTGGGATTAAATTCTGGTACTGATGCTTTGATTTTTGCTTTGAGGACAGCCGGAATAGGACCTGGTGATGAAGTGATAACTGTCTCCCATACTTTTGTTGCTTCAATTGCCGCCATTTGCCATATTGGAGCTAAACCGATTTTAGTTGATGTCAAAGAAGATTTTTTGATAGATGTTGATGAGGTGGAAAAAGTTATTACCCCAAAAACCAAAGCCATTTTACCAGTTCATCTTAACGGCCGAGTCTGTGATATGGAAAAATTGATGGGAATAGCCCAAAAGCATAACTTGATTGTAATTGAGGATGCTGCCCAGGCCCTGGGAGCTAAATTTGAGGGAAAAATGGTAGGTACATTTGGAACAGCTGGCTGTTTTAGTTTTTACCCAGCAAAATTATTGGGAGCCTTTGGCGATGCTGGGGCGGTAGCAACTAACGATGAAAATATTGCTAAAAAAATTCGTCTTTTAAGAAATCACGGTCAAAAAACTAAAACCGAGATAGCCTGTTATGGCTTCAATTCCCGTTTAGATAATCTTCAGGCAGCGATTTTAAATGTTAAATTTAAACATTTTTCAAAGTGGATAAAGAGAAGAAGGGCTATTGCTCAAATATATGAAAGAGGTTTATGCGGGATTTTCCAGTTTAAAACTCCGCCTGCTCCTGATTCTGATTCCAGGTTTTTTGACGTTTATCAAAACTATGTGGTTAGAGCTAGAAAAAGAGACCGGCTCCGAGATTTTTTAAAGAAAAAAGGAGTGGAAACCTTAGTTAAAGATCCCATTCCCAACCATTGGCAAAAAGGACTCGGTCTTTCTCGATTTCGTCTTCCCCTGACCGAAAGACTAGCCAAAGAAATCATTTCCCTGCCGATGTATCCCGAGCTTACCAATTCACAAATAAGATATGTAATCAGCTGCGTCAAAAAGTTTTATCAATAACTCTGTTGAGGCTTGGCCTTAACAGACACCGATGGTTGATTCCCTCTACAAATACAAAAAAATTATTTTTATAACTCTGGATGTTATCTTAATTTCTCTGGCAATCTGGTTTGCCTTTCTTTTAAGATTTGAGGGTCAAATTCCCGGCCAGCATTTCTTGAATATGGCAGCCATCATTGTTTTTGCAGTTTTGTTTTCTATCCCGATTTTTTATTTTTTTAAACTCTATTCTTTTTCCTGGGCCTATGTTTCTACCACCGAACTTTTAAGTTTATTTCGGGCAGTGCTTTTGAGCTTTCTATTTTTAGCAGCTGCTCTGTTTTTGTTTCGAGACCAGCCAGTTTTTCTAGGATTTCCTCGCTCTACTCTTTTTATTAGTTTCTTTTTGGCCTTTTTATTTTGCGGGGCTATTCGTTTCGCAAAACGGATTTATCTTCAATTTTTTCAATTAAAAGCTAAAGAAAAAAAAGAAAGAACTTTAATTGTTGGAGCGGGTGATGCCGGAGAGCAAATTTCGAGAAATATTATAGTTTCCAAAACAGCTACCCATTTCCCAGTTGGCTTTGTTGACGATGAGCCCAGAAAACAAGGAGTGCTGATTCACGGCTTCAAAGTGTTGGGGAAAATTGAAGATATTCCAAAACTGGTGAAATCGCTGGCAGTAGAAACAATGATTATTGCTATTCCTTCGGCAAGTTCCCGGTTAATCAGAAGGGCAGTAGAGATGGGGAGAGAAGCTGGATTAAAAAAAATTAAGGTGGTTCCCCCCCTGACTGAAATTATTGATGGAGAAATCTCCATTGAGAATTTAAAACCCCTTCAGGTAGAGGATTTATTGGGCCGGGAACCGGTTTTATTGAATTTTGATGCTATCCAGAGTTTTCTTTCTAAAAAAAGGGTGTTAGTTACCGGAGCGGTCGGTTCCATTGGTTCTGAGCTCTGTCGACAGGTGCTTAAGTTCAAACCCTCCCGATTACTTATGCTGGATCAGGACGAGACAGGTATTTTTAACATTGAGAACGAATTAAAACTTAAATACGAAAGAATGGTTCCGGAAAAACTCCAGCTATTAACAGCAGTGGCTGATGTTCAAGACAGAGAAAGAATAGAACACATTTTTAAAGGGTTTTACCCGGAGATAGTTTTTCATGCAGCAGCCTACAAACACGTGCCTCTGATGGAAGAAAATCCGGAAGAGGCAGTGAAAACTAATATTTTTGGAACAAAACTTATAGCTGAAGTTGCCGCAGAAAACGGCGTTGAGAAATTTATTTTTATTAGTACCGATAAAGCAGTCAATCCGACCTCAGTGATGGGAGCAACTAAAAGAATTGGGGAGATGATTTGCCAGGCTTTAAATGAGACGAATAAAACAAAATTTATATCGGTACGCTTTGGCAATGTTTTAGATAGCCGGGGAAGCGTAATCCCTATTTTTAGAGAGCAAATTAAAAAAGGAGGACCGGTTGAAATTACTCATCCTGAGATGAAAAGATATTTTATGACAACTTCTGAAGCCTGTCTTCTGGTAATGGAAGCCGGGGCAATGGGCAAAGGAGGAGAGGTATTTGTTTTGGATATGGGCAAACCAATTAAAATTTTAGATTTAGCCCGAGAGATGATTAAACTTTACGGCTTAGAACCGGATAAAGATATTCCTATTGTTTTTACGGGAATCAGGCCTGGCGAAAAACTTTTTGAGGAGATTTTAACGGCCGAAGAGGGGACCGAGGCAACCGAAAGTCAAAAAATTTTAAAAGCAAAACTTTCCGGGACAAATACCGAAAATTTAAAATTGGGTTTAGAAAAATTAAAAACCGTTGCCGATAATTCGGATAGAAAAAGCATAATTAAAACCTTAAAAGAATTAATTCCCACCTATAGATAAAATCCAAAATTCGAAACTCTAAACCCTAAACCCTGTTAGAAATTCAAAAGAAGTACGGTTAATAACTGTTTGAACAAAGGCGAAGTCTCCACACCAAAATTTGGTGTGTGGGGCGAAGCCGTCTATCGGCTCTGCTTTCTGCGATATCAAATGACTGGGGAAGTTTCTAAACGGGGTCAGCCCCGTTAGAAGTTTGCCACTGGAATAAGTGGCAACAGAGTGTAAATAACACTCTGTTGCCAAGATTAAAATTCAGCTGATAAGAATTCTATCAAAAGCTCCTTTAACCTATGCAAACTTCTAAATGGGGTAAACAGATTCTAAATTATAAATTTCAACATTCAAACCGTTTGGAGTTTGGAGATTCGGGAAATTAGAATTTGTTTAGGATTTCGTGTTTAGGATTTAGAATTTCTTAATCGGTATGGAAAAAACTCTATTAAAAATAATTCATTACGGAATCTATTTAGTTTTATTTACCCCTTTAATTATTAGCACAAGATTTTTCTTTCCTTTTGTGGGGCCGAAAAGCATTTATTTTTTTGCTTTGGTTGAGATAATATTCTTCAGTTATTTAATTTTAATTTCAATAGATTCTCAATATCGTCCCCGAAAAAATCCTCTTTTAATGGTTCTGGGGGCATTTCTTGTTATTTTGATTTTGAGTTCTGTTTTTGGGATAGATTTTCAAAATAGTTTTTGGTCAAAATATGAAAGAATGACCGGTCTCCTAATGTGGTTTCATTTGTTCGCCTTTTTTCTGGTTTTGTCTTCGGTACCTAAAAGAAGAGAGGACTGGTATAAAATTTTTGGAGTTTCAATTCTTGTGGCGATTATAATCAGCTTTATTAGTCTTTTAGAAAAGATGGGGATAGATATAGTTGGAGTATCCAGCCGGGGCGGGGCTACCTTGGGCAACTCTTCTTTCCTGGGAACATATTTATTGTTTAACCTATTTTTCGCTTTATATTTATTTTTAAAAACCAATTCCGAGAAGCTTCAAACCGCCTTTTCCAAATTTTTTAATTTTTATGCCCTATTTGGAGTTGGATTAATCGGGCTTGCTTTATGGTTCAGCACTGCTCGGGCCGCTCTTTTGTCTGCTCTGGGAGGATTGGTTTTGTTATGGTTTTTCTGGCTGGCCTTTCGTCAAAAAGGAAAATTAAGATATGTCGGTATTTCTGTTCTAATCCTGGGTTTTGCTACAGTAGCCTATTTATTATTTTTAATTGTTCATTCTCCCAATGTAGTTGAAGATAAATTGGTTCAACAATTTGGCACTTCTACAATCAAGTCTCGATTTGATGTTTGCGGTATGGGTTGGCAGGGTTTTAAAGAAAGACCGCTTCTGGGTTGGGGACCGGAAAATTTTCAAGTAATTTTTACCAAGCACTTTAATCCTAAATTTTTTACCGAAGAATACGGAGCAGATATCTGGTATGACAGAAGTCATAATATTATTTTTGACACCCTGGGGATGACGGGAGTTTTGGGATTCTTGGGATATCTTTCAATTTTTGGGGCCGTTTTTTACATCTTATGGAAAAAATTTTTAAAAGAGCGAAGCGACTTTTGGGAAGCAGGTATTTTTTCTGCAGTTTTGATTGCTTATTTTGTTCAAAATCTTACCGTATTTGATATGGTGGGTTCCTATTCGATGTTTTTTTTAGCGTTAGGATTTGCGGGGTTTATGGGAAGCATCAGAGCTGAAGCCGGAGAAGCAATTGAGCGCAAAAAAATCAAATCTAAATTTTGGCTGATAGCAATTATTTCAGCTTTATTTGTTTTTTCTTTTGTAAATTCCGTGATTCAGCCGTTAAGAGCAGATTATTATACGATAGAAGCGATTAAGGCCAAGCCATTTTCTGAACAAAAACTCTCTTTATATAAAAAGACTCTAACTCTTTCTCCGGTAGGGAGAGACCAGATTAGAGAATTTTTTGCCGATTCTACTCTTAACTATTCAGAGCAATATCTAAAAGACGCAGAAAAGATTGCAGAAAAAACAAGAGAAGAAATAGGAAAGAGAATTTTGCGAGAATTCGATTTTATTTGTCAGGAATTGGAAAAAAGTCTAAAAAGGAATCCTTTAAATTTTCGCCTTCAGCTTAAGTTGGGCAAGGTTTTAAATAGTTATTTTCGGTTTGATCAATCTAAGCTGTCCGAAGCAGAGAAAGCTTTAGAGAGGGCCATTGAGCTGGGTCCTGTCAATCAACAAGGATATTGGTATCTGGCCCAGACCAAACTTTTTCAAGAAAAAGTTCAAGAAGCGCTTTCTTTAGCCCAAACCGCGGTGGATTTAGAGCCAAGGGCCGAAAAATCCCATCTGATTTTAATTCAAATCGCTAGGTTAACCGGAGATCAAGAACTGCTTAAAGAAAAAGTTGAAAACGCCTTAAATATTAACCCCGAATGGGCCACTACCATAAAAGAAGTGTTAGGGGGCTAAATCAATTCGCCTTTAGCGAATTGATCGCCCGAGGGTATTGACAAACTTTTTTAATTTGCTAATATTAAATTAGTGAGTGCTCCCTGAAAGGGGATCCATTCTTTGTCGACAGCAAGCCTTTCTTAAGCAAGGCTTGCTGTTTTTTACCCATCCTGTTTTTGTTCTCAAAGGACTGTACTCGAGCGAGGTCTTTTACTTTTTAATTTTATAATCCTCATTATTTAAATTAATTTATAGTTTATAAGCGACCGCTTGACTTTTATAAATCAATAGAGATAAAATAGTTATAGGTTATATGAGAAAAAAAGGATTTTCTAATTTAGTACTAAAAACAACTGAGGAGATTTTTTCTTCATTGGTCGATTTAATTTTATGGAATCTTTTTTATTGGGCAGAAATGAGTCCGTTGGGACATCCTGCTAACTTAGGGAAGGCGGAATTTTTAGCTAATAAAAATTTACAAAAATTTAATTATATTCGCATTAAACGGGCAATATCTCATGCTAAAATAAGGGGATTTATAAAAGAAGACTTTACATTAACTAAAGAGGGAAAAGAAAGATTAGAAAATATTTTACCTAAATCTTTTGGTGAAAGAAAATGGAGCGGGGACTGGTATTTGGTAATTTATGATGTTCCTGAAAAGTTTAAAAGCCGTAGAGATGTTTTAAGAGAAAGCTTGAAGCGGCTCGGATTTGGTGAGATTGGAGAAAGTTGTTGGGTTTCTCCATTTAATTTTTTTGGTGAAGTAGAAAAAATTGTAAAAGAATATAATCTTTCTAAATATGTAATATTTGCCATTAGTAATAAACTTGGAAGAGAACAGGTAAAAATTTTAACAAATAAAATATGGAGAATAGAGAGGATAAATAATCGCTATAAAAATCTAATTAGAGAGAGCAAGAAAATCGATGCAAAGGAATTAGTTTTTAAGTATTTGGATATTTTAAGAGATGACCCCCAGCTTCCTCAAGAGCTTTTACCAAATGATTGGAATGGGAAAGAAGCCCTTCGGATCTTTAAAAAATTTGTTAAATCTTAGAATTAGCCTATCTTTAGACCTAGCTTTTTATCTTTTATAAGCGACCGCTTCTAAAAGATAAATTTAGGCATGAATTTAAGTTTAGTTTTATTTTTTTATCCTTTATAATTTAATCTATTTTATTTTTCTCGTTTCTTTCATCCCTTTACTTTTTATTTGCAGGATTTTCTTAGTTTTGATAATATAAAATTGGGTCGGGGGGATAGCACTCACTAAAGACTTAGAATTGGAGTTAACTCTCCTGGCCCATCCAGCCCGCCTCGATGGGACGGGCTGGATGCTTTTAAAGTCTAAATAAAAATGTAAAAATTAAATAATGAAAAGGATTGGTCCAAAACTTAAAAGATTACTACCAGCAATTCAAAAAAATATTTTACTGAAAAATTACACTACTTTAAAAATTGGCGGTCCGGCAAAGTATTTTTATGTTGCTAAAACAAAAAATGAGTTAATAAAAGCAATTTTAACGGCAAAGAAATTTAAATTGCCGTTTTTTATTTTGGGTGGAGGAAGCAATTTATTGGTTTCGGATAAAGGATTTAACGGGATGGTGATAAAATGTCAAATATCAAATGTCAAATGTCAAACGTCAAGATTATATGCTGAAGCTGGGGCACCACTTTTTTTATTAGTTAATCAATCAACTAAACAAAGCTTGTCCGGTTTGGAGTGGGCGGCGGGAATTCCGGGAACAGTTGGAGGAGCGATAAGAGGAAATGCCGGAGCATTTGATGGATCGATGGCTGATGTAATTAAAAAAGTAGAGGTTTTAGATAAAAAAGATTTAAAAATTAGAAAGCTTAATCAGAAAGATTGTAAATTTAGTTACAGAGACAGTGTTTTTAAAAAAAATAAAGACTTAGTTATTCTTTCGGCCGAGTCCCGACTTAAAAAAGGAAATAAAAGAGAAATCCAAAAAAAGATGAAAGAATATTTAAGTTACCGAAAAAAAACTCAACCATTAAACTTCTCTTCGGCAGGGAGCATATTTCAAAATCAAAAATTTCACCCTCACACCAAGATTTGGTGCGGCAAGCAGATCAAAAATCAAAAATTGTTAAAAGAATTCCCGAGGCTTAAAGAATTTAATACAAAAGGTTTAGTTCCTGCCGCTTATTTAATCGAAAAGTGCGGACTGAAAGGAAAAAGAATGGGCGGGGTTAAAATTTCTGAAAAACATGCAAACTTCATTATTAATTTAGGGAAAGGTCAAGCAAAAGATGTAATAAAATTAATAAATTTAGTTAAGAAAAAAGTAAAAAAGAAATTCGGGGTTGAGTTAGAAGAGGAAATTCAACGATTGGGATTCTAAAATTTTCAAAAACTCATTTTTTAGTTTTTAGTATTAACCCCGTTAGAGATTTGCAAGAGTTTAACAAATCTAAGTCTAAACGTCCATTTTGTTCCGTTAGACCTCCGCCAGAAAAGAACATTATTGTTCTTTTCTGGCCAACAATATGTATTGCCAAATCTCTAATGGGGTTGACAACCTTTTTAAAAATGAAATAATAAAATAACTTTTATAAAAAATTATTTTTGGAAAATGAAAATTATTATTAAAGCAACAAATCTAAAGCTTAATCAAGCCTTGAAAGATTTTATTGAAAGAAAAATTAATGATTTAGAAAAATTTTTACCCCCCACTAACCTTGGATTTAATACCGAGGGCGTCAAATCTGTCAAAGAACTATCCAAAGTCAGTAGGGGGCAACCGAAAAAATATTTTAACGGATTTTTTGGAAAAGGAAAACCAAGAATAGAAGCCTGGGTGGAAATTGGGAAAACTACTTTACATCATCGGAAGGGTTCCTTCTTTAGGGCAGAATGCCAGATGAGGTTGCCCGGGAAAAATTTGAGATCGGAGGTTTTATCAGAAGATTTAAGGAAAGCTATTGTTTGGATTAAAGATGAGTTGCAGCGCCAAATGAAACAATATAAAAATAAAATAATGGCCAAAACCAAAAGAGGTAATCTTGAATTTAAAAAATCCCTTCGTCTTTCTCCCGCAGCCCAAATTAAAAGAAAAAAAGGCCAAAGAATAAGAGAAGAGGGTATATAAATAAAATATATGAATAATATAAATAATCAAAATCAGCAAAAAATAAAACCAAAAAAATTTCTGTTTGTTTCTTTGGAGAGTTTATCGGGTGATTTGGCCTGGAGTTTAAAAAAGGAAGGACAGGAAGTAAAAGCTTATATTAAAGAAAAGGATGATGTTGACGTTTACAACGGTTTTATTGATAAAGTCGACGACTGGAAAAAGTATATAGATTGGGCCGATGTTATTGTTTTTGATGATGTAGAATTTGGGGAAGTTGCCGAAAGGTTGCGAAAAAGAGGAAAACTTGTAATTGGGGGGAGTAGATACACCGATGAGTTAGAAATGGATCGGGAATTTGGCCAGCTGGAAATGAAAAAATACGGGATTAACATTCTTCATCAGCAGCATTTTTCCAATTACGATGAAGCTATTGAATTTATTAAAGCGAATCCGGCCCGTTATGTTTTTAAACCCAGTGGGAATATCCCTTCCGCAGAAAAGGGTCTTTTGTATCTGGGAGAGGAAGAAGACGGTAAAGACCTCCTGGAGATTTTGAGCCAAAATAAAGATGTTTGGCAGAAAAAAGCCCCCACCTTTCAACTTCAAAAATATGTTTCCGGAGTAGAAATTGCAGTTGGGGCTTTTTTTAACGGCAAAGATTTTATTTATCCCATCAATATTAATTTTGAGCACAAAAGAGTTTTTCCGGGAAACCTGGGACCATTTGCCGGCGAGATGGGGACCCTGATGTTTTGGAGCCATCCAAATATTTTATTTAAATCTACTTTAGAGAAAATGAAACCGGCTTTGGCAGAATCCGGTTACATTGGTTATATTGACATAAATTGTATTGTTAACGGTCGGGGGATTTATCCTCTGGAATGGACCTGTCGGTTTGGTTATCCAACTATTCCTATTCAACTGGAAGGTATTTCAATGCCGACCTATGAGTGGCTTTCTAAATTAGCTCAAGGAGAAAATTTTGAGCTTAGAACAAAGAAAGGATTCCAGATTGGGGTAAGGCTAATGGTTCCAACTTATTTTGTTACCCAGAAAGAGAGTCCGGAGAAAATTGCGACGTATCGCGATCTCCCCATTCTTTTTAGGAAAGCAAATTTAGACGGAGTGCATATTGAAGACATCAAGATGGTGGATGGAGTTTGGAGAATTGCCGGTACCTCGGGATGTCTTTTAGTGATTACCGGTTCTGGCAGTACGGTGGCTGAAGCCCGACATCAAGTATATTCCCGGATTAAAAACATTATGATTCAAAATATGTTTTATCGAGTTGACATTGGATTGGAATGGCTGCAGAACAGCGATAAGCTTCAAACCTGGGGATATTTATATTAAATGTTTCTCTGAGATTATCTTGTAAGACGCTATTTTTATAAATTGCACGGATTGCACCCGTGTTTTTATTGAAAGAATTGAATTTTTGTTGTATAATTTAAAACAATGTCAATAGTAAGAACCTGCGCTTCGCGCAGAACCTTGATTCGCTAAGGAATAATCATAAAGTATAATGCGAATACTACGAATTCAATGCGAATGCCGCGAATAAAATCTTGTAATAATTCGTAGTATTCGAATATAATTCGCGTCATTCGCATTATATTTATATAATCTTGAATTAAGAACCTGCGCTTCGCGCAGAACCTTGAAATTCCTATTGATTTATTATATATGGGCGGAATTATAAATAAAATTTTTGGTGATGCTAATGAAAAATATTTAAAGAAACTGCAGCCTATTGTTGAAAAAATAAATTTGCTCGAAGAGAACTTCGAGAACCGAGCACTCAAAGAATTGAGTGCTCGGACTTCGGAGTTTAAAGAAAGACTGAAAAAGGGTGAAACCCTTGATGTTTTACTGCCGGAGGCCTTTGCCTTGGTTCGAGAAGCGGCTAAGAGAACTTTGGGTCAGCGACATTTTGACGTTCAGTTAATCGGCGGAATCGTTTTGCATCAGGGAAAAATTGCTGAAATGAAAACCGGGGAAGGGAAAACTTTGGCCGCTACTTTACCTTTATATCTGAACGCTTTGGAAGAAAAAGGATGCCATTTAGTAACAGTTAATGATTATTTGGCCAGAAGAGATACGGTTTGGATGGGACAAATATATCACGCTTTGGGATTATCGGTTGGTTGCCTGAATCACGAGCAATCTTTTTTATACGACCCCGATTTCAAGAAACCTTCGGAAGAGAAAGAAAAAACAAGAGATGAATTAGGAGGTTTTTTTGTTGTTGAAGATTTTTTAAGACCCTGTTCAAGAAAAGAAGCTTATTTGGCTGATATTACTTACGGAACTAATAATGAATTTGGTTTTGACTATTTAAGAGACAATATGGTTTACGATTTAAAGGACTGCTGTCAAAGAGAACCAAACTTTGCAATCATTGATGAGATAGATTCAATTTTGATTGATGAAGCCAGAACCCCTCTAATTATTTCTGCTCCCAATACCGAATCTTCTAAAATGTATGAAGAGTTTGCCAGAATTATTCCGAAACTTGATTCCCAGACTGATTACCAAATTGACGAAAAAATAAAAGCGGTTACTCTAACTGAAGCAGGCGTAAACAAAGTTGAAAAGATTTTGGGGCTGGAGAATATTTATGAAGAACGAGGAATGAAATACTTGCATTACTTAGAACAAGGATTAAAAGCTAGGGCGCTTTTTAGGCGGGATAGGGATTATGTGGTTAAAGATGGCAAAATTATAATCATTGATGAGTTTACTGGTAGATTGATGCCGGGAAGAAGATGGTCCGGCGGTCTTCATCAGGCAATTGAAGCAAAAGAAGGAGTTTCTATTCAGCCTGAATCAATAACTTTGGCCACTATTACTTTTCAAAATTTGTTTCGAATGTATGAAAAATTGGCCGGGATGACAGGCACCGCCGCTACCTCAGCAGAAGAATTTGACAGGGTTTATGGGTTAGAAGTAATAGTCATTCCTACCAATAAACCGATGATAAGGAAAAGCTTGCCGGACAGGATTTATAAAACAAAAGATGGAAAATTTAAAGCTTTAGTAAAAGAAGTGAAGGAACGTCATAAAAAAAGTCAGCCAATATTAATAGGGACAGGAATTTTTGCAACAGGAGAGGGTACTATAGGTGCGATAGAAAAAAATAGGCTAATCAAAAAATTACTGGAAAGAGAAGGAATTTCTTGTCAGGTTTTGGATGCCACCAATCACGAAAGAGAAGGAGAAATTATTGCTCAGGCCGGGAAAAAGGGTCAAGTAACAATAGCCACCAATATGGCCGGAAGGGGAGTAGATATAGTTTTGGGCGGGAATCCGCCGAATGAAGAAGAGGCAAAGAAAGTGAAAGAATTGGACGGCCTCCATATTATTGGCACCGAAAGACATGAAGCTAGAAGGATTGACGATCAGCTTCGGGGGAGATCGGGCAGGCAGGGGGATCCCGGTTCCAGCCAGTTTTTTGTTTCTTTAGAAGATGACCTTTTGCGAACTTTTGGAGCAGAGAGAATTAAAAAATTGATGAATGTTTTGAGAATTCCCGAAGATCAGCCAATTGAGGCTCGTTTAGTTTCCGGGGCAATTGAATCTGCTCAGGCTAAAATCGAAGGAATGAACTTTGATATCAGGAAGCATCTTTTAGAGTACGATGATGTAATGAATAAACATCGGGAGGTTTTTTATAAAAAGAGAAGAGAAATTTTAGTCCTCTTTCAAAATTCAGCCTTGAAAAAGCAAACCTTAGAGATTATAAAAAAACAGGGATTTTCAGAAGCAGATTATGAAAAAAAAGAAAAAGAAGTTGGTTCAGAAAATATGCGTCAAATTGAAAAAACATTAAGTTTGCGAATTTTAGATTCTTTATGGATGGATCATTTGGAGAATATGGATCGCTTGAGAGATTCGGTGAGATTAAGAGCTTACGGACAGAGAGATCCTTTGGTTGAATACAAAAATGAAGGTCATAAGGCATTCCGGAGCTTGCTTTCTACTTTCGAATCTGTTCTAACTAATAGTATTTTAAAAGCCCGGGTTACGTTTAGGCCGTCCCTTCTCACTGATAATTTAGCTGATTCCCATTCTGTTAGAGAAAATTCTCTATCGGGGCAGGTTAGCGGAAATCAGCATTCAAAAAAGAAGCCCGGCCGGAATGATCCTTGTCCATGTGGAAAGAAAGACCCAATTACCGGCAAGCCAGTAAAATATAAGAAGTGTTGTTATCCTAAATACGGATAATTGACATTAAATTTTTTAAAATTTACACTGAAATAATGCCTAAAAAGAAAGTTTATATTACTTTAATCTGTATCTTAATTTTAGCTTTTTTTGCCGGAAATTTAAGCGAACCCCGATATTTTAATCGAGGGGTTGATTTTTTAAATCAAAAATTAAATTGGAATTTTCCTCATTTCTGGGAAATTTCTTTTAAATTAGGATTAGACTTGCAGGGCGGGACTCATTTAGTCTATGAAGCAGATTTGTCTCAAA
>Ga0210051_1003444_pt1 | contig 15696 bp, 19 predicted proteins | sample CryGey092014_all_FD_185464 | JGI IMG/M metagenome (GOLD analysis project Ga0210051, IMG submission 185464) | Groundwater microbial communities from aquifer - Crystal Geyser CG23_combo_of_CG06-09_8/20/14_all (SPAdes) (version 2) | ecosystem: Environmental > Aquatic > Deep subsurface > Groundwater...
GAATGGATAATTCTTAATGTGAAAAGTAGTTCACAAAATGTAAGAGTATATGTAGGTATGTTTGCTTTATAAATTTTATAAATGACCTATATACTGGAAAAGTGAGAACTACTTTCCGAATTATTCAATTTTAAAGTGGTTAAAACATAAAGAAAGCTTATTTATTTGCATTTTTTCTGTTTTTTCGAGAAAAAGCCTTTTATCATGCAAACAATCCAGTCCCAGTGAAGAATAAAATGGATTATCACAAGAACAACCATTATTATTCCTGCGTAATTGTGCAATGTTACCCAGTTTTTCTTTATCAATCCAAGAAATTGCTGATAACCACCTCTCTGAACACCCTCCGGCAGTAAAAAGAACATTATAAGTCCGATTATTGCAGTAATTATAAAAGACAGGGCCATAAGAAAATCAACAACATAGTTTATTTTTGTTTTATCCATATTACTACCAATATATATCAAGCACAGCTTTTATTTAAACATTTTGATAAATTGCAAAGCTTTTTTATATTAGTTATTTAAATAAAAGTATATGAAAGCAATAATTGTTTCAAAGAAAGATATTGCAGGAATGAACATAAAAGAATGCCTTTTAAGATTATTTGACTTCAAGGAAATCAATGAAAAGTTTGAGGAAGAAAAAGTTTATGCAATTAATATTAAAGGAGAAAATATAAAACTTTACACAACCAAAAACGATTCAATTTACTGTGAGAGTATTGATGAAAAAATAAATGCAGATTTTATTGTTTTTGCAACAAAGCACCAAAGTAAGTCAGGAATAGCTTCTCTTTCTGTGCACATACAGGGCAATTGGTCAAAGGCAGAGTTTGGTGGCTCTGATAGAAAACTTTGCATTGCAGATGCAGACTATCTAAGAGATTGTTTATTTAAAATTGAAGAGCTTGCAAATAATAATAATAATGAAATAATACAGGAATGCACCCACCACGGCCCATATTTAGAAAAAACACCATGCATGTTCATCGAGATTGGCTCTTCTGAAAAGCAGTGGCCTGACAAACAAGCAGGAGAAATAATAGCAAAAACAATAATGAGCATAATCCCAAAAAAACCAAAGCATTACAAGACAGCATTTGGCATCGGCGGCCTGCATCATTGCCCTAATTTCAAAAAAGTTATGGAAAATTCTGATTTGGCTTTTGGCCACGTCTGCCCAAAATACATGCTTGAATATTTAGACAAAGAGATGATTCTGCAGGCCATAGAAAGAAACACAAATAAGTGTGAGGAAGTTGTTTTGGACTGGAAAGGCCTCGGCCAACACAAGCAAAAAATCACAAAAATGCTTGATGAATTGGAAATAAAATATAAAAAAACAAAAGAATTCAATTAAAATTTATTTTGCTTTTTCTGCGGCCTTTGCTATCCAGATTGTAGCAAAAACTGCGAGTATTGTCACAATGATTGCATAGACCCATGGCCCGCCTGCAGACAAAGCACAAAGAGCTCCTGCCCCTTCTGTTCCGCATGGTCCTGTAAACAAAGCTTTGATTGCATCATTCCAAGCCAAGGCTGCAACCAGGCCAAAAGCTGCGGTTATTAATGCTGCTATCTTTTCAATAACTTCTTTTTTCATAGAATCACCCCGTTATATAATTGTTTAAAAACAGTTCATGTTTATAAATTTTATTATCAAATATGCTGAATCTTATCAAAAAGCGCTTGTCTATTAAGCAAACCATAAACAATTGAAGGACATGCCCCAACCATTTGTTGTTCTTTTGAAGAATTTAAATATTTGATAAGCCTAATATATAAAAGATGATTTTCCTTTTTTAGTAAGTTAAAATACTTACTTATTGTCTTCTCAGGTTCTTTTTCTATGAAAAATCCATCAATAGTATCTTGAGTAACCATAGGGAGTTTTTTCATTGTTTGTGTTAAATTAAAATTTTTAATTGCTTGTTTATGAAGAAAATAATATGTAGTAGATCCCGCTAAATAAACATTTTTATAATCCTTACATTCTTTAGAATAATTTACAATCTCTTTAAACAAAAGAGGATTTTCATCTTTTAATACATTTGAAGTTTCCCTTATAACATCTTCCTCATTTTTATCTTTTAATAAATAAATTATTTTTTCAGTCACAATAGGAAGACCATTTAATGTTTTTTTTATTCTCATTCTATTTTCAGTGCATATTTTATTATCTCATAAACCTCTGGATATTTGTCAGTATCAAGCATCTCTGAGTGGAGCTTTTTAAGGCCACTGCATGTGCCGTTTATTATGAAATTTTCCACTATTTCACCTTCAAGCCTTGCGTTTTTTACAAGAACTGTCCCATCTCCTGGCTGGCCATTCATCTGGCATCCATCCCCAATTATCATGTAAATCTCAATATTTGGAAGCTCACCCCTGTTAAGCTTGTTCATGAAAAGGCTGTTCACAGCCATATCACGGCATGCATACCTGTCGCCAATGATTGGGCACATATGCGCAATATCACCTTCAATGCCCTGGTTTGGCGTGCCTATCATTATAAGCTTTTCAACATCACTCTCCCCAAATATCTGCAAGTATCTTCTTGATACAAGGCCGCCCATGCTATGGGCAATTATCACAACCTTTGGCTTTCCTGTCCTATACTTTATAGTCTGTATTATATCCCTTAACCTGAGTGCATAGGTGTCAATATTTTCGCTTTTTGTCTGGACAACAACATAGTTGTCAGGCTCTTTAAAAACATCAAAATAATAGCTTGCCTTTATGCTTACTGGCGCCTGCGAAAGTCCCAGCACTCCAGGGCTTGTACCAACAGGAGTGTAAAGCGAGATTGAGCCTGCATTAAGATAGCCATCTTTTTCAAGCTCTTTTTGCAGCTTGTTGAACACATCAAGGCTGTAGTCTGCTGCAGTATTTTGGTTAACGCTGTGGCCATGAACAAATACAACAGGAAATTTTGATGGGTCATTAACGCATTCTTCGCTTAAGCAGCATGCAGAGCATTTACCAAAAACACAGCATTCTGGCAGCGGATCATCAAAATCAATGCTAATCTTTACAGGCATTGTTTCTTCCTCCTTAATTAATTCAATATATTCATTGTTCAAATCATAATAGGTTATATTTGGTTTTTGGCAGCTTTCTGGCTGGTCTTTTACAAGCTGTCCGATTATTCCTTCTGTTAAGTTAATATCATAACTTCCTTCTGTTGAATTTGTTGTATAAATCAAAAGAATTTCCTTTATCATCTCGCTGTTATACTCATCTTCAGGCAGATCATTAAGGTATTTTTCTGCAATGTCTTTTTTAATTGCATATACACTTTCATTTGCATAACTATTGTCACTGCTTATATTAGCATAAAGAACTTTAAGTTTTTCTACATCATCACAGGCATTTTTAAGCTCAAACCCTGTCTGGTTTGCCCTCTCACTTATTGAAGGCCTTTTCACACAACTTTTATTCAGCATACAAAGAATATCATAGTTTATATCAACCTCTATACTTCTTTTTAGAGTTTCTTTTCTTTCATAGCTTTTTATTGTTTCATACAGTTTATCAGCAGAATAATTTATTGAGTATACATCAATTCTCTTTTCTGAAATCTCATTTCTTGATTTAAATGATGCTATGGCAGAATTAAAAACTTTTATATTATCATTTATTTCAATGGCAAGATATTCATCCAGAACTAAAACTTTTTTTATTTCTTTTAATTTTTCTCTTGTTTCATTAATTTCATTTGCAAGGGCATTATACAAAAATACTGAATCAGATATATCCTTGTCAATCTTTATAATCAGGTCTGCTGTTTTTATTGATTCTGTGTCCACATCTTTGAATTTTTTACTTAATTCATAACAATCTTGGATGCCCCACAGTTTTTTAAGAGAATTCAAACTCTCAATGTTTTTTGAAATATCCCTGTAGGCAATATCAAAATCATTTTTATTCTGGTCAAGGACTGCATAATTGTCAAGCTGTTTAATTAAAAAACCAGCTTTGTTTAACTTTTCCTGCGAATTTGAAAGCCTTTCTTTTAAATTAACAAGTTTATTCTTTAAATCATCTTTTAGTATTTTTTCATCTTCTGTCAAATTGTATTCAACAGTAACAAGTATATTTCTTGATGTTGATTCTCCCTTTGTGTGGCATAAGAAACTAGCAGAACCTATGCATTCAAGCCCAAACCTGTAAAGCTTTTGCCCCTCTCCAAAGTTATCAACCCTTATTTTATATTCTTTTGTTATTGGTATTCCGGGAGTAAGTTTAAATTTATCATAGTCAATAGTTTTATTATTGCTTATGTCCTCAAATGATGACTCACATTCTGCAGTGCAAAAGGGGTTTGTTATTACGCTTGCCTTAAAATTAACTGATTCCTCTCCTTCACGAATAAGATTTAAGTCCTCCTTATCTGCGTCCAGATGAATAATAACATCATTCCCCAGGATAAAATTGAGGTAAAGAAATGCTTTTGTACCAGATGTAACAAGAATCGTAATTATTATAGCAGAAATTATAATTATTGTTCTATGTTCTTTTAGCCAATTTATAAGTTTATTTTTTCTTATCTTTTTATCTAATTTTATGGTTTTTACTTTTTTCTTTATCTGTTTATTTTTTGGCTTTTTCATATTCAAAGTTAAATAAAACAAAAGCATTATTTAAATCCTGCGATAAAAATAGTATGGAAAACAAAAGATTTAAATAGGTAGAAATACATAATATAATTATACATGAACAAAAAAACTTTTTCTTGTAAACAATGTTAAATATATTTAAAAATCTAAAAAGGTGATACGGCAATGCTTTACAAAAAGATTTGCATGAAATGCGGTGCAGAGCTGGAAGATGATGAGAATATATGCCCAAAATGTGGCGCAAAGTATCGTGAAGAAGAAGCTTATGTCTACTAAAAAATAAAAATTTATTTTGCTTTTTTCTTAAGCCATGCGATTCTCTGTGTGACCTTTGAAATAATTTTTTTCTTGTCTTTTACTTTGTAAAGTTCCTTTGCAAGCTTTTCGTCTTTTATTATGTCATTAATCCAGTTGGCAAAATCATTTTTCTCTTTGTTTACATGTGCCTGAAAAACATTTTTATTCATTTTTTTCAGTGCAGATTGAAGGTCATTTATGCTCTTTAAAACACTGCCATCACAAACCCAGAAATTATGCTCAGGATTAACATCAGACAAAGCTTTTAATGCATCTTCTTTTGAATTTACAGCCATATAAAACACCCCTTTTTAATTTCCTAAGTACAAACTTATATTTAAAAGTATTTATTTTTGAGAATTAAACCTACTTTTTCTCTGGCTTGTCCCCCTTTTCCGGAGCTTTTCCTGCAACTGGCTTTGCCTCTTCTCCTGGCTTTGCCTCAGCTGGTAATAGTTCATCTATTATCATGGCAGGTATTCCTGCTTCTACAAGCTTAGTCTTTATTTCTCCTCGTGATTTGCCTTCCATTTTGGAGATTATTTCCTTTGCCTTAGCAATGAATTCTTCACGCCTTTCTTCCATTTCCTTTGCCAGTTTTTTCTTCTCTTGCTCAAGCTCTTTCAGCTCTTCTGCTGAAATTTCAGTTTTTTCTTCTTTGATTTCTTTATCAAACTTGCCTTCATTAATTTCTTTTATTGCATCAACAGAGGGCTTTCCTTCTACAAGAATTCCCATTGAACGGCATGTTCCAACAATTTCTTTTATTTTGTCCTTTAATGTCTTTCCAAGCAAAGAGTCTTCCTTCATTTTTGCAATCTTGATTATCTGCTCTATTTTTAAATCAGCAACCTTGTCTGTTTTTGGGTTTGAGCTTCCTTTTTCAATTCCGGCTTCCTTTATAATTAGTGAAGAGCATGGTGGTGTTCCTACACTGATATTATATTCTTTTGTATCTTCATCTACTATAATCTTAACAGGAACCTGCATTCCTTTGAAGCCAGCTGTTTTTTTGTTAATATCAGTTATTATCTGGCCTATATTAACACCTAATGGGCCTAAGGCAGGTCCTAATGGCGGTGCAGCTGTTGCTTTTCCGCCTTCAATCAATGCTTCTACTGTTTTTTTACCCATTTTAAGAATTGGAACTTATCAATTATATATAAATCTTATGATAAAGAAATCAGTTTTCCTGATTTTCCTCTTCCCCCTCACGCCTTATTACCTTGACTGTATCCATCTTGACTGTTATTGGAATTGGAACAGCTGCTTCTAAGAGCTCGATGACAATATCTTCCTTTGCCCTGTCTATCCTTGTAACTTTTGCATTTTCCCTCTTGAAAGGCCCTGATATTACTTCAACGATATCATTCTTCTTTATATTCATCTCAACTTTCTTTGATTCCTCTAGCATATGCTCTATGTCCTTGTAATCCACTTTTTTTGGCAGAATTCCCCTAGCGTAAGGCACATTGAATGCAGCCTGCTCTGCCTCTGCTCTGGTTTCTGCCTCAACAAATATATAGCCCCTCATTCCATGGGGCTTTATTATACAATAAACATTCATGCCTTTTTTTGTGGCATTGCTTGTAACAAAATTCATTACCTGCTCTTCCCTGTTTGCTGTTGTTCTTAAAATAAATATATTTGATTTTTCTTCCATTTAAAACACCTTAAAAGAATAATTGTTTTATCATGTGTATTATAAATCCAATTAATCCTATAACTATTATGCCTAATCCAGAAGCCTTGACAATTGTCTTGAACTCAAGATTAGACGGCTTTTTTGTTACCCTGAATACTCTCTTGCATTCAATAACAAAACTTTTAAATTTAGATATTAAAGATTTAAAATTCATTTTTAATCCACAAACTCTATTCCTAATTCTGTTTCAATCTCCTGCTTCTTTCTGTCTGAAACTTTTGTTCCAGAGCCAAATATTTGAGAGGATTTAACACCTGTGACTATGATCACGACTCTTATTGTACTTTGTAAGTCCTCTGATATTTGTGCACCCCAGATAAGTTTTGCATCCTCATCAAGCTTTTCAGATATTGCTTCAACAACCTTTTTTGCTTCACCCAAGGTCATGTCAGGGCCACCAGAGACATTTACCAATGCTCCATTAGCTCCGGATATATCTGCATCCAATAACGGGTTTGATACTGCTTTTTCAACTGCCTCAACAGCCCTATTCTCTGAATCTGACTCGCCGACTCCTATCAAAGCAACTCCTCCGCCAGTCATTACAGCCCTTATATCTGCAAAATCAAGATTTATTAATCCTGCTTTTGTAACCATTTCTGCAATTCCTTTTACAGCATTTGTCAGTATTTCATCTGCAACCTTAAACGCAGTTTGCAATGGCAGGTCAGGCGCAAGCTCAAGCAGTTTATCATTAGGTATGACTATCAATGTATCCACAATATTTTCCATCTTCTCGAGACCAATTATAGCATTTTCATACCTGCGCTGTCCCTCAACTGAGAATGGGATTGTTACAACTCCAACAGTAAGTGCCCCGCCTTTTTTGGCAATTTCTGCTATTACTGGCGCAGAACCTGTTCCAGTTCCTCCGCCAAGACCGCATGTTATGAATACCATATCTGCACCCTGTAGTGCATGCTTTATGTCCTGCTCATTTTCCCTAGCAGCCTCTTCGCCAATCTTTGGATTAGAGCCAGCGCCAAGGCCGTGAGTAACATCCTTTCCAATTAGTATTTTTTTATCAGCTGTTGTGTAGAGCAGATCCTGGGCATCTGTATTAATAGCTATTGTCTCAGCGCCAACAACTCCAACTTCACTTATCCTGTTAATTGTGTTATTTCCTGCACCGCCTGTGCCAATAACCTTTATCGTAGCCCTTTGTTTTGAAAGCATCTCCTCTAATTCAGCGTCAAGTTCAACATTTCTTTTAGTTTGTTCAGACTTTATAATATTTTCATCAGGGTTATCTTTGATAAAATCATTCAATTTCCCCACCTCATATTTCCCATAAGATTATTATTCTATTACTTATATTTAAAGTTGTCGAAAAACTAACTGTTATCTTCTTTTGGTTTTTCTGGCAGCTTATTTTCTTTTGCTTTAGCTTCTACTGCCTTGAATTCAATCTTTTTAATTGAGGGTATGAGCTCCTTGATATGCTCTGTTAATTTTTCCTCAATAGGCTTTGGCAAATTCTGCTTTATGCTTAAGCTTACAGTTGCATTTCCCTCTTTAATTTCTGTCTTTATATCCTTTAAATTTAGCTGCAGCTTTAACAAAGCATTTAATTTTTCCTCATCATCTTCTATTATCTTATTAACCTTAAAATCATAAATCAATTCCTTGCCTGCAAGAGGATGATTAAAATCCACTAAAGTGCGCCCCCCGCTTATTGTTCTTATCATGCCCATCATACCGTCTATATTCACCTGTAATCCAGGCATTGGGTTAATCTCCTGCTTTATGAACTTGTTTGTAGCTACAAGCTGTATTAATTTTGCATTCTTTTTTCCAAAGCCCTTCTCAGGGCTTAGTTCAACCTTATATTCTCTTCCTAATTCCTTGCCTTCAAGCTGTTCATCCAATCCTTTGATTACATGGTTTTGGCCAATGCAGATCACCACAGGGCCGTAAGATGCCTTTGCATCGTGGATATTATTTTCCTTTGCCTCTTTCTCACTAGTTGTATCAAAAACAAAATCCATGTCTTTTACTTTTCCAGTATATTCAAGCTCTATAAAATCTCCTTTTTTCATCAATTTAATCCCTCACAGAATAAACACTCTAAGAGTATTTATTATATTTATAAATTTATCGAATTTTTTCAATAATCTTGTCAACAACCTCTTTTATTGTAAGGTTTGTTGTATCAATAACATAATCATAGTTTTTTTTGTTCAAAATATCCAGATTATAATATTTTTTGTATCTTAGTTTATCAGATTCAAACCTCATTCTTATTTTCTCAATTGCCTCACTCAAATCCTTGTATTTCTCGTTATTTCTGCTGTGATTAAGGACCCTTTCAGCCCCTGTTTTTGGGTCAACATCAAGGAAGATTTTTACTGATTTTGGTATGAAATGAAAGGATGTCCTTCCGACAATTACAAAATTATCCTCTGTTTTTCCCTTTTCTTCGGCAAATTTGTCAGGCTCTAAATCTGTGGAAGGGTCTTTTTCTCCTAATTTGTTTAGCTCTGATAAGCTGATGCCTTTCTTTTTGGCCATTTCTCTTCTTACATCACCAATACAGTAATATTTAAACCCAAGTTTTTTTGCAACAAGAATTCCAACACTGCTTTTTCCAGATCCAACTTTGCCAGAGATTGTAATTATCATCTTAAAGTTTGTCTTTTAACAGTATTTCAACAATAGCTGCGAATGCGGGTCTTGTGATAAAGACACCGACTGAAATACCTATAATAGTTGTTATTGCAAAGCCTTTTAATAAACCTGCCCCTGCTCTCATTAAGGGAAGCATGGCAACAAATGTTGTGAGGTAAGATGCCATTATAATAAAAAATGCATTTCCAATTCTTTGTTTCCAGTTAATGAATACCTCTTGTTCTTTTTTTGATAATTCATCGGATATAACAATCTGGTCATCAACACCTGATCCTATAGCAATAATTATTCCAGCAATAGCAGCAATATCGATATTCCAGCCAATTAATGCAGCAACACCCATAATAATTATTACCTCTGACATAACTGTTATTATAATTGGCAATGTTATTTCAAGTTTCCTATATCTTAAGAACACAATTAATGATACGCTTAGTAATGCAAGAAATCCAATGAAAAATGCATTTTTAACAAATTCTTCTCCAAGTGAAGGTGAGATAGCATCTGTTTTAACAACATTAAGCTTAACAGGCAAAGAGCCGGTAATAAGTATTGTCTGCAGCCTTTTCATATTTTTTAATGATTCAGATAATGCCTCCTGCTGTGTTGCTCCAGAGCCTGAACCTGATATCTGGATATCTGTTATAGCACGCCCCTTTAGATCAGAGCCTATATTCAAAGAATCAACATTCTGATTATCCAGATAAAGATCAAGTGTTTCATTAAGGTAATCATCCCCTCCATCTGTTATAATATCCAGATTTTCTGTAAGATCTGCCTGCCTCTGGGCTGCTTCAGGGCTTAATGAAATAGAAAACCTGAATCTGCAGAACCATTGGCCATTGCTCTGGCCATATGAGTTGGGATCAATTCCTGAACAGTCAGCGCTTCTGCAAATGTAAGTTATATCATTTCCTCCTTTAAAAACAACATCATTTTTTATTTTTGCCTCAAACTTTCCCTGTTTTGCAACTAACTCTTTAACCTCTTCCTCATTAGCGCCAGCTATCTCAATCAGTATGTATTGGTTGCCAGAAAGGTCAGAAATTGTTCTTACAACAATGTCACTAAGCCCATAAATATTAAGCCTTTGCTTTATATTAGAAAGAACTATTTCCATATCATCTGTTGATATTTTTTCCTCTGGTTCAAGAAGAACCCTTGTGCCACCCTGAAGGTCAAGACCCTTTCTTATATTTGTTGTTGGCGCATTATAAACCCTTATTCCAAGGTCTATTGAATCATTGTAAACATTAGTTATTGTCTTTGGAACAGTTATAACCTCTGTCTTGTTTATTGTTTTGTTAACCTTTGTTCCATTAACTATTTCTGTTACATTAACCTCCTGGGTAACTGTTTTATTTATTGTTTCATTAAGAACAATTGTTTCTGTTTCATATTTTGTTATTAATCTGTAAGTGCCTTTATTTGTTTTTATACTTACTGTTCTGTTTGGCTTTAACTCTGCTTCAAATGAATAGTAATCATCTATACTATCAATTGGCTTATTGTTTATTGAGATTATCCTTTCCTTACTCATTGGGGTTGATGTAGGCTTTGGACTTTCTATTCCAGCTAGGTTTGCAGAAGAATTTATTATAACATTCCTGATAGCAACCCCTTTGTTGAATGGGTGTGGGTTTATTGCTATAACCGCGAATAGGAGGACAGCCAGGAGGATTATTACCCTAAGGTTTGTGAATATCTTTTTTAGATTACCCATTTTTAGTTCTCCTTTCTAGATATAATCTTAATATGCCTGCATTCTGCACCCATGTATTTAGGACATCTGTTAAAAGGCCAATTATAAGGATTAACATAATCTGGCTCAGGGCAGCTGACTGTGAGAATAGATATGCAACAAATATTGCTGTAACTGTTGTAAGACTCATTGTAAGCCCTGTTTTCATTCCATTAACTATCCTGTCTATAACTTCTCCTCCCTTTCTCTTTAAGACTTTTGTTGACAGCAATATGTTTGTATCAACACTATATCCAATTAGCATTAGAAAAGCAGCAACTCCTGCTGTTGATAGCTTAACTCCTAGAAGGTTGATTACTGCAAGGGTAACAACCATATTTGAGAATGCAGAAAGCACTATTGCAAGCGAGGGTATTGGCTGCCTGAAATAGAAAAAAACAACAATTGCTATAAACAAAAATGCAAATAATATTGCAGTAAAGGTTTCTTTAAAAAAACTCGTTCCAAGAGATGAGCCCATTTCCTCAACATTATAGTCAAGATCACCATATTTTGTTTTTAGGCTGTTTAATAATTCTTTTGAATTTATGTCTGAAGTGCTTATTGTAACCCCTGTTTTTTTTCCTAACCTCATTAATGTCCTTGCAGAAATATCTGATCCTGGAAATTCAGATGATAAATACATTTTCAGGCTGTCAACATCAACATCTTCAGAAGGTATAGTTATTGTAATTCCTCCCTTTAGGGAGATATCCTTATCTATAAAGTCACCTGTTGTTGAGTATTTGTAAGATATAACCCCTATAGAAAGCATAAGAATAACAATAGGAATAATCAATAGCTTCTTATAATTCTTGTCATACCACTCTAAAAGCTTGGAAATATGCTTATTTTTAGCAAATCTGCCTTCATTATTATTTTCCTCTGACATAAAAACACAGGAAAAAACCTTTATTAATAAATGTTTTGGAAAAAGGTAAATTAAGAGTTGTTTAGAATAAAGTTTGAGTCTGTGGTTACATTCATGCCAAGCCTTATGAGGCCGCCCTCATCGCCTTTCTTTAGGACATGGGTTGTGTGCATCTCACACCCATTTAATTTTTTAAGCATTTTAACTGCATGAGCTGCCATTGGATTTGTTGCAGAGCTTATTGCAAGAGCTATCATTGTTTCTTCAACATTAAGGTTTTCTGAAACTCTATTGAGTATATCTTTTTTCAGGAATCTTATATTGTTTATTACCTCTTTTGATAATAAGTCAATATTATCCGGAACATTTGCCAGTTCTTTTATTGCATTTAATATAGCTGCAGACTCAGCGTGCATCAAAGGAGAGTTCTTTCCTGTAATAATCCTTTTGTCATCAAGCTGTATTGCAGCCCCGCAGTAAATGTTTTTGTTTCCTTTTTTCTCTTTTGCAGCATCAAACGCAGCTTTTCTTGCTGGCTCTACTACTTTTCTATCATTTATAGTCACATCAAGCTTTCTCATCAGTACTTTTACCCTGTCTGTTGTATTTTGGTCAATTATACCCATCATCCTCTGCTGTTTGTACCAAAAATACCTCCTTATTACTTCCTGCTTTGAGGCTTCCCTAATAATATCATCATCTGTTATTCCACTTGATATCCTGTTAACTCCCATCTCTGTTGGAGAGTTATATGTGCTTATGAAGCTATTTTTCATTGGGAAGCTGTTTATTATCCTCTGCATTATGCTGAAATTTTCTATATCCCTGTTATAGTTTATTGCTACCTTGTTGTATTTTTTTAGGTAGAAAGGATCAATCATGTTTATGTCGCCCTGGTCAGCAGTTGCTGCCTCATATGCAACATTAACAGGGTGGTCTAAAGGCAGGTCCCAAATAGGGAATGTCTCGAATTTGGCGAATCCAGAATTTATACCTTTTTTCTGCTCATTGTATATCTGTGAAAGGCAGAAACTCATCTTTCCGCTTCCGCCTCCGGTGCCTGTTACTATAACAATGGGCTTTTCTGTTTTTACATAATCCTGCTTTCCGTATCCCTCATCACTTACAACAAGCTTGAAGTTGTTTGTGTATCCCTTTATCATGTAATGTATGTAAACACTAATCCCTATGTTTTCAAGCCTTTTCTTGAACTTTATTGCAGCAGGCTCATCTTCAAACAGATTTATTACAACAGCAGAAACATCAAGCCCATGCTCCTTTAAACCCTCAATATCCTTAAGAGCCTGGTCATTATACCTAAGCCCGAAGTCAGTCCTGATTCTTCCGTTTTGGATATCTTTTGCGCTTATGCAATAAACAATCTCTATGTTTTTCAGATTTTTCAAAAGCCTAACCTTTGTTTCCTTGTCATAGCCAGGAAGAACCCTTGATGCATGCCCGTCATAGCAAAGCTTTCCGCCAAATTCAAGATAGAGTTTCTTGTCAAACTTGCTTACCCTATCAAGAATCGCCTTTGTCTGCTCTTTCAGATATTTTTCTGTGTCAAATCCTTTTTCCATTTTAAAAAAATGTCTGCATTAAGCCAGACATGAATTGGCCCCCATCAAAAATAGGAAGAGGAATCATGTTGAATATGAACAAAAACAGGTTAATCTGTTTTGTGATGACCAGTGCAAGTCTCTGCTTGCTTGTTAATGATGAAGCTCTTTTTAATATAATTGAGGAGCCAAGCCATAGCGCAAGATTCATTAGCGGGCCTGCAACTGCTATTATTGAATGCTGCAAGGGAGTTATACCTGCAACTGGAATAGAAACATACCCTGGTATGAAGAAGATAAATCCAATATTTATAAATTTTAGAAAAAGGCCCAATAATAATCCAAAATAATGTGCATGAAATGTTGCGTTTATTCCGAATCCAAGTGCAACAAACTTATGGGCCATCTCATGCAGGACTATTGCTGGCGCAATAACAAGGCATGTAAACTTAAAGTTTTCAAAATCAAAGCCAGAAGGCATTGGATCGTGTACATACCTTGGCATCCTTATAATATCCTTGAATATAAATCCAAAGGCAAGGGTCATTACAATCAAATCAATTATCTCTCCTGGGCTTATTATCATAAAATAAGCTAAAACCAGCTTATTTAAAAAAGTTGTGCAAAAATATTTAAAGAATTATGTTTTCTTTTGCTTTATGACAGATTTGATAGCATGCCTGAGTACTGGAAAGGGAACGTGGATTCATGTTAAAGGTATTATCTCTGGCTGCGATTGGGATAACATATTCCTCATCACAAATGAGTTTGGCAGGGAAAAATTCAGTTCAGAAAAAAAAGTTGAGCTTATTGTTGTTGATTCAAACAAGCCACTGTTAGAGCTTGTTGAAGACATTAAAAAAGAGCTGAAAGATAAAATAACTGGAACAGAAGCTGCATTAAATCTTGTTTCCGGAACAGGCAAGGAGCACATGGCAATCCTTTCTGCTGTTCTGAAGCTGGGTCTTGGAGTAAGGCTTGTTGCTTTGACAAAAGACGGAATAAAAGAGATTTGAGTTATTTTCCTTAAAAAACTTAAACATCAAATTAAGATTAAAAAATAAAATTCTACCTTATACCTAATTCTTTTTTTATTTCTTTAATACATTCATTTGCATTCCTGAACATCATGCGTTCTTCAGCATCCGTCTTTCCATCCCAGCTATTATACATCTTAATAGGAGAAATAATTACTTCAGCATTTCCATCACGATTAAAATCAATGTATAATGTATTACTAATACGAATGGTATCCAACAGATTATTATAACGCTTAAATATTGCACCGTTAGGGTGGTATATTCCATAACCCCAATAAAACTCTTTTCTTGTTGCCCTTGCTCTTATTGCCTCTTTTTCTAGTTCTCTTGCTTTTATATCCCCAATACCTAAAAATGTGGCATATAATAAAGTAAGTATTGTCCCTACTATTAATATACCTTTACTTAACTTTTTATCTAAAGTCTTAGTAATAGTGTCTCCCCAGCCATTATGTAACTTATTACAGAAATCCCTTGCAGTATTATTAAAACCCCTACCAAAATCATTAACATTAACATAATCTGCTAAATTTGTTTTGTGTGGCATCTGCGTTACCTATAAGATATAGCTTAATCTTTATTATTTTTCTTGTTTGTTTTTTATTTTATTTAATTCTTCAATTTGTTTTATTAGAATAGGTATATCTTCATATTTTTCATTCTTTAATGCTACTATTTTGCTTAGATAAATATTAGCCAAATCAATGCTTTCTTTTTTGCCTTTTTTTATTAAAAAGGGGATTTGCATAAAATCATCTAAAAAGATATCACAACCATAACTAAATTCTGTTACAAACTCCTCTTGTACTTTTTTAAACTCTTTTGTAAGCCCATTTTTTACAGCCCTATCCATTGGAATTATGTATTTGTTTATGATATGTTCTTGAATATGGCTTTTATCAACACTCTCATAAGTTTCAATAAGTTTTTTGGTTTTTAATTTATTTAAAGAAAAAATGCCTTGCCCTCTGCTTTTTTGTTCTTCTAACTCTAGCATATATCTGTTAATCATACTTTGGTCTGCATTAAAACATCTCAAAACATCGGAATATTCCCCTGCAAATATAATATCCTCTAAACCTATTGGTAAGCCTTCAGCATTACCTACGAGTAATATTGAATAAACTGAGAACTTTTTTGGTTCTTGTGATGATTTATCTTGGTAAACATTATGCATTTGTTTAAGCCTTTTATCATTTTCCTTAACAATATCACTAATTTTTGTTTCTGGAGT
>Ga0210051_1003450_pt1 | contig 15682 bp, 16 predicted proteins | sample CryGey092014_all_FD_185464 | JGI IMG/M metagenome (GOLD analysis project Ga0210051, IMG submission 185464) | Groundwater microbial communities from aquifer - Crystal Geyser CG23_combo_of_CG06-09_8/20/14_all (SPAdes) (version 2) | ecosystem: Environmental > Aquatic > Deep subsurface > Groundwater...
AATCTTCTGATAGCCTCAAATGATGTCCTTTCAGCAGATCTGGTCGGAGCAAAGGTGCTTGGATTTGATCCCGCCGATGTTCCCCACCTTGTCCACGCTGCCGGAAGGCAAAGAAGGCCTCTCGATCTATCCGATATCGAGATAATCGGGGAAAAGATAGATGACGTTTCATCTCCTCATGGATATGATTTTGCTTACTCCGAGACCGAAAACGGAATAATGCCCCTGCCTCTGGCCCGCCAGGGAATAAAGGGCCTTGCCTACCACAAATACGACCTTTCCATGTGCACTTACTGCTCGGGCCTCAATGGTCTCGTCCTCACCGCGATAAGGGGGGCATGGCAGGGAAAGCCCTGGGACAGGGTAGAGATCCTGACCGGGAAGAAAATGAAGCCTACTGCCGGCATGAACAAGACCATTTTACTTGGAAAGTGCATGCATCAGGCAAACAAGGATGATCCAAATATCAAGGAACTCTTTGCGGTAAAGGGTTGCCCTCCCAAGGCCGAGGACATAGTAAAGGCCCTTCACTGGGCGGGCATTGAGGTCAATGCCTCCCTGTTTGACCAGATAGATCAGCTCCCGGGTTTCTTCATGCAGCGATATGAAAACAAGCCTCAATATGAAGAGGCTCACTTCACAATACTTTAGGCCGGCGGAGGTTATCAGGTGGAAAAGATTTTAGTGGTCGGTGCCGGTTTCATGGGATCAGGCATAGCCCAGGTATGCGCCCAGAAGGGAAAAGATGTTTTCCTTACGGATACAAGTACCTCCGCCATTGAAAGGGGACTAAAAGAAATAGGCAGCTCACTCGTAAGACTTGCTCAAAAGAATATAATCACTGAAGATCCCGATCGCATTCTTAAGCGTATCACACCTGTTGACGGGATTGAGACAGCCTCCCATGCTGACCTGATCATAGAGGCTGCAACGGAATCAGAGGAAATCAAAAAAAGCCTGTTTGCAAGGCTTGACAGCCTGGCATCTCATAATTCGGTAATTGCCAGCAACACCTCATCCATCCCGATCTCCATACTTGCCTCTTCGACTTCAAGGCCCGAAAATGTCCTGGGGATGCATTTCTTCGGCCCGGTCCCACTGATGCGTCTTGTCGAGGTAGTTAAGGCCGAGCATACTTCTGCTGATGTCTTTGAAAGGGCCGTTTCATTTGTAAAATCTCTGGACAAAATCCCAGTGAAGGTCATGAAGGACATCCCGGGATTCATAATGAACCGGATATTCTCCGCCGCCCTTCGAGAAGCACTTGAACTGGTGGAAAAGGGGGTGGCCAGTCCTGAAGACGTGGATATAGGGATGAGGGAGGGATATGGCTGGAGGGCAGGCCCGTTTGAAATCGCTGATAACGCCGGCCTCGATACCATTGAGCTTATAGGCAAGGCCCTTGAGAGACTTGGGGCGGGGAGCCTGAGCCCAAGAAGTGAGATTCTTTCACAGCTGGTCAGTGAAGGACGACTCGGCAGGAAATCGGGAAGAGGCTTTTATGATTATGATCCGGCCGGGAAGCGCAAAACAAAACAGAACTAACTGCAGATTAGAACGTACGACAATCTGAGCAGTTACCTTTAGGAGACTTTCTATGTCACTTCTTTTTGATCCCGTAAAGTTAGGCAGTTTGACGCTTCGCAACCGCTTCGTAAGATCCGCTACCTGGGAGGGTATGGCAGATGAGCAAGGAGCATGCACCCCTCGATTGATTGAGCTTGTAAAAAGGCTTGCTGAGGGAGATGTAGGGCTTATCATTACAAGCCACTCATACGTGAGAAGAGACGGCCAGGCAGGCACCGGGCAGATTGGAATTTACAGCGACGACCATATCCCAGGCCTTGCTCAGATGGCCGGTGCGGTCCATGAATACAATGGAAAGATAGTCGCTCAGCTTGCTCATGCCGGATTTTTTGCCAACCCGAAACTTACGGGCCTTCCCGCTGTCTGCATGTCGGCTGTCGAAGGCTATGGTGAGATAAAACGGATTGAAATGAGCAAAGAGGATATCGAGGCCATGACAGATGCCTTTGCCCGGGCTGCGGTAAGGGCCGTGAATGCCGGTATGGACGGAATCCAGATCCATGCTGCGCACGGCTATCTCTTGAGCCAATCCCTGTCGCCCGTATTCAATCGCCGCACTGACAGCTATGGAGGGCCGATCGAAACCCGCTCCCGGTTTCTCCTCAATGTGTTAAGAAAAATAAAGGGAGCTGTCGGCATTGACTTTCCCGTCCTTGTCAAAATGAACTGCTCGGATTTTTTGCCAGGGGGGCTGGAACTTTCAGAAGCCGTAGCCGTTTCAAGGCTTCTTGCCGAAGAAGGGGCTTGCGCGGTTGAGGTGAGCGGCGGGACCATTGTGTCAGGCGACCTTAGTCCCACCAGAGCCGGGATAACTTCAAAGGAAAAGGAGGCCTATTTCAGGGAGTCGGCTAAGGTTATCAAGGCGGAAGCCGGATTGAAAGTCATTCTTGTCGGCGGCGTGAGATCCCCGGACATTGCAGAAGAACTGATTAGTGACGGCTACTGCGACCTCATAAGCATGAGCAGACCCTTCATCCGTGAGCCCCATCTTGTAAAGAGATGGAAAAGCGGCGACACGAGGCGGGCGGCCTGCCTTTCAGACAACCTTTGCTTCGGCCCCGCACGCGCCGGAGAAGGCATCTATTGCGTGGTGGAGAAGAGAGCAGTGGAAAAAAACAGGACGGATGTTTCACGTGAAACATAAGAAACAGGATTAGGGATTTGTATGCTCCGAATAGGCTCTCTTCAATTGGACGGGCCTCTCGTAATGGCCCCCATGGCGGGCACCACGAATCTCCCCTTCAGGATCATCGCCAGAAAATGTGGCGCCTCCCTTGTCATGACCGAAATGGTCAGCGCGAAAGGACTTGTCCTGCGCCACAAAAAGACACTGGATTTTCTTTCAAGCGATCCGGACGAAAGGCCTCTTGGGGTTCAGATTTTCGGCTCCGACCCCGCCGTCATGGCGGAGGCCGCTGCAATGGCAGAGGAGAGTGGAGCCGACCTCATTGACATTAACATGGGTTGCCCAGTGCGGAAGGTCCTCAAGACAGGCGCGGGGGGAAGCCTCATGAGAGACCCTCATCTCGTTGAAAAGATCGTCTCCCTTATAAGGCGCAGTTGCGCCCTGCCCTTGACTGCCAAGGTAAGGACCGGCTTCAGCCCGCAGGAAGACTCTTTTGCGGATGTCCTGCGCGCCCTTGAAGCCGGTGGGGCAGACGCTGTCACCGTACACGCGCGTTACGTGCTTCAGGGCTTTTCAGGGTTGGCGGACTGGACCAGGATCGCGCAGGCAAAATCAACCGTAACAATGCCGGTAATAGGAAACGGCGATGTTACCGGAAGTATCATGGCGGCAGATATGATGAATTCAACAGGGTGCGACGGGGTAATGATAGGCCGTGCCGCCGCATCTAATCCATGGGTCTTCTCAGCCCTCGACCCATTTAATACGTCAAGTTGCGATATCTCCGCGGCAGAAAGAAGAAGGGCCGTTATTTACGAGCACTGCATCCTTCTTAAGAAATATATGAACAGCAGAAGGGTAGGATTTTTTATGAGAGGGGTGCTCCTGAGATATACGAAGGGTCTTACAGCGAGCACGGCCTTCAGAAACTCCATATCCTCTCTTAAGACCCCCGAAGAGCTTATGGAGGCCGCAGACAGGTATCTTTCCTCCCTTAAAGGAGCAAACTGATGAGGGTAAAGCTGGCCAAGAGTGCCGGGTTTTGCATGGGGGTCAGAAGGGCGATGGAGATCGTGCTTTCGCAGGCGAACAAGGGGAAGGGACCTATTTTCACTCTTGGTCCGCTGATACACAATAAGCAGGTCATGGATATGCTTAGATCCAAGGGCGTAACGACCGTTGAGGAGCCTTCGGGTCTCAGCCACGGCTCGATTATCATACGCGCCCACGGTGTCTCACCGGAAAAACGCAGAGCCTTGAAGGAGACCGGCTTGCGTGTAATAGATGCAACCTGCCCCAAGGTTGTCCGTGTTCAGTCCCTTGTGCAATTCCACACCAAGAAGGGAGGTACGGCCATTATCGTTGGAGACCCCAAGCACGCCGAGGTTATCGGAATTGTGGGGTACAGCAGGGGGCCGGCCTATGTTGTCGGCACTCCTGATGAAATATATAGCCTTCCCCAGCTTCAAAAACCATTTGTAGTAGCCCAAACCACCCAGAACAAAGAGACCTTCAGGCGGATAGTTAGAAAAGTCACCGAAAGGTTCCCCGACGCGGTAGTGTTTGATACAATCTGCGATGCTACATCCAGCCGCCAGGCCGAAGTAAGGTCATTTTCTGGAAACGTTGACGGTCTTGTTGTCGTAGGAGGATATCACAGCGGAAATACCCGCAGGCTGATGGAGGTCGCAAGAGATGCAGGCATACCTGCCCAGCATGTTGAAACGGAGAAGGATCTCGACAGGAAGTATTTCGCGGAAATGGAGGTCGTAGGCCTCACAGCAGGCGCGTCCACCCCGAACTGGATGATTCGCTCAGTAGCTCGGGAACTGGAAGGAATAAAGGGAAAGCGCGAGAATTTTACCTGGAACGCGATCAGGAAGGCCAGCCGCTTCCTTCTCTTCAGTAATCTCCTCATATCGGCGGGGGCGGGGCTCCTCTGTCTGGCGGCAGAGGTTCTGACCGATAATCGCCCCAATTGGATTTTCCCGACAATCGCCTTCTGCTACATATACGCCATGCATGTTCTTAACATCCTGCTTGATAAGGGCGCGAGCGCCTACAATGACCCTCAGCGGGCGGCGTTTATAGCGGATCATAAAGCCTTTCTTCTAGCTCTAGGCGGTTTCTCAGTCGCCGCTGGACTGATAATATCATTTTTTCAAGGTGTCAACACCTTTGTCTTTGCAGCGGCCCTTACAGCTTCAGGGCTTGTGTACGGCCTGCCTCTGCTGCCTTCTTTCGGTAAGGCCGCGCGAAGCCGCCTGAGGATCAAGGACATACCGGGATCAAGGAGCCTTGCCGAATCACTGGGGACAGTTGCAGTCACAACCCTGCTTCCAAACATTGACAGGAAGGCCGATTCTCTGACGGCCATCGCCCTTGCTGGTTTCGCTCTATTCTTTCTGGCCTTTGCCAAGGCAGGCCTCTTTGAGATATTCAGGGTCCAGGGGGATCTTATCGTCGGCACCGAGAGTCTGCCGATTTCCATTGGTGAGAAAAGGACAGTTACCCTCTTGAAGGTAGCCCTTTTGGGCTCTGCTTGTACCCTGTCGGCAGGGCTGTTAACGGGTTTCCTGCCCAGATTTGCCCTGGCAATGACTGCACCGGTCGCTGCCATGTTTCTTTGTGTGCTCGCCTATGAGCGCAGATGGCTTTACCCCGGCCTTACCTTTGAAGCGGTCTCGGAGTTTCCGTTCTATCTTTCCGGATTTCTGGCCGTCGTTGCAGCCGTTTTATTCTGAGAGGTGTTAACAAATTGATGTCTCTACCGAAGGTCAACCTGCCACGTGCCTTTTTATGGTCTTATGCCGTCTGTCAGTGTCATAATTCCTACTTATAATCGCGCCTGTCTCCTCGAAAGGGCCGTCCGTTCGGTTATGGAACAGACTTTCCATGACCTTGAGCTTATAGTGGTTGACGATGGGTCAACGGATGCGACATACCATCTGCTAGAGAATGTGAGGCCTAGTGCTATCTATCTTCGGCATGACAAGAATCTGGGGGTGTCAGCGGCAAGAAATACTGGCATAAGGGCCGCCTCGGGAAGATTAATAGCCTTCCTGGACTCAGACGATCAGTGGCTGCCGGAAAAGATCTCCATTCAAATCAGGTTCTTTGAGGATAATCCTAGCGCCATGATATGCCAGTGTCAGGAATTCTGGCATAGAAACGGAAGGCGGGTCAATCCTCGCGTTAAGCACCTGAAGCCCTCAGGATTCATCTTCGAGAAGTCATTAGCCCTTTGTCTTGTAAGCCCTTCTGCCGTAATGATCCGGAAAGAACTCTTTGACAAAGTGGGACTTTTTGATGAGACCTTACCGGTTTGCGAAGACTATGATCTATGGCTGAGGGTAGCTGTGTCCCACCCTGTGTATCTCATAGATGAACACCTCCTGATCCGTCACGCCGGGCACGGGGATCAATTGTCTTCAAGCATCTTCGGGATGGATCGCTTCAGGATCAGAGCTATCCTGAACCTTTTAAGGGATTCCCCCCTCAAAGAAGAGCAGCGGCTTTCGGCGCTAGCCGAACTCAAGAAAAAATGTCTTGTTTACGGTAGAGGATGCCTGAAGAGACGCAGAAAAAAAGAGGGCGAATTCTACTTAGGGATTCATGACAGAATTATGGGAGACAAAAAAACAGCGGCCGTCTCCCTGATACTTGAGGAGACGGCCGCCATGGCATTTAGATGAAAATGCACCTTACCTCTATTTCTCCCCCTCGACGGGAGGCAGGGGTGATTTTCATCCTTTATAGTGCCCTGCCCGGGCATGGCCACTAGATAAACAGCAATAGAATCTACCCAGTTACTTTATCTGAATCTTTTTGCTCCTGGGCTCCTGCTTATGCGGTAATTCCAGAGTAAGCACTCCATTTTTGAAAACCGCTTCTATCTTGTCTTCTTCTACCTCCCCGGGAAGCCTGAAGCTCCTGGTAAATGAACCGTAAGAGCATTCCTTAAGGTAATAATTGGCTTCTTTTTCCTCTTTGGAACTCTCTTTCTTCCCTGTTATCGTTACAACCCCGTTGTCAACACTGATGTTGATATCCTCCTTGGTTATTCCCGGAAGCTCTGCGGTGAGAACGTATTTACCCTCTTTTTCATAGAAATTCATCGTGGGAGACCACTCCTCACCGAGGTCCCTCCTCCACTCGGGCCAGAGTCTGTCAAACCATACATCACCCCAACCCTCTTGGCCAAATGGTGTCATCCAGGAAGGTCTTCTACCCTTCTTTAAAGCTGGAACCGTCATGATGTGCCTCCTTTCTAATAGATATTACGATAAGTTGGGACATCCACAATGCCCTTAAAAAAATAAACATCGTAAAATCGAAGTCAATGGATATTATGGCCTTGAAAATCACCCCGGATGCCTCTGCACCGGTCTCTCCTGTGAACCAACGCCTCCTTTTATCTGAGCAAAAACGTATCAATTTATTTGAGTGCCATAGGCGGCATGATACCTCTCTGCCGGCCTCTGAGATGCAAGGATATCTCATGTCGAATTTCGTCCTTGTTATATTAGGTGGCAGCGGTTTTGAGTGCACGCCCCCCTCCCTGGACGACAAGAGATCAAAAAAGATTTTCCGTTAAGCAACTGACTTTCATGCCCGGGCAGGGCACAACAAACCATGAAAATGCCTCCAACCTATTGACCATTTTCATTTTTCGTTGTGCTCCATTTGGGCACTATAGCGGTTTATATGAAAATAGATAGTGTCCACCCGGAAATGAGATAGTTTCGTCGAGTTTAAGGCAGGCGATAATTTTAACAACAGGAATACATTGAAGTATTTCGAGGATTAAAATTTGAGCCCAACGCTTAAATCGGTAAAAATAGCCATTTACGGATGGGCGCTAGATACTCATAGCGGCGAAGCCTGTCCCGAGCCTCGATCCGGGAGCCGCTATTCAGTCCTTGTTCCGGCCTTCGACGCAATGACGACCTGGATTCCGGATCGCCTCCGAAATGACATGTGGCATTTTCATGCTTCGTTGCGCCCCTTTCAGGGCATGACCGTTTATATGAAAATGCCGCCAATGTATTGACTATTTTCATCTTTCGTTGTGCCTCGACAGGGCATGGCGGTTAGTGCGGTTAAAATTACAGGCCCGCCTCCAACTCGACGAAACTCTCATTTATGGATGTGCACTATCTATTTTCATATAAATGGCATATTCTTGGAAATTGCTATAGTGCAGCACCAATGGCTTACTGCCAAAAGGAGGAAAAAATCCCCACACCTTCCACCCCCCTTCGGTAAATGGGGGTTCTCACATGAAGTTTTAAGGAGTTGAGAAATGCCTTATGCGTGGATTTGGTTTTCTCTTGCAGGCTATCTGCTCGGATCTGTTCCCTTTGGGAAGATCATAGCCAGGCTCGTCTCCGGCGTTGACATCTCCAAGGAAGGAAGCGGGAACATAGGTGCCACCAATGTAAGCCGCGTTGTCGGTCTCTCGTGGGGAATCATCACACTCATCCTGGATGTATCCAAGGGGATCCTGCCGGTTGTCCTTTACATGAGATACTGCGGGGAGGGATCATGGGCCATGATGCTCAATGCGCTTGCACCTGTCGTGGGACATCAGTTTTCAATATTTGCCGCCCTCAGGGGAGGGAAAGGAGTCGCAACCGCAATCGGCGTATGGATTGTCCTGGCTCCGATATCTCTTATTACCGCCCTTGGCGTCTTTGCAGCCGCAGCCGCAATTTGGCGCTACGTCTCCCTTGCAAGCCTCGCCTTCTCCCTTGCCTTACCGATCGTCCTGCTCATTTCAGGAAACGGCCCGCATCTTGTTGCGACATCTGTCGTAACTGCAGTTCTGATACTCATTAAGCATAAAGACAATATCGAACGTATCAGCAACGGAACTGAGCCCAGGTGGGGTCGAGGAAATCAGGAAAGGCGCTGAATGAGCCGATCCAGTTCCTCATTTGAAAAGTAGTGTATGACCACCCTCCCACCTTTGCTTTTTCTAAGGATTTCAACCTTTGTCCCAAGGCTTCGTTTCATTTGATCCGCAAGTGACCTGAAATAAACGGCGTCGGAGTCAGGCGCCATAATATGCGACTTCCCCGAAGTGACAGACCTTGCCAGCGACTCAGCCTGCCTAACGGAAAGCCCTTTGCTGACTATAAGATCCCTGATCCGGTTCTGGGCTGCAGCATTCTTTATCCCCGCAAGGACCCTTGCGTGTCCCGCGCTCAGCCTTCCTTCAACCACATCTTTCTGCATCGTCTGGGGCAAAGAAAGTATCCTGATGATATTTGCCACAGAGGATCTGTCTTTACCTACCTTCTTGGATATGGTCTCCTGGGTCTCGCCCAGCTCCTCGATCATCCTTCTGTATGCCAGGGCCTCCTCAACGACATTCAAGTCCTTCCTGTGAATATTTTCAAGCAAGGCGAGTTCAAGGAGTTCTGCTCCGGCGGCATCCCTTATGACGACCGGAACCCTTTCAAGACCTGCCCTCTGAGCCGCACGCCACCTTCGCTCCCCGGCAATGAGTTGATATCCACTTTTAGTCTTGGCAACAAGAAGAGGTGTCAGAATGCCCTTTTCCCTGATTGACTGAGCCATGGTCTCGAGATCACCATCCGAGAAATCGAGCCTTGGTTGGTAGGGATTAGGCTCTATCGCCTCGACCGGGCACTGGTAAAACCTGCCTGACCCATCCTCGAGATCGAAGGCATCAGGTATAAGTGCATCCAGGCCCTTACCTAAAGCCATTCTCTTTGTCATCCCCGCTATCCTTCCTCTTGATAAGCTCCTGAGCGAGGGCAAGATAGCTCTGAGCTCCCCGGCACCCGATATCGTACAGGATTACAGGCTTGCCGTGGCTTGGAGCCTCACTCAGCTTAACATTTCTGGGTATAACCGTGCTTAGAACCTTATCGCTAAAATGACTCCTCACATCCTGCGCGACCTGATGGGCGAGGTTGTTTCGTATGTCATACATGGTCAGCAGTATGCCCTCAAGTGCAAGGAAAGGATTCAGCCTCTTCTTAACCGCCTTGACTGTTCTCAGGAGCTGAGAGAGTCCCTCGAGGGCATAATATTCACACTGAAGAGGTACGAGGACAGAGTTGGCAGCCGTCAAAGCATTTATGGTAAGAAAGCCGAGAGACGGAGGGCAATCAATTATTATGAACTCATATCCCTCCTTCAGTCCGTTCAGTGCCCTCTTGAGCAGAAATTCCTTTCCTTCCATGGAAGCCATCTCGACCTCGGCACCAACCATGTCACCCGTGGCACCAAGCACATGCAGGCCATTCATACATGTTTCTACAACCGCCTTTCCGGGATTCAGGGAATCAACCAGCACTTCATACAGCCCGGCCCGCAGGGATGCCCTGCTCACTCCCGCACCGGTTGTGGCGTTTCCCTGAGGATCGCAGTCAACAAGAAGGCATCTCCTTTCAGCGGCTGCGAGAGAGGCGGCCAGATTGACCGCCGTCGTCGTCTTTCCCACACCGCCCTTCTGGTTTGCTATCGAGATGATGCGTCCCATTGAAACTCCTTAACCGGGGATAAAGCTCATACTTGATAACACAAATCACAAACCGTGCAAAGGGTAAACCATGTTTCACGTGAAACATCTGGAAAAACCAAGCACAGAAGGGTCACTCCGATCCATGAACCTCTGAACTTTGAACCTGAGTAGTATGTTTATGCGTCCCCCACCAGGCGTTGCCTCATTCATCATTTTGCAATAAACATTCATAATACCCCCACACGGTACCCCTCGGTCCACATGCCTGCAGCCGCTAACGGTCATGCCAGGGCATGGCACAATGAAATAGGAAAGTAGTCAATAGATTGACGCCATTTTCATCTGTCCTTGTTCTCACCCCGCGCGTAGAGGTTCTCGGATTAACACGCTCCACTTGACATGCACCGAAACGCCGCCTAAAGTCTGACGCAACCCCGGGCAGAGAAAGAAAGGAGCTTATGATGACAAACGGTTATATCGAACTTGACCATGGAAGCGGAGGCATTGCCTCAAATGAACTCATATCATCCATGATCATCGGCCGCCTGGATAACGAATTTTTGCGTTTAATGGAAGACAGTGCCGTTATTGATCTACCGGGAACAAGAATTGCCTTTACAACAGATTCCTATGTGGTCGATCCTATCTTTTTCCCTGGAGGAGACATAGGTTCTCTGGCAGTTCACGGTACAGTCAACGACCTTTCCATGAGAGGTGCCATCCCCAGGTACCTCACACTCTCTCTTATCCTCGAGGAAGGTCTCCCCATGGATCATCTGAAAAGAATAATTGATTCGGCGGCAGACGCTGCGGGCCATGCGGAGGTCATTGTGGTCGCGGGAGACACCAAGGTCGTTCCCCGCGGGCATGCAGATAAAATATTCATAAACACTTCAGGCATCGGTATCGTGCCGCCCGGAATAAGCGTCAGCACCCATGATGCAAGACCGGGCGATGTCATCCTGGTAAACGGGAATATAGGAGACCACGGGATGGCCATCCTTGCCTGCCGGGAGGGGCTTTCCTTTACCTCCCCCATCAAAAGCGACTCCGCCCCTCTCAACAGTCTTGTCTCAACATTACTCAAGGCTGCTCCGAACTCCGTGCATTGCCTAAGGGATCCGACAAGGGGGGGAGTCGCAACAGCCCTCAATGAAATCGCCATCAACTCGGGTGTAACAGCACTGATCGAAGAGGATTGCCTCCCTTTTACTGCTTCCGTCAAGTCCGCCTCCGAGATGCTCGGGCTTGATCCGCTTTATGCGGCCAATGAAGGAAAGGTCCTTGTTTTCGCTTCAGCAGACGAGGCCCCTCAAATCCTTACGGCCATGAAAGGCCATCGTCTCGGAAAGGCCGCGCAGATCATAGGCAGGGTGACAGCAAGGAGTGCTGCGCCGGTGTTCATTAAGACAAGGGTAGGGGGGACCAGAATCCTGCCGATGCTAACAGGTGAGCAGCTACCACGAATATGTTAGCTACGACCTAAAAAACAACTGCATCAGCTCAATAATTGGGGGGATGGCTTTGCGCAGACCAGGACATGCAAACCGGGAATTAGCTTCTGCAGGTGCACCTTCAGGTGCACGGTTCCCGTGCGGCTAAAGCCGCACCTACCCCGGATTTTTTGAGCTGATACAAAACAACCAATTTTTTCAGGCTGAGGAAAAATACACCGCGCTGTTCCATCGAGATCGGTATCGTGGTCGCAATCGAAGTCGAGAAGAGCAGACCGGGCTTTAAGAGACGATACCGATTCCGAAAAAGCTTTGGAAACAGAAAATAGATTTAAAGAGGATGTTCATCCCCACGGGCTGCACAAATCGCGTGATGACAGTTTACCGTGAAAATACACCCTCCACCCCGACCCTCCCCCGCGCGGGGGGAGGGAAATCCTTGGCCTCGTAAAGTGTAGAGTCGGGGGAGGATTTTCATTTGCGGGGGCGACAAAATTCTTTTGCCATGAGCGTTTGATTATCACAACCATGACCGAAGCCGGCAAGCATGCAGAAGTTACAAGGGATAAGTAAAAGCCCCCTGACGGGTTTTGCTGGACAGCCTGTCAGGGGGGTTAATGTGTTTTTCCAGACTCAGACCGATCAAGCTATCCAGAAGGCCGGGGAAACTCATTCCGGCTGCCCTTGCAGCCAGAGGAAACAGGCTGTTTTCAGTCATGCCCGGTATGGTATTTGTTTCAAGCACATAAATGCAATCCCCCTTTACAATCATATCCGTACGGCTCCATACGGAGCAGCCCAGGGCACGATGAGCCCTTGCACCGCATGAAGATGCATTCCCGGCGAGGGGTTCATCGAGTTCGGCCGGACATCGCTCAATGGTAGCCCCCGGTGTGTATTTTGCCTTATAGTCAAAAAAATTCCCATTTTGCGGAATTATCTCTATAAGTGGAAGGGTTTCCTGGACATCGTTACCCATCACACAACAGGTTATCTCACGCCCCTCTATAAATTCCTCTATTATAATATCCCGCTCGCATTCAAACGCCCCGGCTATACCTCTGGATAACGCGTCCTTATCCGTGCATATCGAAATGCCTATGCTTGAACCTTCCGAGGCAGGCTTTACAACTACGGGAAGACCCAGCTCCGCAGAGATACCTTCGTAACTCCACTCCACTCCCCTTGCCAGCCGAACGGCACGAGGAACAAGGAGACCGGCCGCACGATATATATCCTTGGATATACCTTTATGCAGAGCCACGGCACTTGCGAGTACATCCGAACCGACGTAAGGTACCCTCAATATGTTAAGTAATCCCTGGATCGAACCGTCTTCGCCAAGTCTTCCGTGTAGGAGATTAAAAACAATGTCTATGCCTACAGATTCCCGAATCAAGCTCGATATATCTGAGGCAGGGTCAAAAAATTTCATATTATACTTTTTTTTATTTAAAGCGTTAAAAACAGCAAATCCGCTTTTTATGGAAATATCTCTTTCTCTTGACCAACCACCTGCCAAAACTAATACATTCATCTTTTTCAATTGAGTTCTTCCATCCTTCCATCAATGAAAACTTCATGGCGGCCTATATTACTACCGGCCGGCCTTCACCTGCAATTATTTCGTAAGCCCCCCTGAGGCCCAATTGTGACGGGATCGGAAAATTTTAGCTATTCATAAACAAAAAACTTACAAATTGCCCGAAAAGGAGAGAATGGACGACTTCGACCTTGCTGACTGGGGACACTCATAAAATTCGTCAGCCGCTAACTGTTCAAAAGGGCGCCCGAACTGCCGATGAAGATTTGATCATGATTACATAAAGTTAGCCCTTTGTCTCTAAAATCCAAGCAGTTCCTTATTGTTACAAACCAAATCAAACCCCATCCGCCGTAAGTTATTCTCACGGGAAACGGCCTTTGACACACAGTGATTCTTTACTGTAAAAGTGCCTCCTATCTTTTTGGCTATCCGCCAAGGCATGGTTGATGAGTCCTTGGCTACCCTTTCAAAATAACCGTTCTATAGCGTATGCTTCTAGGAGAGCCAAATGAATATCCTTTGGGAAGATATAAAGACACGGCTCAGAGATGAGCTGCCAAAGAGCACTTACTCCCTATGGATAGATCCCCTTACCGTGCATAAGAGTGACGATGCGCATCTGGTCCTGAGCTGTCCAAACCAGTTCACAAGGGCCTGGGTGGCGGAAAATTACGTCAATTTGATCAAAGAGAGACTAAAGGGGGCCGGGCTGGAATCTTTCGACATCACCCTTGAGGTGCAGACTCGCAAAAAGGCACCCGACCAGCCGGCGGAGCCCGTCTTCAAACCGGTGCAGTTACCTCTTCCCAACTTCAGCCCGAGTAACGGAGGCAGGCTTCTCCTTCACCGGGATTTCACCTTTGACCAGTTTGTAGTCGGCCGCAGCAACGAATTTGCATATTCCGCTTCGATGGCCTTCGCCATGGAATCTCAGAGTTCCTGCCGGACCATATTCATGCTTTCCGATACCGGACTCGGTAAAACTCACTTATCCCATGCCGCCGGACATCTCATATTAAACAGCAGGCCGGAGACGAGGCTTTTCTATATCACTGCAGAGGATTTCACAAATGAGATGATCTCCTCTCTGAAGAGCAGCCGCATTGAGCAGTTCAAGGAAAAATACAGACGAGCTTGTGACGTGCTGCTCCTGGAAGAGGTTCACTTCCTCAGCGGCAAGGACAAGATTCAGGCCGAGCTGGCTTACACCTTGGACGCCTTGGCCAACGACAACAAAAAGATCATGTTTACCAGCCCCCTGCCGCCCGGCGATATCCCCGGTCTGTCAAAAGAGCTTTCCTCAAGACTGACAGGGGGGCTTTTGGCACAAATTGAAAGACCCGATAAGGCTACAAGGATTGACATACTTCTCAGAAAGGCTGAGAAACTCAAGTTGTCTCTCTCCGAGGAGATAGTCGATCTGCTGGCCACTCGTATCGAGGGAGACGTCAGAAAGCTTGAAAGCGCTCTTAAGTGCCTGAAGGCCCGTGCAGATCTTCTAGGAGACTGCGTTGATCTTGATCTTGCAAAGGATGTCCTCGGTTGTCTAATCCCTAGAGCTGTCGCCACCTCCCCTGACGACATCAGGGAAATAGTTTGCACCTACTTCAAGCTGGAGCCGGACCAACTCCGTTCCAGGTCGAGAAAGAAAATCCACTCCCTTCCAAGAAACATTTACGTCTATCTATGCCGCAGGCACACGGATGAGTCAGTGGAGTCCATTGCCAGGACCATTGACAGGAGCCACTCAGCAGTTATATACGCAACGGAGCTGATCGCACACAGGATGAAGAGCGACCGGAAGCTGAAACAGCAGATTGAATTTCTGGCTGAAAGAATCAGGGCTACTGAAAAATGATCCGGGAGCGCATCATCCCCTGGAAGAACCTCTGTCTGTCAGCAGTCCTGGCCTGCGCAGGCGCTGTCGCCGCCTATCTTTTATTCTTGAGCGCCGCCAGTTTCTGGATTGGTCTGAAAAGTCACGGAGCACCCGGTCGGATCATGCCCATAGCGGCAGGTGGGATTATCTTCCTGGCAACCCTTCTTCTCTTTATCAGGACCGCACGTATAGTTGTTTCAAGGATGAAGCCTAAAGGACCTTCGCCTTTGTAGTAGTTCTATTGGAGATCGGAGCCGGGTTCCCCCCTGCAACCTGAGAAGTATGACCGCAGAAATATCTCCTCCTTAGGAGAAAGGTTGAACCTGCTTGATGCGTCATCTATCAAATTCACCATCTGATCAATGTCTTCTCCGCTACGCATCTCTGAAATCCATTTGACTGCCTGCCTTATCGCTTCGCCCTGCGGCATGATGGTACCCATCTATAGCTCCTTTCAAACATACCTAGTGTCCATCCGGAAATGGCTATTTTCACCGATTTCGGCGTTGGGCTCAAATTTTAATCCTCGAAATACGTCAATGTATTCCTGTGGTTAAAATTATCGCCCGCCTTGAACTCGACGAAACTATCT
>Ga0210051_1003455_pt1 | contig 15668 bp, 12 predicted proteins | sample CryGey092014_all_FD_185464 | JGI IMG/M metagenome (GOLD analysis project Ga0210051, IMG submission 185464) | Groundwater microbial communities from aquifer - Crystal Geyser CG23_combo_of_CG06-09_8/20/14_all (SPAdes) (version 2) | ecosystem: Environmental > Aquatic > Deep subsurface > Groundwater...
GAATGATAATATTTCCAGTAGAAAACTTAACAGCGCGTTTAAAACATAGCTAAAAGCAAGGGTGAATCGCGTCTCAATTTGAGAAAGACTACTCAAAAAGAGAAACTCTGAGAGATAAAAGAAAAAAAGCTCTCAAACTGAGACGCCAATTACTCTTACAGGAGTAAAATGGACATTGAAACTTAATTGTTCAGTGGTTTAAAAAAGAATTTTAAATTTTATTTAAATAAGTTTTAAATTTATGAGAATGGACGATAAATTTGCTGGAGCTGGAATCGGGACTGATGAATCATCAGCAGAAAAAGTTGTTTCTAGTAATGTTGCCTATGAGGCAACAGGAATTTCTGCAAGAGATTTAAAGTTTGAGGTGAAAAAAGCTTTAAAAAAAGAAAGTGCAAGTTTGATGACTAATAAATCAATGACAGCTACAGACAAACTTAGGCGTGCTGATGATGAGGTTGAAAAAATGATTGATGATCCTGGTGTTTCAGCTGAGACGAAGGATAGTTTATGGAAAATATTAAATGATGGTTATGATTTGCCATTGCGTAATAGGTTTGAAAAAAATGGTGAGATAAATACAGAACTTCTTGACGCAATGGAAGAAAGTTTTAAGTCTAAAAAAGAGCAACTCATGCCTTTTAAAAAGCAACAAAAAGAAAAAGAGAAAGCTCGAGCTGTTACTATGGATAGAAAAAAGGCAATGGAGGGCAAGAGTGCCGAAGAAATGGGTAAATATTTTGGTAAAGATGAAACATCTGTTTCTAAGCATTTTGATATTAATAATAAAGAAGTTGTTAATGTCGATAAAGAAAAAATATTGGAAGCAAGAAACGCGGAGGCGGAGAAATTGAGAATAGAATTTATTGAAAGTCTTGGAAAAAAAATGAAGGCGGCGGAGCAAAAATGGCAGAAGAAAAAAATAGAAAATGAAAGTTTTGTAGCAAAATTAAAAGGATTGTTTATTAGTGGGGTTACTTTTGGAGAGGCTGAAAAGGAGGAAGAGCGTTTTCGCCTTGAATATGAAGAAATCAAGGCGCATTATGAACAAATAGCGGTTGATATTGAGGAAAAGGAAAATGACGATGAAACAGACATCACAGAGAAAGAAATAGAAGCGTTGCCGGAAGAAGAAAAAGATAAAATGGGCATGGGATTTAGGAATATCGGATTTTTTGTTGAAAAATGGAAAAATGATTTATTTTTTAGGGTTACTAGGGGTGCAGTAAAACTCGAAGATGGTGAACACATTGCTGATAAGAGTAGTTTTGCGAGGTTTATGTATTCTTTGTCAGAAAATTTTCAAAAAAGTTCCGATCAAGCCAAAATAAATATTGAAAAATCCAACACTGAAGATCGAACTTCGCTGAAACAGCTTTCAAATGCCGGCTATTTATTTGGTAATATAATTAAGTATGGAAAAATAGCGGCTGACTTATTGGGAAAAACGGCTGGTTCTTTTCCGAGATACGCAATGATGGGTGCAATGGCACTTGGAACGGGTGCGGATGCTTTCAAAAAGGCAAGATTGAGTGGCGCTGAGGCAATGGATAAAACTAGAATTATGGATGCTGAAATTGCATATGAAGAGGCGGATAAATTGTACAAACAAGCGCAAAAAGGCGATGTTAATGCAAGCCCGACTAGGGACGAAATTGAGAAATATTATCAAAGAAATATTCCACAAGATGTGCTAAAAAGACTGGAAACCCCGCTTTCATTATCTGCGTGTGGATTTTTGGAATTTTGTATAAAAAAAGATGTAAGTGAATTAACGGATAGGATTGCTAAAAAATTAGATGGAATAGAAAATAATCCCAATTTTTCTTCGGAGAAAAAAGAACAAGAAAAGGATAAAGTACAGAAAAAATACGCTGATTATTTGCATACATTTGATCGATTAGTGACTCAAGCGGGGGAGGTAGATGTTTGGGCGATGGCAGCTCAGTATGTTAAAACCGGAGCTAAGGCTGTCGTTTGGGGAGTTGGACTAGAAACTCTCATTTTGATGACGCAAAAATTAGTAGAAGAAGCTCCAATGATTGCCCAGAAAACTGATGATTTGATTAAGCTTGTGGGAGGATTGGTGAGTAATCAGGATCATCATGGCACTTCTGGAATTGTGGATGTTGCTCATCATGCTGGCAGCACAGTCACTAACCATGAAGCTTTTAGCGGGGCGACAAAAGTGACGGAAGCGGCGAAAAGTATTAATCTTAATCCAATTGAAAATGGTGGCGATAGTATTGAATCGTCAATCAGGGATCATTTTAGGGCAAATCCAGATTTAATTGAAAAATATAATCAATTAAACGGAGGTAGAAAATTCAATGCCGGTCAGATTGCACACAGAATGTTTTTGGAATATGGAAATAAACATGACTTAGTACATGCGGGCGCGCAGGTTAATATGAGCGCAGATGGGATGCGCATTGAAAATGTTACTGGCGATGAGCATATGGGGGTTTTGTCTGCGGAAAAATCAGGGCTGACTCCATCTGAATCTCCAATTAATGAAACTACCACATTTTCTAATTCTGCCGAACAGGGAATTTCTGGTGATGCAAACGCTTATGAGGGATTTTTACATCAAGCGGATAACTACCTTAGCTCAGAGTTACTAGCGGATAGTAATGCGCTCTATGCTAATCATCCTGAGTTTAGGGGAGTTTCTAATTTTGATACGGAGATAACAAGATTAGGAGAAGAAATTGCAGGAGGTGGGAATCAAACAAATCTAAATGAAAAAATACAAGCCTTGTCCGAGTTGAAAGTTTTGCGTGAACACTTTTCAGAAAATTATACAAAAATTGTTAAATTATTTTTAGATTTTAAAAAGGGTGATAGCTTGGAGGCTTTGAATACAACGAATGCTAGGGATTTTGTACGAGGACACAGTCAGGGGAATACATTAAAAATTTTCAAGGCTTTACGAGCTACAATGAGCGCTGATCAAATAAAACAATTTAAAATAGATCCTACGAACAGTGATACGATTTTAACTTGGTCAAGGCGAGTGACAACCTTTATGTTAAAAAAAATAAGTGAAAAATAGAATCTAATTGTTAAAAATAATAATATGCCACTAGAACCAATTGAAGAGAAAGATTTGGATGTGAAGAATAAGTTTTTAGAAAAAAAGGTTGAAGCTGGCACGGCAGCTGAGCCTATTCAAGTAGAGACTGTGGCTGTGCCCGAGCAAGCATCAGAGCGAAAAGAGGGAAATGATGCCTACGCCAAGATTGTTTCAAAAATACAAACGCCGGCTTCCGTAACAGCCGAGGTTGAGGTTAGCGATGATGCCAAGGCTGCTAGTCAAGCGATGGATGCGGAATCCAGAATAAACAATTTGGTGGATATCGCTATGCAAAAGGGCGTGGCGCACGCGGTCAAAGTAGCAAAGCACCTCAATGATAATTATATGCTAGATGGATTTCATGATAAACTTATGGCAGATGAATTTCACGATGCTCTATTAAAGAAAGGCTTAATCAAAGAATTATAATAATGAACAATCTAGATCTTAATTTAATATTTTATTTCCCAGTTGTTTTTTTAGGATTTTTGAGCGCTGTGAGCGGAGCCTGGCTGGTCGTTCGCAGTTTTATTAATTTCAGAGCGCAACTCAACCGCTCTTTGAATATGGATTTGGATGTGGTGCGGGTTTCCAAAGTCACTAAACCACGAGAAGAAGGTGGTAGACAGGAGGCTTGGCGAGAAGAAATTGGCGCCATGGAACAGCTGCTGGCTTCCATCTCGACTATGAAAGATGGCAAGGGATTAATTCATAAATTTCTCTATGATGCGCCATATATTTCCTTGGAAATTGCGAATTCTGCTAAAGATGATGAAATAGTTTTTTTCATTTCGATGCCAAAAAAATTCAGAGAAAATATCGAAAAACAAATCCATAGTTTTTTCCCGAATGCTTCCTTAGAAAAAGCACCTGACTATACTATTTTTTCTCCGAGCGGACATACGGCTACCGCGACATTGATATTGAAAAAAAGCTATATTTTACCGCTAAAGACATATGAAACATTGGAAGTTGACCCTTTAAATGCAATTGCTAACGCATTGAGCAAATTAGATACCGAAGATGAGGGGGCAGCCATTCAATTAGTTTTGAAGCCGATTAATCCCGGTTGGAGAACTGCTGGCAGAACGGTGGCGCACAAAATGCAACAGGGCAAGCAATTGAAAGACGCGCATCATAATTCATTTGCCTCAAAAGTTGGAAGTGAGGTTGGGACAGCTTTTTATGATATGGTTATTAAATCAAAAAATAAGGATGGATTGCAATCGCCCGATTCAAAAACAGTTCAGCTGACACCGGAAGAGCAGGAGCTGATAAAAGTCATAGATAAAAAATCAAGCAAATCGGGTTTTGAAACCAATATCCGCTTAGTTGCTTCGGCAGCCACGCAGGAGCGGGCGGAGCAGATTTTAGCGCAATTAGAAAATGCTTTTTCCCAATTTGAAAATTCCGACATCAATTGGTTTCAGATAAAAAAACGGGCTAATCAAAAAGATTTGGCCTACGATTTTATCTTTAGAAATTTCAATCATGAACAGGCATCAATTTTGAACACTGAAGAAATCGCCAGCATCTTTCATTTGCCAATTTCCGTGACGGATGCGCCAAAAATAAAATGGCTCAAATCGAATGCGGCGGCGCCTCCGCTAAACATTCCGCAAGATGGACTGACTATGGGTTTTAATGATTTTCGCAGTGTTAAGACGCCGATTAAACTGGGTGTGATTGATCGCAGAAGGCATTTATATACAATTGGACAAACTGGAGTTGGAAAATCAAATTTTTTGCAGGAAATGGCCAAACAGGATGCCAGAGAGGGGCGTGGATTTTGCTTTATTGATCCGCATGGTGATGCGATTGAAGATATTTTAACCGCGATTCCCAAGGAAAGAGCTGAAGATGTCATTGTTTTTGATCCGGCAGATATGGAGCGGCCGTTTGGCCTCAATATGTTGGAATATGACGAGACCAGACCGGAACAAAAAACTTTTGTGATTAATGAGATGATTGGAATTTTTGACCAATTATATGACCTGAAAGCGACGGGCGGTCCGATGTTTGAACAATATATGCGTAACGCGATGCTTTTGATTATGGATGATCCGGAAACCGGTTCAACTTTGATGGAAATTTCCAAAGTTTTGGCCGATGAGGATTTCCGCCGTATGAAAATTTCTCGTTGTAAAAATCCAATCGTGGTGGATTTTTGGACCAAGGAAGCAGAGAAAGCCGGTGGCGAGGCAGCCTTGGCGAATATGGTGCCCTACATCACTTCCAAGCTGACAACTTTCATCTCTAATGATATGATGCGTCCGATCATTGCGCAGCAAAAAAGCACCATTGATTTCAAAGACATAATGAACAGCAAGAAAATTTTGCTGGTCAATCTTTCCAAGGGTCGCATTGGTGAAATTAACGCGCGCTTGCTCGGTATGGTGATTGTAGGCAAGATTTTAATGAGCGCTCTTTCGCGAGTGGACATTCCGGAAAATGAGCGCATTGATTTCTATTTGTATTTAGATGAATTTCAAAATGTGACCACTAATTCGATCGCGCAGATTCTGTCTGAAGCCAGAAAATATAAATTAGTTTTGATTCTGGCGCATCAGTTCATCGCGCAACTCAAGGAAGAAATTTCCAAAGCGGTGTTTGGCAATGTCGGTTCAATGGTGGCCTTTCGCGTGGGGCCGGAAGACGCTGAGTTTTTGCAAAAACAATTTGATCCGGTTTTCACGGCGAGTGACTTGGTGAATGTGGATAATTACAACTGTTTCGCACGCATTTTGGTGAATAATGTTCTGACAAAGCCCTTCAATATGACGACCTATCCGCCAACACGCGGCGATCAAGAAGTTGCCAACATGCTCAAAAAATTGTCTCGCTTGAAATATGGCCGAAATAGGGATTTGGTCAATCAGGAAATTATGGAGAGGACAAAGATAAAGAATATCAGCATGTGATAGTGGCAGCAATAGTAGGGTTTTAAATAATTCCTGAATTTGTTCAGTAACTGGTTACTGAACAAATAGCCAAACAAAAAAACGCCTAGTATGAAACGGGCGATTTTTTATTTTTGAAAAAGTAAATTTAATTTTAATTGATGGCAATAGTTTTTATATTATTTTTGTCAGAGAAATAAATCATTTTATTTTCTTCACTGACGGCTAGTGAATTGGCGCTGGCGATTTCGGGGTGGTAGTATTGGGTACGGATTTTGCCGTCGGCGTCCAGATGAATGATGCGGGAGTTTTGTTGGTCGAGGATGAAGATGGTGCCGCTTTGCTCACCCAGGGCAATCTTGTCGATGTGGATCGGCGTGGCGGTGTTTTCTATAGAAAACTCAATCGTTTTACCGCGGAATAGTTTGGTGATGAAATTGTTGCTAGCCAAGAAAACATTTTCATTGATGTCCATGTCAATTGTTTCTGAGAGATTGACAGAATCTTTTAGCCAGTTTGTAGCTGCGCCAAACCCGCCTTCGGCGCGGGGATAGCGATAAATCTGATTATTTTTTGTATCTAGAAGATAGGCATAGGTTAAATATGTTCCAATAGAACTGATATTGGAATCAGTTGGAATGCTGATGGCATTATCTTTGAACGCACTGGAAATTGGACTGAAAGATATGATTCGATTTTCCTTGTTTATTAGGAAAAGCAGATTGAGATCACTCATGCCGGTTGTTTGGACTGGGACGCCAAAATCAGCGGGCAGGGGAAAAGATTGGTTTTTTCCCAAATCAACAATGCTAGTTTCAGTGATGGCAAAAAATTTATTATTCAAGTTGAGAGTTTGTAGTATGTTATTGTCTGAATAAACTGAGTTTAGCGCGTCGAGTCTTGTTACATTTTTATCTTGTTCCAGTGGAACAATAACCACCAGCGGTTTGTTTTGTTCTGCTAACAAAAGCGCATTTTTAGCATCGTTAGAATTTTTAATTTTTATAGCAACTAGCGGCACGACTATAATTAAAATCAACAATAGGAGAGCATAGATTCTTTGCTGATAGTTCATTCGGCGGACAATATTTTTAATTTTCTCAAAGTCAGGCAAAATAAATTGCAGCGCTGAAAGAAGCTTGCGATAGATATTTTTAAGAAAGATGCTGGCGGAATTTCTGTTTTCTGCGGAGAGAGCTTTGGCGGTTAGCGCGGAGGTTTTCGTGGAGGTTTTTTTTGCGAATGAGATTGTTTTTGCGGTGGTCATTTTTGCGAATTCTCCCGCTGTTCTAGCATGAATCTTTATGCGCGCGCCAGCCTTTCCGACTAGCTGATTCGAGTTGAATCTGATTTTTTCCATATTCGGCTTTGGCATTGCAAGCCGCGGAAGTCGAATATTTTTTAGTTGAGCAATCAATGTTTTAGCAATGACTGTTGAATAATTTACGCTGTCTGCTTCCGGCGCTATTGTTTGATGATCTTCTTTTATATAAATATGCCCGGTTTTTTCATCTATAAAGTCCGCCGGAGTTGCCTGAATTTCTCTTTGTATTTCTTGTCCTGCCTTTTCTTCCTTATTTTTTCCAGAGGTGGTTGATTTTGAAAAAGAATCTCTGCTAAAGGCGTTAATTTCCTTGGGTGATTTTTTTACTGGTTCCTGGATGATTTCTTTTTGGTTTTGTAGTTCGACGATCAACACTGCTGCCATTTCCATTTCATTACTAAGAGCAGTTCGCATAAATTGAACGAATTCTTTATTGGAAAAACGCAGAGAGCTTTTTTTTATTTCTTCCAGAGAAAAAATATCAAAGATGCTGGCAGTTGCTATAATCAGCTTATCGTCTTTTTCGAGACGGCCGCTGGAGACGCTGACAAATGTTTTGAGCGGATAAGGATTGGCAGCGGAGGGAGCGAGTCCCTCGCTGACATCCGTCATTATTTTTGAACGCAAAAGAAAAGCAGAAACAGTTCCGGTTTGAGATAGATGCAAATTATTTTTTTCAGTGACGGCGACAATGGCATTTAGTTTCCCGAGCCAGCTGATATTTTCGTGCTCGGCCAATTTGGAAAGCGCCAAATTGGCTTTGTGCAAAGCTGACTCAAGGCTTTCAATTGGTCCGCGCTTGGATTTTGAAAAGTATTCTTTTTTGATGACAGAAATGAGGTAGTTTACGATGTAGGAGGAATCTTCAGAGGTGTCGGTAACTTCAAATATTCCAATGAGTGTTCCAAGATTTTGGCCATCTATGTTTTCCGATTCTTGAACGAGAATTTCTACAAACGGCCTCAATTGCTTGGAATTGCAGACTAAAATACTGTCAAAAACCGGCTTAATTCCTATAATTTTACTTTCAGGTTTTGTTCTTGTCATAGCTTCTTATTTTATCCCCATTATAGCATAAAATTAGCAGATATGCACATTGAGAGCATCTGCCGGTGATTATTTGGGTTAGGTTTACTTTTTGACGCATAGACACTATACTATATGTAGACAATCAGTTTGGGGGAATATGACTTGGTTATAATAATTAAATTTAAATCAGATGTCAGAAATTTTAGAAAGTCTTTTTGGTTCAAAGGAAAGAGCGCGTTTACTTAGATTTTTTTTGCAGAATCCGGATCAAGAATATGCCTACGCTGAGATAGTTCGCAGAAATATGTTCAGAGGCAGTGTTAAGAGCGAGGTGGAAAAGTTAAGAAAAATTAAATTTATTTTAAGACATTCCAAGCGAGGTCAGATTTCCTATATGTTGAACCAATCTTTTAGTTTTTATTCGGAGCTGAAAAATCTTATTTCTAAATCAAATATTTATCCCCAGTGCAAAAGCCTGGCCAATATTAGCAAGGTTGGAAATATAAAATTAGCTGCCATTAGCGGAGTTTTTATTAATTATAATAAAAGCAAAGCGGATATGATTATTGTTGGAGATGATATTCGCAGAGCCAAACTGAAAAATTTGATGTCCAGTCTTGAAGCAGAAATTGGCCGGGAAATCGACTTTGTTTTGATGAGTGGCGAGGAATTCAAATATAGATTGAATATGGTGGATAAGTTTATCTTGGATTTTTTGGAAGGACCGCACGAAGAATTGATCAATAAGATTACCGGCCTTAAACACTTGATTATTAAAAGGAATAAATAAACCAAACAGATGACTTATATTTTTATAGCAATTTTTATTTTGATAGGCGCAATTTTTTTGGTGGGTCTTAATTTGATTCTCAAACAAGGTCGTGATAGCAAAAGCAATGATACCGTGGTCGTAATGGAACGATTAAAGATATTATCTCAACAGAACGAGGATTTGCGAACTATGATGGATAGAAAGCTGTCAGAAACGCACCGCACGACACAGGCGCAAATAAATCAGACCATTCAGACGGTGCAGGGCATCAGCGGCCAATCCCACAAGCTTATTTCCGATGTCACAGAGAAGCTGACCAAGCTGGATGAAACCAATAAACAGGTGGTTAATTTTTCGGCTCAATTGCAAAATTTGCAGGACATTTTGAAAAATCCAAAACAAAGAGGGGTTCTAGGCGAATATTTTTTGGAAGAAACATTGAAAAATGTTTTGCCGCCAAATTCCTATCAGATGCAATATAAGTTCAAAGATGAAACCATTGTAGATGCGGTTGTTTTTGTGAAAGAAAAAATAATTCCGGTTGATTCGAAATTTTCTTTGGAGAATTATGAAAAAATCCTAACTGCCAGTGATGAGGAAACAAAAGAAAAATTCGAAAAACAATTCAAGCAGGATTTGAAAAATCGCATTGATGAAACGGCCAAATATGTAAAGCCGGGAGAAAATACGATGGATTTTGCTTTTATGTTTATTCCTTCCGAGGCTATTTATTATGATCTTTTGGTGAATAAGGTTGGCGCAGTCCAAGTGAATACACGGGATCTGATTGAATATGCCTTCAAAGACAAACATGTCATTATTGTTTCCCCAACCTCTTTTTTGGCCTATTTACAAACGGTGTTGCAGGGACTGCGAGCAATGCAAATAGAGGAAAGCGCCAAGGAAATTATGGCGAATGTGGAAAAACTGTCCCGGCATATTGCCAGCTACGATGATTTTATGAAAAAATTGGGAATCAGCATGTCAACGACGGTTAATCATTATAACAACGCCTGCAAGGAATTTAAAAAGATAGATAAGGATGTGACAAAAATCATTGGAACTGAATCAGAGATTGAAGCAGTTTTAATTGATCGGCCGAAAACAGACGAATACTAATAAGCTTGTCTAATGAAAGATATGAATAAAAATAAAAATAAATTAACTGGCCTGAATCAAAAAATCAGGTCGTTTTTTCAGCAGGAATATTTTCAGAGCCACATCGTGTTTTGGCTTTTGATTTTGAGTCTGGTGGCCAATATAATTGATTGGCTGATTTTAAAAATTTGGATAAAACCGGTTGATTTTTCAATCATCCTTCATTACAATGTTTATTTCGGAGTTGATCAGATTGGCAGCTATCGACAGGTTTACTTATTGCCAATGATCGGTCTTATCTTATTTATAATTAATTTGGTTTTGTCGATGTTTTTCTATGGACAAAAAAAACGCATCGCCAGTTATATTTTGTTGATGGCAACCTTAATGATTCAATTTAGTTTGATTGTCGCGTCTATGAGTCAGATTCTCATTAATTACTGATTTTTTATAATGATGAAATATTTAGTCCCATTCGTAACAGCCCTTATTTTTACAGCATTATTTATATTTTTGTTGAAATTTGCCGCAAACAATGTCAGATGGAGAGGCCGCGTGTCTGGGCGGCATATTAATAAGGGCAATGCTTTTCGAGTGGGTGGTATAGCGATGATAATCGCTTTTAATTTATCTATTTTGCTAAATCCCGATCTTTTTATATCTGTTCAACTTTTTGGCGTTATGCTTGCCTCTATGGTTATTTTGGTCATCGGCGTGTGGGATGATGTCCGTGAAGTTTTTTGGAAAACCCAATTTTTTTATCAGGTGGCAGCTGCCATTATAGTTTTTATTTTTGGCTTGAGAATCTATGGCCTCCTTATAAGTCCATTTGGAGGAATAATCCATCTTACGGCGGGCATTGGCATCATTGTTTCTGTTTTTTTGGTTATATTCTGGATAGTTCTACTGATAAATTCTATGAATTGGTTGGATGGCATTGACGGTCTTTCGGGCGGCATCTTTTTTATCGGGGCTATCACGATATTTATCTTGAGCTTGCGGCCGGAAGTTAATCAGCCCCCGGTGGCGATCTTAGCTTTGATATTGTCCGGCGTGACCTTGAGCTTCCTGATTTTTAATTTTTATCCTTCCATTGTAATCGCTGGAACGAGCGGGTCGATGTTTATGGGATTTGCCTTGGCTGCTCTGGCAATTTTTGCCGGCACCAAAGTTGCTACGGCTATTTTAGTGTTGTCGTTGCCAATCATTGATTTCGTGTGGGTGATTGGAGAAAGAATGCGCCGTGGAAAATCAATTTTCAAAGCTGATAGAAATCATTTGCATTATAAGTTAATGGAATTGGGCTGGTCGCAGAGAAAAATTGCCCTATATTTCTATAGCATCACAATTATGCTTGCGATTGTGGCCTTGAACACGCGAGTCATTGGCAAAAGCATAACGCTTTTTGCCACAGTTGCTATTATGATGGGAGCTTTGATTTTTATAAATAAAAAGTTGGATCATAAACAGAAAAATTAATTTGAATTTACCATAAAATGCAAAACCCCTCCGATGTAACATCGGAGGGGTTTTGCTATTAGAAAGTAGTAATATACTTAATTATTTCATTAAAGAACGGCAGAATTTCTAGTAGCTCATCTTTCATATAGATAAAAATTATGACAAAGATGGGACTCTAACTGCATATTTGTGTAAATTCTGTATTTGTCTTTCGTTTAATGTTTTCGACTTCGTAATTGCGTTTTGAATCAAGTCTTTAGAGAATTCAATTGAAGTTCCGATGTGTACGCCTCCTGTATGGGGAGCATTTTTTCGTAGATAATCTTCAATATAAATCTTATGTTCGGCAGTTAAGGTTGAGTCTTGGTTTTTTTCCAGATAGTTTGCTAGCGCTCTGCGAGCCATTACGGTTGAACCATCTCCTGAGCCGGCAGTCTCCACGAAAGCGTTTTCTGTTTCTTGACTGGTAGCGGCTTGAGAAGTCTTGGCAGTTATGGAATCCGTAGTTTTTTCTATCGCAGTCATCAATTCATCCGTGATGGCTTCTTCTTGTGCCACTTGCTGAGTATCGTTTGTCGGAGCTTCCGTTCTTTTTGAATAAGAATAGATTCCACCAGCGATAGCAACAACGATTAGGATGCTTATGATAACTCGCAAATTGTCCTGTAGCCATTGCTTGGCTGTTCTTGTGTTGAAGTCTTCGTCTGTTTTGATTTCATCTTCCATATAAATTATCACCTTCCTTTCTATTTTTAATTTGTTAAGGGGCTTACGTTGAAGCATGCTTATAACAGGCAAACATTCCTGTTTATGAAACATTTCGACCGAATTTGATCGTGTCTCTAAATTTTAACTCATCTGAAAATCGCGTCAACTAGACAAAAAACCGGATTTTATGCGTAATAATCGAACAATTATCAATGATCAATTTCCAATTTCCATTGAATTTTAAATTTATAAATTATTTAGTAATTGGTACATTGAAAATTTATTGTAAATTGTGAATTGTAAATTGAAAATTTTTTTGTAATTAAAAAATAAATTTTGTGTGCATAAAAATAATCAGAAATATTTTATAGAGTGTTGTTGTAATAAATTTATAAGATTATTTTTATAAATTTGTTTTTTGTAAAAAATTTCTGGCCTGTGGATAACTTTTTGCTATTGCAAAATAAAATAGATGTTATATAATTTATGTAGTTAAGTATATTTTTTAAAAATAAAAAATATTTCTTACAAAACAAAAGGTCGAAATAAAAATATTATAAAAATAAAACTAAAATAGAAAGGAAGGTGAAATAAAATATGGCAGCTAAAAAGAAAGCAGTAAAAAAAGTAGCTAAGAAGAAAGTAGCAAAGAAAGCAGTAAAAAAAGTAGCTAAGAAGAAAGTAGCAAAGAAAGCAGTAAAAAAAGTAGCTAAGAAGAAAGTGACAGCAAAGAAGAAAAAGAAATAGTTTTCTTTAGATAAACTATCAACTTTTAGATGATCTACGCGAGTTGCTTTCGCCTGCCGGTACCAGCAGGCAAGCGCTCCTGGCGGATTAATTTAAAAGCATATCAAAAACCCGCTAACACGCGGGTTTTTGATTGTGGTGTGTTACTTTCTTTTGGCAGCAAAAGAAAGTAACCAAAGAAAACTGCAGAGTGTCCATTTTCTTTGGCAGCAAAGAAAGTGGACGAAAACCTGCCTGCCGGCAGGCAGGGAAACTGCTTCCGCCAGCTGACGGCTCGTGCTGTCTAAATTTCTAGCTTACTCGCTAAAATTTTTAGGGCGGGCATAACGGGATAAAAATTTCTTAACGCTCATAAGCTGAAATTTAGAAACGCACTGCGCTATGGGCGAAATCGTTTTTAAATTTCTATTTTGCACACCCGCCACTTTTTGGCTAGGTCTTTTTGGAAATCAATCTGCGCCTGTGGCAGATATTTTTTAATAAGTTTGGTTAGCTTTGTTTTTTGTTCCGGACTTATTTCTAGTAAGATAGTAACTCGTAACTCGTAACTCGTAACTGACAATGCTAATATTTGTTTTAGAAGTCTTTCATAATGATCTAGCCCTGCGTTGGCGCTGTAGAGGGCGGACTTGGGTTCGTACTTTTTTACATTGGGCAAAGTGGCAGAATAAATTTCTTTAGAGAGATATGGCAAGTTGGCCAAGATTATCATCTTGGAATTTTCAATTTCCCTGCCTACCGGACAGGCAGGCAATTTCCAATTTCCAATGATTGGTTCTAGTAGGTTTCCGTGAATAAATTTTATTTTTTTGGAAACATTATGCGCTTTGGCGTTTTGCTTGGCAATTTGTAATGCTTTGTTAGAAATATCAACCGCAAAATAGTTTAGTCCCGAGTACTCGGGATGGTTTTTAGCGATTGAAATAATAATATTTCCCGAACCAGTACCAACATCAATGATATTTGATGTTTGTTCCTTGATGTTTGTTCCTTGAATTGCGAGTTCAACGAGCAATTCCGTTTCTGGCCGGGGGATGAGGGTATTTGGCGTAACTTTGAAAGAAAGTCCGTAGAACTCTTTGTAGCCCAAAATATAAGCCAAGGGCATATGATTGGCCCTTCTGGCGATAAATGAGTCTATTTTAGCAATTTGGGCTCCTGTGGGCTTGTGTTCAGGATGCGTCAGCACAAATTCCCGCGATTTCTTGAGAATATGCGCCATAATCAAATCCAGATCTAAATGGTCGATTTTTTGGAAATATTTTTTTTGTAAATCAGCTAAAGTTTCAATTTTCATGATATTTTTTTAATCCAGCGGACTTTTGATGTTTTGTAAATTATTATTGGCAACCTTAGTATAAATTTGCGTAGTTTCCAGCCGTGAGTGCCCCAAAAGTTCTTGAATATAGCGGATGCTCGTGCCAGCTTCCAAAAGGTGAGTAGCAAAAGAATGTCGCAGGCTGTGGCAAGAAACTTTCTTGGCGATGCCAGCTGTTTCTGCGGCTCTTTTGATGATTTTTTCGGCGCTTTCCGAGGTCAAATGTCCATTTCCTTGAGCGCCGGTAAACAAATAATCACCTGGTTTTTTAAGTAATAATTGCTTTTTTAAAATTGGAATCAACTTTTCTGATAGAAGAGTGCAACGATCTTTTTGTCCTTTGCCTTGTCGTACCATGATTATTTTTCTATCTAAATCAAAATCACGCATATGAATTTTAATTGTTTCGCTGACTCGCAATCCGGCGGAATACATAAGGGAGATCAAGAAATTATGCTTAGGATTGGTTGTTTTCGCTAGCATTCGTTCAATTTCTTCCTTACTTAACACAGTCGGTAAATAATTGGTTTTCTTGGCGCCCTTTATATCAAAAAAGAATTTTCTTTTAAGAATTTCTCGATAATAAAACTTTAAAGCATTGAGTGCAATATTTAATGTAGAATTAGCACAATTGCGATCCTTCAGAGATATTAAATATTGGCGGATATCGTCATTGCTGACAGATCTTGGGCTTTTTTGGATAAATTCTAAAAAAAGCTTATTGTAAAGTAAGTAAGACTTAATGGTTTGCGGACTAAAACCGCGGATGCGCAATTCTTGCTCCAGATTGTACAAAGGCTCCCTCTCCCGTGTTGTCGTTTTTTTATTTATATGATAATCTGTATTCATAGAATAGTTATGATTACATTAAAATCATAACATAGTCTTGTATGTAAGCCAATAACTTAATGAATATAAATAAAACTAGTTGTGCGAAATTCTCTTTTGTGAAAAAATAAAAACAAGGATAATTTTGGCACTTTTTATTAACTAATTTAAAACTATGAGCGAGCAAACAACACCAAGCAAAAAAAATCTCAGTAGGCTTAATCCTGAGCTGGATATTCGGAGTTCTTTTTGCTTTAACCGGAATTGTTTCTGTTTTTTCAGAGCTAATCCTAGGTTTAGTTATGTTAATTATGGCGGCTGTTCTTCTTCCGCCTGTTACAAAGTTGGTAGATCAAAAATGGAAGTTTCATCTTTCTGGCGGGATTAAAGTCATTGTTATTATTGTT
>Ga0210051_1003461_pt1 | contig 15646 bp, 17 predicted proteins | sample CryGey092014_all_FD_185464 | JGI IMG/M metagenome (GOLD analysis project Ga0210051, IMG submission 185464) | Groundwater microbial communities from aquifer - Crystal Geyser CG23_combo_of_CG06-09_8/20/14_all (SPAdes) (version 2) | ecosystem: Environmental > Aquatic > Deep subsurface > Groundwater...
AACTTAATTTTATCATAAATAGAGTAAAATTCAAGCTCTATAAATAGCTTAAAGGATTTACTTTGCTGCCATTAATAATAATTTCAAAATGGACATGCGGGCCGGTGGACCAGCCGCTGGAACCAATGGCGCCGATGATTTCCCCCTGTTCAACTTGATCGCCATGCTGGACATACAGTTTTGAAGCATGAGCGTAAAGGGTTTTAACGCCGCCGCCATGATTGATAATAATATTATAGCCATAACCGGTTGACCAGCCGGCCCGTTCAATCCGGCCGGCGCGCGCAGCGTAAATCGGCGTGCCAAGTTGAGCGCCGATATCAATGGCCAAATGGCGCCAGCTGTAATATTGAGTAATTCTTTTTGAGTTTGACGGCCAGAGAAAATTATTAGCTGAAAGGGCGCCGGAACTTGAGGCATAAATGCTTCTGGTGCGAGCCGGAGCGCTATAGCCCAATTGACCGTCAGGGATAATTATTTTTTGTCTGGCTTTGATGCTGCCGGCCGATTCTAAATTATTAGAGGCAAGAATTTTTTCAATAGTTGTGCCGTACTTTTTGGCGATGGCGCTAAGAGTATCGCCCGATTGAATGACATAGGCAATACCGGTAACCGGCAGGATATTTAATTTGTCGCCGGGATTAATGTAACTTGAAAGTGATAAGTTATTTTCCCAAAGGATAGTGTTGATAGAAATGCCAAATTTTTTAGCAATGCCAGAGATCGTATCGCCTGATTGGACAAGGTAAATTTGAATTTCTTTTCTTACTGGCGCGGCAGTTGAATCCTCATTATTAGTATCGTTTCCAAAGGGCGTGGCAGTCGGCTGGATTAATGCTTGGCCGCCTTGGGAAAGGGCAATCTGATCAGTAGTTTGATTGGCATTATCCGGCTGGCCAGAATTTTTATTCTTTATTTCCAGAGCGGCCAGCTGGTTTATCACCGATTCTGTTTTAGGCAGTTCGGCGATGTTGGTTAAACTAGGAGATCTCTCAATAATTTCTTGCCCAGTGTCAGTAATAAGGAGTTGGGCAACAATGCTGTTTTTATTAAATTCTTCGGCGTATGTTTCTCGGGTAGCAAGATTATTGATCAGGACAAAAATAAAAATCAGGGCAATGACAAGGTGGGCCGAATAATTTTGTTTTAAAGTTTTTTTAATTTGCGGAGCCGACAGGTAAGGGTTATGAATCAGGTATTTTTGGGCTAGTTTCTTAAAAAATAAAAAGAACTTGTAGATCGGTACAAGTAACAGCTTGAAGAATACCTGCCATAAGCCATTAAATATTGTTTTTAGGGTCTTAGGCATAGTTGTTTCGCACTGATATATAGAGTAGCAGATAAATAGGATTCAGTAAATATTAAGCAATTTTTTAAGTTGATTTGTAAAGGCTTTAATGGTAAGATATAAATTATTAAAGTACTAAAACATATGGTTAAATATAACCACAAAACAATAGAGAAAAAGTGGCAAGGGTTCTGGGATAAGAATAAGGTTTTTGAGGTGAAAGAAGATAATACCAAAAAAAAATTTTACGGCTTGATTGAATTTCCTTATCCGTCAGGCGACGGTTTGCATACCGGGCATTTGCGCTCCAATACGGCCATGGATATAATTTGCCGCCAAAGAAGAATGGCGGGGTATAATGTCCTTTATCCGATCGGCTTTGATGCCTTTGGTTTGCCGGCGGAGAACTACGCCATCAAGGTTGGGGTGAAACCGCAGATTTCAATTGCCAAAAATATTAAGACTTTTACCAAGCAGCTAAAAGAATCTGGTTTTTCTTTTGACTGGTCGCGCGTTTTTTCCACGACTGACCCAGAATATTATAAATGGACGCAGTGGATTTTTGTGCAACTTTTTAAACAGGGGCTGGCCTATAAGAAAAAAGAAAACATCAACTGGTGTATCAGTTGTAAAATTGGCTTGGCCAACGAAGAAGTAGTCAACGGCGCATGCGAGCGCTGTGGAGGCGAGGTAGTAATGAAAGAGAAAGAGCAGTGGTTGCTAAAAATCACAAAATACGCTGACCGCTTAATTGACGATTTGGATAAGGTTGATTATCTGGAGCGCATCAAGACGCAGCAGATTAATTGGATAGGCAAGTCGGTGGGGGCGGAAGTAAGATTTAAAATAACCACCCCGGCTCGGTCTGCTGACCTCGCCACCCCTCCTTCAAAAGGAGGGGATTATCTGCCTGTTTTCACCACTCGTCCTGATACTTTATTTGGAGCGACTTTCATGGTAATCGCTCCTGAACATGAATTAATATCTAAAATTAAAAATCAATTAACAAATTATCTGGAAGTTGAAGAATATATTAATCAAGCCAAGAAAAAAACTACTTTAGAAAGAGTTGATTTAAATAAGGAAAAAACGGGAGTTGAGTTAAAAGGGATAAAAGCGATTAACCCAGTAGCTGGAAAAGAAATACCGATTTGGGTGGCGGATTATGTGATGATGGGCTATGGCACGGGAGCGATTATGGCCGTGCCAGGTCATGACGGACGTGACTATGAGTTTGCTCGAAAATATGGTCTGCCGGTAATTGAGGTGGTTAAACCTATTAATAATCAGGAATCAAGAATTAAAAATCAAGAATTAAGGGAGTGTTTTGAAGGTGAAGGCATGGCAATAAATTCTGGTGAGTTTAATGGATTAAGCACGGTTGAATTTAAAGAAAAAATGACTAGGTGGCTGGAGAAAAAAGGCTTGGGCAAAAAAACAGTGAATTATAAGCTGCGTGATTGGATTTTTTCACGACAAAGATATTGGGGTGAGCCGATTCCAATGATAAATTGTGAAAAGTGCGGCTGGGTAGCAGTGCCTGAAAAAGATTTGCCAGTAGAGTTGCCTGACATAGATGATTTTATGCCGACAGATGAGGGTGATTCGCCCTTGGCCAAAATTGAAAGTTTTGTCAAGGTGCAATGCCCGCAATGCGGGGGCAAGGCGAAAAGAGAAACAGACGTGATGCCCAACTGGGCAGGATCAAATTGGTATTTTTTGCGTTATACTGATCCGAAAAACAAAAAAACTTTAGCCGCTCCCGAAAAGCTGAAACATTGGACTCCGGTTGATTGGTATAACGGTGGGATGGAGCACACAACTTTGCATCTTTTGTATTCAAGATTTATCTATAAATTTTTGTATGATATCGGAGCGGTGCCTAAGGAATGCGGAGCAGAGCCGTATAAAAAAAGAACGGCGCACGGCATGATTTTGGGCGAGGGCGGCGCCAAGATGAGCAAATCAAAGGGTAATGTGATTAACCCGGACAATTATATTAAGAAATACGGAGCGGACACTTTAAGAGTTTATGAAATGTTTATGGGACCGTTTGACGCGGCGATTATTTGGGAGGATAAGAGTGTGGTAGGGGTGAGGAGATTTTTGGATAAAGTTTGGAAACTACAAGAAAAAGTAAAAGATATTAAAGATATTAAAGATATTAAAGATATTAAAGATATTAAAGATATTAAAGATATTAAAGATATTAAAGATATTAAAGATATTAAAGATATTAAAGATATTAAAGATATTAAAGATATTAAAAGATTGATTCATCAGAGTATAAAAAAAGTTGGTGAAGATATTGAGAAGATGAGGTTTAATACGGCTGTTTCACAGCTAATGATCTTGGTAAATGAAATGGAAAAAGAAGAAGAAATTCCAGTTGATGATTTTAAAATATTAGTTTTACTTTTATCACCTTTTGCGCCGCATATGGCGGAAGAGCTGTGGCAGATGCTTGGCAATAAAAAAACAATCACTTACGAACCATGGCCCAAGTATGATGAAAGTCTGCTAAAAGAAGAGGAGATCGAACTGGTAGTGCAGGTGAATGGCAAAGTCAGGGATAAAATAAAAGTATTAGCTGATATAACGGAAGATGAAGCAAAAAGTAAAGCATTAGAGTCTGAAAAAATTCAGAAATGGCTAGATGGCAGAGCACCCAAAAAAGTGATTTATATTAAGGGGAAGTTAGTAAGTGTGGTGGTTTAATCCCAATTCCTCCTCCCCTTAATCCGTTTAAAAGATAATCAATCTTTTAAACTCAACTGAGGAGGGGAGTATACATAAAATAACAACTTCGTAATTCACAGAAATTATTAATCCTATGATATCTGAAAACGAAAGTAAAATCGGGTATGTCTATGCAATATTTATGGTAGTGCTTTTAATACTAGTCACTATGTTTTTAGTGTGTGGTTTTCAGGTTTTAGGCGGAAGCAGCTGTGAAACTTTTAATAATTCCATAAACTGGCTGAGTGAAAAATTTAAGTAAAGATATTATGGCCAATCCATTTAATAATGCGCTCAAACAATTAGCCAAGGCGGTTGAGGTCGGGCAGATTGACGCGGCTGTTTTTGAACGTTTAAAAAAACCTGATAAAATTTTACAGGTTGCGCTGCCGCTTAAAATGAACGACGGGACAAAAAAAGTATTTGACGGTTATCGGGTGCAGTATAATAACAGCCGCGGCCCATACAAAGGGGGTTTGCGTTTTCATCCCCAGACTGATTTGGCCGAAGTCAAGGCATTGGCTTTTTGGATGACCATAAAATGCTCGGTGGCCGGCATCCCGATGGGCGGCAGCAAGGGCGGGATAACCGTAGACCCTAAAAAATTAGCGGAAAATGAATTGGAAGAGCTGACCAGATCCTTTACCAGAAAATTGGCAGATTATATTGGGCCGGAGATTGATGTGCCGGCGCCGGATGTTAATACCAACCCGAAGATAATGAGTTGGGTGATGGATGAATATTCCCGCCTTAAAGGATACAATGTGCCGGGGGTGGTTACGGGCAAGCCGCTGGAGCTTGGCGGATCAGCCGGCAGAACCGAGGCTACCGGCCAGGGCGGGTTTTATATTATGGAAGAACTGGCCAAAAAGCTAAAAATAAATCCTGAAAAAACAACAGTGGCGATTCAGGGCTTTGGTAATGTCGGTTTTTATTTAGCAGAATTTTTATACCATGCTGGCTATAAAATAGTGGCTTTATCTGATTCGCAAGGCGGCATATTGGATAAGTATGGGCAGAGCATGAATCCTAAAAATATAATGGCTACTAAACAAAAAGAAGGTAAAATTTCCGGTTGTTATTGCGTTGGCACGGTGTGCGACTGCGAAAATTACAAGCAAATTACCAATGAGCAATTATTGAAACTTGAGGTGGATGTGCTGGTGCCAGCGGCACTTGAAAGCGCGATTAATGAAAAAAACGCGGGCAAGGTTAAAGCTAAAATAATTCTTGAGATGGCCAATGGCGGAATAACACCAGCGGCCGAAGAAAAACTTTTGAAAAAAGGCAAAATAATTATGCCTGACGTGCTGGCCAATGCCGGCGGAGTGACAGTCAGTTATTTTGAATGGGTGCAGAATTTAGCCAAGTATTATTGGAGTTTGTCAGAGGTGAACGACAAGCTCAAAAAAATCATGGTTGATTCATTTAACGCGGTTTGGCAAGCGAAAGAAGAGTATCAGACAGATTGGCGCACAGCGGCATTTATTGTGGCCTTAAAGAGAATTGAAACGGCCATGAAGATGAGGGGATAGATATTAAAGATATTAGATATTTAAAAGCCCGGGTCAGATGATCCGGGCTTTATTTTTTTTACAACACCATAATAAGGTATTTTTGTTTTTCGTTTTGCCAAGAGTGAACAGAGATGATAAAATTGATATGTATGACATACACTAAAAAAAGAAATATAATAGTAACGGCAATGATTTTTTTAGCAGGTATTTTGGCCGGAGGAAGATTGATCGCGCCCAAGATCTTGCCGCAAGTTTCAGATGGCTCTGCTCCCAACGACGCGGAGGTATATACAGTCACTAGTGTTATTGATGGGGATACTTTTCATATCAGCGAGGCAATCAGGGTCAGGCTGATGGGCATTAACAGCCCGGACAAGGGCGAGTGCTATTATCAGCAAGCCAAACAGGCTTTACAGGAATTAATTGAGGGCAAACAGGTGAAACTGGAAAAAGACATTACTGACAAAGACGATTATGGGCGCTGGCTAAGATACGCAATTCTGCAGCGGCCGGGTGAAGATAATATTTTATTGAATGATTATTTGGTCAGAAACGGCTATGCTTTTGATACGCCGATACCGCCGGACAAGCATTACCGCGAACTGTTAGCGTCGGCCGAAGAACAGGCCAAAAGAAACAAACTCGGGCTGTGGCTGGCATGCGATTTTCCTGAAGACAACGAGGCCGCCGCCAGGGAAGTTGATGCCGGGCCGACGGACGCGCAATGCATTATCAAAGGTAATATTTCGGAAAAAGGTTTTGGCAAAACTTATCTCATACCGGGCTGCGATAATTATTTGAACGTTAAAGTTGATGTCAGAAAGGGCGAGCAGTATTTTTGCACTGAAGAGGAAGCGCTGGACGCCGGATTCAGAAAGGCGACCAATTGCCCGTAATATGATAAAATAACAGATATGATGCTATTTGGGCCGACATATAAATATGAAAACAAGCTCCATAAGCAGGGCTATCAAAACATTGCCGGACTGGATGAAGTTGGCCGGGGCGCTTGGGCTGGGCCAGTTGTGGCGGCGGCGGTCATTCTGCCAGTTAAAATGAAAATAGCCGGCATTAGAGATTCAAAACTGCTATCGCCGCAGAATAGGGAAAAACTTGCTGTCTATATTAATAAACAAGCGCTGGCTATCGGGCTAGGCATTATTTCAGAAAAAGTTATTGACCAACAGGGGATTATCCCGGCGACCAGGAAAGCTTTTTTAGCGGCAATTAAACAGCTTCGGGAAAAAGTTGATTATCTTTTAGTTGACGGCATCAGAATTTTTAATCACCGATTGCCCAATGAATTTTTGGTGCGCGGCGACCGGCTGGTTGTGTCCATTGCCGCCGCCAGCATCATCGCTAAAGTAACCAGGGATAATATTTTAAGAGATTATCATCAGCGCTATCCGCAGTATGGCTTTGATCTGCATAAAGGCTATGGCACGAGATTGCATAAAGAGCGCTTGGATGAGTACGGCGCGTGCGAAATACATCGGAGGAGTTTCAGACCGATAATAGATCAATTTTAAATTTTCAATTTTCAATTTTAAATGAATTATTAATGACTGAATTTTAAATTTTGAAACACTAGAGATTAGATGCACATAGATTTGATTTATATTTATCTATTTAGTATAATAACATTAAGATAACTGTATGCAAGATATTAAGCCCAAGGGCAAAGCTGAAAAAATTAAAAATTATATAAATATGCCGGAGCAATCCCCAGAAGTTCAATCAGAGCTTCAACCAACCGAAGAACAAACCTTGGAACCAAAAATTCCTTGGTTTAAGAATAAGAAAATAATTATCCCAATTATTATAATTACGGTGGTCATAGGTATTATTCTGCTGGTTTATCTTGTCTTATCTAGCATGCGTCAAGACTCGCAAAATGCTTCAAAATTAAAAAATCTACAAAAACAGGTAGGACAAGGCGGAGCTTGTTTAGATCACCCAGATTGTTTTGATGATTATATTTGTTTTTACGGTAGGGCGTATGATTGCATTACTAATAACGAAAGACATAACTGCCAGGAGATTTTCGGAGACAATCTCTGCCATCGAAAATGCTTGAATAACACGGATTGTTCTGCTGATATGCCAAGTTGCAAAGAGGTGAGCACCTTTATTTCAGACACTGAATTTCAATTAAGGTTTTGCGTCAATGAAAAAGCGGAGAATGGTTTTACAGAAGGATGGAAAACATATCACAATGAACAATATAATTATGAGCTTGAATATCCAGGTATGTGGCTTTATTCTCAAAATGAAGACGGTGGCTTTTTAGAGTTTAATGGTAAAACCATTGTAATAACACATGATGATAATAGTAATAATTTAGGTATTAAGGACTGGCTTAAACATACTGATTACGTTTTGCAATCGGGGGATGATCTCAAAGAGTCAGTCACTGAACAAGGATATAAAATTTATGATATTGGAGAATTGTCAAATGGTAATGGTGGCCCTAATTATAAAACTTTTTTACTTAAAGACAACCATGTATTTAATTTTTTCTTAAATACCAATTTTCAACATGGATTATATGAAAGGCAAGTTTATGATCATATGCTTTCAACTTTTAAAATTGAAGATTTTTCCACCTGGCAGACATATAAAAATGAGAAGTATGGGTTTGAGTTTAGGTATCCAGAGAAATGGGAATTGGTAGAAAGTCATTTTGACAAACGGCACGATATCCAAGTCTTTTATGAAATAAACAACAAGACTGGAATAGATTTTTTTATTACAATTGAGCCCAATGAAGATGGTTTGGACGAAAAACAGCTAAGAGAGAAAAATAAACAAAGTTACGTAGAATATTCTAGAATTATCCAAACAGGTATGGGCAATGCAATAGAAGGACCTATCGCAGGTGGCAGGTCGGAAAGTCTAATTATACCAACAGAAGAATATTTGTTTGAAATTAACTACCAGGTTTTTAGAAAAGATATAGGTTATACTGGAAAAGAAGTAAATGATAAATTTCATAAATTTATTTCTACTTTTAAATTTTTAGATGAAAATGTCTTTGATGTGAATAAAGTTAAAGAGGGTGATATTGTCGCCGGTATGAAAGTTGTATCCGTTAAACCATATCGTAGTGATATGACGGCATTAGGCCGAGAACAGAATCTTATCATTGAATTTTCCGGACAAGCGATATTAGAGGGTGAATACGAATTCATCCCGGAGGGCAGCATGCCTTCAGGCGTTTTATTTTCAGTCATTGGTGAGGAATTATCTAAACTCCCCCTTCCTTTGGGTAATAAGAGTGGTAAATTTATGTTTTATTTTACCAACCAAGATTTTGCCAAGGAACAGTTTGGATCAAGTGTGACCCTTGGCAAGGCAACTATAGTGATTGATAATTTTATTTATAAAACATATCCTACGGAATTAAATCATGAAGCAAAATTGGTTAAAGTAATAAATAAAAATTAATTCATTATAGGTAAACTATAAAATATGAAAAACGCCGGAGTATCGGGGGGCAAAAAATTATTAGACATCCAAGATATTTTAGAGAATAGATTGGGCATAGTTTATGGCGCCAAAGTGGCTGATCTGGGCTGCGGCGGCAATGGTTTTTTTACTTTTAAAGTGGCGCGCTTAGTGGGCAAGACCGGCTTGGTTTACGCGGTTGATGTCTTGAAAATGGTTTTAAAGAATGTTGAGAACAGGGCTAAAATGGAAGGGGCTGATAACATCAAAACGGTCTGGTCTAATTTGGAAAATTTTGGGGCGGCTAATATCCATGATGCCAGTTTAGATTTTGCCCTGGTGATCAATGTGCTTTTCCAAAATAAACATCCGGAAAAAATTATCAGGGAAGGCACCAGACTGTTGAGGAGCGGCGGCAAAATGCTGGTGATTGATTGGAAGGAAGGCAGATTCCCTTATGGGCCGGTGGCAGAGACAAAGATTGCTCCGGAAGCGGTCAGTGATTTTGCCCTCGGGGCAGGGCTGAAAAAAATCAGTGAGATTGAAGTTGACCAGTTCCATTACGGGATAATTTTTGAGAAATTGTAAATGTCAAATTTACTAAAATTAAGTTATTGGTTTAATCCTAGCCCCGGTCAGTGGCTTGAGGGCAATTTAAAAATTGTTTATGCCGTTTTTGCGCTGCTAATAGTTGTTGGCTTAATCGCCTGGCTGTTTATTGGCCAGAACAAAGATAATAAACTGATGGCTAAATTTTGGCAGAGGGTCAAAAATGCCGGTTTCACGGTGGGCATAATTGGGCTGGCCCTTATTTTTTGCCGTCAGCAGAGGATATACTTTTTAAGCATGCCTTTTTTAATCTTACTCAACGCGGCTGGGGGAATAGTTTGGACATATTTTATTGTGAGATATATTTTTAAAACCGTGCCAAAGAAAAAAAAGGAGCTGGCAGAAAAAAAAGAAAAAGAAAAATATCTCCCCAAGTAACAGGGAACAATTAACCATGATTATTATGGATAAGCGCACTATGGGCAAGAAGGGAGAGGCCATTGCCTTGAATTATTTACTAGCTAAGGGGTATAAATTAATTTATGAGAATTATTATAGCAGATGGGGCGAGATTGATTTGATAGTTTTTGATCACCAGAGCGGGGAGTTGGTGTTTGTGGAAGTGAAAACAAGAAGCTCTGATAGTTTTGGTCATCCGGAGGATGCGATTGATGAGTATAAGTTGGAGCGGCTGAATAAGGCGGCGGACAGATATTTGCAGAAATATGAGTATGACGGGGATTACCGCTTTGATTGTTTGGCAATTGAAATGGATTATGAAAGTAGAAGGGCTAAAATCAGGCAATTAAAAAATATTGGATAATAAATTTATTTTTAATTGATAGAGTATTGATTGAATATTATCATCAGACGTTATTTATGACTAATGAAATTACTGCTCCGCATAAGGATTTTGAGAGCATTAAAAAAATTGATGAAAATGGTGTTGAATACTGGACAGGCCGTGAGCTGATGCCGCTTTTGGGTTATGAAAAATGGCAAAATGCCGAGGAGGTGATTAGTAGAGCGGCTCGCGCTTGCATTAATAGTGGGCAGGCTGTAGATAACCATTTTACTAAGTCCGGTAAAATGGTCCAAATTGGTTCAAATACAGTTAGAGAAGTTAGAGATTACAAATTTGATCGTTATGCTTGTTATTTGATAGCTCAAAATGGTGATCCTAGAAAATCTGAAATAGCCATTGCCCAGACATATTTTGCCATCCAAACCAGAAGGCAGGAAATTTTTGAGCAATTGCCAGATACAGCCAAAAGAGTAATGATTCGCCAGGAAGTGACTGATCAAAATAAAAAATTATTTAAAACCGCTAAAGGAGCTGGCGTGACCAAATTTGGATTATTCAATGATGCTGGGTATAAAGGGCTTTATGGTATGCCGTTGTCAGACATTGAACAGAAAAAAGGAATTAAGAAAGGCGAACTATTAGACAGATCTGGCTCTACTGGTTATTAATTAAGTTGAAAAGTATGGGAAAAATATTTATTTTTGTGATTATTATTTCTTTTTTAATTATACCTTTTTCTTTTATTAAGGCAGAAAGCGGAGATTTGATTTTTAGTGAGCGAGATGAAATTTCTAAGGCCCAATTAGCAGATATTTTTAAAGATAAAATATTATGGATTGGTTATAAGAGCCCGAGTAGAACGACTTTAAATATTTTTGATACGACAAAAAAAACTAATATCCAGATAGACTTGGATGAAAATATTTATAGAGCCTCAATCTACGAAGATAAAATAGTTTATACTAAGCTCGATGAGAATACTATGAAGAGTACTATTAATTTTTATAATATAAGTACGAAAGAAAAAAGAGAGATAGCTTCATATTATAATGATAATGACGGAGCACATATCTATGGAAATTATATTGTTTGGGAGGATGAAACTACTGGTAATCGTAAATTATATTTGTATGATATTGTTAGTGATAATACTTCTATTATAACTGAAATTACTGGTGCGAATAGTGGCGAGCCGGCAATATATGGAAAGAATATTGTTTGGGATGATGGAGATATGTGGATTTATAATATAGAAACGAAAAGTAAGTCCAGAGTGAGTAGTCCGTCTTTAGACAATATGCATTCTTCTCTTGATATTTATGAGAATATGATTATTGGAGATGGGATGAAAGAGTATGGGAAAAGTGGAATGGATTTATTCGTATTTAATATGGGTTCCAATGTGGAAAAGCAGGTTGCGGATAGTGGTATGGATTGCATATCTGGTTTTGATATATATGAGGATAAAGTTGTTTGGGTTTTGTCAGGGCATTGTAGTTATGATCAAAAGGCTGATCAAGTATATTTATATGATTTGTCGGCAGAGAAAGAATATAAGCTTACTTCATATGAATCTTCTGGTGTTTCAATTGAAACTGTGTTTATTTCCAATTCTTTGATAGTGTGGCGAGATGAGGGTAGTGGTTCAATTTATTATATCGGTTATCAAATAGATGGGCAGCTTGATGATATGGGGAATAAAAATATCGATGTGAATTTGTCGAAAAGATTGGCAGGTAAACTCCTTCTCCAAGTAGAAGATAAGGGCAGAATTTGGTATGTAGGTCATGAGAAAAATAACAGATATGAAGTGACTTTCGCAAACGCTTTGCCTTTGTTCCAAAAATTAGCATTGGGTATTAGTAACGTCGACTTAAATAAAATAATTATTCACCCTGATTCTGTGAGTGATCGGAATGACAGAGACAATGATGGGTTTTCTGATAGAAGCGAGGTTGTCAATGGATATAACCCGGATATATCATCTGATCCTAATAATAGAGGCAATGATAAAGTAACGATGGATAGTAATTTGGCCAATCGATTAAAAGGTAAATTGTTGTTGCAGGTAGCAGATAAAGGGCGAATTTGGTATGTTGATTTTGAAGGTAAAAGATGGGAAGTTATTTGGAAAAATTTACTTGATCTATTTAGAAGATTATCCTTAGGTATTACTAATGAAGATTTAAATAAAATTGGAGTTGGGGAATTATAATATTTAATAACAAAAAATAATATGTCCACAGAAGCAAGCAATATATTAAATCCAGACAAAAATATTTAACTAGATTTGATTATGACGGGGATTATCGCTTTGATTGTTTGTCAATTGAGGTAGATTATGCCGCTAGCAAGGCCAAAATAAGACATTTAAAAAATATTGGATAAATTAACAACTAAAAATAAAGGTATGAATTTTTTTGGTTTTAAAAAGAATAAGAATGATGATAAAAAAGATGAGGAAACCGGCGCATTTTTAAAGGAGGAATTGGTTCAAAATGATAAAAATGAAAATAATAATTTGACCGAACAAAACAAGCAAGAAGACAAAGACGATTGGCTTGAAGACAATACTAATAAAGAACAATTGGGCGAGCTGGCGGTTGATGTTTACAGCAAAAACGATGAATTGATTGTTAGGTCAACCCTGGCCGGCGTCAGGCCGGAAGATTTGGAGGTAGTGGTTGAAGGGGATGATTTGATTATTCGCGGCCAAAGAAAAAAAGAAGAGGTGATTGATCAAGAGGATTGTTATTATCAGGAGTGTTATTGGGGCAGTTTTGAAAGAGTGGTCAGGCTGCCGCTTAAGATTGACCAGGACAACATGCGGGCTAAGCTGAAGAATGGAGTTTTGACCGTGGTTTTGGGCAAAGCCAAAGAAGAAAAAAAGGTGGCGGTCAGGGTTGAGGGAGAATAAATTAAGAGATAGCTATAAATATTTGAACCATTTTTTTGAGTTTATTGATCATCCTGGCCGGAGTGATTTTTTTGTATGATCTGCATTATAAAAACAAGGTTTTTGACGGGGTGAGGATTGGCGAGCTGTCTTTGGCCGGCAAGACTCAAGAACAGACTAAAGTATTAGTGCAGGCTAAAACAGATAAATTGGCCGACCAGGGAATTGAATTTTATTTTAAAGACAAGAGTTATCTTCTTGAGCCGATTATTTCCGCTGGCGAGAGCAGCGGGCTGGCTTATGAGTTATGGCAGTTTGAGCCGGCAAGCATTGCTGATGAGCTGTACCATCTGGGACGTTCTGGCAGTTGGTGGCAGAATACTAAAGCAAGAATTAACTTGTTTATTTTCGGTTCGTCAGGCAGTTCGCCTTTTTAAGGACGAGGATCGATGGGATAATCCCAAAAGTAATTTTATTGTAGCATGTCCGATGGCGGTTTGTCAAATGGAATTATCCGCAAGGATTTTAATGAGCAAAAATTTGTAGCGCTGCCAGGGGCTGTCAGCTGGCAGAAAGCCTTTTTTTGATTGAAATGAAAGCGAAGTCGCGGTATGTTATAAGCGCAAATAAATTAAAGGAATAAATATATGAAAGATTATAAAGTTTTAGCATTAGACGAAACCGGTAAGGCTAGTTTCAACCACCCATCTAAAAATTTTGTTTTATCAGGATTGATTTTGCCGGAAAAATTTCATACAAAGCTTGATAATCAAATTCGTAAATTAAAGAAAAAATATTTTGATGATGAGGATAATGTGCTTCATTGCAGGGATATGATACGCAAAAAAGGTCCGTTTGCAAGTTTAAATGAGAGTGTTGCTAAAGAAGTAAATTTTTGGGCGGAAATAATTGGAATTATAAATAATGAAAAATTGTCCATAGCTTTTGTAATAGCAGATAAAAATAAAGCTAAAAAATTGGGGTGGGATGATATTACAATATTAAAACGGACTTACAATAAAATGTTAGAGGAATTTACTAAAAAACATTTAATTAATAACAAAGGAAAGGTTTTAGTAGAGTCTGACCAGTATCAAGATAAATATTTAATAGGAGCGCACAATAGATTACAATCTTTAGGTGTTCCATCAGAAGGAATCACTGGTTCTGATTATAGAAATAAAGTTACCTCATTAAGTTTAGTAAATAAATTAAATTTTGATGTTGAAATTCAAATAGCGGATAGTTTAGCGGTTATGGCAGATTTGGTTTATGCCATAAAAATAAATAGTATTAAAAAACCCACAAAAGTGCAATCAATGATGATTAGACTTGTAGATAGAAAAATGAAGGATAAAAAGAATCCAGGAATTTTTGAAATTTTAGCGTAAATAAAAAAGCCGATCATGGCTAACCGCACATATACCGACTTTTCATATGTTTATGATAGCACACACGCAACAAATGCGTCAATAGTTAGTTATCCACAAGGATTTTAATAAGCCAAAAATCAGTAGCGCCGCAAGGGGTTGCCAGCCGGCAGAAGGGCTTTTTTTGGGGTTGATTTTTTAGGGTGATTTGTGATAGGATGAAGGTATGGAAATTAAATAAATTTTATGCAAATAATAAAAAATAAAATTGACGATTATTTTAAAGATTACAATAGAGAAGCTTGGCTAAAAATTAGAAAGGCAAGATACAAACAAATTAGAGATAATAATTTTTATCTTAATACAGACGCAGAAACTTTTAAAAAAGAAATTTTAAGATTTTGTGAAGGTGATCAAGTAGAAGGATTCAGTTTTAGAAATTCAAATATAAGAAAAAGAAGTGGCGGATGGATTCCTTTTCAGGACAATAATGGGCAAACTGTAAATGGTGGCGAAATTATGAGAGAGCTGGAAGCAGATAATTTAGAATTGCACGGAAATTATTCTTGGTCGATGATGTATAGGGGCGGCGATATAACAGTTGATATGCAAAAATTAAAAAATACACTTGATTATTTATTTGATGAGAGTATTGCTATAGAAAAAAGATTTTTTGAAGTAGTAAATATAAATGGAAATTATAAAATCGAGGGTATGGGTTACGGTAAGGCTTCAGCTTTTTTACACATCAAATATCCCAATAAGTATGGGGTTTGGAATAGTTGTACTAATGGAGCTTTTAGAATTTTGGGGGTTGAGATAAATGGAGAAAATGAAGGAGAAAGATATAAAAATGTTAATGAATTGCTAAATGAATTATTAGTAAAAAATAAAAAGTCCGAGCAAAATTTGAATGGATTTGAAAATTTAAGTGATGTTGACATTTTTGTTTGGTATGTAGCCAATAATTTAATTTAAATAAAAAATCTATGAAAAAACAATTTTTTATCTCATTTATTATTATTTTTGCTTTTT
>Ga0210051_1003463_pt1 | contig 15642 bp, 17 predicted proteins | sample CryGey092014_all_FD_185464 | JGI IMG/M metagenome (GOLD analysis project Ga0210051, IMG submission 185464) | Groundwater microbial communities from aquifer - Crystal Geyser CG23_combo_of_CG06-09_8/20/14_all (SPAdes) (version 2) | ecosystem: Environmental > Aquatic > Deep subsurface > Groundwater...
AAAAAAGAGGAGGTCCGGATGAAATGTAAAACAGAGGATGGCGGATGGAGTCCTTACCTCGCAGGTGCCATGGTAGGATTGTTGGCTATTGCTTCAGTGTATGCAACCACCCAGTGGATGGGAAAATCCAATTATCTGGGCGCATCGACTACCTTCGTGCGTGCCGCCGGCCTTCTTGAACGGACGGTGGCTCCGGATCGCGTTGCAGCAAATCAGTACTTTACCAAAGAAAAGGTTCGCGTAGATTGGCAGTTCATGCTGGTTCTCGGCATCTTCCTGGGGGCTCTGATCTCTTCCGCAACGGACAAAAGCCTCAAACTGGAGAGTGTTCCTCCGACATGGGAAAAGCGCTTCGGCCCATCCATCGGGAAAAGAGCGGTGGGCGCGTTTCTGGGAGGCATCGTTGCCATGGTGGGTGCGCGAATGGCCGACGGCTGCCCCAGTGGACACGGATTGAGCGGCATGATGCAACTCTCGGTCAGTTCCTTTGTTGCCCTCGCGATGTTCTTCATTGTCGGCGTTCTCGTTGCCGCTCTTGTGTACGGAAGGAGGTCATCATGAGCACCGACCAGTTGCTTGGTCTCATTACCGGGGTATTGTTCGGATTCCTGCTCCAGAAAGGTCGCGTTCTGCGCTTTGAGAAACAGGTTGGTGCCATGTTGCTGAAGGACATGACGATATTCAAGTTCATGCTTTCCGCGATATTGGTTGGTATGGTCGGGGTAAATCTGCTTACGGATGCAGGGATTATCTCCTCAGGCCATAAACCGATGAACCTCGGTGCCGTATTGCTGGGAGGAGCCCTGTTCGGAACCGGATGGGCAGTGATGGGTTTCTGTCCGGGCACGTCGATCGGCGCTCTGGGCGAAGGGCGCTGGCATGCCTTGTTCGCCATTGCGGGAATGGTGGCAGGGGCTGCCCTCTACGCGGAACTCTATCCCTTTTTCAAGTCAACGGTTCTGGCGTGGAAGGATTTCGGCAAGATAGGGTTGCCTGAAGCCCTGGGTGTCTCACCGTGGGTCATAATCCCTTTCTTCTGGGCCGGAACGATGTCCTTGTTTTTCTGGTTTGAAAAAAAAGGACTCTAACCTTGAAAATATGATCGAATCATGGCATCCACCGGACGGCTTTCGACCACAGGTGATGCCTGTCTTTAGCCTAATCATTATAACGACGTAATCTCCTGGTTGACGTCCCCCGAAGTCAACTGTTGCGCTCCCAATAAAATTCCGAACAAATTCAAAAAAAAGGTTGACAGGGCGCTTTATTTGATGTAGTTTTAAAGCAAATACTGAAATGGATGATGAAAATGGCCCAAAACAAACAAGCAGAACTTTTCAAGGTTTTGAGCGTCGAGTCGCGCATCAAGATTATCGATTTACTCAAGACAAGAGGCCCTCTCGGGGTCAATGAACTGTCCGAAGAATTAGGCATCACTCCTTCGGCTGTCTCGCAACACCTGAAGACTCTCCGGTACGCCGGTTTGGTTCGAAGCGAGCGGAAAGGGTACTGGCTTCCCTACGAGATCGATCGGGCCGCCTTGGGTCAGTGCGGGGAGTTCCTTACCGAGGTTTGCACCTGCGGCTGCAAGGGTACCGGCCGGGTTCGGGAATCGGAACTGGGGAAAGCGGAGGACAAGCTATCTCTATTGAAAAAATATGAACGGGAACTCAAGAAGGAACTCAAGGAAGTGCAAGCAAGGATCAAGGAAATCAAACCGGGGGAGTAGGGCTCTTTTTTTGACTAATAATTAAGTTATTGCTTCATAACTGAAATAGACAGCCGAAACGGCTGAAAGGAGGAAGGCATGGATCAAAACAGCAGGTTTATTGAGAAGGAGATAAAGGATCTCGCCAGGCAGATCGCCAAGAAACGAATCGCTCCGCAAGCTGCAGAGAGAGATAAGAACGGTGTTTTCCCACGAGAGGCCATACAAATCCTCGGGGAAAGAGGCATACTGGGAACGGTCGTTTCCGAAAGCCTTGGTGGCGCAGGAGCGGGTCGGGCGGCTCTCGCTTCGGTAACCAGCGTGCTTGGCGGCGCGTGCGCCTCAACGGCGTTGGTGGTTTTGTCCCACCTCATCGCGGAAAAGGCCGTCGAAGTTGCTGCAACAGATATTACAAAAGATAAATAGCTCCCACTGATGGTATCCGGCCAAGCGCTGGGAGCCTTCGCCGTACACGAAGCTAACAGCGGCAGCAACGCCGGAGCGATCACCACCACGGCGAGGAAGGACGGTGACGAGTACGTCGTCAACGGTTCGAAATTCTTCATCACGTCAGCAGGTGAAGCGGATGTTTACCTGGTTCTCGTCCGGACGGACCCGGAAAAGGGCCCGCAAGGAATGAGTGCGCTGCTCATCGAAAAAGAGGCCCACGGGCTTTCCTTTGGACACCCTGAAGACAAGATGGGGTTTAGAAGCTCATCGTCTCGGGAGATGTTTTTCAACGATTGCAGGGTTCCGTCCGCCAATCTTGTAGGAGTCGAGGGCGGAGGTCTCCAAGTCATCGGCCAGAATGTCATCGGCTGGGGATTTTTCGGGGCAGCCGGAATATCGGTCGGTATCGCTTTGGCCGCCGTTGATTTGGCCGTGAAACATGCCAAGGAACGAACGATTGCCGGCCAACCTATAGGAGTTCATCAAGCCGTTCAATCTCTGATCGCAGACATGATCATCCGGTCGGAGGCGGCGGAAACACTTCTCGCCTCCTGCGCTGTCAAAGCGGACGCTTCACAGAATTCCGCAACTATCAACGGGTTTAAGGCCAAGCTGTTTGCCTCCGAGAGCGCCGTGGAAGTAACCAACAAGGCCATTCAGGTCATGGGAGGGCACGGGTACTGTCGAGACTATACCGTTGAGAGGCTTTTCCGGGATGCCCGAGGCCTCACGCTTCATTTCAAGACATCGGAATGGCTCCGCCAGGACGTCGCGAAGGCGGCGCTAGGGCTATGAGGTCTTACGGTCCTTCCGCTGAACCGAACAGTCTCCGTGGGAGGAATAAAAACACCAAAGGAACAGAAAGGAGGTGATTACAATGTGTCAACCAAAGACAGCCCGGATATCCGGTGGACTGGCTGGATGCACCTGCGGTTGTTGCGGGTGCGGATGCGGTCCGGGATTCCGACGGTTCTTCTCCACCCAGGAAGAACGTGAACGTCTGGAGAACTACCGGGACCAGTTGAAGAAGGAGCTGGTGGGAATCGAGGAACGCATCAAGGAATGTGAATGTAAGTGAAACCGACATGAATAGAAGGGAGGTGATACAGATGTCCGACAATAAACAGAGCTCTTGTGGGTGTGATTGCCTACCTTCCGCGAAGAAAGGCTCCAGGACCCCGATGCAGGAGGACAAGAAGCCCAAGAAGTAAAGGCTTTAGATAAAGCCGCTTTGACCGGAGGGATCACTTTCCCTCCGGTCATCTTTTTATAAATATGGTTGTCAGCAACGAAATTTTACAATAGGCTCAGACCAATAACCGCATGAACACGGACCGGCAATTCTGCTGCGCTCCTTTGCCAGCCGGTTAGGCTGGCGTTAGCTGTCTTGGTCCTTGAAAAAATCTTGTTTATCGTTTTTAGGAAAGGAGAAATGCATGTTATCAGAAAATCAACAAAGGCTATTTGCCGAATTCCACAAATCAATTGAAGGTGAAGGGATTCTTGATGGAAAAACGTCACATTTGATCAAGGTTGCGGCGGCTATGGCTTTTGGCTGCTATCCTTGAATGGAACATCTCCTTGGCGTGGCCAAAGAAAAAGGAATTTCCGATGATGAAATTGGAGCGGTGCAGTTGTACGTAATGATGTTTTCCGCAGGCAGAGTCATGATGCAAGTTAATGATGCAGTTGGATAGGGATTCAGTTCGCAAAGCATTTCAATGGCATCCTAAGCTACAAAGAGTCAGAATGGAAGGGGCATTTATGATGGAGACCAAAGGGCGAATAACCGCAGGAAATACATCCATGAAAATGCGAATGCGTTTGCTTTTATAAAACATTTACCTTGTCAATGATTTTTAACGATTGATTCATGAATCATTATTTGGTAGACAATTATAAACGCTGGATTTGAGCTGTGGAAAAGGTGGTAATTTTTACCTGACCGGATGCGGCAGGTTCGATCAAAAAGGCCTGCTCCGAGTCAACACTTTTGGAGGAAAGGAGTATCATGGCGGGGGTAAACAAAGCGATCCTCATCGGAAATTTAGGAAGGGATCCTGAGATCCGTTACACACCCAGCGGTATGGCTGTAGCCAATTTCAGCATCGCCACCACCGAGAATTGGGTCAAAAAGGACGGCGGTAAGGAAACCCGGACGGAATGGCACCGTATCGTGGCGTTCGGAAAGTTGGGCGAAATCTGCGGTCAGTATCTTTCCAAAGGAAAACAAGTCTATATCGAGGGACGCATTCAGACCCGGGAATGGGAAGACCGGGACAAAAACAAGCGCTATACGACGGAAATCGTCGCTTGGCAGATGCAAATGCTGGGAGCCAAGGGTCTGGAAGAAAAGGGGGGTTCATCCATCTCTTCTTCTTCCCCGGGCGGCCCGGACGTTCCCGACCTGCCCGGTCCCGGGACAGAGAACAGCGACATTCCTTTTTAAACGTTTCATTAAAGGGAATCGGTGTCCGTCGTCAGGCTATTCAAAGAACCGGCAGCCGAATGCAGGTTCCGGCCGCCGAGGTCATGTTTTCAATGGCGATGGCGGAGATATGATGAATCGGCTCGCATTTTGGGGATGAATTCAGAGATCAAACGTCGGAATATCGATGAAAAACGGATTGTTATGAGTTCTTTTTTTCTTCGACCTTCTTCGGTTCTTCCTTGTCCGCATCAGCAGTTGCTTTTTTGAAATTTCGGATCCCTTTTCCGATCCCGGAACCGATTTCCGGTAATTTACCGGCTCCGAAAATGATCAGTACAATGATCAGAATAATCAAGAGTTCCCAGTGTCCTATCCCAAACATGTGTTCCTCCTATTCATGGGGATTGATCTGCCGCAATTCATTCAAAAGCCTGACAAATTCCGACGATTTCAGATATCGGTCCATTGCACCCTGGTAGTCGATCCAGGCTTTCCAGGATTGAATCCATAAATCGTTACGCCAGTAGCAATCCGGGTCTCCTTTTCCCTTGAGCCGTTCGATGAAATCGACGTATTCTTCGGAACAGCTCTCGCAGAACCGGTAAGGGACGCGCAGGTTCACCGGTGATACGGTACGGGCAGAAGGATGGTCGATTTGTGTCCCGCATTTCTCGCATTTTATCGCACAGTGAGTGCACTGAAAAACCTTCCGGACCGCCAGGATCTTTTGACGCTTCATGATGTCGGCTTTCTGTTTTTCCGAAAGCCTGATTTTTTCCTCGATGGAGATGATATCGGCCACAGACAACTCATTTCTTTCTATGAATATCAGATTTAAAATAGCACGCGGCAAATCCAGTGTCAATTGTTTCCATGGGGTTTTCATGCGATTATGACAGTTACGATTCACCGAAGGAAGGGGATTGCCGAAGTTATTATAACTCATAAAAAATGCCCCGTTGATTAACCGAAAAAAAACAGATGAAAATATCTTCGCTCAAAGACGCTTTCTGCAAAGCAGCGGAAACGTACAGGAGAAAAGATTGCGGTCTCGGTTATTCAGGGTCGCTGCAGAACGCACCTTCACAACTGGAAATGTCCCAAAGAGATTGTTTTTGTGGAAGCGCTTCCCCGGAACACGATGGGAAAGGTGCTCAAGGAAGCGGTGAAAAAGCTCTTTGACAAACCCGATAAAAGCCCCTAACGTTTTGCATCTCAAAAAGATCATGAACGATTTCATGAAGAAAAACTTCGGGATGGATACCCACATCTGCGGATTGTGCCGGAGCGCTGTCCCATGCATGTATCATATCCCTGCCCCTGAAGAAGGGTAGAAGGAGAAAGGAATATGCCTCATAAGTTTGTACCCAACGCCCTGCCGGTTCTGGTGGGAAGTTTCCCCCTTTGGGACCATTCCGAAGCCATGAACCTGACGACTCAATACACCCCGGAAATCCTTTCCTGGCCCCAGCTTCCTGCCCACAAAGAAGAGGGAATGCTTGCCCAGTTTATTCCCGGCCTTCCGGGAATTGTTAGTAGCAACGGGAAGATCTTTCTCGACGATGAGGGGGAGGCCTTCCATGCAGACATGGTAGGGTTTTATGAAGAATACCTGGCCATCACCGAAGGGACAGCCGACTTGATCCGCAGCCGGTTTTCCCTGAAAGCCGATACTGCCGGAGGATTTTTTGCCTTACTTAAGGCCATCCGGACCCGGAAAGAACCGCCGTTGGCTATCAAGGGACAGGTCACCGGTCCCGTCACGTTTACCACGGCCCTGGCTAACCGAAAAGGAATCCCTATTTTTTACGATCTTCAACTCCGGGATGCCGCGGTCAAGCTCCTCATGTTAAAAGCGCGCTGGCAGGTCCGACAGCTCCGGGATTGCGGCGTTCCGGTCATTATTTTTGTTGATGAGCCGGGTATGGCCGGATTCGGGTCTTCCGAGTTTACCAGCATTTCCCGGGAGGCGGTCAGCCAGTGTTTTAAAGAGATGATCGATGGGATTCAGGCCGAAGGCGGGATTGCAGGCATTCATGTCTGTGCAAACACGGACTGGTCCCTGATCCTGTCGCTCCCCTTCGACATCGTCAATTTTGATGCCTATGCCTATTTCGATCGGCTCATCCTCTACACTCAGGACGTCAAACGGTTCTTGGAGTCCGGGGGGATTCTGGCCTGGGGCATTGTTCCCACATTGAGTACGGAAGCCCTCCGAAAAGAGACCGTGGAATCCCTGGCTGTCATGTGGGAGGCAGGGATTCGGCGGATCACCGACATCGGTGTCGATCGAAACACGGCCATCCGGCAATCCCTGATCACCCCCAGTTGCGGGATGGGCGCTTTACCCCTTGATCTGGCGACAAAAGTGCTTATTATGACCCGTGAGCTATCGATGAAGATTAGGGGCGGTTTCACCCACCCCTGATGCCTAAAAAAATAGATGAACCCAAACAGGGGAAGACGCTTCGCCTTTTCCCGGAAAATGGATTTGAGGAGGCTATGAGTCCGGAAACAAGAAGTCAATTCAGCGGGGCCACCCGTTATGTCTTGGACGATGAGCTGGCAAGGATCGTGAACATCTCCATGTCGCTGGAAATGCCGCTTCTCATGAAAGGTGAGCCCGGCACCGGGAAAACCATGTTGGCCCACGCCATTGCGGAAAGCCTGAAGATGCCCCTGACCGTATTAAACGTCAAATCCAGCATGAAGCTGGTGGACGCCCTGTATCAATACGATACGCTGACCCGTTTAAACGACAGCCGTTTCGGGGATTCGTCCCGAAACGTCAGCAACATCGAAGACTACATCAAGATGGGCAAGATCGGTCAGGCGTTTGTTTCTGACGTCCGTATGGTCCTGCTCATCGACGAAATCGATAAAGCGGATACGGATTTTCAGGACGATATGCTCGATGTTTTGGACCAGATGGAGTTTGACATCATCGAAATCGACAAGACCGTCCGTGCCAAGCATCGGCCGGTCATCATCATCACCTCGAATGCCAAAAAAGACCTTTCCGACCCCTTCCTGGGCCGGTGCAATTTCCACCATATCGCCTTTCCGGATCCGAAGATGATGCGAAAAATCATTCAGGTCCATTTCCCGGACATCGAGTCGGAACTCCTGGAGAACGCCGTGGAGACTTTTTATCGACTCCGGGAGATCGATGCCATCGAGAAAAAGCCGGCCACACGGGAATTGATCAACTGGATACGGGCCTTGAGGGCCGATCCGGATTTCAAGCCCAAAAACCTGAACAAGGGGGACATCCCGTTTATGGGGGTCCTGTTCAAAAAAAGCCAGGATTACGAGCGTGCCGACAATGTGACTCAACGGCGCCGGCCGTACTGATATTATGTTCGTCGATTTTTTTTACAAGCTCAAGGACCACGGGATTCCGGTGAATCCCACCGCCTTTTTGACCCTCCACAAGGCTCTCAACCAGGGGTTGATCCGTTCCCTCGAAGATTTCTATACCGCATCCCGGTCTATCCTCGTCAAAAGCGAACGGTATTTCGATCGCTTTGACGAGGTCTTTGCCCATCATTTCGAGGGTGCGGATCTTCCGAATGATGCGGCATTCGAAATTTCCGAGCTGGCCAAGGCTCTTCTGGAACAATGGTTGAAGGACCCGGAGACCGTTTCAAAGATGCTGGGCCTCGATGAGTCGGAAGTCTCCAAGCTTACCCCCGAGGAACTGATCGAGTATTTCAAGGAGCGGCTCAAAGATCAGACCGGGGTCCATCGAGGCGGAAGCAAGTGGATCGGCACCGGCGGAACTTCGCCGGTAGGTCATTCCGGATACCATCCCGGCGGAATGCGCATCGGCGGGGTATCGCGGAACAAGTCCGCGGTCAAGGTGGCCATGGAGAGGCGCTACAAGGACTATTCCCGGACCGGCCCTCTCACCCAGGACCTCATCGGCGAAGCCCTCAAGCGGCTTCGACACATGATTCCGGAAGGCCCCAAAGACCGAATAGACGTCGATGAGACCATTTATCAAACGATGAAAAATGCCGGTGAAATCGAGATCGTCTTCGAAAGAAGCCTCAAGGATAGGCTCAAAATCATTCTGGCCATCGACAACGGCGGCTGGTCCATGGATCCTTACATCTCGGTGGTGCAGACCCTGTTCGATTATGCCAAGGCCCAGTTCAAAGACCTAAAGACGTATTTTTTCCACAACACCATCTACGACAACTTGTGGGAAGACCCTGCCCGCTACAAGAAGCCCCAAAAGGTGGACGGGTTGATTCGGTTTGACCCGCAGACGCGATTCATCGTGGTGGGAGATGCCAGCATGGCGCCCTATGAGCTCATGTCAGCGGACGGCTCGATCCATCTGGAAGAGCGCACTTTAAAGCCGAGCATCGAGCGCCTGAAATGGATTGCCGCAACCTTTGCTCACGCGGTGTGGCTGAATCCCGTCCCTTCCCGATTCTGGGGCAATACGCGAACCATCGCAGCCATCGCCCAGATCTTTCCCATGTTCGAGCTCACCCTCGACGGCCTTGAAAAGGCCGTAAAGCACCTGATGGCAAAAAGATAGACAAGCGGCATTTTTGGCTAAAATGGGTGCCTATGGAGACGGCTCGCGCCTGACGATGCGGTACAGGCGACAGGTGTTTTCCCAGACGGCATCCGCCAGATCCTTGGGATCTTCTTTACGGACCTGAGCCAGCGTAAGCAGGACGGACTTGACAAAGGCGGGTTCATTGCGGCGGGTATGCTTCTTTTCAGGATAAGGGGTGAGATAGGGCGCGTCGGTTTCCACCAGGAGACGCTCTTTGGAGACCATGGGGATCATGCTGCGCAGATCACTTCCGCGATCGATCAGGGTGAGGATTCCGGTGACCCCGATATAAAAATCCGCATCGATATAAGCCGTGAGCTCCTTGGCGGTTCCGCTGAAACAGTGGACGACGGCGTCTTTCCCGGGAAGCCCACAAGATGAAAGGATTTCCATGAGTCGTCCGCGGGTGTCCCGCTCGTGTAGGATAACCGGAAGGTCGAGGTCAAGGGCGATTTCCAGTTGTCGTTCGAACCACTTCTCCTGGATGGCTTTCGGGGAGAACATGCGGTTGTAATCGAGCCCGATTTCGCCCCAGGCCTTGACCTTGGGATGTTCGGAAAGGTCCCGCAGCTGATTTAGGATGGCATCGGAACATTCTTTCGAATCATGAGGATGGACTCCCACAGAAGCGAAAATACCGTTGTCGGATTGGGCGATTCGGACGGCTTTTTGTGAACTCTTATCGTCGATCCCGACGACCATGAGGCTAGCGACACCGGCATCCCGGGCGCGGGCGATGACGGCATCGATATCCGGATCGAAGGCGCGGTCATCCAGGTGGCAGTGGCTGTCGAAGAGTCTCATTCCAACCATTATAACAGAGTGGGCCTGTAACGCTTTTTTGTATTCCTAATGGTGATTCACGGCAAATGCAAGGGAAATCCCATTTCAAAAAAACGCTGTTTTCCGACGCGGGTTCCAAGCCATGCAAATCTTTTCATGTGCATGACCGCAACAGAAACGGCGGCACCCGGTCCGCTCGCAGCGATAAAGAGTTAACCCAAAATCCAATAAAAGGCAAGTTTAGGGTCATCGGCGTCTTTTTGATCATTTTCAGACCCGGGAACTCAAGATGATGACCGAATCGGTGATATCAGTCTGCCGCATCCGAGAAGGGGTGCATTTTCATTCGGAGATAGCTCAATCCCTCCCGGATGGCTATATTTACCGGAAGGAGTTTTGTTCCGAATATCGGATTCATGGATGCGATTCTCATAAAAAAATCCTGGTACAAGGACGGGGGGGATTTCTTTGAAACAGCGGTGTGAAATCGTTCAAGACAATCCGGATGGTGGTCTTTAATCGGTATGCAGAAACAGGGCTCCAAAATTCCTTTCCGATTCCTTCGGCCGGCATATCCGAAGAGACGGCAAACCAGGGGTCTGAATTCATAAAAAGAACATCGGCCCTCTCCCGGATGTCCCGCTTCCGGGCTATAGAGCACGCAGAGCGTTGCACCATTTATCGCCCTGTTTTCCAATAAGGGTAACAGACCGTCTACGGCATTTTTTGAAAGGATCTCTGAGGCCAGTGGAAGAGTCTCCAGAACCGTCGCTTCGACATTCCTGCTTTCGCAGCAACGTCCGCAGCGATCCGGACAAGACAAGCCGCTTGCCATTTGGAATTGGGTAATCTTTGTATCGATTTCCTGATAAACGGCTACTATATCGGGTATGAAATCCAATATGATGAGGTTCCATAACTAAGGATGGCTCAATTCTTGGATCGCACCCATCGCCTGCCGTCGGCTCTCCCACGGAACAAAAAGGTGGTCGTGGTAGTAAGCGGAAATGGGATTCACACAGATGCCGGCCCGCGCGAGCGCACTGGTAATGGATGCAAGGAAACCCACCGCAGACAAGGATGAGTGTACGGTCAGTGTTATACAAGCCCACACCTTATGAACAGGCAGACTGTTTTTACTTGCCTGTTCTTGGGTTGTGACAAGGGTAACGCCTTCTTCCTCCCAAAATGTGGCCAGCGGTTCAAAAGGCAACTTACGGAAAGCAAGCTGATCTATTGAGCAAAACACATAGGGCGACTCGTGTAGGACCGGATGCATGGTTGCAAGCAAAGTATTAAGATCTGTTTGGCCATCCATATCGGGTGATTAAAAAATTTGATGAGGGTTCCTTCGATTGACATAACAGAAAAACTGATGTCAAGAATTGGTGCCGGTTGGTATTTTTCCTCCTTTTGTTCTTTACAATGCAAGATGCACCCTTGCAACTTAGCCCGACTTGTTATCCCTATTTGGGCATCCTCGCATTGCCGGATAATAAAGCCAAGCAAATTGTTTGAAACCCATCAGAACATAAATCCCACGATTTGGGCTAAGGGCTGCCAATAAACACCTAATCCAAAGGTGGGGATCATCAGAGCGATGAGGAGCAATTGCGAACCAAGAGATATGTCGGGATAGTGGGATTCGGTCGCGGGTTCCAGAAACATGGCTTTCACGATCCGCATGTAGTAGTAAAGCGAAACCACCGTGTTGAGCGCAGCGACCACGGCCAGCCAGTAAATCTCGCGGGAGATCACCGCGACAAAAAGGTAAACCTTGCCGACGAAGCCGGCAAAGGGAGGAAGTCCGACTAGAGAAAACAGAAAAACAGTCATGGCCACGGCGACAAAGGGCGATTGATTCCCAAGCCCGCGATAAAAATGAATCTCTTCGCTCTCGGCCGTGCCTCCCAAAATCGCCACTACGGCAAATGCGCCTAAATTCATGAACAGGTAAACCGCCATATAAAAAACGACTGCCCTTAAGCCTAAACTGCTCAGGCATACCAACCCCATGAGCAGATAGCCTGCATGGGCGATGCTGGAGTAGGCCAAGAGCCGCTTAACATTGGTCTGGGGGATAGCCGCCAGGTTTCCCCAGGTCATCGTAACAGCGGAGATAAGAGCCAAGATGGCGGGCCAATCGAGGCCGGTTGCTGTCGTATAAAGCTCGTTCCCTTCTCGGGTGGCAAACAGGGGATAGAATAGGCGAATAATCAGGGCAAAAGCAGCACACTTCGGACCCACGCTGAGAAACGCGGTAACGGGTGTCGGTGCACCCTCATAGACATCGGGGCACCAGAAGTGAAAAGGAAAAGAAGCGGCTTTAAAGAGCAGGCCGACCAGAAAAAATAGCATAGAGGTAATAAGAAGCAGCCGGTTGTGGGGTTGTACGCTCACCGATGCCACTGCCTGGCTAATGCCGGAAAGTTCTGTTGTTCCGGCCACACCGAAGACCAGGGAAAATCCGAACAACATGATCCCCGAGGTAAAAGCGCCATAGAGTATATACTTCAGGGCAGCCTCACCACTGCGCAGATCACGGGCTTTGATCCCTACGAGCAGATAGCTCAAAATGCCCATTGTTTCAAAAGCAACGTAGATCATCAGCAAGTCGGTCGCGGCCGTCAGCAGCATCATGCCGATGGTTATAACTAAAACGAGAAATACCGATTCATGGTAATACTGATCTTCGATCTCCTTGCTGCCGTAGATCAGGATGATGGTCACCCCACCGACAACGGCAAAAAAAGGTTTGAAGAAACAACTCAGCCAATCCCAAATGAAGAGATTCGAGAGGTAGGGGATGTTTCCGCCAGGTGAAGGAAGCACCATGAGAGGCAGAAGCGATAGGCCCAATGCCGCTACCCCCATCAATGTGAAAACCATTCGATAACGCCAATAGGGGATGGCTATCCCTGTTATCAGCAGCAGCAGGGCGCCTGTAGAAAGCACAATTTCAGGTCCAAGAAGCGAAAGGCTTCGGATGTTGTCAACGATGAAGGCCTCGGTGGTCAAACTGTCTATCCTTTGTTGAGTTCAAACTTATTTCTGCCGATGAGCATGGAATATATTTTCAGGCAACTTTTTAAAGTTGTCCGCATTCAGCGCAAGACCAAGTCTACGGTATGTTTCAGGCTTGTGCCGATCAGATCCAGCACCGGCATTGGATAAAACCCGAGAAGCACCACGATCAGGGCTAAAGGTGTCAGTGTAAATACTTCGCGCAGGTTGATCTCCGGAAGGCCGGCATACTGCTCCTTGACAGGTCCTAAAAAAACGCGCTGCATTGTCCAGAGAAAATAGCCTGCCGTGAGGACGATTCCGGAGGTAGCCGTAATCGTATAGACTCGATACTGCTGGAATGAGCCGATCAGCACCAGGGCTTCACTGATGAAGCTGGAGAGCCCGGGCAACCCTAAAGCCGCAAAAAACGCCAGACCGGTATATCCCGCGTAGATCGGCATGGTTTTGGCGAGTCCGCCGAAACCGTCGATGATGCGGTGATGGGCGCGGTCGTAGATCACCCCTACCAGAAGAAAGAGCATGGCGGTCACTGTGCCGTGGTTGAACATCTGAAGAACGGCGCCGTTGATGGCTGTAGTGTTGGTAAACACGGATATGCCCAAGACCACAAAACCCATGTGGCTGATGCTGGAATAGGCAATCAACTTCTTCAGATCCTGCTGGGCCATGGCACAAAGGGCGCCATATATAATACTGATCACACCGAAAAGAGCCACGTAGGGAGCAAAGACAAAAGCCATGTCCGGAAGCAGGGGGTAAGAAATCCGTAAAATCCCGTAAGCCCCCATCTTCAAAAGAACGCCGGCCAGAATGACGCTGACGGCGGTCGGCGCTTCCACATGGGCATCCGGAAGCCACGTATGAAGAGGGACCACCGGTATCTTGATGCAGAAGTTGATCAGAAGTGCGAAGTAGCAGAGCCAGCGGATGGTCGTGTTTAGAAGCAGGCTTTGGTGCATGCTCTGATCGGCCAGGATCATCAGATCAAAAGAGTGCAGGCCCGTAGTCGGTTCGGCCGACCCGAAGAAAAAAACCACCATGACGATGAGCATCAATACGCTGCCCACCAGTGTAAATAAGAAGAACTTGATGGCGGCGTATTCCTTTTTGGGACCGCCCCAGATGCCGATGAGGAAGTACATGGGGAGCAACATCAACTCCCAGAAAACATAAAACAGGAAGAAATCCAGAGCGCAGAAAACGCCCATCATGCTGGTATCCAGCAGCAAAAAAAGGGCAAAATAGCCCCGGACGTGCTGCCGGATGTTCCAGGAGGCGACGATGCATAGGAAGGAGAGCATGGCTGTCAGCAGGACCATGAGGATGCTGATCCCGTCGATTCCCACGGAGTAGCTTATGTTGAAAGCTTTTATCCAGGGTGCCCTTTCCACATACTGAAATGCCGCGTCTGCAGGATCGAATTGGTTGTAAAGCTGGGCCACCCACCAAAGCGGAATAGCGGTGCTGATCAGAGCCAGGGTCTTCATCAGGTTGGGAAGGCGTTTGGGCACAAAGAGGATGGCAACCGCCCCCACCAGTGGGGAAAAAATAATCCAAGAAAGTAGATGTTCGGCAAACATCATCAGGTCCTCCCTACAGGTCCGACAAGCGGCTATTTTCTAGAAGCCGATCCGCCAGACCCGCAGCAATCAAAGCAAAAGCAGGATTATGTATAGGCCGAAAAGTCCAAAAGCAACCGAGTATAGGTAGTGTTGAATCTTGCCGGTATGAAGGCGGCGGAGCTGATCCCCGCACTTTTGAACGACCCCTGCCAGGCCGTTCACGACGCCGTCTACCACCTGCAGATCCTCCCAGCCCACCAGGACGGCGAGCTTCGTGGTGAGCCAGGATGTCAGGTTCACTCCGGCATCGATTCCGTTCAGGTCAAAATGCCCGGCTATTTTAGCAAGTTTCACCAACGGACTTATGAATAGAAACTGGTAGAGCTCATCCACAAAGAACAAACGGCTGAGCATCCGGTAAATGCCGGCAAACCGTGAGGCAGCGCGCGCAGGAATCTCGGTGTGCTTGACATAACAAAGCCAGCCGCCGCAGATTCCGGCTACGGCCACAGCCGAGGAGAGTCCCATCAGCAGGACTTCCATCCCATAGGCGTGGACAACGGGATCGGAACCGCCATGGTCGCCGAGCACCGGTTTTAAGAAACTCTCAAGTGCATGGGGCAGATGAGTCGGGGCTGGAAGCCCCATGGCCCCGCCGATCACCGCCAGCACGGCAAGAGCCATCAAAGGCCCGGTCATAACCGGTGGAGACTCATGCAGGTGGTGCGCCTCCTCCGGAGTGCCGCGATATGTGCCGGCAAACGCCAGGATGACCAGCCGAGTCATGTAGAAAGCCGTCAGGCTGGCAGTTATCAGGCCCAAAGCCCAAAGCGCTTTCCCCAATCCGGGCACGGGCAGATGGCTGGTGAAGACGGCCCAAAGGATTTCGTCTTTGCTCATGAACCCCGATAATGGGGGCACTCCGGAAATGGCCAAGTATCCGGCCATGAACGTCAGGAATGTCCACGGCATATAGCGCCTCAGCCCGCCCATATGCCGGAGATCATTGTGGTGCACGGCATGGATGACACTGCCGGCCCCGAGGAAAAGCAGGGCCTTGAAAAAGGAATGTGTTACCAAGTGAAAGATCCCCGCGCTGAAAGCC
>Ga0210051_1003466_pt1 | contig 15634 bp, 14 predicted proteins | sample CryGey092014_all_FD_185464 | JGI IMG/M metagenome (GOLD analysis project Ga0210051, IMG submission 185464) | Groundwater microbial communities from aquifer - Crystal Geyser CG23_combo_of_CG06-09_8/20/14_all (SPAdes) (version 2) | ecosystem: Environmental > Aquatic > Deep subsurface > Groundwater...
ACCCGGCGTGTCCACTTTGCTTTCCAAAACAAGTTGTCCCCGGCGCAATTTATGCTGCAATGGCAAGCAAAGCAACCAATTATTCTTAACATGCCGCAAGAGTCCAGAATTGGGTGGGGTCATACAAGATGTTGACAAACTCCCAAAAATCATATATTATACGCTCAATTTGTAAAGACTGAATCGGAATTAGGGGGGTTGGCATGTTGAGAGAGAAAGCACCTTTAAAACGTGGCATTATTGGTCCAAGGGAAATTTCTGAATACGATGAGATGTTTTTGAGCCTAGTGTTTGAGCGAGGCGGCTTCTATAATGCCCACGGGCATCTTGATCGTGCCGGTACCTTGAAAGATGTTTATCTCAAACATATTAACACCACGCCCTTGGCGGCCAGTCTTCATTCGCTACCGGTAAAACAGAATCTGGTCGGGGACTTACATAATGGTATTGCCTATACCGAAGAAGATCTTCGGGAAAGAATGGCTCGGGTTATTGAGCGGTTGATTTCTTATGGTACAACTGGTCTTGCCACTTGTATTGATGTGTCGCCCGACATCAGGGAAGATGGGTTGCTGGCTTGGCGCGTTGCTCGGGAAATCAAAGAAATTTTTGCCGACCGAATTGCCATCCGGCTGGGCCCCCATCCTATTTTCGGCTTTAAAGACGGCACTGGTCGATGGGATGTCTACCAGGAGGCCGCGAAAACGTCGGATTTCTTAACTTGCCTGCCGGAAAAAGATTTATATTTTGACGAAAGTGTCCGTGATAGCAAGGTCGGTTTCCGTAAGCACATCCGGATGGTTTTTGACCTGGCTTGCGAGCTTGGAAAAGAGGTGCACCTCCATTTAGATCAGTTGAATGACCCGGCCGAAAAAGGAACCAAAACTCTTATTGAGGGGTTGAGGTGGTTGAATCAGCCGGCTATTTCCGAACATTCTGGTCCTGCGGTCTGGGCGATTCACATGCTTTCGCCGGCGGCATACAGCGAAAAGGATTTTGCTGAAGTTGTTGATGGTTTGCTTGAGCATAACATCGGCGTCATAGTTTGCGCTACCGCCGGTCTTTCCAATCGTCAGCCCCGACCAATTAACGCGCCGACTCACAATTCTATCACGCGGGTTCTGGAATTGATTAAATGCAAGGTGCCGATTTTATTTGGAACCGACAACATCTGCGATTTTTTTGTGCCGCAGGCTAACGGCGACATGCTGGAGGAGTTGAAGGTGGCGGGATTGAGCATTCGTTTTCCTCTTCCCGACGTGCTGGCCAAATTAGCGGCCGGAGAAAAGTTGAATGAGGTTGACCGTGAGCGAGTTGGGCAGGCGCTTTATCAAGAAGAAAAAACATTCAAAGAGCTTGATCCCGCTTGGCAGTCGGCGGTCGATCTGGTTAAAGATTTAGAAAAAAAACGCTGGTATTGAAAACAGGGAGAGAAAAGAAATGTGGGAATTCTCTGATAAAACAGCATGTGTGAGCGTCCCGCTCACAATTAAGCGAAGCTTGTGTGAGCGTCCCGCTCACAATTAAGCGAAGCTTGTGTGAGCGTCCCGCTCACAATTAAGCGAAGCTTGTGTGAGCGTCCCGCTCACAATAACGAACTTTGGGCAATCGCTTTTGATAGGGGTCGTTCTTGGTTTTATCGCGATGAATTTTCCTACAAAGAAATCGCTGAAATTTTACGACTACAGGACGAGGTAACTGACATCGAGGCGGCCGTTAATCTTTGTGTCGAGCGTGGCCGGTTGGACATAAGCGATGTCAATGAGCCATTTCCAGAGATTTTTTACAAAGTGACAGAAAGGGGGAAAGCGGCTTACAACGCCCTAAGATCTTAAAAATTTAAATTTAGCTACCGTGTTTCACGGTAGCTGTTTTTGTTGGCGATGGGGCGCAGGGACTAAGTCCCTTTCAAGGGACTTAGTCCCTGCGCCGGGCTCTTTCTATTGGCGCTAAAAATTAGTAGAATAAAATAAGCGTCTGGTGGTATCTAATGGTTTTGTTGCAGATGAGTCGAAATTCTGATACCGAATATGCGCCCAGTAATACAACCTCGACTTATTTGATGAACTTACGGGACATAATTATAGATAAAACGTAAAACTTAACCTCAACTGTCAGTTCGTTGTATTGTCTTGCCCGACGCAGCGTCGGGCAGTCGAGGTTGATATACTGGGTGTATCGTAAAAATAAAAAAAATGAATACTACAGCCGGAGGGCAAGGGCGGAGGGTTTTCCGGCCCGGTCGGTTTATAAACTGAAAGAGATCGACGAAAAGTATAAAATTTTTCGGTGGGGTGATAGGGTTTTGGATTTGGGTTGCGCGCCTGGGTCTTGGATGATGTATGCTGTTCAGAAGGTAGGGGATGAGGGGAGAGTGGTTGGCGTTGATCTGGGGGACCTAAAGATATCCTTGGCGGCGAATATGCGTTTTGTCAAAAATGATATTACTAAGCTGAGGTTTGATGATTTTTTGGAGTTTAATAAGAACTTCGATGTTGTTATTTCTGATTTGGCTCCAAAAACGACTGGCGTCGAAACGGCTGATGTCGTTAATTCTGTCATGTTAGCTAACGAAGCGTTAACTCTGGCCAGATTAGCTCTTCGGCCGGGCGGTAATTTTGTCTGCAAGGTTTTTGAATGTGAGCTGGCCGAAAATTTTTGTAAAGAAGTCGAGGAAAGCTTTAGATTTGTAAAACGATTTAGGCCGAAAGCGGTTAGTAAGGGAAGCAGGGAATTCTTTATTGTGGCGCTCGACCGGAAGTCGCCAAACAACGGATAATTTAATGGATTATATAAATGAATAAAAAAATTAAACTACAATTCCCCGAGGGGTTTTTGTGGGGCGCGGCCACTTCGGCGCATCAGGTCGAAGGTAATAATCGCAATGACTGGTCGGAATGGGAAAAAATCAACGCGGAAAGGTTGGCGCGTGAAGCTAAGAATTATTGGCAGCCGTGGCAACAGGAGAAGTTCCCCGAAATGTTCGACCCGCAAAACTATATTTCCGGTCGGGCTTGCGACCACTATAACCGTTTTGCGGAGGATTTCGATATCGCTAAATCGCTGGGCCATAATGCCCATCGTTTTTCCATCGAATGGTCGCGCGTTGAGCCGGAGGAAGGAAAATTCAACCAAGAGGCAATTGAGCATTATCGCCAAGTGGTTTTGGCCTTGCGTGAACGCGGCCTTGAGCCGTTTGTGACTTTGTGGCATTTGCCCTTGCCGCTTTGGCTGGCGGAAAAAGGGGGAATAAGAAGCCGGGATTTCCCGAAATTTTTTGAGCGGTATGTTATAAAGATGGCCGAGACGTTCGGTTCGGAAGTAAAATATTGGCTGACTGTCAATGAGCCGGAGATCTACGCCCTCAATTCCTATTTCCGCGGCCGCTGGACTCCACAGCGCCGGGGAGCTTTAAACTTTTATTTCGCGATGAGAGCTTTTGTTAAGGCGCATCGGCGCGCCTATCGCGCTATCAAAAAAATCGCGCCCCTTTCCATTGTCGGGGTCGTTTGTAATTTATCAGACTTTGAATCGTCAGCCGGCGTTATTAATGCTTTAATTAAAGTGCTTTCGGAAAGATATTGGAATCATTATTTTTTGCGACACACGCGAAACCAGCTGGATTGCATCGGACTCAATTTTTATTTCCATAATCGGATAAACTACGGATTGAATAAAAATATCAAAGAGGTTGTCTCTGATATCGGTTGGGACACGCATCCGGAGGGGATTGAGAATGTTTTAGTCGGCCTGAGGGAGTATGACAAGCCCATTTATATAACCGAAAGTGGGATAGCGGATAAAGACGATAAGAACAGAACCTGGTTTATAGCTGAAACCTTAAGGGCGGTTTCAAGGGCGATGGCGCGAGGTATTAATGTTCAGGGTTATTTTCACTGGTCTCTTCTGGATAATTTTGAGTGGGACAAAGGTTTTTGGCCGAGGTTTGGATTAGTTGAGGTGGACCACAAAACAATGGAGAGGAAAATCCGTCCGAGCGCCTACGCGTATAAAGATATTATTGAGAATGGGTTAAATTGTTAATTATGCCAATTGAAACTTCAATAATTATAAGAACGCGAAATGAAGAAAAATGGTTGGGGCGGATTTTGGAAATGTTGTTTAGTCAGACATACAAGGATTTTGAAGTGATTATAGTTGACTCGGAATCAACCGATAAAACCCTTGAAATAGCTAGAAGATTTTCGGTAAAGATTCTGAATATACCATATAAAGACTTTTCTTATCCTTATGCTCTTAATTATGGCGTCAGAAATTCCAATGCCAGCCGTTATGTCGTGATAATGTCTGCCCATTCTTTGCCCGTTTCTGAAACTTGGCTTGCAGACGGATTAAAAAATTTTTCACAGCAGAAAAATATTTTAGGTGTTTATGGATTTATTCGGGCTCTTCCCGGTTCGACATTCTGGGATAAGTTTTTCTTGGATGGCAGTTACTGGCTGCGTGGCCTCCGGTATGGCCCCGGGAATAATGAAACATATATCGTTGATAAAAGCGGAATGGGGGTGATGGGTTTTACCAATGCGATTATTTTAAAAGAACTCTGGCTAAAAAGGCAGTTCAATGAAAATTATGGTCTTGGCGGAGAGGATGAGGAGTGGGCAAATTACTGGCTAGTGAGAGGACATCGGGCCGTAAGGGATACGAAATTTACCGTTAGGCATTCTCACGGGCTGGGTCTTTATGGTTGGTGCAGACAATTTAAATACTGGAGTTCTACGAAAAATCCTCAACCATTTAAACGGCTGCCCTTTCGGAGAGACCCGACACATTCTTGATCGTTTCGATTGAGGCGAAATAAATAACAAAGTATCTAATTCTAGATTTTTAAACGCTTTCTCAATGAAAAAAATCGATATTAATATTTTAAGAAAACGAAAGGAGTTTGTGGCGCTTTTGGTCCGCCTGCTTTGGCTTTGGGACCGATTGGTCGCGATTGTCTGTGTGGCGGCTTTGGATGTGGCAATGGGAACATTTTTGGTTGTGGCGCTGGCGAAATTGACGCATTATCAACTGAATACCAACGTGGTTCTTTGGGGGATTTTCAGCGCTTTGTGGATAGATATTGACGCCGTTTTGTATTGGTCGCCAGTCGTTATCAGCCGGTCGCTGGAGTGGGTTGAAAGTTGGATAAGGTGGGATTCATTTTTCGAATTGATCGAATTATTAGATCGGGGGGCGGACAAATGGGCCAAGTGGATTGGGGACCACAGAAATATTCTTCATTATCCGTGGATAATAGTTCCTATCGTTCTGATCTTCTGGCGGGCTGGTTTGAGTCCTTTTTATATCTGGATTTTTTTTCTGGGTAGCCTCGCCCATTTTTTCCATGACAGCGTTGATAGTTTGCCGTCAAGTGGTTTTCGCCTCTTAGCTCAAAGAGGTATGCGTTAAATAATTGGCGCGTTAAGGCCGTGCTGGCCGATGATATGCCGACTGAAGCTACTTGGTTTGATAATGTCGCTTCCCGGCCCATCAGGCTTTTTATCAGAGAGTTGGTTGGCGCCAGTATTCTCTTTTTGGTTTCTATCTTTTGGATGACTTTTTGATGGCAGATATTTTGCGCCTTGAATGAAATTTCCCGCAGCGTGGCGTGAAGGGACTAAGTCCCTCTCGAGAGATTTAGTCCTCTAAGCCGGGCAGCGTTGCGAGGAGTTTCATTTTTGTCATAAGAAGAATATAATTATCTTATGGGTTTGAGGTGGCAGATATTTTTATTTCATGTCCTGGCTATTTATTGCTATTGTCGCGTATTTTATTAACGCCTTTACTGCGGTTATTGATAAATCGCTTTTGGTTCGGCCGATTCCCGATCCGTTAGTTTACACGTTTTATATCGGTTTTTTAAGCGTTTTCGCGTTGATTCTGCCATATTTGTCGTGTCTTGGTTCTTTGTTCTCCTATGGCTCATTTGTCTGCGTCGGTTTATCTTGGCCCGGATTGTCCAATCTGGCAATTGATCTCGGTGCCGGTTTGATTTTTCTTGCGTCGCTTTTTCTTCTTTACTCGGCTCTCAAAAAGGGCGAAGCTTCGAGAGTTGCGCCGGTTATCGGTGGCCTAACGCCAGTTTTTATTTTGCTTCTGTCTTATTTATTTTTGGGCGAACGATTAGCTTTTTGGCAAATAACAGCTTTTGTTTTTTTGGTGGCAGGGGGGGGTGTTATTTCGCTTGAGTGGAATGTTGGCGAAGGCGGCATACGGAAAAGGCGGCTTTTTCGAAGTTGGAGGTTGAGCGTTGGCGCCGCGCTGGTTCTGGCTATTTTTTATGTTTGCGCGAAAGTAATTTATACGCATCAGGAATTTATCGCTGGATTTGTTTGGAGTCGGATGGGAAGTTTTTTAGGAAGTTTATTATTGTTGGTGTTTATCAAAAAACGAAAGGCCATCTGGAGCGCTACCAGGAATTTGGGCGCTCCAGCGGGCCAGCCCGCAAAGCTACGCTTAGCGTTGCTGGCGGGTAGCTTGCTTGTTTTTAACAAAATTTTGGCGGGAGTAGCGTTTGTTCTCCTCAATTACGCCATTTACTTGGGTAGCGCGTCTTTGGTTAACGCGGCGCAAGGAGTGCAATATGTTTTTTTGCTTGGCCTAATCGTTTTTTTCGCTAAAACAAGGCCGCGCATTTTAGAAGAGGAAATAAATTGGCCGCTTTTCGGACAAAAATTTTTAGCCGTTATTTTAATCAGCGCCGGTCTGTTAATTCTGGCGCAGGTATAATGCGAATAATGCAAAAAGTTATGCGAAAAATACGAACAAGACGCGAGTGTAAACTGTAAAATTTCGTTCGCATATTTCGCATGTCATTTCGCGTCGTTCGCATTGTATATCCATGTTTAAGAAACTCCTCGTCTTAATAATTCTCATGGCGGCGTTGGTCTGGGGGTTTAATCGTCTGAGTCAGCCGCCGACAGACATTACCCAAGATATTAAATGGGGGATATCTTTCTCGCGAATTTTTGCCAGGGATATGGGTTTGGATTGGAAAGAAGCTTATTTAGCTATCCTTGGCGAGTTGCAGCCTAAAACATTGCGCTTGCCGATATATTGGGAGGATGTGGAGCCGCGGGAGGGACAATATACTTTTAATGATTACGACTGGATGATCGAACAAGCGAAAGAAAAAAAGGTTGATATGATTTTAGTGGTTGGCAGAAAGTTGCCTCGCTGGCCGGAATGCCATGTCCCGACTTGGGCGGCAAGCAGAAGCGAGGAGGTTCAGCAGGATAAAATGCTACTTTTAATTTCCGAAATCGTCAAGAGGTATAAAACCTTGGAAAATCTTTATGCCTGGCAGGTGGAAAATGAACCGTTTTTAGCTTTTGGAGAATGTCCAACGGTGGATGCCAGTTTTCTGGACCAAGAGATTGCCCTGGTCAAGTCTCTGGACAATCGTCACCCGGTTATTGTAACTGATAGCGGAGAGTTGAGTATCTGGCTACGGGCTGCCAAGCGGGCTGATATTTTTGGCACCACCATGTATCGGGTCGTCCATCAAAAGTATCTTGGTTACGTCGAGTATCCTTTGCCGCCTAAATTCTTTTGGCTGAAAGCGAATACGATTCGTTTATTTTATCCGGGCAAGCCGATTTTTGTTTCCGAGCTTCAGGCTGAGCCATGGGGCCCGCAACTTCTTTTTGATTTACCGTTGGACGAGCAGGAAAAATCGATGACCATTAAGCAGTTTCGAGAGAACATCGCTTATGCCAAAGAGGTTGGTTTTTCTCCGGCATATCTTTGGGGCGCGGAGTGGTGGTATTGGATGAAAACGATAAATAATGATAGCAGTTATTGGAAAGAGGCGAAGAAATTGTTTAGCCAATAGTAGCTAACCAATGAAATGCAGGAGAACGGTTCTCCGCGTGAAGAACCGTTCTCTTAAAATTGATTACTATGGAAAACTTCAAATTTTTAGTAGAATCCGCGCCGGAAATTCCACATGAACAACAAAAAGAGAAGGAAGCTCTGGTAACGCCGGAGATGATCAAGGTTGCCGAAAACGCTTTGCGCGATTTCGTCGCATTAAAAGAAAGCGAGAGGGTCAAATTCTTGAAGGATAAAAAGACTAATCCCGCGACATTGAATTTGCTGCAAGCGGCGATTAAATCAATTGGCTGCGAAAGCCAAGAAATCCGTTTGAGTAAACGCATAAAAAAGGATTTACCAGAATTGACCAAGGAGTCGGTTATTATTGATCTTGGCGGGGAGTCGGGGCTTGTGGGTGATTTATATGATGAACTCCCCGAAATTAATAGCCGACTGCTGGCTCTATATGACGCGTCTCCTGATGTTTTTCGAGCGGACGGCCCGATGAGCGAAAGAAGAGAAGACTTGGAAAACCGGCTTAATAAGATGGATGCAGTTTTACGTGACGCCACGGGCTTTAAAATCACTTCGGGCTATGGTACGGATTTAAAAGTTCCTTTGCGTATGGCGAAAGAAAGAAAGTGGTTTAAGGATTCGGGGGCGATTGATACGCCGGGCCGGTGGGATAATTTGCCTGGCGGAGAGATTTATATCTGTCCTGACGAAGAAAAAGTAAGCGGAGTTTTGGTTCTGCCGGTTTTAGACTCAGAGATTAGCGGCGAACAAGGAGTAGATGAATTTGTCAGGGTTAAGATATATAGCGGAAAAATCATTTTGATTCAAGGCGGCGAATCAGCCCAAAAATTAAGACAGATACTGGAAGAAAGCGCCAAAGAAGAACATGAGGAGGGCAGTGGTAACCCGTGGAATGTTTATACAATCGCGGAAATCGCTTTTGGCGCGAATAGCAAGGCCCGCTCGGTGGTTCGGGACGAAAATCAGCCCTATAATTTTGCCGGTACTCCCACTGTTGAGGCGGAAAAGAGGTTGGGAACAATGCATCTTGCTTTCGGTGACGCTAAGCATGGCGAAGAGGAAGCGGAGGGGTTTCGAGAAGCAGTTTCCCATTTTGATTTTGTCATTCCCCGCAACGGTTTAACGGTCGAGATGTTTACTAACGAAGGCGATTTCGAGAGAGGAAAAAATGGGCGGAAGATAATCAATGACGGCAATTGGAGTTTTTTCTAAATAAATTTTGTTAAAACGCAGGAGAACGGTTCTCCACGCGGAGAACCGTTCTCCCAAAATTAAGTAGGCGAAATCATATGTATTATTTGGGTTTTGATATCGGCGGCTCGAGCACAAAGGCTGTTTTAGTCAAAGAGAAACAAATTTTAAAGTCATTGGTTGAGGATACGCCGGATAATCTTGACGGGCTGTTTAAGTTAGCCAGAAAAATGAGAGACGAGCTGGTGGAGGGAATTATACCCGATGAGATCGGCGGGGCGGGTTTTGCCGTGGCCGGCGTTCTTGATTTGGGGCGCGAGAAAGTGTTGAATAGCCCCAATATTAGTTATCTTAATAATCAACCGTTAAAAAAATTAGCGGAAGAAAAATTAAATTGGCCGATTAAATTAGAGCACGATACGCACTGTTTTCTTTTGGCGGAAAAAGAAATTGGTTCGGCCCAAGGTTTTAAAAACGTTTTTTATCTGACATTGGGAACGGGAATCGGCGGAGCGTTCATGGTTGAAGGGACTGTCGTCTTTGGCGCGCATGGTGCGGCCGGCGAACTCGGACATATAATTATTGATAATAGTAGCGGCTTAGAATACGAAGATATGGCAGCTGATAAATTTCTAAAAAAATCTTTGGGGGTGGGCTCAATGAAAGCGAGGACATTAGTTGAGTCTGGTAATCAAAAAGCGATTGAGGTCTTAAAACAAATGAGTAATAATCTTGGTATTGGCGTGGCAAACATTATAAATATTTTGGATCCGGAAGCAATTATTATCAGCGGAGGAATTAGTTGGGCGCAAGATTTTCTATTAGTAGGCATCAATCAAGCCGTTGAGAAATTTGTTAACTCGCCGGAAGCAAAAAAAACCAAAATTTTATTCAGCGAACTCGACCGCTTCGGCGGCGCGCTGGGTGCGGCGTTGATGGTCGAGAATGACTAGAAGTTAAATCTTCAGCCGAGAAGAATATCCTGAAACTACGATTTAAGCAGTTTTTTCGTTTGACAAGCAAGGCCGGTTTGGCTAAAATTTTAACATGAGCAAGAAAAAAATATACTTGGATTACGCCGCGACGACGCCGGTTGACGAGGAAGTTTTTGAAGCGATGAAGCCCTATTTTTGCGAAAAATTCGGTAATCCGTCATCTTCGCATCAATTCGGCAAAGAGACGCGCGAGGCGGTTGAGGCGGCCAGGAAGCAGGTGGCCGATTTTTTGCGTTGCAAGCCAGAAGAAATTATTTTTACCAGCGGCGCGACGGAAAGTAATAATCTGGCCATCAAGGGTGTAACAGCAAAGAGTATAGGGCAAAAGAAATCCGGCGCGGGTTTTGTGCCGCATGTGATAACGTCGTCTGTCGAACACTCTTGTGTTTTGAATGCTTGCAAAACTCTCGAAGATGATAAATTGGCGGAAGTAACATATTTGTCGGTTAATAAGGAGGGGCTGGTGGAAATTGAAGAGATTGAAAGGGCGGTGAAAAGCAGGACGGTCTTGGTTTCCATTATGTACGCCAACAACGAGATCGGGACGGTCCAGCCGATCGAGGAAATCGGTAATCTGATCAAACGGCTTAATGGCTCACGCGGCGGAGAGCGGAGCAGCCGGATTTATTTTCACACGGACGCGGTACAGGCGATAAACTATCTTGATTGCGACGTTAATACGCTTGGAGTTGATTTGCTCTCGATTTCCGCGCATAAATTTTACGGGCCGAAAGGTGTGGGCGCGCTTTTTATAAAAGAAGGCACCTCAATTGCCAGAATTCAGGATGGCGGCGGCCAGGAATTTGGAATGCGGCCCGGGACCCACAATGTTCCGGGGATTGTTGGTTTGGGAGAGGCGATTACCAAAATAAAAAATAATGAATCAGTAAATGAGAATATCGAAAGGCTGAGCGACAAATTAATTGACGGCATATTAAAATCCGTGCCGAATTCCAAGCTTAACGGTTCGTGCAAGAAAAGATTACCTAACAATGTAAATATTAGTTTTCCGGGCGCGGAGGGAGAAGCGATTTTATTGGCCTTGAGCTTTGAGGGCGTTGCTGTTTCCACCGGATCAGCTTGCGCTTCCAGCGACCTAAGGCCGTCACATGTTTTGGTTGCCTTAGGTCTTGGCCCGGCGGATTATCATTCAAGCGTACGCTTTACGTTGGGCAAATATACGACCGAAGAAGAAATTGGCCGCGTGTTAACGGTTTTGCCTGGAATTATTGAGCGGCTGCGTAAAATAAGTGGTCAAGCTTAGCTTGATTACCGCCCCGTTTGGCGGAGCGGAAACTAAATTAAATTTATGTCGATTGATTACTCGGAAAAAGTAATAAAACATTTTTTCAACCCGCAAAACATGGGAAAAATGGAAGATCCGGACGGCGTGGGAACGGCCGGCAATATTGCCTGCGGCGATGAAATGACGATTTGCATCAAGGTGAAAGGGGCGGCGGGCGATGACAGGGAAAATGATGTTGTTGAAGATGTCAGATTCGAGACTTTGGGATGCGCGGCGGCCATTGCCACTTCATCAATGGTTACAGAATTGGCTAAGGGAAAAACCATCAAAGAAGCGAAACAGATCAGCCTTAAAGACGTGGCTGGCGAGTTGGGCGGCCTGCCCCCGATTAAAATGCATTGTTCCAATATGGCGGCCGACGCGCTGCATAAAGCGATAGAAGACTACTTACAAAAATCCAAATGATAAAATCTAAGGAGAAAACGGTAAAAGCCGTGTTGAGGGAAAGATAAAGCCGCAGAACCACGCAGAACAATACCCCACACAAGAAACTTCGTTTCTGTGCGGGGCAGGCGCAGAACCACGCAGAAATTTGTTCGCTTTTGGCGAAGAAATCTTCAGCGAAGCTGAACATTTTCCGCGTAGTTCCGCGTAGAAGCGAGTCCGCGGAGCGGACGAGCGGTTCAGCGTAGTTCAGCGATAGTATGCAAATAGACCGTTTTACAATTAAAGCTCAGGAGGCTCTGCGTGACGCGCATATTTTAGCAACGCAGCGTAATCATCAGCAGATCGATACTCTTCATCTTTTAAGTGCGCTTATTTCTCAAAAGGCAACCGTGGTTATGCCGCTTTTGGAAAGATTGGGGACTAATATTTCTTTTCTTGAGGCGGAAGTTGAAAAAGGAATGGCTAATTTGGTGCAGATGTCTGGTGATGTCGCAGTCGGACAGATCTTTATTACTCAAGAACTAAACCATGTTTTAAATCAAGCCGCGACTGAGGCTAAAAATTTGCAAGACGAATATATTTCCTGCGAACATTTATTTCTGGCTATTCTTGAGGCTTCGCCGAAAGTTAAGGATTTATTAAAATCGTTTGAAGTTACGAAAGAAAGAGTGTTGGGGATTTTGGGCGATGTTCGGGGAGCGCAGCACGTAACTGATGCGGAGCCGGAGAGTAAATATCAAGTCTTGGAAAAATACGCGCGTAATTTAACTGAGTTGGCTCGAAAAGAAAAGCTGGATCCTGTTATCGGCCGCGACGAGGAGATCAGGCGGGTAATGCAGGTTTTATCGAGGCGTACCAAAAATAACCCGGTTCTTATTGGCGAGGCGGGTGTTGGCAAGACGGCGATTGCCGAGGGTTTGGCGCAGCGAATTACCGCTGGGGACGTGCCGGATTCGATTAGGGACAAAGAGCTGATTGCTTTGGACTTGGGCGCCTTGATCGCTGGCACCAAATTTCGCGGTGAGTTCGAAGATAGGATCAAGGCGGTGTTAAAAGAAATTGATCGTTCAGCTGGCAAATATATTTTATTTATTGATGAACTTCATACGCTTGTTGGCGCGGGCGCGGCTGAAGGTTCAATTGACGCCTCTAATTTATTAAAACCCGCTTTGGCGCGTGGCGAGTTAAGAGCGATCGGCGCCACCACGCTAAAAGAATATCAGAAATATATCGAGAGAGATCCTGCTCTGGAACGCAGATTTCAGCCGGTTTTGGTGACTGAGCCGTCGATTGAAGATACCATCGCTATTTTGAGAGGTATCAAGGAAAAATATGAAGTCCATCATGGTGTCCGGATCATTGATCAGGCGCTGGTGGCGGCGGCTAATTTATCCGCCCGCTATATTAGCGATCGTTTTTTGCCTGACAAAGCGGTTGATTTGATGGATGAAGCCGCTTCAGCCTTACGTATGGAAATTGACAGCATGCCGACCGAACTCGATCGGGCCAAGCGGAAAATGATAAAGCTGGAAATTGAGCGGCAGGCGCTTAAAAAAGAAAAAAATCCGGAATCCAGATCCCGGCTAAAGAAGATCGAAAAAGACTTAGCCGAGCTAAAAGAGGCGACGCAAGGTCTTGAGATGCGCTGGAAGTCGGAAAAAGACATTATTTCCAAGATAAGGGAATCAAAGGCGCGAATTGATAAATTGAAGCAGGAAGCGGATATTGCTGAGCGCTCTGGTGAGCTGCAAAAAGTGGCGGAAATCCGCTACGGACGCATTCCAGAGGCGGAAAAAGAAATGAAGTCCGCGCAAAAGAAGCTGACGGAAATTCAAAAGGGTTCGCCGATCCTGAAGGAAGAAATAACCGAAGCGGATGTGGCCAGAGTTGTTTCGCGCTGGACCGGCATTCCGGTTGCGCGGATGCTTGAGTCGGAAGCGGAGAAATTAACCAGAATGGAGGATGAGCTTCATAAAAGAGTTATCGGCCAAGACGAAGCGGTCAAGGCCGTGGCGGCGGCGGTGCGCCGCGCCAGAGCGGGCGTGTCAGAAGAGGGCAGACCGATTGGCTCTTTTATGTTTTTGGGCCCGACTGGCGTTGGCAAAACAGAGCTTTCTCGCGCTTTGGCCGAATTTATGTTTGATGAAGAAAACGCCGTAATCAGAATTGACATGTCGGAATATATGGAAAAACACGCGGTGGCGAGAATGGTTGGTTCGCCGCCAGGATATGTCGGTTATGAAGAGGGCGGACAATTGACCGAAGCGGTCAGAAGGCGGCCGTACAGCGTGATTCTTTTTGATGAAATTGAAAAAGCCCACCCGGAAGTTTTTAATATTCTGTTGCAAGTCTTAGATAATGGCCGGTTAACCGATGCCAAGGGGCGGGTGGTTAATTTCAAAAACACAGTCATTATCATGACTTCCAACATCGGCAATGAGGTATTAAGAAAAGTCTCGCTTGGCTTTTTGGCGGACGGAGATAAAGAACCGGAACAGGAAACTTCGGAAGAGATAAAATTAAGGGTTTTTGAAGAGTTAAAAAAGCATTTTAAGCCGGAATTTCTTAATCGAATTGACGAAATCATTGTTTTTCATACTTTATCTAAAGATGATTTGGCTAAGATAATTGATTTACAGTTGGCACTTGTGTCCGAACGTCTGGCCAATAAGAAAATCAAGATTAAAGTCAGCCCCAAAGCCAAGAAGTTTTTGGTTGAAAAGGGTTACGATCCGACCTATGGCGCCCGGCCGCTCAAGCGGGTTATCCAGCAGATGATTCTGGATGAAATTGCCAAGCAGATAATCGCCGGAAAAATCCAGGAAGGCCAAAAAGTTGAAGTTGACGCTCCGGGTGATAAAATTGTGATTAAATGAAAAATATCAAAAAAAGGAGGTGATAGAGTGAAACGTTACGTTATTCCTCGCGTAGCCCACCGTTGTAGCGGCAGTTAGGTCGAGGAGGGGCGCTTTTGTTAATTTAGCGCCGCTCCTTAAAAAGGTTTTTCCGAAAGCCCGACATTGTGTCGGGGTATTTTTATTTTGACGAGAAAGGGTTTTATTTGCTATGATGGGAGTACTCGTAAACATATAAATCTATGAAAAAATTCTGGTTTTTTATTTTTATTGTTATTATTGGCGCATTAGCCGGAATTTTAGGCAGCCAGTTTCTGGCTCCTTATTTAGCTCACGCGCCTTCATTTGACGGGATAGGCTGGTTGAAGAATGGCAATAGCGGAACAACGATAATTCAAAAGACGGAAGAAAAAACCATTCGTGAAGATACGGCAGTTGAAGACGCTATTAGCAAAATTGATTCGTCGGTGGTCGGCGTGATCAGCCAGGGCAAGCCAGCTGTCTCTAAAACGACCAAAAAACTCTTGCCAACGATTTCGCTGTACGGTACTGGTTTTTTAGTTACCAGCGACGGCCTGATTATTGCGGCCAGCTCAAGGGTTCCGCTGACAAATTATGATTATATCGTTATTCGCGATGGAAAAATTATTCCGGCCGAGGTTGTGAAACGGGATGATGATTTGGGATTAGTTTTGCTAAAAATCCAGCAGTCTAACTTGCCGGTTGTTTCCTGGGCTGATTTCGCCAGCTTGCGCCTAGGCGCGAGAATGATTTTGTTTGGAGTTGATGTTTCTAAGGAGCCGACTGAAGCCGGGGGGGTACCCGCCGCGTTAAAATTTACTAATTGGGGAATTATCAGAGCTTTTTCTGACAAAAACTTTTTCGTCAGTCTAGAAAAAGAAATTAGCGAAGCGAGCGGCGCGCCGATAATAACCACTTTGGGCGAGGTGGCTGGAATGGTTTTGGTTGATAAAAACGGAAATTTGAAAGTCGTGGCAAGCGATGTAATAAAGGATTTTTTGGGGCAATAAATTAATAAATTA
>Ga0210051_1003467_pt1 | contig 15633 bp, 4 predicted proteins | sample CryGey092014_all_FD_185464 | JGI IMG/M metagenome (GOLD analysis project Ga0210051, IMG submission 185464) | Groundwater microbial communities from aquifer - Crystal Geyser CG23_combo_of_CG06-09_8/20/14_all (SPAdes) (version 2) | ecosystem: Environmental > Aquatic > Deep subsurface > Groundwater ...
ATCAGTTATTGTAGGCCCATTATGGGCCGTAAATTAACAGGCATAAATGGCTCCAAATGCTATGCATAATTTTCATTACTATCTGATTTTATTAATATCAGTAACCCACACGAAATAGCGAGGAGCCGTTAGCAAAGAAGGAGCTTGGTTGGCAGCCTGAAATATCCTGGGAAGAGGGTATTGCGCGAACCTGGGCATGGTTGAAAAAATCAAAGGAAGGCGACTGAGATAGACATGATGGATAAACTTCGCCGAACACTTAATCATGGGGGAAAAAAGAATGGATGGAGTAGGAATATCTGATTCAATGGTGACTATTCAGCCACTAAGACACCAAGACACTAAGATCATATAATTATTCTTTGAATACCCTTCTTGATGAGGGACACATTAAAATTAATGTAACTATTCAGGTTGTCAGGTTCACGGTTCAGGGTTCACGGCTGATTGGCTTGCGCTCTTCATATTTCTCGAGATAGCCAGCAATATGAATCCACGTCTAACCTTGAACCGTGAACCCCGGAACTTTGAACCTGAATAGTTACAAATCATTTTGCTTGAAGAAAATGCTCAGGAGGTCAACCAATTTCTCGATACGATCCAGAAGGCGGGAGTCAAGCGTGTCATTGCAGATATGGATGCTGCGATCTCGTCTCCGTCGGAACAAATCATTATGGCTGCTCGCCGGCTTGTCAAAATATGCAAGAAAAGAGGGATGTGGCATCAAGTGGGTGCAAGTGGCATTCAGGGGTTTCCTGAGGTCGGGTTTAGGCAACGAGTACTCAGAAGAAAACCCCAATTCATCCGTAGGGTCATGTCAATCAAGAAATGTCATTTCGACCGCAGGGAGAAATCTAAGATTTCTCAGTCGTGAAGACTCCTTCGAAATGACAGAGTATCGTTGACATGACAGTAGGGTCTTTGATATCCTTGGGATGATATCATAATGGGTACAGTGTTTATAAAGCGTAGGGAACTATGTTCAGCACATGAGGCAGCCAAACCGGCCTGGCTGGTTTGGCTGCCTCATGTGCTTGTGGCTTGCTGGCTGCTTTATCTGGGTATCTCGATATGGCAGCATGTCCTGCATAGCGTGCAGCCCCCTCTTTATGATCCACTCGGCTATATGCAGAAAGCCATGCACTTTTGGCAGGCTCTCGAACGGGGAGAGTTGTTTAATCCGTTAAACCTTGAACCTACAAATCGGCCACCGGGCACTATTCTAATGTCTTACCCGTTCGGGTTTACACCCGATTTTCACGGATTTCACTTCCGGTCTGTATTTTTGCCTATCCTGTGTACGGTGGCTGCTGTTTATATTGTGGCTGCTACAACCCGGGAAAGAACCTCCAACTGGTGGGTGGCAGCTATTGCTCTTTTGTGTTCCTCCCTTCCCATGTTCTATCATTTCGATTATATTGAAAGCATGTATAACACAACCGGATGGGGTTTAGTTGACAACTTTCAGGCAGGTATTGCCGCCATGGCAACTGCGGCAACTGTGAGAAGCCTGATGACACGGTCATTGCTATGGCTGTTATTCGGCGCCTTGCTGGCAGCCTTTACGCTTTTAATCAAACCATCCGGCCTAATGATCATGGCACTGATGGGCTTGATATGGATCATGTTTGTTGCATTGGAGTGGTTTCGGGCGTCGAAACACAATCCCCATGATTCTTCTTTGCGGGCTTATGTATTCAAGGGTGGATCAAGTATTTTAATCATTTATATCTGCATCACTGCTCTCTGTGTCTTTTCGGGCTATCTTTCTAAGAGCAACTTTGCGTATGCGCAACAGGCATTGAAAGTAATGCGCGATATGCTTCAGCTTCCATTTCAGCAAATCCCAATATTGTTTCACAACAGTTCGGGAGAAGCGTTGCCTTTATGGGTGATTTGGGTGGGCATGCTATTTATGTATCGCTTTCTGACTGCCAGGGAAGGTGACGAGCCTTTGCCGGTCGGAGTGTTGGGGCTGTTGGTGGGTAGCCTGTTCGTGTGGAGTTTAGGGGCGTGGTATTGGCTCGTAGCGCAAGCGGGAGGCAGCCAAATCCGGTATTTCTATCCCTTCATGCTGATGGGGGTAGTTTGCATGATTCCTTCGGCTTTGTATATTTGGCCACAGGTCAACCGAATTATTCGCAAAATTTTAATGGCTATATGCTTCTTGCCGGCGCTGAATATTGGGTGGTTGCTGGCGGCGGGGGATAGTCCGTCAATCACCTGGCAAAAAAAAGCTGGTGTCAGTATTTCAGTAGGAATAGACAGGGAAGAAGTGCGACAGGCTTACGCCTTTCTACATGAATTGCGAAAAGTGAAAAAGGATGCGAAAGTTTATTCTTTTTCAAACGGGGTGCCACTCTACATTTTTGAAAATGTGGGAACGTATGAGGAAATTATACATCCAGAACTGCCTGTTTTTCGTTCAGTAATTCCGCAGGATTGGGTGCGTGGGTTTGCTGTTCGGGTTGACGAGATACTCTCCTGCGATTATATTCTTATCAGGAAAGTCGGGAGTTCAGACGCAGGCGGCTTGTTGCCACTCAAAAAGCTTGATTCATTTGGCGCCGAAAGTTTAGCATTTCAGATCTGGTTATCTACATTGAATGCACAGTCTGGAGTTGAGACGGTTTCAGATGGTCAGGTATTGCGCTTGCTGCGCATTATTGACAGAAATGCGCTTAATCACGCTATTGACACATTTGTTTCAGCCCGCTCCTGGCGCGCCGAGTTTCTTGAAGCAAATCGGCCGGTATGGTGGAGCGCAGAGGAAGTATCCGCCTACCCCGGTGTTTTTGCTGCTGAAGAAATTGACTTTGGGGGGATATATAAACTGCATGCATTGTCAATTAGCCGTACCTCTGACGGGGTAAAAATTGATGTCTGGTGGGAAGAACTTCGTCACGAAGAAGCGAACAACCAGCGCTACCTGTTTTTTCACCTTGTCGATAAATCGGGTAAGATCATTTATAATCAGCAAATTGAACTCTTCCCGTATAAGCTTTTGGATGCGGAGAAAAGATGGCGGCATGGCGAGACTACATTTAATGATGTGCTGTCTGATGGTAATCTGACGTCTCTTGCCTTCGGAATATACCAGCCGAGCGGTCAGTTTCTTCTGGCTGACAAAAAAATGCTGACGGACTGGGAGGGGCGGCGTGTTTTAGTCCCCTTGAGCGCAATTTCTGATACTGTCAGGAAATGATTAACTCGTAAAGTATACGCGGACCATCTCCGGCTACCCCTTTTTACAGTTTGATTATTACTCCGGCAATTAAACATATCAAATGTCATGCCGGACTTGATCCGGCATCCACGCTAATTCTGGATTCCGGCTTTCGCCGGAATGACGGGGTTGACATGTATTGTTGCCGGAGTAATAATATGGAAAATGACAAGGAATCTATGGACGGGGAAAATATTTTCGCAAAAGAACACGAAAGTTACGCCAGGCATCGGGCGGAGCATTGGGATAAACTTGCCCGTCGTCCTTCCGGCGCTCTCACCAGTCATTACCGCAATCGGTTAGCCGAAATCTATAGCCATGTTGCCGGTGAATGCGAAAGCGTCCTTGAACTGGGATGCGGTCGGGGAGAGCTGCTTAAAGCCCTGAATCCACGTGAGGGTGTCGGGGTAGATTTATCGGAGCAAATGATTGTGGAGGCGCAGCGCCGTCACCCAAAACTTCAATTTATCTGCGGCGATGCCCAGACGGTCGACCTGGGTGATGTAACCTTCGACATGATCATTTTGTCTGACCTGTTGAATGATTTATGGGATGTTCAGGCTGTGCTGATGCATATCAGGCGTTATTGCAGCGAAAAAACCAGAATCGTATTAAACGTGCAGAGCCATGTCTGGGAATCCATACGTCGTCTCGCACAAACGCTGGGCCTGGTTACACCCGTAATGCCTCAGAACTGGCTTACGCCAATCGATGTTCGCAATCTGGTCGAATTGTCGGGGTTTGATCTTGTGCGACGCTGGGAGGAAGTCCTCAGTCCACTAGCTATTCCGCTGTTTGCTCGGCTGTGTGATCGGGTTCTGGTCAGGATGCCTTTTGTTCGGAATGCGGCGCTGGCAAATTTTTACATATTGCGCATTCACCCCCAAGCGATGAAGAGGGCGCTTGCGCCGACCGTTTCCGTGATCATCGCCGCCAGAAATGAGGCTGGTCATATCGATGAACTGTTGCGGCGTATTCCTGAAATGGGTTCTCATACGGAGATTATTTTTGTCGAGGGTAATTCCACCGATGATACTTATGGGGTGATCAAACGAGTCATTGCCGATTCCGTCAGAGACTGCCGTTTACTCAAACAACCGGGCAAGGGGAAAGGTGATGCCGTGCGTACCGGGTTTGAAGCCGCAAAGGGCGATATCCTGATGATCCTGGATGCGGATATCACCGTTCCTCCCGAGGATCTACCCCGGTTTTTCGATGTGCTGTCTTCCGGAATCGGGGAATTCGCAAATGGCGTGCGCCTCGTTTATTCCATGGAAGACGACGCCATGCGCTTTTTTAATGTCCTGGGAAATAAATTTTTCGGATGGGCCTTTGGCTGGCTCCTGGGGCAACCCATCAGGGATACGCTTTGCGGGACGAAAGTTCTCTGGGCAAGCGATTATCGCAAGATTTCCAGAGGCAGAAGTTACTTTGGCGATTTCGATCCTTTTGGCGATTTCGACCTGCTGTTTGGCGCTGCCAGACTGAACCTCAAGATTGTGGAGGTCCCTATCCGCTACCGTAAACGTCGCTATGGAGAAACCAATATTCAACGCTGGCGGCATGGCTGGCTGCTTCTGAAAATGGTGGTTTTTGCCGCGCGGCGGATCAAGTTTCGGTGAAGGTGTCATGCCTTTCTGGTCGGAAATACTGGCGCATCCTTTGACGAGAGGAATGTCCCTGGATGATCCAAAAACGACGGAATTACGAACGCGCATCATCAGGGAGAAGGGTTTTCTCCGTCAGATCTATGAGGAATGGTACCGACTGCTGATTGGTCATATTCCTGATGGAGGCGGGGCAGTCCTGGAGATAGGTTCCGGCGGCGGTTTCTTGAAGGAATACCATAAGGATGCACTTGCTTCGGAGGTATTTTTCACACCTCATGTCGATGTTGTTTTTAACGCCATGACGATGCCATTCAAGGCGGCATCATTGAAGGCAATATTGATGGTGGACGTTTTGCACCATATCCAGGAGCCGGCGCTGTTTTTTAGCGAGGCGGCCCGTTGCATGACGAAAGGCGGTCGTTGCCTGTTAATAGAGCCATGGAATACGCCCTGGGCAAGATGGGTTTATCAGCATCTTCATCATGAGCCGTTTAATCCCGATGGCGGATGGGGCATTCCGTCCACCGGTCCCTTGTCCGGCGCAAATGGCGCTTTGCCCTGGATCCTTGTCGAGCGCGATTACGACCTTTTTTGCCGGCGGTTTCCGGAATGGCGCATTTCGCTCGTTACTCCCATGATGCCGTTAGTCTACCTTCTATCCGGAGGAGTTTCTCTACGTTCTCTGATGCCGGCTTGGACCTATCAATGGATTCGCCGCATGGAAGGGAGCATTATCGGCATGGAGCGCAAGTGCGGAATGTTTGCCTTCATCATTCTTGAGCATTTGTAATATTAAGAAGTTATCTCCTTACCCATATGGGATTACTTTTATTCCGGAACTCTATGTGCTTCGTAACTATTCAGCCACCAAGGCACAAAGACCCAAAGAGAAGATGGATATAAATTGAATAACGGAGTTTTCTCATTAATTTCAATGTGCCATGCATTAAAAAGGCTATTATAAAGAATAATTCTATAATCTTGGTGTCTTGGTGCCTTTGTGGCAAGATACCTGAGTAGTTACTGTGCTTCAACACTGGGGTAAGTGGTTTAATGTTATTGAGATTAGGCAGGGGGCAATTCATGACTTTCAAGACATTGTTGTTTTTACGCCCCAACTTTTGAACATTACCAATTTTTTTAGCCTGGTGAGGTGTAGGCAACGATAAAATCTTGGTCCTCGTGGGTGTAAACTGAGAATAGACAATCACTTTCGTGGTGATGAATAGTAATGTGTCCATCGGGTGCACTATTATGCAATTCAAAGGATTGGAGATTGCGATCCAGGCCCATTCCTAAGGCTTTGCCCACGGCTTCTTTGGCACACCAAAGGCGAGTAATCCAGGTATCGCGTTCATCGGTTGGAAAACGGTTGAGAATGTCCCGCTCTTTTGGTGTGGCAAAACTCTCCAAGAAGGTGTTGTCTCTATGCGAGATGAGTTCGAGGTCAATGCCAATTACACCCCTAGTTGCGATGGCAACCGCACGATCGTTGGAATGGGCGATGCTGATCCTGGGAGGTGTTTTTAGTCCAGCGATGGATATTATAAAGGGTTGGCCATTTGGATCGTTCTCTATAACAAAACTGGCAGGGTGAGGCATTTCTGCTGATTTTGTCTCTTTTGCCAGCCAGAGGCGGACAGCCTCTTTTGCAACAATACGGCCAAGCAACCATTGGAATTGCCGAACAGGGTTGTTATCTAACTTACGGAATGTATCAATTTCATCCAGGTGTAGATAAAAACCCGCTGCTGTGTCAAGGTCGAAATCACACAGGTTACCTCTGGAAATGGTCTGACATACAGACCCCTGTGGTAAGCAAGGAAGATCTATGTCTTGAGTTATGACATATTTTGTAGGAAATCGGCGAAAGTCATAAAGTTTTTTGGGCCAACGGAAGATCCAGTCTCCCCAACCCTCGATGCGCATCCAAACCTGACCTGTGCCGTCTTGGACCTCAATGTCAGCATATAATGTCTTTGGATTGACCTGAGTGATTTGCAGGCGAACAGGCACACGTGTGCCGACAGGTGGCGTAGAATTATATATTTCAAGTCTTCCAATCCCAACCGGGAAGATATACATCTCATCAACTTGGGCCCATAATCCGACGAGTTGTCCGATTCCGTCCAGAAGAACTGGATCTGTAAGTAACTCTGGGGTCTTTATGGAGGCAAAAAGACGGTCTTTGGATAGAACTGTAAGTTCGCCGGTTAGTCCCTGGTCGCCAAGGATCATATCTCCACAAATGCATCGAAAGATAGGGCCGTGGAAGAGGCGGCGATCTCGATAAATTTCTTCCGCCTTTAAAGGAAAGGGATGAGGATTAATGAGCTCCGTGAATTCCATATCGATAGACTGGAGGTAATGCCGGCCAAACAAGATAGTTGCGCTTGCCACAGGCGAAGCCCCATCTTCCACTAACACTGCCGCGCCAATCCTGTAAGTTAATGTCTCATGGTCATAGTCTGCAAGTTGGGCCGAGATCCGTAACACCATGGTCTCAATATTCTCAAGAGCTATCCAGCGCGAAGCCTTAATATCTTCAAAGCCGATGATACCAAAACCAGGCACCAAGCATGCAGCAACTTCGGCCATTGCTTCCATAGTGATGGTCATTGGCAGGATAGGCAAGCATGCTGAGGGCGGTTTGATGCCCGGGGCGTGAATAAAGAGATGGTCTCTTAGATACATATCCTCGCTGAGATCAAGAACCCGCTCAACAACGATCTCCTTTTGTGGAGTGTAATGTAAGACAGTGCCAATGAAGGGCATCTGTCTATCACTATCAGATTCAGATGTCGTTGGATGCTGTCCATCTTTTGTTGATGTTTTGGGTCCTGGTGATAGGGATTCATTTTGCTGATCAACGTATTCCATGGGGTAGTCAATTTCAAGGTTTCGTGGCGATCGATATTTGAATAGATACCCTATGTTAAATGTTACTCCGTTCGTTAGAAGGATAGCACATAGATGATTGATCTGTGTGATTACCGACCGATAGGCACTGTCCACGGATGTCACAACGACATTGTCTTCACCACAAATAGCCTTCGCTTGGGCGTGCATGGTGGTCCCTCCGCCTGACTGGACAAAGATCCTGGCCCCATCATCGTACATCCTTTTATAGGTCTGCCAGATATGGGCGGGATGATCGAGGTTGTCAAGCATGGTCTGCTGGATGTCTGCCGCATCCTGTGGATAGGGACCACAAGTTATAGCCGAGTAAACCGGAACCATTGGCCGACGTATAGAGATATCCTCCGAGAATGTCTCCAGTATCCGCCGCAGCGGGCTAAAAAGGGGAGTGTGTACAGATAGATATGGAAAGAAGGATTGGGTCCAAACCCCTTGCTCTTTAAGAATTTGCATGATATTCCCAAGTTGTGTTGATTCACCACCCAAGACCTGCAATTCAGGCCTGACATGGATGGCTATGGTGACATCCGGAAATTTCTGCAAGAGAGGTTTTAGCCTTCCTTCACTGGTACTAACAAGTGCTAGCAGGCCCTTGTCTTCAAGCGGGGAAGTGTCAACAGGTAACTGCCAGTAAATTGGGATAAGTTCCTCAGCATTAAGAGCTCCAGAGGCACACAGGGCAGAAAGATCGCCAAAGCTTTGACCAAACATCATATCGACAGGGACATGCAATTCTTCTAACAGAGTCCAGCTCACCCAATTTGCAACGGCAATTCCAAATGGGGTTAGGTTGCGCTTAGAGGGGTCGGCAAGACATATGTAAAGCTTAGATGAGTCGAAACGTTGACGTATCTTTTTACGTTCTTTTTCTGAGAGATACATGGGGGGGAGAAGAAGATAGTTGGTGGGGAGAGGGTCTTGTGGATTGCCGTCGCGGCGATCAACCCGGTCAAATACAGCCCGCGCCTCGGGAAAATAAAGACAGAGGTCTTGCATGCAGTTCCAATAGAATCCAAGCAAATTCGGAAATTCAAAACCCGGGAACAAACACGCAATCTTGCCCGGTTTATTAGATGAATTGGGGGTATAGTAGATATCATCAATGTCATCGAAGTGCACGTTCTCTAAACTCAGGCGTTCGTGGCTAATCGCCAGATAATCACGCAGTTGATTTAGGTCTTTACAAACCAATGCGATTCGACAAGGATCGCTCTCTACAAAATTCAGATATAGCGTATATGCAATATCTTCGAGTTGGACATCCAAATGGTCTTGCCCTAAAAACTGTTGGAGTTGCCGCACCTTAGATGCGAGTTCAGTGGGGGTCCTGGCAGTGAACACCACCAGTTCAGTCTCCCATATCAATCCGGGCTTAATCTCCCTAATAATGGATATTTTGTCTTCAGCCTGTATCTCTTCCAGAATTATATGGGTGTTGGTTCCATCGAATCCGAAGGCATTGATGGCAGCCCTCCTTGGGGGAAGGGAGAAATCATGTATCCACGGACGGGTCTGGGTGTTGATATAAAATGGAAAATCTTCAAGTTCCGCCCTCGGCTCCTCACAGTGCAGACTGGGTGGGATAATTTTATTTGATAGACAGAGGGCTGTTTTGATAAAAGAGGCCATGCCGGCGGCAGCCATAGTCTGCCCGATTGGCGATTTTGCAGAACTCATGGGACGAACCGGCTGATCTTCATCCCGAAGACCAAAGATAGACCTCAGGGTTTCTTTTCCTGTTATGTCACTGTCGCTAATTCCGCTGCCATTGGTTTCCAGAAACCCGATTGTCCCTGGCTCTATCCCTGCGTCTCTGTAAACCTGTTGAAGATTTAGTGCTTGTCCTTCGATAGACAGTGTTGTACTAACGACGCCCTTTATAAGACCATAGATACGATTGCCGCTGCATTCCGCATCTGATCGCCGTTTGAGAATGGCCGCCCCTGCCCCCTCGCTTAAGAGAAGACTATGAGACTTGTCAAAAATGTAGATACCCCCCACGACCACTGCATCGCATCGATTCTGACGCAGGCGAGTGACACCTTGTTCTATGGCCATAAGTGAAGAGATCCAGCCTGCATCTATAGTATAACTGGTTCCCTTTAGATTGAGCCAACTGGCAATCTCGCTTGCGAATGGGCTTGAAGTAGGCGCTGCTAAACTTGCAATTTCACCGCGCCCTATGATTAGGTCCGTTCGCTCTTGAATCTGATCATTGGAGGCCAGATCGGCGTCTTTCAAGGCGGCGGCGATGACATCGAGCATCAGGAGTTGCTCTGGGTCTTCGGTGCTGACAATGCCGGATCTGATATCGTATTTGGCAGGATCAAACGGCGGTGTCTGGGTAAAGCGGCCCTGTGGAATCTGGGTGACAAAATCTACCCCATTGACTATATTGGTCCAAAACCCAGAGAGATCTTTTGCCCCTGGAAAGACACAGGCCATACCCACAATAGCGATATCAGATGAACTCATACAATCGATTTCACGAGCAGGGGCTGGGAGATCTGTTTGAGGCTGCGAGTGACAACCACTTCAGGGGCGTTATGGGTATTGCGGTGCAGCTCCTCCATAAAGAATCTTACCCCTTCCTCCACGGGAATAAGTCCGATCCCTTTTGAAAGGTACAGTTTACGGAGTTCGTCGGATACCATCCCTGAATCCCACGGACCCCAGTTGATAGAGATAACGCGTGATGGCCACTCATTATTAAGACGGCAGGCCAACTTATTCAAAACTTCGTTTGCCGCACTGTAGTCTGATTGACCAACGTTGCCAAAACGCCCGGCAATAGAAGAGAAAAAGACAAGAAACTTCAGTGTATCCGGCTGCAATCTTTCCGCCAGGACCTCGGCTGGGGTAACCTTGGTTGAAAAGACCCTGGAGAATGAATCGGGAGTCTTATCTCTGATCAATTTATCTTCGATGACGCCTGCCCCATGGACAACCCCATCAATCCTCCCCCATCTGGCGTAAATATCGTCAAGAAGATTACTAAATAGTTTCCGGTCACGCACATCGAGGGCATGGTACTCCACTTGCGCTCCAGATTCCTTCATGGCGACAAGATTGCCACGAATCTGCCTCTCCTTAAGGATCTTCTGCAAATGTTTTTCAATGGCAACTGGTGTAATCTTGGGATCCTCTTGCCGCAGTTCCTGAATGAGGTGCTCTCTCAAGGATTGCGGATCCTGCAAGACTCGAGTTTGTGGGGATTCCTCTTCTGAAAGAGGGGTGCGCCCGACGATGACGAGGTGCGGCCGGTATTTCGCGGCCAATGCCTTGACGGCCTCAGCGGTAATTCCATAAGCGCCGCCAGTAACCAGGATTACCGATTGAGGGTTAATGGGCAAGGGAGAAAGGTCTTCTATCTCCGGGCCATCTTTTTGGAGATCAATCTTCCACCGACCTTGCTGATCCAAACCAACCTCTATGATGCCATCGAAGACTGTTAATTCTTGCCAAATTTTTATTAACAAAATTTGTGGGTCTGCATTTGGATCAATATCGATGCACTTAACCCTGACCTCTGGCCACTCCCTCGCAACGGCCTTGAGCAAGCCAACGCAGCCGGCCTGACCAACAGGGAATGAATGCCTTCCCTGGAGACCAAAGTGACCATTCATACCTGAGAAATTCACTAACAAACCACCGCCAATACGAGCGCTTTCCCTTAGATCGGCCTCAAAGACCTTAATCAAAAGGAACAGATGTCGGACAGCGTCAAAGTCACCATCCATTACACCCGTAAGATTGAATATGCCACCAATGATATCCTCGGATTTTCCGATCAGCGCCCGTAATTCCTCGACGGATTTTTGGGAGGAAAAGTCCACCTCAAAACGATTATTCTTCAATATCCCTGTCCTTCTCCCTGGAATGATTTGGCGCACACGGTAGCTTTGGGCAGCCAATCCTCCGTATAGCTCTACGATCATCCCCGGTGTTTCACCAACAAGGAGGATTATGTGATCCATAGGGAAGGCGCTTGCCTCGGAAGGGCTGTTTGGTATGGCTGGTACTGATTTGGGTATAAGTCGCTGCACAGGATCAACAGAGAGATCATTGGCTTCTTCCGTGGAAGCTGGCTGAGATAAAACTGGATTGAATGTGGCGTCTTGTCCCGATGACGGTATGCCTCCTGTCATTATTCTTAACCGACTTTTATCATACCACTCCACGATGCTTCGTAATGTCTTCAACGCCGTAAACTTATTCATGATTTTTGCTTCATCCGTTGCTTGTAGCAGATTATGGTAGTTACTCAAGGCACTGATGATTTCAACCAATTTGATTGAATCAATGCCCAGATCTCTCTCTAAATCAAGGTCTAACTTCAACATCTCGATGGGATAACCGGTCCGCTCACTCACCACACGCAAGAGACTCACCTGGAATTCTTCGGTGGGTGGGATTTCCTTTGATACACTGGCGTCACTTGCCATTGGCACAGCGTATATTGTTGATGGCTGCCCTGTAGTTACTTCACGAGGCCCAGTTTTAGGAGGGTTCGAAGGTATTAAAGCCACCTTGCTTCCCGAGGGCTGGACGGACAATCTGGGGATTACCGGGACGAGTGGAACCCCTTTGAGGGAAGCGACACGTTTCAATGGTCTCCCAGGTGGCGTAACTTTCCGCTCTTCTAAATAAGCAGACATTACCTGTTCCTGCAAGGTGACAAGACGTTCTGTGGTCCGCTGCTGTTCCCGTTGCAGTTCGAGAATTTGCGCCATATTGGTCTGAAGCTGAGCGATAATTGGGGCAGCGATTGAAGCATCTTGGGGGTGTTCAATCGGTGATCTCACCGGCCTGGATGGCTCTGCCGTCTGATGCCAGGGACTCGCCTTGCCACCATTAACTCGCCAGATGATCGGACTGGGATTGGCGTAGGCCTCCGCTCCCTTGAATACTTCATCGGTAGAGATAGTAGCAAGCCGGCGATTCTTGAACCACGATTTCAGATTGACCGAAAGGCCAAGATTCCTGGTCTGGGCAAGCAGATGCCCAAGCTGCAGCCAACCTGAACGTCCTTTTGCGTCAAGGGATAGAACTGTGTGTGTCTTGTTACTAAGAATACGTTCAACCATGTTGGCAAGAATCCGTCCCGGTCCAACTTCAATAAATATCCGTGCCCCTGCCTTGAACATTTGTCTGATTTGTCTTTCGAATTGGACAGGTTCACTGATGTGGCGTACCAATAAGGCCCGGATATCCTCGGGGGAGTCCGGATATGGATTGGCAGTTGTATCACTGTAAACCTTGCACCAAGGCTTATGAAAATCGGTCTTTTTTAGCTCTGCTGCAAGCTTCTTGCCCACCATTGCTGCCAGGGAAATCAGATCTTTCCGTGAAATAGCGCCAGCCGCACATAGGGCGACATATTCACCGAAGCTATGGCCAGCCATAAATTCCGCCTCAATGCCGTAGGTTTTTAAAAGATCATAGGCCACGAGATTGACTACGGCCAGGGCAGGTTGGGCAATATGGGTCTCATTCAGTTCTGCTTGCTGTTTATTACATTCTGAATCCGAAAACACCGGAAGGGGGTAGATATATCTGGAAAGGGGCCTTTCGAGGCAATCTCTTAGTAATTCATCTGCTAATCCAAATATAGAGTAGGCCTGGGGTATCGACAATACCAGGTCACGCAACATATTTACCGCCTGCGAGCCTTGTCCTGGGAAGAGAAAACACACACCATGAGTGGCACTTGCGGTATCTTCAGAATAATACACACCTTGAGGCATATTGATAGATCCTTTGGCAGATATCTCAGATAGGGCGATCTTCAACTTCTCCTTCAGGTCTGTGATAGACGTGGCCACAATGTCCAGTCGAATGTCTTGTTTGCTGCCTCTTCGCCGAATTTCCTCTTCATCAAGAAAGACCGAGTAGGCTGCCTGGGCCAGATCGGTAATTTCAGTTTTTTCAAGCTCCGAAGATATGTGCTTGATGATGTCTTGAATCTCAGCACGGGATGCACGCGTCCATGAGAAGATCTCGGCCTCACGTGGGGAGATATCCAGACAAGAGGATTCACGGTAGCCTGCTGTATATTCTTCTAACACCACATGAAAGTTAGTTCCTCCAAAACCAAGGGCGCTGACCCCAGCACGTCGTGGGTGACCATTGCGGCTGTCCAGCCAGGGCCGTGGTTCGGAATTTATATAGAACGGAGTCAGACTAAAGTTGACACGTGAATTTGGTGTTTTAACGCCGATGGTCGGTGGTAGAATCTTATGTTTGAGGGAGAGAATAGTTTTGATGAGTCCGGCCATACCTGCTGCGGCTTTGCAATGGCCAATCATTGACTTGACTGAACCGATAGCACAATATTGGAGAATGGAACCAGTATCAGTAAAGACCTCGCTGAGTGATTCGACCTCAACCTTATCCCCAAGGAATGTGCCGGTGCCATGGGCCTCAATCAATTCCACTGTATTCGGACTAATATCAGCATCCTTATAGGCCCGATGGAGGGCGCTGACTACTACTCCTCCTGGATGAGGAGCAATCAGGCTCCGATTTCGTCCATCACTCGAACTACCTATACCTTTAATGACAGCATAGATGTTATCACCATCCCGTTCTGCATCGCTCAATCGTTTCAGGACTATAACTGCTGCGCCTTCACTAATGACAGTTCCATCGGCGTTATCATCAAAGGGACACGCCCGTCCGTGTGGCGAGAGGGCGTAAGTTTTTGAGAACGCAAGATAGGCAAATGCGTGGTTGGTCCCATCAATTGCCCCAACGAGAGCGACATCACAGATACCTGCCTGCAGTTGTTTGATGGCTACCTCCATGGCCGCCAGAGAGGATGCACAGGCTGCATCAACAGTGAAGTTGCTGCCACCGAGATCGAGCCGATTGGCCACACGTCCTGCGACGATATTGCCGAGGAACCCAGGAAATGAATCACCTGTCCATTTCGGCAGCTTGCTATGGAGCGAGTCAATAATCTCTTGACGTGTTTTGGTCGGGAGGCCCTCTACCTTTGGCAGGTAGTGTATCAACATGGTGCGAAACAAATAATCGATACCGAGATCGTGCATTTGCGCAACAGCAAAGATACAGGAGGTGCGCTCACGCGGAAATTCATATTGGTTGTAACCGGCATCTTCGAGGGCCTGCCAGGCGACCTCGAGAGCCAAAAGTTGCATTGGCTCAATACATGATAAGCTGGCGGGTGGGATTCCATATTTTGTAGGATCGAACTGAATATCCTTGAGAAAGCCACCCCATTTGGAATAGGTCTTATCTGGTGTTTGGGGGTCGGGATCAAAGAAGTCTGCTGCTCTCCAACGCTCGTCTTTAACCTCACGTATGGCATCCACACGATTTACTATATTCTGATAATATTCCTTAAGGTTTGATGCCTCTGGAAACATACTGGCCATCCCGACTATGGCTATATCTTCTTTCTCAATGGTCTTAGTCTCTTTTGGAGGAGCAGCTAATGCGGCGAGGTGTTTTTCGGCACCCCCGGAAAGCTCAGCATGCAAATCGGTTACAGAGAGTGTTGCCTCACGTAAGGCAGCTACCTGACCCATCATGAACAACCCCTCGCATCGCTGGGCTTTGCGATCAAGCCGGATGAACTTGTCACATTCATCTGTTGTCTGGACATTGGGATGGCGAGTGATCCCTTTGGCAGCAATGCGGAGACGTCCAACGTTCAGGATTTCAAGTTCCCTGCGGATCTCATCACCCTTCTTTTCGGCTCGGATCATTTCCTGTTTCTTGTCTTTAAAATCATTAACAAAGGGAGTCTTTGCACAGCGCGTGGCATAACCAGGGGCTGACTCAAGCAACGCAGTCTCTTTACATAAGATTGCCTGTGTCTGATATTCAGGGGTTATGGCTCCAGTAGTGACT
>Ga0210051_1003468_pt1 | contig 15632 bp, 15 predicted proteins | sample CryGey092014_all_FD_185464 | JGI IMG/M metagenome (GOLD analysis project Ga0210051, IMG submission 185464) | Groundwater microbial communities from aquifer - Crystal Geyser CG23_combo_of_CG06-09_8/20/14_all (SPAdes) (version 2) | ecosystem: Environmental > Aquatic > Deep subsurface > Groundwater...
GCCAGGAATCTCCGGTCCGGAGATAGATAAACTTTATTGCCCATGCCTCCCAGAAGGTCACACAGAAAATATAGACATGCCAAAACACTGTGATAAGCCAATGAAGTATATCAAATGACAAGGGGGGGACGCTCTTGTGGAAAAAGAGATAACCATTTATACCACACCGACATGCCCCTTTTGTAAGGCGGCCAAAGAGGATTTGGATCGAAAAAGTATAAAGTATAAAGAAATCGACGTTTCTAAAGATGCCGAAGGATTAGAAAAAATGGTCAGAATTTCAGGAAAGAGATTAGTTCCTGTAATGGTCGACGGAGAGAATATCACGGTTGGATTCGGTGGCACTTGAGGAGTTTGATAGTCCAGCGGGCAGTTGGATTTTTTTAAAAAATTCTTGAGGTCAATTTGATCCCTCTCTTATTGTCGTCTTCTACGTAAAAAGGAGACATTTTGATTTTCTCATCTTTAGCCATTCCTTTATTTTTCTTTACTGTGGATCATTAATTTGCGACAGGATGTCGCTTTTTTGTCTAATAGACGACATTAAATTTCCTTAAAATAGCCAAGACCGATGTTCTCTTTATTATGCTCACCTTCAAATGGTAATCGCCAATTTTTGCACCAATTGATTCTGAAGAGTTGTAGGTGCTATACGTAACATATTCTGCTTTCTCTTGTGATATTGGTTAGTTATGCACCGTTTTCCATTGCCTCCATTATCCCTTTTTCCAATATCCCTGTCAAGATAATTCTGCAATTCAGATACTGGACTTAAGATAGAGCGGAGGGATTTCCCTCTCTATTCCCAATTTGTTTTTTTCTTCCTGCTTCATCTCTGGTCTTTTTCGCTTCTTCATTCTGATGTCTATGGTCTTACTATCTGAATCACAGAAGACAATTCGTTACCCCTTTTACAAGCAGTTCTTATGTCATAGTGATCACCTTCCTTGTCACCACTGTGAGGTTAGAAGGTGGAACAGCTTTCCATTCAGTTCCCTTTTCCCGGTGGTTTTGCCCTTGTGTGTATAGAGATGTGCATAGGCTCCTGTCCTTTCTGGCTCAGGCAGCCGATCCTCAGCTTTCCTCGTGACAAAGGTTGGTTCCTGACTACTCATGCCAAACCTTCCCCTCTCTGACTTCGTTAAGCAGGAAGTGCATTCCCTGGTTGTCAGAAGGATTGAGCCAGAGCATACGAGTAAAAACCTCCTCTGCTTCTTTAAGCTTGCCAAGACGCCACAGACAGAGGCCATAGCCATGCATACACCGAAGGAAGGGGCGGTTGTTGATGTGTCCCCAGTGAAGCACGCCGTTGAAGCCTACGCCGAGAGAGAGCTCCCCGATCCCAACCCCAACCTCATAGTGGCGGATAGCCTTCTCGGGAGAATGATCGAAGACGAAGTTGCCCAAGTGGGCGTGAGCATCCAAACACCGCAGATCCGCGGCAAGAAGAGTCATGAGCTTGCGGTGTGATCCCAGAGAATCACCGGCCTCCCTCAGTTCAACTACCTCGAGGATGGGGTCCGTATAGGGGTCGTCAGGATTCTCGCCGGGAAGCACCTGCTCCATCTCATACTCGGGCCTCGGCCCCCGGCTCATGATAGGATTTACCCACTCCTCTGTCGGTTCTTCAGGCTTCCCCCAATACTGATCCTTCGGATCCCACATCCCCGTTTCATTGAGCTTAAGGGGGGTAAGGCCCAAGGCGGGTATATCGAGACGCCAGGCCTTGATCTCACCCGAGAGGTATGGATGACCCCTGTAACGCCACTGCCTCCGTGGGGTCACCATGATTATCTCGCCCGGCACCACATCCCAAAACCCTGCGGGTCGAAGAGTGATGACATGCTCCTTTCCCGCAATGTGGCAAGAGACGGCGTTTCCCTTCACCGCAACCGCAATGAGTTCCACGTCCCGAGTCATATCGACATCTCCCTCTGTCGCCTTTGATAACCGTCTGCGCGTTTTGGATAATGAAACCTCAGGATATGGCTCTATGCCAAGCCAAGTTCGATAAGCAGCCATATATCGAGCTGCAACCGAGCTTTCAGGGAAGATCAGATCACTCGCGGCGATCACCTGCTCCGAACCTCCCTCCCGCCGACACCTCGCCGTCAACCCTCGCCGCTCATTCCCATCGTAATCAATCCTCATGACCGTCACCGGTTCTCCAAGCACAAAAGCCTCTGCGGGCATTGCAACCTGATCCTCAAAGGCCTGTCGGAATGCCCAGAGTGGTTCATCGTCACCGTATGCATCGACAATGATTTCGTCGATCAATCCATCCAGTTCTGGAGAATTGTTAACTCTTTTATGTTTTGTAACCATGGATGCCTCCTTCTTTAACCACACCGCACGGTAAGTCCATCATCAAATAACCCTTTTCTTTGACACGACTCCTGCCTCGTTCATACTTCTCTTCTCAATCACCAGATTCTTTCCTCTCCGGCAAGATGGAGAAGATGGATACCACCCCCATCGCTCGTTCCTCATGTTGAGACGGTACAGGTTTCGTGACGTCTTCCAATGAGCTTCATGAGACTGCTCCGGTATGAATCTCGTATAGCCCGACACCCTCTTTCCGTACCGCGCAATCTGTTTTCCTTGCCCACCCATGTGTGCTTTGCTCTCATATGAAACATCCTTCTCAGCGCCCCCAGGCAGTGTCCATGCTCTCCCCTTCGTCCTCCTCCTCTTTTTGTGCCTGCATCCTTTGCAAAACTAACTCCATGGCCTTGTAGTAGTCTCGTTGAACCTTGAGGTTCGCGACCCGACAGTAGCGCTGGGTGGTGGTAATCTGGCCATGCCCCAGGAGGTCCTGGATGGTTGAAAGGTCCGCATCGGCGTTAAGAAGTTGCGTGGCCATGGTGTGGCGAAGTTGATGACATGAGACGTTTAGCCCACTCTTTCGCGCATAGTACTCGATCCTCTTCTGGATGCCTCGGACCGATAGCGGTCTCCCCCTCATTGGCCCCTTCTGCACTAAGAACAATCCTCTCGCTTTCGAGGATCGTTTCGCAAGGTAGGACAAAAGAGCGGAGCGGGTATCTTCACTCATGTACACAACCCTGTCCTTCGCCCCTTTTCCGTGGGAGACAAAAATCTGTCTCCTCCCGTATTCTACCGCATCCACGGTGAGCTGAGCAACCTCTTCGACCCGAAGACCGCATCGGAGCATCAACATGAACATGGCCCTGTCTCTCAAATCCTTAATAACGGCAAAGAGCTTCGTGACCTGATCGTCCTTCAGATGCCGGGGCAACGGTTTGGGCAGACGCAGCGAGATCCGGGTCACGGGATTGACCATCGATATCCTCTCCTCATTCATAAGATAGTCAAAGAACAGACGGATCGTTTGCAAGTGGCACGTGATCGTCTTCGGTGTCCGTCCCCTCCGGAGGAGATGATCCACATAGACTCCGATCTCCTTACGGGTCACCTCCAAAAGAGGCGCCTTAAGCCATCGCATGAACTGATCGATGATGTTCACATAGTTCTTTACCGTATGGACTGAATAGTTTTTTCGCTTCAACGATCTCCGGTACCGGACCTGCTCAGTAGGCTCCATCGATCCCTCCTTTCTCGATAATGGCCATGGCCCTAAAGTACTCCTCCTCACGGGTTCTGTCCGTAAGCCGGGCATAGCGGCGGGTCACCTCGATATCCTGATGCCCAAGGAGCTGCTGGAGACATTCCAGACGCATCCCGGCGTTGAGAAGCTCGGAGGCAAAGGTGTGGCGAAGACAATGGACCGTGTAGCCCTTCTGCTCAAGCTCTGCCTTCTCGAGGTATTTCACAAAGCGGCTCCGGCCGGCACTGTAACAGAGGCGCCCATTGCCCCGACCGTAAAAGACGAACTCCTTGTTCTTGTCCCTTCGCTGAAGCCAGAGCTTGATCGCAAACAGGGCATCATCGCTCAGGTAAACCACCCTCCCCATGCTGTTCTTCTCTCCCTCGAAGAGATGGACCTTTCTGTCCCTGATATCGAGATCGTTCAACCTCAGTCCCAAGGCCTCGCCAATCCGCATGCCCGTCCGTAAAAGCAAAAGGAAAAGAGCCCGATCCCGAATGTCATCAATCACGGAGAGAAGCTTTCTCACATCGGCAGGGTTGATGGCACGAGGCAAAACATCGGGAAGCTTCAGCTTGATACCCCGCTTAAGAAGGGATCCAGGAATGACCTCCTGCTCCATCAGGAAATGCAGAAAAGCGATAATGCAGGCAAGCCTCGTCCGCACCGTGGAGATCCGTATCCCCCGGTCTTGCTCGTGCTCGATGAAGGCTTCAAGGTCAACCCGTTCCATCTCCCCAAGCTCTCTCTTGCCCAACTTTCCATAAAAGTCGAGAAAAAGTACAACTGACGTAAAGGAACTGGCAAGCGTCCTCGGCTTGTGGTTCAGGCGCCACTTGTGGCGCATGTAGCGCTCGAAGTGCTCCCTGGCGGGAAGCTCCATGTGGGAAAGCTTCTGGAGGATATGATCAATCGGGGTTGGTCTAAGAAACTGCTCACGTAGTACTTCACTTTCACTTTTGACTAACTCATTGGCACTCGACTGTTCCTGGGTCATTTCTCCTCCTCCTTCTCTTTTTCAAGAAAAAGTAGAATAGATAATGACCCTTAGTCGTTCTAACGGTCAATCAATTTTGTTACGTATAGGTAGGTGCAATCGTCAATCAAGAGTTAGCTTGACAATATAAGAGGGTTAGGCATGCATCAATGCGGTGGGCGAGATAACAATACTTATAAACGTCAGCTTTCTTTCTTCTCTTCATCCTCCAATTTTTTTAAGAAGGCCTGAATATAGACCCCCTTATCCTCTTTGACCCCCGCCTCCTTTTTCTGAATTACCGTTGCCTGGCACCCTTGCATTATATGCATTATCTGTTTTCCTAAATCATTTGTTCAAAACATTAACTGTGATATAATCATACAGAATGAACGACTATCGTTATGGATTGAGGATTCGAAATTAAGATGATCATTCAAGGGAAAATTCCAGGCGCAGAGCCTCCGGTGAACATCATCGTTGAGAATGGAAAGGTCATCCAGATCGAACCTTATCAAAAAGGATCTTCCTGTGACTTTGGCGGACCTGATCTTTACCTATGTTCAGGTTTTTTTGATCCCCAAGTAAACGGATTTGCTGGTGTGGATTTCAATAGCCCTCGTCTTACCCCTGAAGGGCTTCATCAGGCGGCCTACTCCCTGGCTTCCACTGGTGTCACTCGCTTTCTCCCCACTCTCATCACTTCCTCCCATGAGAGGATGGTGCGCCAGTTGAAAATCATTGCGGACACTTTAAGGGATGATTCTCTTCTCCAGAAGATGTGTCTTGGGATTCACCTTGAAGGACCCTACATTTCTCCTGAGGATGGACCCAGAGGGGTGCACCTGCGCAAGTTTGTCCGAGCTCCCCAGTGGGAAGAATTGGAGAAGTTTCAGGAGGTGTGCGAAGGCCGGATCAGGTGCGTGACTTTAGCTCCTGAGGTAGAGGGAGCGATTCCTTTTATCGAGAAAGCAACAGCCCATAGAATGGTGATTGGAATCGGACACACCAACGCCTCTGAAGAGGTGATCGAAGAGGCTGTTCAGGCTGGGGCCCGTCTCTCCTGTCACCTTGGAAATGCCACCCCCAAACCTCTTCCTCGCCATCAGAACCCAATCCAAAAACAGTTGTCCATGGATCCATTGATGGCAAGCATCATCACGGATGGGATTCACCTCCCCCATGATGTGGTGAAGAATTATGTTTGGGCAAAAGGGTTAGATCGAATCGTCCTGACTACCGATAGCATGGCCGGAGCAGGAGCTCCTCCGGGAAGATATACAATGGGAGATTTAGAAGTGGAAGTAGGTCCTGATCGGACCGCCCGGTTAGCGGGTAACTCTCGCCTGGCAGGTTCCACCCTGACCATGGATCGCGCCATTACCAATGTCATTCGGTTTGCAGGGATTGATTTGACTTCAGCGATTCATATGGCAGCGATAAATGCTCAAAAACTATTTCCAGAAGTGAAAGGAGAAATTATTCCAGGCCATTCTGCTGATTTAGCGCTGTTTGAATATCAAGAGGAACTGGTGGTTCAATCCACATGGATGGATGGGGAGAAGATATTTTAGAAGTATGATAAGATGAGTTAACCTTAACGTTGCAAAAAAGACTCCAAAACAGACCCGGCGGGTGCACTGGAAGAGCCTTGTAGCGGAACCTTTAGGATGCAAAGCACTACGATACGCCAACTTTGCTGGACTTCACTCTTGGCGAGGTCCTTTATAACCCATACAATGTCCACCTAACCCGCATTACAAGGCTTTGGAAGTGTTCCCGACGGGTCTGCTTAATGCAACTGGGAGGTTAAAACTTAGAACAGGAGGGTGAGCTATGAAATCAATTCGTTGGTTATTTATTCTTTCTTTAGGCTTTTTTGTACTGGGTTGTGCAAAGTTAGGGACGTACTCTCTTTATCTCCGATATCAACCCGTGAGGGAATTTACATCCCTTCAACAGAAGATTGGTTTGACGCTTGCTATGGCGCCTTTTAAAGATGAGAGGCCGGATACCTACTATATTGGTTTCCACAGCAACCTTCAAGGAGATTCCAATTATTTCAAAAGCCGTCCTTTTCCATTGGAAAGGGCGATCAAGGAGTCTCTATCGGATGCCCTTTCCCGCCATGGAGTGAAAACCATTCCCATCTCCAATTGGGACGGAAAACCTGAATCTTTGAAGAATATGGAGACCGATTCTGTACTGATGATCGAAATCAAGAGATTCTGGACAGAGGGAAAAGCATCTCTGTTCAGAACAAATATTAAAACCGCGGTTCAATTGGTGATTCATTTGGGGGTAAAGAAAGAAGCAAAGGTTTTCACACGAAATGTGGAGGTGGAGAAGGAGGTGACAGAGACGAGGTCAACACCAGAAGGGGTTGAGGCAATGCTCAACCAAATTCTGACTGATATTTTTGATTCCTATTTTTCTAATCCCTATTAGGCAACCCTCTCCTCCTCCCCCCATAGTCCCGGTGTTGCCGGGACGAGGGACGGGCATCGAGGGAGAGGGAGAAATAGCGGATGCCAAGAGGAGGTAAAAACCATGAAGATCTTTTTATGGGTAACATTTTTAATGCTTATCGGTGTAGCGATTTTCGCTGTCCAAAATTCAGCCGCGCCTCTTATCACGATAAGATTTCTCCTATGGAAATTCGAGACCTCTCTGGTTTATGCCATCCTGGGATCGATCGGCGTAGGAATTCTTCTTGCTCTTTTTCTCTGGATTTCAAAGGCCATTGGTTCCTCCGCTCAGAAGAAAGACTTACACAAAGAGATAGGCGCCGCTTAGGCTTTGGCTTTTGGTGAGCAAAAGAAAGGGTTGGAAATTATGAAAGGGGTAAAGCTTTTCAAAGTCATAGGGATACAGATTTCTTTAAATTACACCTGGTTCATCGTCTTTGGGCTGATCGCCTGGAGTTTGGCCAGTGGATACTTTCCCTCCCATTACCCTGATCTGAATCCATCAGCCCACTGGATTATGGGGTTTCTTGGGGCTTTCTTTCTTTTCCTCAGCGTCCTGGTTCACGAACTGACTCATTCCTACATCGCTAAGAGGGAAGGCATCGAAGTTAAAGAGATCATCCTATTCATCTTTGGCGGTGTCTCTCAATTGACCAAAGAGTTAGAGGATTCAAAGAAGGAATTGAAAGTGGCGATCGGAGGACCTCTCTCCAGTCTTGTCCTCGCCCTGATCTTCTGGATCCTGTTCAAGGCAACCCTCCGGTCGCCTCACCTCATCCTCTTCACCGGTCTCCTGTGGTATCTGGCTTTTATCAACCTATCCCTGGCCGTCTTTAATCTGATTCCTGGATTTCCGCTGGATGGCGGCAGGGTTCTTCGAGCTCTCTACTGGAGAAAGACCGGCAGCCTGAAGAAGGCAACACGAATCGCTTCAGAGACTGGAAAGTGGATCGGGATAGGTATCATTCTTTTAGGCCTTTTTGGGATATTAACGGGGAATCTCATCGGTGGGTTTTGGTTCGTCATCATCGGAATCTTTTTAAGGTCTGCTGCAGAAGGGGGATTTCAGCAGGTGGTGATGAAGGGAGCCCTTGAAGGAGTGAAGGTGAGGGAATTGATGAGCCGGGATGTGATTTCGGTTCCGCCCTCCCTTCATATTCACCAGTTGGTGGAAGATTTTTATCTCACCCACAAACATATCACTTACCCCGTGATAGAAGGAGAGAGAATGATTGGCCTCATCACCTTGAAACAGGTCAAAGAGGTTCTGCGGGATCAGTGGATGGTAAAAACAGTGAGAGAAGTGATGATGCCCATCCGGGAGGAGATCATCCTCGATCCAGACAGTGAGGCAGTGGATGCACTGCAAAAGATGATCCGGACAGGAGAGGGACGCCTTCCCGTGGTGAAAGATGGAAAGGCAGTGGGGATGATTACTCGAAAAGATATCCTAAATCTTCTCGAAATCAAGACAGATCTGATGGAGTGAAAAAGAAAGGGGAAACATCCGTGGCTGAAAAGAAGAGACGAAAGACAAAGATTGTTTGCACCATTGGTCCGGCGAGCGAGTCGCCTCAGATCCTAAAAGTCCTGATCCAGGCAGGGATGAATGTGGCCCGACTAAATTTTTCTCATGGGACTCATGAAGAGCATTTGAGGAAGATCAAAACCATTCGTCAAATTTCTGACCGATTGAAACAGCCCGTAGCCATTCTTCAAGATCTTGGCGGTCCAAAAATTCGGATCGGCATGATGAAAGAGGGGGGAGTGGAGTTAAAAAGAGGAAAGGAATTTTTTCTGACCAGCCAGGTCCTTATCGGCGACGAGACCCAAGCCACCGTTACTTATTCCGCTCTTCCCGGCGAAGTAAAATTAGGGGATAGGATTCTTCTTGCCGATGGAACGATTGAGCTTCAAGTCTTAGAAAGTAACGGGAAGAATATTCGATGTCAGGTGATCGTGGGAGGAATCTTAACCTCCCACAAGGGCATGAATTTCCCAACCGGAACCCTTCAGGTGACAACCTTCACAGAGAAGGATCATGAGGATCTTCTCTTCGGCATTCAACATGGCGTGGATTTGGTCGGTCTCTCCTATATCCAAAGAGCCGATGACATCGAAGGCGTTAAAAGAATTTTAAAGAAGGAGTCCGCCGATATTCCTGTCATTGCCAAAATCGAAAGGAAAGAGGCTTTAGAAAAGATCGATGAAATTATTCTGGCTTCAGATGGAATCATGGTCGCCCGGGGAGATTTAGGTTTGGAAACTCCGATTGAAAAAATTCCAAATGTTCAAAAGAAGTTGATTCAGAAGGCCAACGCCTTAGGGAAACCGGTGATCACTGCCACCCAAATGCTTCGCTCGATGGTTGACCATACTCAACCCACTCGAGCAGAGGTCACTGATGTGGTCAATGCCATTTATGACGGGACCGATGCAGTCATGCTTTCGGAGGAAACGGCTATTGGCCAATTTCCTGTCGAAGCTTTCCAGATGATGGCAAAGATTGCTCAGTCAGCAGAAGAAGAGTTTCCCCACCCTCTATTTTTAAGGAGGGAAACAGACAAAGAGATGAATCTCCAACAGGCGATCAGCAAAGCTGCTTCTTTACTTTCAGAGGAAGTGGGAGCAAAGGCGATCGTTACTCCGACTGAATCAGGAAGTACGGCACGTTGGGTATCGAGATTTCGGCCCAAACAACCGATCCTTGCCTTGAGCCGGCACCTCTCAACAGTCAGAAGGCTTAATCTTTGCTGGGGAGTCTATCCTGTTCTCGTCTCAGACTGGAAAGATACGGATGAGATGTTAGAGAGGTCGAAGAGAATGCCCAAAGAATTGGGAATGACCTCAGAAGGAGAAAAGATCGTCATCATCGCCGGGGTTCCGATCAGCATTCCTGGAACCACAAATCTTATTAAAGTGGAAGTTGTAGAGTAATTTGTCCTCTTTCTAAGAGAAGGGATGTGTCCAGCAATTCTCGGTGAGTTCGCAACCTATTGAGATTCTTCGCGGAGTTTACCCTGAGCCAAAAAGCGAGACCCTTCCCCTTCGGTTCACTCAGGGTCAGGGTGACACATGGCGAAGGGCTCAGAATGACAACTGGGGACTTTCGTAATGTCATTCTGAAGAGCCTGTCCTGAGCGTAGTCGAAAGAAGCCCTAGCGACTGAAGAATCTCGCTGTATTTTCGCCGAGAATTGCTGGGATGTGTCCCTATTAATTGACATTCACCCTGCCAGTCGAGGGATTGAAAGTGATTTGTCTTTCGGTTCCTTTGGGATTCTGTAATGTGATTATTCCGCCAGAAGCCATAGAAGAATTAGGATTGAATTGTGCAAAAGGTTTACCCAAGGCGCCATCGACAGGAAATGTATTGTTGTTAAATTGCACTCCACTCGGAAGGTTAACGGGACTCCCTTCAGGGATTAAGCCGCCTGACGATCGATAAAGTTGGCATGCATTGGCATCAAAACCCACTCCGTAAGGCATATTGGTTGAGACCGCTTTCATCTGGGCCATTCTAAGTGTTGAGACAACATCTCTGGTTCCACTTCTCAGGCGGTAATTGGGCAGCCATGCGCCAATATTGGGAACCAATAATACAGCCCCGATGGCAATAATCACCATTACAATAACTAACTCAATTAATGTGATCCCTTTGTGATTCATCTTTTTTATAAATATATTTCTCCTATTTGCCCAATTTTATTTGTCCATCGGGTTATGGCCCTTCAGTAAGATCTCATGAGAATTCCATTAAAAACTACCATAGCCCTTTGCGTTTTAAAAGTCAAAAAATGAATTGAAGGACTATTCTTTACACCCCTCTGTCCTCTACCACGACAATCTTCTTAATGATAAACGCATTGCCATGGCGAACGCCGTCTATGGCCACGTCGAGGTTTGACTTTAAATAATCTATCTTGAGCGCTCGGCCTTTTTGGTTGAACACCTTAGTTCCGTGGGATATGGAAAACTTCTTATCGTTCACCACCATCGACTGATAGTCTCTCGAAATTTCCTTGATCACCCCGGAGAATGAAAAGGTCTCTTCGTCTCCTTGCGAGAGGCCGTTGCCATAGGAAAGCAAGATGATGAGGAAAATCAGACTTTTTATCAGGATAACTTTTTTTAGATTCATTCCGCCTACCTCCCATCACTCAAATTTTTTCTGAACCTCAACTTCCCTGCCTAAAAAAGAACTCTCCAATTGAGCGGAATAAGAGGCTTTGTCTTCTTAAGTTCCGGAAGAAAAACCCCGCCTCCGACGCCAACATATGCCGTGGCTTGCCCGCTAATAAAGGTGATAATGACTCCCGAGGGTATCCCCGGTCCGATGACCTTGGCTCGATCAGTTCGGCGTATGACTTTTTCCTCCAAGCTATCATTGGTCGGGTCGAGGTTGAATATCGCTTTCCCTGTTTTGTAATCAAGAATATAGAGCGTGCCCGTGCCCTCTCCGAGATGACAGATGCTTACTTGTCCCTCAAGGGTCGGCGAAAAGGTCGAGTAGTAGACTCCTCCATAGAAGGTGACGGGGGTGGAGACACACTTTTCCCCTGGTCTCTGATCCAATTTTATGAACCACCCGTTCTTTTGACTCAGGTCGGATAGGATAGCCGCCTTTTCCTCCTCCGTCGTGCCGGAGGCTTGCAATAGATCCTCTGTGACATCCTTTAGGTCAGCTTCCGTCATCGGGGTGTGCGGGTAAGGCAACCGGTCCTTCAAGGCATACAGCCTGTTTACTTCCGTGATCCCCTTGGGGTTTTCGCGGTCCCCCGTTCCAAAGAACAACATCTCGTAATCAAAATTATCTTTTTCGAGAGTGACATCTGGAGGATAAAAAATCTTCGCACCGGTATGGGCGTTGAAAATAATCCTTCCTGACCAACTGGAGGTATCCTCTGCATCTCCAATATCAAACCTCCACATCCTCCCGCCCATATCTCCCACATAGAGTCTATCAATCTTGCTATCCGCATTCGTGTCCAATCCGGCAATATCGCTGGGAATGGAATACGTCATGGCCGGGTTTTCGCTGTATGAATATTTCCAAAGGAGCTCCCCGGTCAATATATCAATCGCATAAATGGCTCTCCCTGCTGTGTCAGATGCCGTCACCGGGACATTGTCCTGGTTCACATCGTACCCCCCCGTAAAGAAGGCCATCCACTTGGTTCCTGTCCCGTTCTTAATTTTTGAGATTCGTGGGGTGCTCCATGTTTGACCCAATTCTGAAAACCCCGTGGTGGACGGTCCGATTTCATAGAGAAACCTCGGAGAAAAACGATTCGTCACATCCAAAGCGATATACCGGTTTCCTCCTCTTCTCTGACCAAAAATGATGATGGCTTTTGTCAAATTCCCCGACTCATCCCTTTCGAGATAGCCCTTTGGAGAGCCGTCGACAAAAAATTCAATCAAATTTCCATTCAAGTTCTTCAGCTTGGAGAGCAAATTGGGAGGGATAAAGGCCCAGAGCTCTTCGCCTGTTTGGTTGTCGAAGGCGTGGAGCATCCCGTCATTGGCGCCAGCATAAATGACGGATTGATCTGCTCCATAGTGTATGACCAGAGGCCTCGAATGAACAAAGGACCCCAGGATCCAACATCTTTTTACATCGGTCACCCCATCCGGGGTGTCCTCGCCAAGGGTCGGGCCGGGGGGACCGCAATCGCCATTCCAGTCATAGGCATCCAGTCCATGAATGAAATTGATGATCTTTTCTCTTCCCGTTGTATCCACATCCAGTAATATCGCTGTCACTCCTGCATTGGCGAGAGTAAAGGCGTTTGAGGAATCGGTCAGGTTAGGATTTCCTAAATAGGTATAGATGTTTCTCGCTGATGTTCTATTGAGTAAGACCTCTCCGACCCCTCCTTTTTCAACATCCCCCCCATCATCTATCGAGCTCCAGTAAGATCTCGCACAGTAAGTGCCAGGGGCCGGGTAATTCGAATCACATCGTATCTCATTTAACTCGTTCATGGCCAGTGCACCATAACTGTCCAGAACGTCTCCAATCTGAATGTCGCCACTACTCGTTGTGGCGATTCCAAACTTCTTGATATTTCCTTTCCAAAGGGACCTGTCACCGGGTTTGAACATTCCCAAATAGAGTCTGTCTCCGGCATCATAACTCGTATACTGGCTGATCGGGACAACAGGGGCGACGTATGCGGTCGATTCCTTCATCAAGGCAGAGATATATTGGGAGATGGCCTTTAACGCTTCGTTTAATTGTGTGGCGTCCGATGCTAAGAAAGCGTACCCTGAAAGGGGAAGTTCGCCGGGGTCATTGGAGGTGGCAAAATAATGATCCCCATCGCCCTCAATATTGTGATGACTTGTCGAGGAATCAGCACACAAATTAGGGACCAAATCAGGGTTATAGGCGCTGGTATCCCCTGATTGGGTATCAAGATTATTTTTGGTCTTACCAAAATAAGCGGCCCAATTCAACGTATTTCGCAAATAATGCGGCATTTGCGCCCCAAACCCCACCACGAAGACATTATAACCGGCATCTGCCAATTCTTTTGCCTTCGCCACCGTTGCTCTTCTTCGTTTATATTGAGTTGTTTGACCCTCACTGCCACTTCCACTGCAATAGTAGGTATCCGCGCCGTCAGAAATGAGCAGGACAAACTTAAGACGGCATTCCGCTGCATTATCGTTTGATTTATGATAATTCAGGTACGACCTCGCTTCATTTAAGGCGCTGTCAAGGGGCGTGCCCGAATTGGCAGTCTCGCCATTCACGGAAGTCATGATCTCATTGTAGGGGGTACCGATTCCTTTTCTAAGTTGAATATGACCACTATTGTAGTCTCCCCCTGTGTCATTCCCATCTGTAAACCTCATATACCCGAAACGGATACCAAGGCTGGTCTCATCATCTTCTTCGATGGTTCCATCTCCATCGTCATCGAGAATATAACGGATTGCCCTTTTGGCAATCTCAATGCGGCTGCAGTCGGTGGAATATCCCTCCCTGGACGTTCGGTAAAATGGCCCAGAACAGGTCTCATCACTGTATTTTGGGACGGTTCCATAGGGATTAATGCTACATGGCTTTGTGTGTCCGGTATCAGAATTGGCATAATACGCTGTGTCGGATCCACACGATTTGGTTGTATCAATATACATCGTCGCCCCGGCAGGCGTCCACCTCATGCTTCCTGAGAGGTCGAGGATGAAGAGTGCGTCGGGGTGTATCTGCATCTCAGCATAGGTGGAGATGTAGATATCGGTATCTAAAGCGATCACCGGGAGAGGCGAAGAAAACAAAATGATAAATAATAAGATGATGAAGACCTTTTTCATGGGGCTCCTCCTTGAAGGGTAGGCAACAACTGAACCACCTTCTCTCGAATAGTGCATGTGGATCTCATGGGACCTATTTCTATCTGATCGCGGGCTGTCGATTCTACAAGATGATGACCAAATTCAAAAGCGGTAGCACTTATCCCGATCCCCCGTGGTGCATCATCTCGGGGTGTCCCATCCGTCTTCAGTTCGCGGTTGATTTTTACTACAGCGCCGGTGGGATTTGGATTAAGAGCGACGGAAGTGGAATTACCGCTGTAAGCAAAGTTGGCCACATTGGCTAACACGATTTGAACGCCACTGTCCGCCGCATAAAAGGCATCGGTTGATCCCCTTTTGTTTCCTGAGAGTTTAATTTCAAATATGGAGGTAAAGGTTGAAGCAAGAGCGATGACTGTTAAAACAACCATCATAATAAGGGCAATGACCAACGCGACACCCGATTGATTTTTAAAAATGGCAACTGGTTTGATCATCATATTTCGTGCTCCTCACTTATAAATGATTATGGCCTTTTAGCTTTCTATCTCATCGGTTCGCCTATCTAAGACATTGATTTCTTAGCGTTACCGCAGAGGTTAAGGTTCTTGGAGAAACCCAATTTTTGACATCAGTATTGGTTTGGTCGGGTTTTGCGGTTAAGGCCGCTCGGGCAGCCACTACCTTCGCTGTCCCAATCGCCCCTGCCGACACCCAAGCGTCCAGGGTCCCGTCATCATTCGTATCCACGCCGTACGTGAAATCAAGAGCCTCAACATTTTCTAATATATTTTCTGTGGTAGAACTTGACGGGCCCACATCTGGAAATATGGTCAATTGTCGGGTTAAATTTCCATTCAATAACGAATAGGTTATTTCATGCCGATGGGTATCGTCGTATTCGTAATTTATTGTTACGGAATGATCACCTGGTATGATGGGATTGGCAATACTAATTTTAGAGGTTACACTGTCACTGTCGAACCCCGTCATTCGAAGGTCCCTCAATAAAATCTCCATGGCGCTTCTGATATTTTGTTGGACCTCTACCACTTGATCTTGAACGGTATAGGTTTTACTTTGGGCAACGAAGACCCGATAAATTCCTGCAATCACCAGTCCGCAAATGACCAAGGCCACCAACAATTCGATGAGAGTAATACCTCTTCTGTTTATACGGTTTTGGTTTTTCATGGACAGACCTCATTGAGAAATGACTGAAAGGAAATTGATAGAGTGAGAAGTCTGATCATTCCAATTAACTGTCATGGTGATTGTTTTGAGATTACCATTTGTGGCAACATTCCAGATTC
>Ga0210051_1003470_pt1 | contig 15629 bp, 1 predicted proteins | sample CryGey092014_all_FD_185464 | JGI IMG/M metagenome (GOLD analysis project Ga0210051, IMG submission 185464) | Groundwater microbial communities from aquifer - Crystal Geyser CG23_combo_of_CG06-09_8/20/14_all (SPAdes) (version 2) | ecosystem: Environmental > Aquatic > Deep subsurface > Groundwater ...
ATATGATTCTTCCTTCTGGTTATATAATCATTGACACAGGCGTATCTTGCGTGAAAGAAAATACCGTTACGCTTTTTCTTTCTGGGTTTGACACTGGTTCCGGGTTATTGTCGGTGGTAATCAGCAATTCTCCAGATTTCTCTGTAGCAAATACAATCACGTTAAATATGGGTTCTTTTGAGACCGATGTTTATCCCTGGTTTTTAACCTGCGAAGAAGGCACAAGAACAGTATATGTGGAATTTATTGATGCTGCTGGAAATACCTTGGTATATACAGACACTATTGTTCTGGATTCAAGCCCGCCCACAGGTTCCATTTTCATTGACAATAATTCCTATTATGCCAATACCGTAACGGTTAATTTAAGCATCTTGGCCGTAGACTCATTTACCCCGGTGGATTCTGTGGTAATCAGTAATTTTTCGAATTTTTCTGTTGCCGAGACCTATTCCTTCTCCTCTGTATTGTTTTGGGTATTGACGGAGGACACGGGAGTAAAAGGGGTATATGTCAAATTTATCGATGCGGCTGGTAACGTTTCTCCGGTTTATTCCGACACAGTAATTTTAATTTATATAACCAACGTGGATATCGTGAGTAATGGCATGGGCGGCGGTCTGTGGAGCGATACCAATACATGGAACGGAGGAGCAGTTCCTATTTCTACGAGCAGAGTCGGCATTTATTCCAACGACACGGTTATTTTTGACCGCAGCGAGGGCCAGTTGATATACAATCCCGGCCTTCAACTTACTATATCCTGCAAAGACATTACCATATATGGGACCTTGACTTTTCAGGCGGATACAGGTCCTCTTTGCATGCAAATCAACGGGAATATGAATATTCATGGCAATTTGATTATGAAATCTAATGCTCCAACTGATAGTTATAAAATAGCGATGGGTTCGCTTTATTATGGAGAAGAATACAGAATTACAGTAAACGATGGCGGCAATCTACAAATTATTGGTTATGGTGCAGAAAATAAAAATTGCTGGATTTCAGGCACCATTGCCGGATATGGAGATATCCTCGCAAAAAAAGGTTCTGCTTTTGATTGTAAATTTGCTAATTTTACAGGATTGTGGAGTAGAGAAAGTCCCAATCCTGGAATTTTAATTTCTTCAATAAATGGAAGCGCAAGAATAGAAAGTTGTTCTATTCAATGTATTGTTAGTTTAGAATCTTCTTCAAATATTATCTTATACGGGAATACTATTACCCGCTGTGTTGTTTTGAAAGATTCAGCATACAATACAATTACCATAAATTCCTTTAAAGGTTTTGTTAGCTACGGTAGTCCAATATTTACAGGGATTTCTCTTAACAATTCATCTTATAATTTTCTTTCTAATAATTCTTTTAGTAATTATGTGAATGGAATTGAAATTAACCAATCTTCACATAACTTAATTATTCAAAATACCTTCAGGGAAAATACCTCAGGTTTTTACCTTCTGAATTCTTCTGAAAATACTATAACAATGAATAATTGTAATTTCAATGACTTTGGCATCTTCCTTTCTGATTCTCATAATAATTACTTCGTTTCTAATTCTTGTAATGAAAATGCATATGATGGAATTTATTTAATAAATTCTTCAGGGAATGTCTTTGTTTCTAACACTTGCAACTCTAATACAGATATTGGTATCTTCTTAGATAATTCACACAATAATTCCTTTAATAATAATATTTGCAATTTTAATAGCCTTGGCATAGAACTGGATAAGGGTTCTTCGGAGAATATCCTTAATGGCAACACTTGCAATAATAATCAAGAAGGGATTTCTTTAATTCAATCAATGTCTAATTTCTTCTCTAACAATACGTGTAGTTATAATGCTTACGGAATCTATATTAACCCGACTTCATTTTTTAATACTTTTACTTATAGTATTTGTAATTACAACAATGTAAATGGAGCGTGCATAGAAGGACACTATAATTCTTTTCTTTGTGGAAATTATTCCTATAATAAATGGAATGGTATTTATCTTTATTGTGCTTCAAACAATATTTTTTCCTCAAACGTCTGCGATGCAAATGACATGTTCGGAATTTGGGCAAGAGGACAGGGTTCTTATACTGCTAAAAATAATATTTTTTCCTCTAATATCTGTCGTTTCAATTCGGAAGGAATTTATCTTGTGCTCTGCCAGGAAAACACCATTGTTTCAAATATTTGTAATTCTAATAAGGTAGGTATCAACCTCAATGATGCTGGCAATAACTTCTTTGCTTCAAACCAGCTAAGTTCAAATTCAGGCTACGGTTTAACTAGCATTTCTACCTTACAAAATGATATTAATGTTTGCATGAATGAATTGTATTCTAATAACCTCCTTGCTGACATATTTGGTTATTGGAGAACGAAACTTATCTTGAGAAATTGTATATTCTCGAGTTCAACTGAAGTAGATGCCAGCGGATTTAGCACGGGAGGTTATATCCTCAGTCAGAACCATGGCCAGATTCCGGGGCTGACTAAAATTTGGGGTGATTACACTGTGCCTGCGGGAGAAACCCTGTATCTCAACTACGCCAAAGAAAGTTATTTCGGAGCGGGAGATACTAATATTCAAAAAATAGTAAGATTCCTTCCTACGCCTGTGGGGACAAAGCTTAAAAATGCTGGAGCAGTTGAAATTACAGGCACTCCAACCATTCCTACTATAATTTCCAAGGATGGTGGAGAAAGTTATGGTTTTACGGTTAATGGTATATCTTCCAATTCAGCAGTCATAAATGCTAAATATTTTAAATTCTACAATCTTAATCTTGATGGTGTTAAAATCGGTCCATATGTTCATATAACTAATCTAGACAGTGGTTCATTTACGGAGGTTGCTAAAGGAGGAATTCATCTCTGGATTGATACTATAAGCGATACTTTTGATAATATTACTTTTGATGATAGGGGAGCATATAATGTAAAAGTGACCAACGGAGCTGAACTCATCTTCAGAGATTATAACAAAGGACTTAATCCTGATACTATTGTTTCGGGCACTATTATTTGGGACCCAACTCTTGATTGGTGTGGAACAGAAGGATTTACATCAGATGGAGTAGAATCTAATAGAGATGCTAATGGTTCTACATTCACCTTTTGTGTTGAATATACTGATCTGGGAGTAATTCCTGAGGGAGATACTCCTATTATAAAACAAGTATGGATTGACCTTAATAATAATGGCCAATATTCTGGAGAAGAAAAATTTGATATGCATCCAGAACCTAATTCAGATGGAATATATTCAAATGGTGAAACTTACACTTTTAGTAAAACAATTTTTTATTCAGGAGCTACCACCTGGAAATACCTTATTTATAAATTTTATTTTGGAAATGAAAAAAGTAAGGTTGGTGGACAACCATATGCTTTTGGGATGCCAAGTTTAAATAATACTTTTACATTGACAATTGAAGACACTACTCTGCCTGTAGGTTCTATACTTATTAATACCGGAGCTTTTTATACAAATAAATCCACGGTTACATTGAGCCTTACTGCAATTGAGACAATTTCTTATGTGGATTCGATGGTTCTCAGTAATCATCCTGATTTTTCTATTGCCAATACTTATTCTTTTACTACTTCAATGTCTTGGATTTTAACTCCTGAGATAGGTGTAAAAACTGTATATGTAAAATATATTGATGCCGCAAGGAATATTTCAGTTCCTTACTCAGATACCATTATTTTAATTTGGATGCCGGGTATTGACATTGTGAGTAACGGTATTGGGGGTGGGTTATGGAGTGATACAAAGACATGGGCAGAAGGTATAGTGCCTATTTCAACAACCAGAGTTGGCATCCTCAGTCCTGACACAGTTGTTTTTGACCGTAACGATGGTCAACTTGTTTTCAACCCCAGCCCTCAACTTACTACTACCTGCAGAGACCTTACTATATACGGTACTTTAGTTTTTCAGACCAATGCTGGCGCACGGACTATGCAGGTCAATGGGAACATCAACATTTATGGCAATTTTATTATGAAGTCTGTTATTCCATCCGATAACCTTAGACTGAGATTGGGTTGGCTCTATCCCACAGGCAGACACTGTGAAATTAATGTGAATGATGGCGGAAAATTAAAAATTTCCGGTTATAATGCAGCAAATAAAAATTGTTGGATTGTGGGTTCAATGGCAGATTATAGTTATATAAATGCAAAAGAAGGGTCAAATTTTGAATGTAAATTTGCTAATTTCACAGGGTTGTTGAGCGAAGAAAGCCCTCAATCTGGGATTTTAATTTCCTCTGTAGACAGAGGAGCAAAAATAGAAAGTTGTTCAATTCAGTGTGTTATTAGTTTGGAATCTTCTTCCAATATTATCTTATCAGGAAATACTATTACCCGCTGTATTTTTATAAAAAATTCATCAGGAAATACTCTTACCGCGAATTACTTTAAAGGTTATGACTACTATGGCAGGCCTATATATACAGGGATCTCTCTTAATAATTCGTTTTACAATCTTATTTCTAACAACTTTTTTGAAAGCTGCGTGAATGGGGTAGAAGTCAATCAATCCGCGAATAACCTGATTACTCAAAATATTTTCAGGTCAAACACAGCAGGAATTTGTCTTAATAATTCAAATGAAAATGTCATAAAACAAAACGATTGCAGTTTTAACGATTTCGGTATCTTTTTACAAGATTCAGATAATAATACCTTATTTTCTAACCTTTGCAACAATAACGGTTATGACGGAATCTATCTGTCCGTTTCAGAAAATAATATCTTTACTTCCAATAACTGCAATTCTAATACAGATATTGGTATTTTCCTGGACAATTCATACAATAATTATTTTAATTTCAATACCTGTCGTTTTAACAATCTTGGCATCCATCTGGATAATGAATCTTCCGGAAATCTCTTTGAGAGAAATACCTGTAACAATAACCTGGAAGGAATTTCAGTCGAGCGTTCCTCTTCAAACATATTTTCTATTAATACCTGCACCTATAATAGTAATTGCGGGATTTTTGTAGGTGCAGATTCTTATTTCAATACTTTTACTTACAATATTTGTAATTATAACGATATTGCAGGGCTGCGTATTGAAGGATATAACAATTCTTTCAAAAATGGAAGTTGTTCCTATAATGGATATATCGGCATATATCTTTATTGTGCTTTAAACAATCTTTTTTCCTCAAACGTCTGCGAGTCAAATGACATGTGCGGAATTTGGGCAAGAGGACAAGGTTCTAATACTGCTAAAAATAATATTTTTTCCTCTAATATCTGTCGTTTCAATTCGGAAGGAATTTATCTTGTGCTCTGCCAGGAAAACACCATTGTTTCAAATATTTGTAATTCTAATAAGGTAGGTATCAACCTCAATGATGCTGGCAATAACTTCTTTGCTTCAAACCAGCTAAGTTCAAATTCAGGCTACGGTTTAACTAGCATTTCTACCTTACAAAATGATATTAATGTTTGCATGAATGAATTGTATTCTAATAACCTCCTTGCTGACATATTTGGTTATTGGAGAACGAAACTTATCTTGAGAAATTGTATATTCTCGAGTTCAACTGAAGTAGATGCCAGCGGATTTAGCACGGGAGGTTATATCCTCAGTCAGAACCATGGCCAGATTCCGGGGCTGACTAAAATTTGGGGTGATTACACTGTGCCTGCGGGAGAAACCCTGTATCTCAACTACGCCAAAGAAAGTTATTTCGGAGCGGGAGATACTAATATTCAAAAAATAGTAAGATTCCTTCCTACGCCTGTGGGGACAAAGCTTAAAAATGCTGGAGCAGTTGAAATTACAGGCACTCCAACCATTCCTACTATAATTTCCAAGGATGGTGGAGAAAGTTATGGTTTTACGGTTAATGGTATATCTTCCAATTCAGCAGTCATAAATGCTAAATATTTTAAATTCTACAATCTTAATCTTGATGGTGTTAAAATCGGTCCATATGTTCATATAACTAATCTAGACAGTGGTTCATTTACGGAGGTTGCTAAAGGAGGAATTCATCTCTGGATTGATACTATAAGCGATACTTTTGATAATATTACTTTTGATGATAGGGGAGCATATAATGTAAAAGTGACCAACGGAGCTGAACTCATCTTCAGAGATTATAACAAAGGACTTAATCCTGATACTATTGTTTCGGGCACTATTATTTGGGACCCAACTCTTGATTGGTGTGGAACAGAAGGATTTACATCAGATGGAGTAGAATCTAATAGAGATGCTAATGGTTCTACATTCACCTTTTGTGTTGAATATACTGATCTGGGAGTAATTCCTGAGGGAGATACTCCTATTATAAAACAAGTATGGATTGACCTTAATAATAATGGCCAATATTCTGGAGAAGAAAAATTTGATATGCATCCAGAACCTAATTCAGATGGAATATATTCAAATGGTGAAACTTACACTTTTAGTAAAACAATTTTTTATTCAGGAGCTACCACCTGGAAATACCTTATTTATAAATTTTATTTTGGAAATGAAAAAAGTAAGGTTGGTGGACAACCATATGCTTTTGGGATGCCAAGTTTAAATAATACTTTTACATTGACAATTGAAGACACTACTCTGCCTGTAGGTTCTATACTTATTAATACCGGAGCTTTTTATACAAATAAATCCACGGTTACATTGAGCCTTACTGCAATTGAGACAATTTCTTATGTGGATTCGATGGTTCTCAGTAATCATCCTGATTTTTCTATTGCCAATACTTATTCTTTTACTACTTCAATGTCTTGGATTTTAACTCCTGAGATAGGTGTAAAAACTGTATATGTAAAATATATTGATGCCGCAAGGAATATTTCAGTTCCTTACTCAGATACCATTATTTTAATTTGGATGCCGGGTATTGACATTGTGAGTAACGGTATTGGGGGTGGGTTATGGAGTGATACAAAGACATGGGCAGAAGGTATAGTGCCTATTTCAACAACCAGAGTTGGCATCCTCAGTCCTGACACAGTTGTTTTTGACCGTAACGATGGTCAACTTGTTTTCAACCCCAGCCCTCAACTTACTACTACCTGCAGAGACCTTACTATATACGGTACTTTAGTTTTTCAGACCAATGCTGGCGCACGGACTATGCAGGTCAATGGGAACATCAACATTTATGGCAATTTTATTATGAAGTCTGTTATTCCATCCGATAACCTTAGACTGAGATTGGGTTGGCTCTATCCCACAGGCAGACACTGTGAAATTAATGTGAATGATGGCGGAAAATTAAAAATTTCCGGTTATAATGCAGCAAATAAAAATTGTTGGATTGTGGGTTCAATGGCAGATTATAGTTATATAAATGCAAAAGAAGGGTCAAATTTTGAATGTAAATTTGCTAATTTCACAGGGTTGTTGAGCGAAGAAAGCCCTCAATCTGGGATTTTAATTTCCTCTGTAGACAGAGGAGCAAAAATAGAAAGTTGTTCAATTCAGTGTGTTATTAGTTTGGAATCTTCTTCCAATATTATCTTATCAGGAAATACTATTACCCGCTGTATTTTTATAAAAAATTCATCAGGAAATACTCTTACCGCGAATTACTTTAAAGGTTATGACTACTATGGCAGGCCTATATATACAGGGATCTCTCTTAATAATTCGTTTTACAATCTTATTTCTAACAACTTTTTTGAAAGCTGCGTGAATGGGGTAGAAGTCAATCAATCCGCGAATAACCTGATTACTCAAAATATTTTCAGGTCAAACACAGCAGGAATTTGTCTTAATAATTCAAATGAAAATGTCATAAAACAAAACGATTGCAGTTTTAACGATTTCGGTATCTTTTTACAAGATTCAGATAATAATACCTTATTTTCTAACCTTTGCAACAATAACGGTTATGACGGAATCTATCTGTCCGTTTCAGAAAATAATATCTTTACTTCCAATAACTGCAATTCTAATACAGATATTGGTATTTTCCTGGACAATTCATACAATAATTATTTTAATTTCAATACCTGTCGTTTTAACAATCTTGGCATCCATCTGGATAATGAATCTTCCGGAAATCTCTTTGAGAGAAATACCTGTAACAATAACCTGGAAGGAATTTCAGTCGAGCGTTCCTCTTCAAACATATTTTCTATTAATACCTGCACCTATAATAGTAATTGCGGGATTTTTGTAGGTGCAGATTCTTATTTCAATACTTTTACTTACAATATTTGTAATTATAACGATATTGCAGGGCTGCGTATTGAAGGATATAACAATTCTTTCAAAAATGGAAGTTGTTCCTATAATGGATATATCGGCATATATCTTTATTGTGCTTTAAACAATCTTTTTTCCTCAAACGTCTGCGAGTCAAATGACATGTGCGGAATTTGGGCAAGAGGACAAGGTTCTAATACTGCTAAAAATAATATTTTTTCCTCTAATATCTGTCGTTTCAATTCGGAAGGAATTTATCTTGTGCTCTGCCAGGAAAACACCATTGTTTCAAATATTTGTAATTCTAATGGGGTAGGTATCAACCTCAATGATGCTGGCAATAACTTCTTTGCTTCAAACCAACTAAGTTCAAATTCAGGCTACGGTTTAACTAGCATATCTACCTTACAAAATAATATTAATGTTTGCATGAATGAATTGTATTCTAATAACCTCCTTGCTGACATATTTGGTTATTGGAGAACAAAACTTATCTTGAGAAATTGTATACTCTCGAGTTCAACTGAAGTAAATACCAGCGGATTTAGCACGGGAGGTTATATCCTCAGTCAGAACCATGACCGAATTCCAGGTTTGACAAGAATATGGGGCGATTATACAGTTCCTGCAGGAGAAACTTTTAGCCTTTGTTATGAAAAGGAAAGTTATCCAGGGGCAGGAGATTTAAATGTTCAGAAAGTCGTTAAGTTCTATCCTACATCAGCAGTTACAAAATTCAGTAGTGCAGGAACAATCGAAATCGTCGGTACTACTGATACTCCTGTTGTAATCAGCAAGGGGTGTGTAGATAGCTACTCGTTTAGAGTCAATGGCACAACCTTAAGCCCAGCAGCAATAAATGCCAAATATTTTGAGTTTCATAATCTCAATCCCAATGGACTTGTGATTGGGCCGTACGCCGAAATAATTAATCTGGATAATGGCATATTTAGGGAAGGTGCTAAAGAAGGGGTCTATCTGTGGGTTGATGCCGTCACAGATACCATTGACAACTGCATCTTTGATGATAGCACATCATATAATGTAAAAGTGACCAATGGCGCAAGCCTTACTTTTAGAGATTACAATAAGGGACTTAACCCTGATACTGTTGTTTCCGGCACAATCGTGTGGGACCCGACCCTCAATTGGTGCGGAGCAGAAGGTTTTGAATCAGACGGGGTTGAGCCCAATATCGGTTGCAATACTTTTACATTCTGCGTAAAATACACTGATCGAGGAGTAGCTTCAGGCGGAGATTCTCCAACAATAAAACAGGTATGGATTGACCTTAATAATGATAAAATATATTCTGATACAGAAAAGTTTGATATGGGCTTGGATTTGAACTCAGACGGAATATTTTCTAATGGCGAGACCTATATATATACAACAGTAATTCCGCCTGAAGAGCAGGAAAAGTATTTGAATTATAGGTTCTATTTCGGAAATCAAAATAGCAAAATAAATGGTATGCCATTTGCGACCGGAGACTCTGGCTTAGATAATACTTTTACAGTTAAAGATATTGTTCCTCCCAAGACGTTGCTTTCTATCAGTAATCCAAAACATATTTCATTAAATTATGTTTATGTAAGAAAAATTACGCCATTTAATTTTATCGCGATTGATACCGGTTCGGGCGTTAGTCAAACAGCATATCGTATTGATAATAATCAATGGAAAATATTCTCAGAAACATTCACGTTCTCAAGAGAAAATATAATTGTTGAGGGGTTACATACAATTTTTTATTATAGTATTGACAAAGTAGGAAATTTAGAAATGATAAATAGTTTTACTTTATTATTAGATGATTCTCCGCCTTCAGTTGAACTTAACTTTTCTTCTCCTTTTTATTTAGCCGGTACAAATACTTACATCACAAGTTCAACCCAAATTTCCCTTGTTTACTCTGATCTCAATGGCTGCGGCGTTGAAACAGTGGAATACCGCATAGACACAGGTCCCTGGGTTCCTTATACAGCCCCGTTCAATTTCCCGCAGGAAGGGGAGTACAGTATATTCTACCGTGCGATTGACTGGCTTGGAAATACTACAGAAGCCATTGGAAAAGACATCGATGAACATACAGTTGCTCTGTGGCGTATGTATGAAGAAGCCGGCAGTCTTGTTTTTGACAGCATCGGCGATAATACCGGGACAGCATACGGGACAACGATCGTTGACGGTATGTACAATAAAGCAAGGAGTTTTAACGGATTAAGCGATTACATAAACTGCGGAGATTCCCCAAGCTTAGCCCCGCCCAGCTTCACTCTTTCCGCCTGGGTCTATCCCACGGATGTTTCAGGCATACAGCCGATCATCTTCAGGGGGATTGACGGGGGAGACGCTAACCTTGTCAGTTACGCCATGGCCATCAGCGAAGGGCAATACTGCGTGGTTGTCTTTACAAACGATGTTCCCGGCCCTCAGGGCTGGGTCGGTTCTGTAACTGCGAACCAATGGCATAATCTCGCGTTTACTTATGACGGCGCAACAGGCTGGGGTTATGGATATATCGACGGCGAAAGTTATGCGTTGCCTCTCTTCAATCCCTCGATCGGGATCCCAAGGCCCGACAGCTGGAATTTCCAGATAGGGATGCTTTACGACCATTCTATTGATTATAGATATTTCAATGGCATTATTGGCGAAGTCAGTGTTTCTGATGTAGCGAGGACACAGGAAGAGATAAGGGCAAGTGTAAACAGTTACAGGGCAGGCCCTAAGTTCATGGCGGTTAAGGTCGATAATACCCCGCCTAAATCCAGTATTCGCATTGGGATGCCGAATTATAGCTCCGGAGGGAATACCTATGTCACTCTTGCCACCCCGCTAATAATCAACGCAGTTGATACTATCGGGCTTGATTCGCCTGTTTTTTCTTACTGCAGAATTGATACCGGCAGCTTTAGGTTAGAATCCGAAACCTTTACATTGTTTGACTGCGGGGTAAAGCAGGAAGGCACCCACACTATTTATTATTACAGCTCTGACTGTGTCGGAAACGCGGAAGGGGTTAATTCTTTCACAGCCATTGTTGACAATAGCGCTCCCGTGCTTTCTATATCTTGTAATCCATTTGGCATCCCGATTAAATTAATAAACATATATTCAAATGAACCGCTGAAAACTGCGCCTGAAGTGCGTGTAGTGCAAAATGGCGGGTATGAATCCATTGTTCCGATGACTTTTATTGCTTTCAGCGGAAATAGATATATATGGCACGGTAATTATGATACTCGTTTTGTTATAGGATACAACGGATGGGCGGCAATATATGTAAAAGGCGAGGATATGCTTGGATTTGCAGGTACGGTAAAGAATGAAAATGCATTTAACGTCAGCAATAATACCCCCGCGATTTCAATAGATAATATTGGGGATACGCCTGATCCGTTTGCGCCTCCTGAGCAGAATGTGTCCATATTTTACTCCCTGAGGTGTTCGGTAAGCACTTCAACGCTTGAAATATTTAATGACATAGGCGCAAGAGTCAGGAAAGTTGAATTTCCGTGGCAGCAGTCCTTGCAAGGAAATCATTCAGCTGTTTGGAATGGGGCAGATCAATCCGGGAAAATAGTGTGGGAGGGAATTTATACCTATAAGTTAACCGCTCTTTGGATCGGAATGCCATTATCAATTCCTAAATATGGCCAGGTGACTGTACTCAAGATGGCACAGGTTGATACCACAGACTCGCAGATGTTTAACCCCAGCAATGCCCAGATTAATATTACTCCTTATTCGCCTTCGCATCCTGCTGTTTCAGACGCTTCATTTGCCATAAAGACGCAGGGCCTTGTGCCAATGAGTTCCATATATGATATTAACCCTGACGGCGCAATCTTTGATACCCCGGCCCTCCTTACAATCCGCTACAATGAAGCAGACGTAGTTGGCTTTGAGGAACAACTAAAGATATATGAATACAATGAATCAGCGGGAACATGGGAAGCTGTCCCGGACCAGGAATTAGATACTCTGAATAACTGCATAAGGGTCCATATAACCCACCTTTCTCTCTTTTCCATGCTTGTTTCTAAGTCTGCGCTTCAAATTACCCCGCCTTTTGCGGATATTATATCTCCTGCTTCCAACAGCATTATAGGTCCAAGCATAGAGATAAGGGGAACTGCGGTTGCCCAAATGTTTGATAACTATAGGTTTGAATACGGACAAGGAGAAATCCCTGATACCTGGATCCTAATAGAGCCGGTTTACGGCTATCCTGTTGATAGCGGAGTCCTGCATACATGGAACACAACAGATCTTGAGGGCATTTGCACCCTCAGGCTTACAGTTACAAACATGATAGGGGATACTGCAAGTGCGCAGGTAACAGTCATAATTGATAATACAAAGCCAACAACAACTACTCTAACAATCGGAGAGCCGAAATATGACTATGGTAACGGAACACCGCTTGTTGTGACTTCGCACACGCCGTTTATATTCAGCTCTCTTGATACCGGTGCGGTTCAGTCCGGTATTGCCTGGGTTGAGTGTTCGGTTGACAATGACACTTCCTGGGCAGCAATCCCGCAGACAGGCGAAGACACGCTAACAGGTGCCAGGATATTCACATTCACGATCCCTGATACTTATCCTGACGCAGAGCATATTGTCTATTACCGTTCTGTTGACAGTGTCGGGAACTACGAGGATTCACATTCAATAACAATAATCCTTGACAATACAAGCCCGGTTGCCGCGCTGATTTATCCGTCAAAACAGGATATAGGCATCTGTAAGGTCGTAAACAGCAATACAGCTTCAATTATAGGAACTACCACAGACATTCACTTCTCGCTCTACAGAATTGAACTGAAGGCAATGAGAGACGGGGATACGCCTACAGACTGGACAAGTATAAACGAAGCTGAATTGCAAAAAGAAACACAGTCTTTTGGAGTCTGGAACACCACCCAGTTCACCAAGAACAGGTGGTATTATATCAGGATTGTCTCAACTGATAAAGTGAATAACACATCTATAGATACTGTTTCAGTCTACCTCGGCAATCCTGAAGTTAAACTTGTATTCGGTGATAGGGGAAATGACAACGGAGAGTTCAAGGAACCCTACGGTATAGCATTCTCTCCGACCCAGACAGGCTCTGACAACTCAGGCTGTATCTTTGTCACTGATAACAAGAACGACAGGGTCCAGAAGTTTGACCTTAACGGCAACTTCCTGCTTTCATTCAACGGCAGGAGCGAGGAATCCCACAAGCTAAAGAAACCTTCAGGAATAGCTGTAACAACAGTGGTCAGTGGTGAGTGGTCAGCAGACACAAGACCAATGGTATTCGTGGCTGACAGGGATAATGACCGCATCCAGGCATTTGACCTGTTCGGCAACTTCCTGTTCTCATTCGGGGAAAGGTACGACATCAAGAGACCAGAGCAGCTATCCGTAGGTTTATACTACACCTATTCAGACACTTCATATACCTGCACAAAGGCAGTTTACGTTGCTGATGCCAAAAAGGACAGGATAGCTATATTTGACTACGAAGGAAACATGCTATCCACAATATCAAACCTTGACGATCCGCAGGGAGTGTTTGCCCTCAACCACCTGCAATACCCAGGTCCAACACAGGCAAGTGTCTACATAGCCAACACTGATGACAACATAGTCACGGTCTATACCTCAGCCCTTACACCCACCTTGAGCATAAGAGGTCTTGACGACCCAAGAGCTGTATACGCTGACCCGCCACAAAGCTCTGGCGGGCAGGCATCAGGGGGGTACATCTATGTTTCAGACAGCGGTCATAATGCCGTCAAGAGATACAACAGGTACGGTGAATTGCTGATGCAGTGGACAGGTGCCTGCACTACTTCCCTTGACAAGCCTACAGGCATCTGCCTTGATAACCAGGGAAACCTCTGGATAGCAGATGAGGAGAATGACAGGATAGTCAAGATAGGTGCTCCCACAGTAGACGAGACTATGGCAATGCGGATGTTCTCTCTGCCCAAAGCAGCGATGACCATCAAAGACGCATACGCTTACCCGATACCTTATAAACCCAATTCAGGCCTTGGGCACACAGCCATCAACTTCAAGCTTTACAGCACAAACGTTCTGCTTATGATATACAACATAGCAGGTGAACTGATATTTGAACAGGCAAGCATAACCACAGACCCATACATCTGGGCTGTAGTCAACAACTGGAATGAACCCGTTGTTTCAGGTGTTTATATCTACTTCCTGACGGACGATACTAAGGAAAAGAAATTAGGGAAGATAGTGATTATTAAATGAAAAGAAAAGTTGAATAAGGAGGTGAGTAAATAATGAAGACTTACAAGGGCAAGCTGATGGGCAAGGGCCTGACGTTCGGCATCGTGGTTTCAAGGTTCAACGAGTTTGTAACAGCGAGGCTGCTGGAGGGGGCTGTGGACTGCCTTGAGCGCCACGGGGTTGAAAGCGCGGACATAGAGGTCGCGTGGGTCCCGGGTTCGTTCGAGATACCGGCGGTCGCGATGAAGCTGGCAAGATCGAAGAAATACAGCGCGGTCGTATGCCTTGGCACGCTGATACGCGGGGACACGGCGCATTTCGAATATATCGCTAAAGAAGCCACCCAGGGTATCGCGGAAGTGTCGATGCAGACAGGGGTGCCGGCCATATTCGGGATAATAACCGCGGATACGCTGGACCAGGCGATACAGCGCGCCGGGACAAAGGAAGGCAACAAAGGCTGGCAGGCGGCGCTTGCGGCTATTGAAATGGCAAACCTTTACAAAGAATTAAAATAACAACTGCGTATCAGCGTATCAGCGTATCAGCGTATCAGAGTTTAAAACAATATTCCTTAAGCATTTGCTTTGACACGTTGACACGTTGCCGCCCAGTTAAAACTGGGCGAGCCTCGCCCCGATGATAAATCGGGGCGGGACACGTTGACACGTTCTTTGACGGGAAGCATGGGTACAAGAAGAAAAGCCAGGGAATTATCGTTACAGGTCCTTTTCCAGGTGGATGTGGGCAGGCTTTCCCTTGATGAAGTATTCGGGAATTTCTGGAGGGTCGGTAAATCCTCCGACGAGGTCAGGGATTTCGCCGCGCGCATATGCAGGGGCGTTGTGGAAAACCTTGAAGCGGTGGACGCCGTCATAAGCAAATACACCAGGAACTGGGGGATAGAACGCATCAGCAATATTGACAGGAATATCCTGCGCGCCGCGGTATACGAGCTGCTTTACTGCCCGGACATCCCCTACAAGGTTTCCATAAACGAAGCGATCGAAGTCGGCAAGAAATACGGGACGCCGGATTCCGGCAAGTTCATAAACGGCATCCTGGACAAGATCGCCAAAGAGACAGAAAAAGAAACAGGGAAAGAGACAGGTAAAAAGAAAGGGAAAGGGAAAGAGAAAGAAAAAGAGAAAGAAAAAGAGAAAGAAAAAG
>Ga0210051_1003471_pt1 | contig 15629 bp, 25 predicted proteins | sample CryGey092014_all_FD_185464 | JGI IMG/M metagenome (GOLD analysis project Ga0210051, IMG submission 185464) | Groundwater microbial communities from aquifer - Crystal Geyser CG23_combo_of_CG06-09_8/20/14_all (SPAdes) (version 2) | ecosystem: Environmental > Aquatic > Deep subsurface > Groundwater...
ATTTAGCCATCTGTGCTATGGTTACAAAATATAAAATTATTGAGGAACGTACAATTTCAGTGGATAAAACCGGAAAGGGTCGTTATATTGAGTTAATGGGATTGGATTACAGTGATTGCTGGGGAAGTGGTATGATTCAAATATTAAGCGAAAAAAACCCGGATTATTACTATCAATCCAGGTGGAGAGAATATTTGAAGAGGGAAGGAGAGCGCGACTATCGAATAGTCAGCGATTTCGTTGAATCAATTTATCATGACGGAGAGCGAATAAAATAAAACTATGGACGGTAAAAGGAGGGAAAATGTAAAAATCGGTTCGGAAGTGGAGATTGTGCTTAAAAAAGACCAGAGAACCGGAAAGCTTGCCCGCGGAATAGTGGCGGAAATTTTGACGAGTTCTGCCTCTCATTACCGCGGAATTAAGGTGCGGTTAAAAGATGGACAAGTCGGCAGAGTCCAAAAAATTTACCCCGTATTTTCCAAAATAAACGGGCAAGAATATCAAGAAGGCCTAACCTAGAACCAAAACTTAGCTTAGCCAAGTTCTAAGCTAAGCCGGGCTAAGCTAAATCGCCAGAAAGGCGATTTTTTGGTAGAATAAGGTAATGAAAATTATTTATAAAAATCAAACGGAGATTTTTAAAAACAGTGACGCCTGCACGGCTATCGAATATCCGTTAGGAGAAAAGGATATTAATGGAGCGGTTATAGAATTGAAAGGCAGGTATCCTGATAAGGGAAGGGTGGTTAATTTAAAATGCAAGGAATTGAGTTATATTGTTGAGGGGTGTGGCAAGGTAGTGGTTGAAGGAAAAGAAGTGCAATTCAATAAGGGGGATTTGATTTTAATTGAGCCCGGAGAAAAATACTTTTGGGAAGGGACACTGACAATGTTTGTGCCGTGCGTTCCGGCTTGGTATCCGGAACAGCACAAAGAAGTTGAATAGGGTATTGTGCTTAACCTGTAACGACATTGACGACTGTCGTCAATTGTTGTCAAAACTGAAAAATAATTAACCCCAGTAGTAGAACGCTTCGCGTTCACTACGGGGCAGGAATTTAGCCCGAAGTTTATGAAAAATATTGAAATCTGTGTTAGAGCGATGATTCAATCTGGAGGAAGAATTCTGGTTTGTTGGCATAAAGAAAAGAAATACTACTTTCTCCCGGGTGGACATATGGAGTTTGGCGAAACAGCGGAGGCCGCACTTATTCGTGAATTAAAAGAAGAATTAGATATCATAGTAAAAAACCTATCTTTTATTGGAGTCATAGAAAATATTTATAGAGAAGATAAAGAAAAACACAGAGAACATAGAGGAAAACATCATGAGATTAATTTGGTTTTCAATGTTTTAGTTGAAAGAGCGAAAGATAAAAGCCTGGAGGATCATATTGATTTTGTCTTTTTCAACAAAAAAGACTTTGCCCGCAAGAAGATTTTTCCGATTACGTTAAAAAAAGCAGTAATTGCATGGTTAAAAAACAAAAAAACATTTTGGACAAGTCAAAAATAATCAAAATTTAGCCCGAAGATAATTAACAACTTGGCTAAGCCAAGTAGGAAGTACGATCAATCTTTCGACGCGGCTCAGGGTAAAAATAAAAAATAGAAAAGATGGGGAAATTTAATTTTAAAAATCAAGAAGATTTTGAAAAGATAAAAACTGAAGCAGAAGCGTTTTACGCGACAATCCGGGAAGTATTCTGTCCTTATTTTAAAGAAAAGATTGCGTTCAATGTAAAAGGTTTAAAGCACTTGAAGTTTAAGTCCGATAGGCAGGCGCGAACAAACAACGATCAATATGCGAGATTGAGGCTTTTGCGTTTCGCTCCAGAAGTGCTTAATAATTCTCATACAGTTCAAGGTATTTGGGAGATAAAAAGATTTGAAGAGCAAAAAACAAATAGCCGCTGGGAGCATATTTTAAAAGAAGTTCGTTTTTACGAATTTATTGCAGTATTGGAAAATATAAGAATTAAGGTAATTATTAAAGAAGTGCAGGGAGGGCAAAAGCATTTTTGGAGCGTGATTCCTTTTTGGGGCATTGATAAAGTGACGAGTAAAAGAATTTTACATAGTGGCGACCCTGAACATGATTAGAAATTAAAAAATGCCGCTCTGTTGCGACATTCTTTAATGGCACTTGGGTACAGCTTGGAATAGCCGTGACAGGGCCAAGGCCCTCCAAGCGCCACTTACACTATAACACAAGATTTTATGTCAAGCAAGGTCCTGTGGAAAACTATAAATAATCAAAATTTAGCCCGAAGTTAAATAAAATTATGAAAGCAATTCAACTGTACTTAAAACTTGAAAAGGATTTTATTGCCCCTGCTTTAAGTGATGATTGGGCGATGAAACCCGTTCAGGATTTTCTTACCGATAATTTTAAAAAACGCTCCATGGGTCTTGTTTGCGATTTTACGCAGGAAATAAATAAGGTTTATACTGCGGTTTTTCCTTCTCCGAAAGTGATGAAAGAAATTTTAACAAAAAAAGAAACAGATATTATGCTTTTTATTCATCATCCGAAAACTTGGGATATTAGAAAAACACCCAAAGTCTTCCAACAGATGGACAGAAGTTTATTGGAAAAATTCAGAAAAAGAAGGATATCTATTTATAATCTTCATGTTCCCTTAGATAACTTCGGAAAATATTCTACCAGTTCTAATTTGGCGAAAGTATTAGGGATTAAAACTGAAAAACCATTCGCGCCGTATTTCGGTGCTTTATGCGGCGTTTTGGGAAAAACAAGACGTAAAAAAGTTAATAAGCTTAAAGAAAAATTTGAGCGAACTGTGGGTCACAAAGTAGGTTTTTACAAATATGGCGACGACGAAATAAAAGATAATATTGTTGCGGTTATTGCTGGTGGTGGAAATAGTATTGAAATGCTTCAAGAAATAACCAAGGCGGGAGCAAATACTTTTATTACGGGAATTAGTGTAAAAAATGAATATTCGCAAAAAGAGCATGATTATGCGCGAAAATACAGAATTAATATTCTCGGTGGGACGCATTATTCAACCGAAAAATTTGCCTGTATTGCTATGTGCGATTATTTCAAAAAACTTAAATTGCCTTCAAAATTTATTGAAGATAAACCAGTACTAGAAGATATTTAATTGGCAAACTAACCAAAATTTAGTACTTCGATAAGCTCAGTATCTCTGACCCGAAGTTAAAATTATGGAACCTAAAAATCTTTTCTATGTTGCCGGGACCATTTTCTTTATTTTAGCTTCTGTTTTGGCGATCAGCATACTCGTCAGTTTTTTGCCCGGCATCCTGGCAGATTAGATTAAATCTAAGAGGCTAACCAAAACTTGGCTAAGCCAAGCCGAAAAGAAGATAAAATTATGGACGGGCAAAGTAGGGGAAATGTAAAAATCGGTTCGGAAGTGGAAATTGTGCTTAAAGCAGACCAGGGAACCGGAAAGCTTACCCGCGGAATAGTGGCGGAAATTTTGACGAGTTCTGCCTCTCATTACCGCGGAATTAAAGTGCGGTTAAAAGATGGGCAAGTCGGCAGAGTCCAAAAAATTTACCCCGTATTTTCCAAAATAAACGGGCAAGAATATCAAGAGGGCCTAACCTAGAACCAAAACTTAGCTTAGCCAAGTTCTGAGCTAAGCCGTGCTAAGCTCAAGGTCGCCTAAAAGGCGATTTTTTGGTAGGATAAAAACATAATCATTAAAATAGATTGAACATATGAACTCTTATCAAAAACAAATTAAAAAGTTCACCGATGATAGGAACTGGAGTCAGTTCTATAATCCAAAAGACATTTTATTGGGCATAGTGGAGGAGGTTGGTGAATTGCGTAATGTAGTAAAATGGGAACAAAATCCAGAAATACTTAAAAAAGTTCTAAAAGCGAACAAAGAAGAAGTCAAAGATGCTATAGGCGACATATACTGGTTTCTGGCAGTATTGGCAAATAGCTGTGATCTGGATATTGATAAGGCGATAGAAATGGCGATAAAAGATAATAAAAAGAGGTTTCCTGTTGAAAAAACAAAGGGAAAGCATACTAATATTTATCTCGGCGGCTACGACGGCAAATATAGAAAAAATAATCAAAATTTAGGCCGGAGATGAACTCGAATTAAGAATGAATGTTTTTGAAAAATTATACAAAGAGCTTAAAAGGAAATACGGCATGCCCGAAGGCCAATGGAAACTTTGGTGCAGAAGGCCGAAAATTGAAAGAGAAAGAGAAGAGGTGATAATTGGCGCGATTTTGACCCAAAGAACAAACTGGAAAAATGTTGAATTAGCTTTAAATAATTTAAAGAAAGCAAAGATAAATTCTTTAAAAAGTATTTTGCGATTGGGCGAGAAAAGGTTAGCACCTTTAATCAGACCATCGGGATTTTATCAAACCAAAGCCGATTATCTTTTTCATTTGGCTGAATCTATTCTTAAGAATTACGGTAATTTAGAGAAAATGAGAAAGGATGATCTTAAAGAGTTGAGGGAGCAATTATTGAAATTAAAAGGTATTGGGTCGGAAACAGCTGATAGTATTTTACTTTATGCCTTAGATAAAACAGTTTTTGTCATCGATGAGTATACCCAGCGTCTGGTTAAAAAACGAGGCCTGGCTGATGATTTATCTTATGCATTTTTGCAAAAACTATTCGAAAAAAATTTAAGAAAAGATTTTCGATTATACCAAGATTTTCACGCCTTGGTCGTTATTAACGGCAAAAATTCAAGGTCGAATAATTAATTTGAGAAATAAAATTATGGAAGAACAAAAAACAATACAAGTTAATTTAGATCCTAACCTTTACGCGGCCACAAATATAACCATCGGTTTCGACGAGGAGCAATTTATTTTCACTATTTTTTCTGGTAACCAAGCCCGCCGATTTTCCGTATCGTCGAAACATGCAAAACGGATTTTATTACTTTTAGAAAAACAAATTGCAGATTATGAAAAGAAGTTTAGTATGATTGAAACAAAACTTCCGGAAAAAACGGGAACTGGCAAAGAAGAACAAGTGGGATTTATAAAATAATCAACCCTTCGACGCGGCTCAGGACAAGAATTTAGGCGGAAGGTGAGGAAATTATGATTTTTATTTATTCAACTTTTCCTAATATGAAAGAAGCAAAGGAAATAGGGGAGAGGTTAATAAAGAATAAACTGGCGGCTTGCATTAATATTTTTCCGATAGATTCGATTTATAATTGGAGAAAGAAAATCATCCGAGATAAAGAATTCGCAGCCATTATCAAAACCAAGAAACAGAATTTTAAAAAAATCGAAAAATTTATTTTAGAAAATCACAGCTACGATACGCCGTGTATCGTAGAAATTCCACTGGGTCGAGTGAATAAAAAATATTTAGATTGGCTTAATAAAAACACTTAAAAAACGAGGGTCGCCGAAGGGGCGATTTTTTGATAGGATAAAAAAATGGCGATGGCAAAAAAGAAAAAAGTCGTTGTGGGCGGAACTTTCGACATACTCCATGATGGGCACAAGGCGCTTTTAAGAAAAGCTTTTTCATTGGGCGAAGTAACCATCGGTTTAACTTCCAATATTTGGGCTGAAAACATCAAGAAAAGAAAGGTAAAAAACTTCAAGCCCCGCAAAAAAGAACTGGAAGATTTTGCCGGAAGGGAGTTTAAGGTTAAACCAAAAATTGTAAAGATAGAAGATAAATTCGGTCCCACCCTGAAAGAAGATTTTGACTATATTGTGGTTTCTCCGGAAACCTATCCCGGGGCCGTATTAATAAACCTAAAGCGCAAAAAAATAAAGAAAAAACTCATAAAAATCGTCAAAATAGAATTTGTTTTGGATGAAGACGGAAAACCCATCTCCGCCACTAAAATATTTAAAAAAAACAGATAAACGTCGGGGCTGAAAAAATCGCCATCCGGGCGATTTTTTGGTAGGATATAGGGTATAATCATCAGAATTATGGGTGATACAAACCAACAGCAGAATTTAAATTTTTACGGCCTCGGGATAGCTCCCGGGATTATTGAGATTTTGAAAAAGATCCGTTATGTGACTCCGACTCCCATCCAGCACCAATCAATACCCATTGCCATCCAGGGGAAGGACATAGTGGGCATCGCCCAGACAGGTACGGGCAAGACTCTTGCCTTCGGCATTCCGATGATCCAGCGTTTGGCCAGCACCAAGGGCTTGGGATTGGTGCTTTTGCCGACCAGGGAGCTGGCGATGCAAATCGATGCGGAACTCCGCAAAGTCGGCAATTCTCTCGGGCTCAGAACCGCAGTCTTGATCGGCGGTGTTCCCATCGGGCCCCAAATAGGGTCTGTCCGGAGAAACCCGCACATTATCATAGCAACGCCCGGGCGCTTGATTGATCATTTGCATCAAAAAACAGTTAATCTTAAAAATGTAAATATTCTGATTCTTGACGAAGCTGACCGCATGCTGGACATGGGATTTTTGCCGCAGATAAAAGAAATTTTAAAATCGGTCCCGAGAGAGCGCCAGACAATGCTTTTTTCAGCCACGATTTCTCCGGAAATCATGAGCATTGCGTCGGCAAATATGAAGTTTCCGATCCGCGTCGAAATAGCTCCCACCGGCACGACGGTTGACAGCGTTTCCCAGGATATTTTTATTGTAGCCAGAGATGCAAAAGTGCGTTTGCTCGAAAAGGTTTTGGTCCAGTATCAGGGCCCCACGCTTATCTTTGTAAGAACAAAATACGGGGCCCATCGTATCGCGCGGGCAATCAGCCAAATGGGTTATTCGGTGGCCGAAATACATTCAAACCGCACCTTTCCGCAGAGAAAAAGCGCTTTGGACGGTTTTAAAACCGGGGAATATCGCGTGCTCGTGGCAACCGACATCATGGCGCGGGGGATTGACGTAGTCGGAATAGAATTGGTTATAAATTATGATTTGCCTTCGCAGGCGGAAGACTACGTCCATAGGATAGGCAGAACCGCCAGGGCCGGCATGAAAGGCCACGCCATTTCTTTTGTGACGCCGGCTGAACAGGGGAAAATCCGCGCCATAGAATGGCTGATCCGAAAGAAATTGAACGTATCGGCGCTTCCCGAATTTCCGACCATGCAATTTGCAAAACCCCGGCTGGTTTATTCCAGCATGAAGTACCGGAGGAGAAAGATGGGAGGAAGCAGATAAATTTATCGGTAAAATAAACTATGCCCGGTAGTGAAAATTCGACCACTGCCGGAGCAGTGATAATAATTAATAATTAGTCGAATTTCTACTAACCGGGTATGCTTATTGATGATGTAAAAATAAGTGTGACGGCGGGTCACGGCGGGAAAGGAACGGTGGCGTTTAATAAAACAAAAATGAATCGGGGGCCCACGGGCGGCAGCGGGGGAAGGGGCGGCAGCGTTTTTATCAAAGGAATTTCCGATTTAAGCGCGCTGGGAAAATTCCGTTTTAAAAAAGAATTCAGTGCTGAAAACGGAAGGGACGGCCTGGCGCAGCTTCATGACGGCCACAACGGAAAAGATCTGATTTTATCTCTTCCCCTCGGAACCGTGGTGCATAAATTAAATACGGGAGAAGACGTCGAGGTGACTAAAATAGGCCAGCTTGAGCTTGTCGCCCGGGGCGGAAAGGGCGGAAAGGGAAATTATCTTTTCCGGTCATCCACCAATACCACTCCGAGGGAGTTTGAAGAAGGGGAAATCGGCGAATCGTTCGATCTGCACCTGGAATTGAAACTGATTGCGGATGTCGGATTTGTGGGGTTGCCCAACGTCGGCAAAACAAGTCTGCTGAACGAGCTGACAAACGCCAGAAGCAAGGTGGCCAATTACCCTTTTACGACGCTGGAGCCAAATTTGGGGGTTTATTATGATTTGATACTTGCCGACATCCCCGGGCTTATCGAGGGGGCTTCCAAGGGCAAAGGCCTTGGCATTAAATTTTTACGGCACGTGGAGCGCACGAAAATACTGTTTCATTTTATCGCCGCCGACGCGGCAGATCCGGTTTTGGATTATAAAACCGTGCGGGGCGAATTGGAGGCATATAATAAGCTGCTTTTGGAAAAACCGGAATATCTTTTTATAAGCAAAAGCGATACGGTTCCGCAAGATGCGGTCGCCGGGATAATCGATAAACTTGAAAAATTAAATCAAAACGTGATTCCCATTTCCATATACGACTGGGACAGCATTGAGCGTGTCAGGAAAATACTCAACGATTTGATTTCAGAAAAAACGAAAAAATAATCGCCGAAGGGGCGATTTTTTGGTAGAATCAGAGAATGAACATAAAGATTTTAATTATTTTAATAATTTTAATCGGTTTGGGAATAGGGGGATTTTTTATTTTTAAAAAAGAATTTCCATCGGAGGAAAAAGAAACGCCGTTGGGGGAAGAAATACCGCCCTCTGCGGAGAAAGCAGAAGAATTAAATTTAAATTGGCAGGAAGATGCCGGCACCCGGGTCTCAGACGGGAGTGTCCCTTATGTTTATAAACTAAAAGATGGAAGATACAGATTATATTATTGCGGCGCAGGGGGGATTCTTTCAGCCGTTTCTCCGGATGGTTTGACTTTCCAAAAAGAATCAGGAGTCAGAATTGCCATGGTTTTCCAATCCGGAAACCAAGAATCAATTGTTTGCGATCCTACGATCGTTGAATTACCCGATGGTAAAATTCGAATGTATTACAAGGGTTCTAACGGTTCCGGCGGGCCGGGCGAAGCCCTTCACAAGATTTTCTCGGCTATTTCTCCGGATGGTTTGGATTTTCAAAAAGAGGGTTTAAGAATTGATTCAGAAAACACCGGAGATGGGGGCTGGGCTTCGGTTCCCGAAGCCATTAGACTCTCAGACGGCCGAATTAGAATTTATTATGTCTCCGGAGATTTTGCAGCCGGGGGCGGAATAATGTCGGCAATATCAAATGATGGATTAAATTTTCAGAAAGAAACGGGAGCAAGAGTTAAAGGAATGGTGGACCCGGCGATAATTATTTTACCAGACGGAAAATATTTGCTTTTGGTTATTTCTCTGGACCCAAGACTTTCGCCTTATTTGCCAAGAGGCATTTATAGCTATTTATCTCAAGACGGCTTGAATTTCGAAAATCGAAAAGTAATTTTGCAAAAGGATGGCGCTTATGATCCGACAATAATAAAAATTGATAGTGAAAGTTATCGAATTTACTATGGCGAGGACATAGGTGGCCAATTAGGTCAGCCGAATGTTGTTACAAAAAGCTTGATTGGTCGCCTAAAGTGAAGGCGGATTATTAATATATAATGTAATATAGTAAAATAAAACCATGGAAAACACTAGCGCCGCAGAAAACACGCCAAAAGACGTTTTCTTGCATTTTTTGAATATTCTCACTTTTTATCTGAGCATCGTTAATTTTATTACGCTTTTCATCCAGTATATAGGCGCTCTTTTTCCCGATCCTCTTAACTTTTATTATACGGGCATAGCCAATGCGGTCCGCTTGTCCACGTCGATACTGGTGGTGGCGGTGCCGGTATTCATACTGACCTCATGGATGCTGGGTCGGGACCTTAAAAACAACCCCCAAAAGCGGGAATTCAGGCTGAGGAAATAGCTGCTTTATTTCACTCTTTTTATAGCCGCGGTGACAATCATCGTCGATCTTATTATATTAGTTAATAACTTCTTGGGCGGCGAATTGACCATTCAGTTCTTTTTGAAAATTCTTATTGTGCTTCTCGTCGCCGCCTCCGTTTTCGGATATTATATCTGGGATTTAAGAAGAAAAGACGCGGAAACCTCCAAAATCCCGAAGAAGCTTGCCTGGGTTGTTTCTTTTGTGGTTCTCGCGAGCATTATCGGAGGTTTTTTCATCATCGGGACGCCGGCGGTCCAGCGCGACAGAAGGTTCGATGAGCAAAGAATAAGCGATCTCCAAACGCTGCAAAACGAGATTGTCAATTATTGGACGCAAAAAGAAAAACTGCCTCAAAATCTCGGCGAACTGGAAGACAGTATTTCCGGGTTTATCGTTCTTAAAGATCCCGGATCGGATGCTTCGTATGAGTATAACGTTATTGACCCTCTTTCCTTTGAATTGTGTGCCGCATTCAAGACTTCAAGCAAAGATTTTGGTTCAACCTCCATCGGGTCAAAATATTCTTCTATGGAGCCTTCTTTGTATCGCGGAAACGTTTTCCAGCAAAACTGGGAGCATGAAGCGGAGAGGACTTGTTTTACAAGAACTATTGATCCCGATTTATATAAACTCAATAACGGGCAGTTAAAAGTGGCCGCGCCGGCACAATAGATAAGATTTTCTTGTGTCGGGCAGTTTTTTCCAGTCGTCCTATGCGCTACCGCGCCGGGCGACTTTTTGGTAGGATAAGATATATGAAAAATATCGAAATTGAAATTCAAGCGATAATTAAGAACCCAAAAGAAATTGGAAGAAAATTAAGGAAAGTTGGAAAATTTGTTAAAACTCGAAAGCAGGTTGATAAATATTTTGTGCTGCCACAAAGAAACTTTTTTGCCAAAGACCCGCCGATTGAATATTTAAGAGTAAGGTATGAAAAAGATAAAAATCATTTGAATTACTCTTTTTTGCATTTCGGTAAGAATGGCTGGTTAAGGGCAACGGACGAATACGAAACTCTGGTTGAGAAACCAGAGGTTGTTGAGCAAGTTTTTAAAAAGATCGGGCTTATTTCCAAAGTAACGGTAGTTAAGACTCGTAAATATTTTGAGTGCGGTAATTTTGAAGTAACGCTGGACCAAGTAAAGGGATTGGGGAATTTTATGGAAGTTGAAGCTAAAAATAATTTTGGCGGCGTAGATAAAACCAGGAAGGCCTGCTCGGATTTCTTAAATAGTTTAGATATCGAATACGAGGTAAAAAAAGACATGGGATACCCAAGAATGCTATATAGAAAATTAAGAAAAATATGAAAGTATATTTCGCCGCGCACTCTACAACAAAAGACAATGAAACAGGAATTTCTTCGGGGTGGAAAGACGTTGGATTATCTGGATTAGGGATTCAGCAATCCAAAGAAATGGGAGAAAGGTTTAAAGATATCAAAATAGATTTAATTTGCTGTTCCGATTTAAAAAGAGCGGTTGATACGGTAAAAATAGCTTTTGGAAATAAAATACCAGTAATTATTGATAAAAAATTAAGAGAGTTGAACTACGGAGATTTTAATGGCAAACCAAGCGAAGTCGTGGAACCAATAAAAAAGGAGCACATAAAAGAACCTTTTCTGAATGGTGAAAGTTACGAACAGGCGACGGAAAGAACTCAGGAATTCTATCTTGAATTAAAAGAAAAATATCCGGATAAAACTGTTTTAATTGTCGGTCATCGCGCCACTCAATACGGTTTAGATACTTTAGTTGGCGGTAAAACCATTAAAGAATGTTTGTCTATACCTTTCAAATGGCAACCTTATTGGGAATATGATTTTTAATTGGATCGTTATTAAAATCCGCTATAATTAAGACAGGTTCTAGGTTATTTGCATAACCTCTTGACAAGTATATCATATATGATATATAATGGAGATACAAAATACAAAGTAAAGTTTTACAAGGATATTAAAACGGGCAAAAGCCCAGTTTTAGAATATATTGAAAAATTAAACGATAAAGAAAAAGCAAAGATTTTAAAGTATATTGATTTTTTGAGACTGAATAGAGGTTATTTAGACGAGCCCTATTCAAAACACATAAAGGGAAAGATTAGAGAATTAAGAGTAGATTTCGGTCAGAATAGACATAGAATTTTCTATTTCACATTCTTTAGAAAAACCATAATTTTACTTCATGCTTTTCAAAAGAAAACCACAAAAACACCAATCTCCGAAATTAAAAAAGCTGAAGAAAATTATTATAATGTTTTAAAAAGTCCAAAAATATATGAATAAAAGAAAAAAAATTCAAAAAGCAGTGGATTTTCAAGAATACCTCCTTAGACAATTGAGGAATCCGAGGTTCAGGAAACACTATGATGAATATGGTAAACAATTAGAAATTGCTTACCAGATTTTGCAATTAAGAAAACAAAAAAAGATGTCTCAAATGGAATTGGCAAAGAGAATAGGCACAAGACAGAGTAATATTGCCAGGATGGAGGCCGGACAACAGAACTTTACTACCGATACTCTTCAAAAAATTGCTGGGGTTTTTAACCGTAATATAAAAATTGAATTTGTTAAATAAATTAATGATAAAATTAATTAGTGGAGGTTTGTCCTCCGCGGAAGGTCGCCCAAAAGGCGATTTTTTGGTAGGATAAAGATATGATAAAAGCTGTATTTTTTGATTGGGGACATGTCTTCGCGACATTTTCAAAAGACAGGGAAAGAAAGTTAAATGCGATTTTGAAACCTTTCGGATTTACTTGGAAAACTTTCCATCCTTATTGGAGGCAATTTTATATTTTAAGATCAGCCGGGAAGATAAAAACCGATAAAAATTTCGAAAACTATATACAAAGAGTCACTCGAAAAAACATACCGGTAAAAGCAATAATTAAGAACACGATTGAATGGCAGTTTATCCCGAAAGAACACATTGAAGTGGTAAAAGAGCTGAAGAAAAAATATAAGGTTGGAATTTTATCAAATTACGTGGAAAAATGGATGAGACAGGTTATGAAAAACTATAAAATTGAGAATTTGTTTGATGCTCTCATTGTTTCTTCCACGGTTGGGGAGAGAAAACCGAACGCGATAATTTATTATGAAGCGTTAAAAAGTCTTAAGGTTAAAGCAAGGGAGGCGGTTTTTATCGCCGATGAAGTATCAGAAGATTTAGTTGCAGCCAGCGGTTTGGGCATGAAAACAATTTGGTTAAATGCCGATTGGAGGGGGTGGTGGAGCAAAGACGATAAAAAAGTCTTAACAATTTATAAACCGGATGCGGTTATCAAAAATCTCAGAGAATTAACTTCCGTAATTAAATCTATAAAATAATCAAAATTTAGGCTGAAGTTAGTTGGTTGAAGATAATCTTCAACCGAGTTAAATAAATGAAAACGCTTAAATTTTCTAAAAATTTAATACCTTCAATAGTTTCAGGAGAAAAACCATAACTTGGAGGTGTCTTGATGATAAGGATTTGAAAAAAAGAGACGAGGTTTTATTTTTAGAGCACCAAAGTAAAAATCCCTTTGCCAAGGTTATACTTATTGAAGTTAAAGAAAAGACTTTTGGGGAATTAAACGAGGAAGACAAGAAAGGTCATGAAGAATTTAAAAACGATGAGGAAATGTATAAAACTTATTCCGAATATTATAAAACAGAAATTAATCCTGATACTTTAGTAAAAATTATCAGATTTAAAATATTAACCAAAATTTAGGACAAAAATGTCATTTCTTACTAAAAGAATAAACTGGTGGATGGCTTTTTTAATTTTTCTTGTTTTTAGCAGTTTGATAATTTTATTAGAAACTTTAATGGTAAAATAATGAAAATTTTTGTTAGGGTTAAGCCCAAGGCCAAGGAGGAAAAAGTGGAAAAGATTGACGACATCAATTTTAACGTTCAGGTTCGGGCATTGCCCGAAAAGGGGAAAGCCAACCGTGCCGTGATTAGAGCGCTTGCCGATTACTTCAATATCGGTCAATCGAATATCCAGATCGTTTCCGGCTCCAAATCAAAACTAAAAATCATCGAGATTACAAAGCGATAAAAAATAGCCTCGCGGGCGATTTTTTGTTAGAATAGTTATATAAAGGTTGATATTAAAAATAATTAATAAATAAAATATCGAGTCCCGCAACGCGGGACGAAGATGAAGAAGAAGCAATCTTCTTCGACTAACTATGAAGGGATACGTAATTAATATCGAAGAGGCGGCAAAAGAGAATAACGATTTCAGAAGGGTTTTGTATACCGCCAAAAACAGCCAGCTGGTATTGATGAGCCTGAAAGCGGGCGAAGAAATCGGGATGGAAATGCATACTCTGGACCAGTTTTTCAGGGTTGAAAAAGGGGAGGGAAAGGCGGTTATCGACGGCGTAGAACACGAAATCAGGGACGGTTCGGCAATAGTTGTTCCGGCCAGAAATAACCACAACATCATAAACACGGGAAGCCAAGAAATGAAGCTTTATACGATTTATTCGCCGCCCAATCACAGAGACGGGGTAATCCATGCCACCAAAGAAATAGCCGAGGCGGACGACGAACACTTCGACGGCGAAACCACAGAGTAAAATATTTAACGGAATAACATGAACAACGAAAGACCGATAAAGCTTTCGCCTAATTCTTTAAATTTGTATTACGAGTGCCCGCTTTGTTTTTGGTTGGATAAGAGAATGGGAATAAGAAGGCCCCAGCCATACCCTTACGCGCTTAACGCGGCGGTGGACGTCCTTTTGAAGGAGGAGTTCGACAAGTACAGGAAAAAAGGGGAGTTGCATCCCTTATTGGTGGCCAATAACGTCCCGGCCAAACTTTTCCCGAACCAGAAATTACTGAACGAATGGCGGAATAATTTTGAAGGAATACGGTATTACGACGCCGAATTGGACGCCACTTTGTTCGGCGCGGTTGACGACATTCTGGAATTCACGGAAGGAAAACTGGCTCCTTTGGATTACAAATCCACCGGCAGCAAGGTTCCGACGATTTACGACCGTTTTCAACTGCAGATGGATATTTATACTTTTTTGTTGGAAAAGCAGGGGTATAAAACCGTGAGAAAAGGATGCCTGGCTTTTTATATCGTTGACAAAGAAAACGGATTTGACGGCAAACTTCCTTTCAGAAAAGAAATCCACATGATAGATACGGATCCTTCTTACGTGCAGGGAGTTTTTAAAGAAGCGGTGGAATTGTTGAGAAAAGATGCGCCTCCGGCGCACAATCCCGAGTGCCAATACGGCCATTGGCTGAAGGGAATATCGCAGATTTAAATAAAATAAAAAGTCGCCGAAGAGGCGATTTTTTGGTAGAATTGAGAAATATGGCAAGAAAACAAAGTTCGGAAATTTTAAAAAAGCTGAAATCTTTGTCTAACCCGAAAAACGCAGAAGGAATGGCGAGATTCGGGATAAACCCGAAAAATACTTTGGGGGTATCCATTCCCAATTTAAGGAAATTGGCCAAGCAAACGGGAAAAAACCATAAATTGGCCCGGGAATTATGGGATTCAAAAATTCACGAAGCGAGAATCTTAGCCGGCATGATTGACGATCCAAAATTGGTATCGGAAAAACAAATGGATAAATGGACGAAAGGTTTTGATTCTTGGGACGTCTGCGATCAGGTTTGCGCGAATCTTTTTGACAAAACTTCATTTGCGTTCAAGAAAGCAGTTGAATTAACGAAAGATAAAAGGGAATTCGTGAAAAGAACAGGATTTTCCTTAATGGCGTATCTGGCATGTCATGATAAAAAAGCAAAAGACAAAGAATTTATAAAATTTTTTTCTGTTATTAAAAAAGAAGCGACTGACGAAAGAAATTTCGTCAGGAAAGCGGTTAATTGGGCGTTGCGGCAGATCGGCAAACGGAACAAAAAACTGAATAAAGAAGCCATCAAGACCGCAAAAGAAATCCAGAAAATTAATTCCAAAACCGCGAAATGGATTGCCGTCGATGCTCTCAGGGAATTGCAAAGCCAGGCAGTTCAGAGGAGAATAAAGTAA
>Ga0210051_1003472_pt1 | contig 15629 bp, 17 predicted proteins | sample CryGey092014_all_FD_185464 | JGI IMG/M metagenome (GOLD analysis project Ga0210051, IMG submission 185464) | Groundwater microbial communities from aquifer - Crystal Geyser CG23_combo_of_CG06-09_8/20/14_all (SPAdes) (version 2) | ecosystem: Environmental > Aquatic > Deep subsurface > Groundwater...
TATTGATTTTTTAAGTTATGTGCTATTATTATAGCATGATATTTAGAAATGATTGGTTTGAGATTCTAAAGAAAAATGATATTGACGACACAGAATATTCTTATGGATATGCTTCCCTTTGCGGCTCTCCTGAAATGTTTTTATTTGAAGATAATCAGATGACAGCATTTATGATTTTCATATATGACAATGAGTCAAAATCATTTGAAACACCTTATGGATACGGTTCATTTTGGTCAAATACCAGTGATGAAATTTTTCTCAATGAGTTTTTTGCATCATTCCATTTTGAAATATCAAAGAGAGGGTGCATAGCAGGACTTATCAGGTATAATCCGTTTATACATCTTCCGAAGACAGACATAGTTCACAATGAATTTGTGCGTGATATTGTGTATGTTGATCTTAAAGATGATTTTCCCGGATATTACAGTAAACGAACATTAGATGACATAAAAAGAGCAAAATTACACAATCTTGATTTTGATTTCTCTACTTCAAAGAGCGACTTTGAATTGTTCGGCAATCTTTACAGACAAATAATGAAAGAAAAAAATGCGTCAAATGATCTTCTCTTTAAGAATGACTATTTCAGGAAGCTTTCAGATATCAATAATACATTTGTATTGACTGCGAAGAAAGACAATTCTTTGGTTGGTGGAGCAGTATTCATTTTAAGCAGGCATAGTTCATATTATCACTTGTCTGCAATAAAAAACAAAAAGCATTTTCCAGGGCTTTCAGGGCTTTTACTTCATCTGGGAATAGAATATGCTCATAAGTCAAAGAGTGAAAAAATAATTCTCGGAGGGGGAATGACATCCGCAGATGATGATTCTCTTCTCTTTTTCAAAAAAGGTTTTTCCCATCTAAAAAAACAATTCTTTATAGGAAAAATGATTGTCAGTGAAGAGGAATACAAACACCTCACTGCTGAACATGACAAGAAGAATCCGCACGGAGGAAAGATTTTTCTAAGATACAAATATAGCAAATAAGAAGAGTTCATAAAAGGATTTGTGCCAGATTTCATTTTAGAAAAGAATAAACAAAAAATCAGAAATGGTTCCTTCACAGGATATGCACTCTTTGCAGACATATCGGGTTTTACAAATCTCACGGAAGAAATGATGAAAAACAGAAGAGAAGGGGCTGAAACAGTTAAATAGTATACAAGCATAGAGGTTTCATCTCTACCTTGGAAATCCAAAAAATAATTGATGATAAAAAGGCGATATTTGATTTTAAACTTATGCAAGCAAAGATCGCTTTCATTAAAAATACATAAGAGGGAGAATCAATGTTAAAATCCCTGATAGATGAATTTTCAGATGAAGGATATCACGCTTATATACTTTATAATTTGTACAAACTCACAAACAAGAAAGAATACAGAGACCTGCTATTATTCGTGCTTTGCTTGACTCACTTAATTCTCTTCATCCCTTTTCCTTTGCTTTCCCCTTGACTCCCTTATTTTTTTATGATAAAAATAAAGATTATAATGGAGGTGCTGTGGACAGAAAGCAGATAGTGGATGCATTATGTAGTGTGATTGACCCTGAAATAGGAATGGATCTTGTCACACTCGGCTTAATCTATAATGTTAATATTAAAGATGATAAGGTTGAAATTACAATGACCCTCACATTTTCCGGATGTCCTCTTGCTTCAATGATGATCAATGATATGAAGGAAAAACTTGAAGCGTTAGCAGGAGAAGGAAATGCGAAAATAAATCTTGTTTTTGAGCCGAAATGGAATCAGACGATGATATCGGAGCAGAATAGTGAAAAACTTTTGAAGGAAGAAAATGCATCAGAGTAGTGAAAAATTCTATAAAACATTTCTAATTTTTATGATTGTAATTACTGCAATGATTCTCTTCGTAAAGACCCCAAAACAGTTAAAAAATAGGAATACTGATTCTGAGTCAAAAAAGATACTAACAGTTCTGAATCTTAAACTGAGAATTGACGATTATTGGAAAAATAACAAAGAGTATCCGAAAACAATAGAGTCATTTAAAAGATTTTATGACATTGATATTAACGAAATTGTGGAATATAATTTTTTATGGAACGATTATGTTTTGACAACAAAATTTGAGATTGATTCACAGAAATTAATTTTAACAAAAGAAAAAATCTTCAAGGAGAAGAATGAAGAACAGGACATGGGCGGAGATTGACATTGACAATCTCCTGTTCAACATTAAAGCATTGAAAGCAGTTCTCGGTAGAAATGTCTCTATTCTTGCAGCAGTAAAGGCAAATGCTTATGGGCTTGATAGCATTGAAATAACGAGGGTTATGTCAAAACATGTGAAAATGTTCGGAGTCGCTTCAATGGATGAAGCAGTAGAACTTAGAATTCACAGAATAGACAATCCTATACTCATTTTAAGTCCCACAATAGTGGAGGACATAAACAGAATAATTGACTATAACCTAATGCCAAATGTAATAACTCTTGAATATGCAAAAAAACTTAATGATGCAGCATATAGAAAAAAGAGAATTGTAAATGTGCATGTGGAAGTGGACACGGGAATGAATAGAACGGGTATCTACTTTGAAGATGCAGTTGAACAAATAGAAAAAATATATTCAATGAAAAATCTTTATCTTGAAGGAGTATTCTCCCATTTTGCAGAAGCGGAAAAAAAGAATAGATCATTTTCTATTGCACAAAAGAAAAGATATGATATAATATTAAATACTTTGCAAAAGAAAGGAATAAAAATAATATATAGACACATTGCCAATTCTTCTGCGATTGAGAACCTTGAATCATGCCAATACAACCTTGTCAGGCCTGGAATTATGCTTTATGGTCAATATACAGACGAAAGACTTAAAAATACCGTTCTGCTGAAGCCGGTAATGAGGCTTAAAACACGGATAGGGCAGATAAAAACTCTCAAAAAGGGAGATTCTATTTCTTATAGCCGTGCATTTTATGCGAAAAAAGATATGAAGATTGCAACATGCCTTATAGGATATGCTGATGGATATCTTAGATCTCTTTCAAACATTGCCTCAATGTTCGTGCATGGTAAACGAGTCAAAGTAATAGGAAACATCTGTATGGACCTTACGATGATTGATGTTTCAAATGTAAAATCTGTGAAAGTCGGAGACGAAGTTGAGGTCTTTGGAGAGAATATAAATCTCTCCGAGCTTTCAAGGATATCAAATACCCTCATTTATGAAATTATGACCGGAATAGGACCGAGAGTGCCACGTGTATTCATAAAACATGGACGTATTTATTACTCAAAAAACATACTTGCGACAAATGGAGGAACCCTTGTCTGAAAACTTAAAAGATAACAAACTTCTGGAAATAATAAATCCGTTTTATTTACAAGCTCTCTCTAGTTTGAAAATGCTTGAAATTCCGGGAGTTGAATCAAAACTTGACTTAAAAGCGACAAATCATGCAATAGAACTTCTTGATTATCTTAAAAACAAAATAAATGCATGTCTTTTAGATGATGAGAAAAAGATTTTTGATGATATTTTGAGCAACTTAAAATATCTTTATCTGCAAAAGCAGAATGAAAAAAAAGAAAATTCACAAAAGGAGGAAAAGTGAAAAGAGCATCCTTCCTGCTTATATGTGTCATAATTTTCAATGCACTTTTCGCACAAAAAGTGCATGTGGTCAAAAAAGGAGACACCCTATGGGATCTATCCGGATACTATTACAGCAATCCGTTCATCTGGAGAAACATCTATAATGCAAATATGGATAAAATAGAAGATCCGCATTGGATTTATCCGGGCGAAGAGTTCATTATTCCGGATATTCCAGCCGATCAAATGAAAACCACTGAGATAATCGGAGAAACTACTGAAACAATTGAGGAAACCACCTATCAATCTGCTCAAACAGAAGATGTTACAGTAGAGAAGGAGACGGAAAATAAAGAGATTGTTTATACGACAATGAAGGAAGACGAAACATTTGGAAACCTAAAGTCCATAAGAGAGGATATTAAGAAAATTGAAAGGACAAAGAATATAAAGATATCTAACATCATAGAATATGCAGTGGCAAAGAAACTTGCATTTCGCTCAGGCTACCTTTCACCAGTGAATCCCAAGATAGGAAAAATAACATCGCTTTATAAAGATTCATATCAGATGGTCGCAAATGAAAAGGTTTATATGTCATTGGATACATTTGACGAGTCATTTAAAAACAGAGAGTTTATGATATACAAATATAAAAACAAAGTGAAAGACAATGAAAGCGGTGAATCAAAAGGCAAGCATGTAAACATCATCGGATGCGTTAAAGTTGAAGGATTTGAAAATAATATGGCTTACGGAACTATCACAAGATCATTTGATATGATAAACAGAGGTGACATGATTGGCTTTATGAATGAGCCCTTCGTTCCGATAAATTCCGCCTACCTCAGAGAATCTGAAGACATAAGAGCATCTCTCATAGGAACGGAAAATCCGAAAATAAGAACAAATGAATATACAATAGTATTTGTCAATGTAGGAAAGAATAAGAACATAAACTCTGGAGATGTTTTTACAGTGATAAGGAAGAACAATATCGGAGAATACTATGCCGCAGGCGCATTGCAGATTCTTGTTCCATACAAGGATTATTCCACCGCAGCAATGATTTCCATAAAAGGAAACATGGACATAAAACCGTATGAGGAACTCAAACTCGCATACAGGAACAAGACAGAATACATTCTTCAAAAGTACAATGCTCTTACTCAAATAACAGGAGAGAATTCCGTAATAATTCAGGAATCCGAGACATTGCCTGTAAATATTGAAGAACCGATTATAGAGGAAATAAAGCAAGAAGAAGTAAAGACAGAAGAAACAACAGTTCAGGAGACGGTTGTTCCTGTTGCAGAAGAGGAGACAATAGAGGAGACAGTTGTTCCTATTGTAGAAGAAGAAAAGAAGGAAGAGACGACAATAACAATAGAAGAAGAAAATACTGAAAACAAGGATACTACCAAAGTGGCAGGTGAAGAGGAGATAATTATAATAGAAGAAGAATGAAGATAAAATACAAAGATCTTCTTGAAAAGAAAAAAAATAATCATAAGGCAGTCCTCGTGACTGCCTATGATTATTCTATGGCATCAGTTCTTGAAAAATGCAGAATTGATGCTGTGCTGGTAGGTGATTCCGCTTCAATGGTAATGCTCGGGAACAAATCCACTCTGGAAATAACCCTTGATGAAATGATAATCTTCTCAAAGGGAGTAAGAAAGGGAATTAAAACTCCATATATGATAGTTGACATGCCATTTATGTCCTATCAGCCCTCAAAGAGAGATGCAATAAAAAACTGCGGCAAAGTTATGAAGGAGACAAAATGCGATGCAGTAAAAATGGAGGGTGGTATAGAATTGATAGACAGGATAAAAGCAGTCATTGATTGCGGAATACCTGTCTGCGGGCACATAGGAATGAAGCCTCAGAGTTATAGGAAATACGGCGGCTATCCAGTGATGGGATATACTGAAGAGGAGATGCTTTCCATTATCCGCGACGGAATTGAACTTGAAAAAGCAGGAGCGGAGATGATAATTATAGAAAATACTGTCAACCTTGTGACTGAATATCTTAAAAAGAATTTAAGAATACCAGTATATTCCATAGGGTCAGGAAGAGAGAGCGACGGGCAGATAGTAGTTGTAAATGACATATTAGGATTTTACTCTGATTTTGTGCCGAAATTCATAAAAAAATACTGCAACATTTCTAATAAAATAGAGAAAGCAGTAAATAGATTTTCAGATGACATTTCAAGGGAAAAGTTTCCCCAGAACAACAAGATACCGAAAATATCAAAAGTCGCATTTGAAAAAGCAATAAAAAAACTCTAAAGGGTAATAATATAACCAAAGAATAAAAAATTTAATAAAACATTAGAAGACATACACATACATGTGATTAATGGCTTGACAAAGTGGGCGCAGTACAATAATCATAAATATAAATATATTGAAAATCACAATCAAAGTTCTAAAGTGTTTATATGGACTCTCTCTATTGAAAGCATTCTGGATAAAATTTCAAACATCAAGAAATGTTAGACTCACTACACTAGTTAATTCATTTAAGCGCCCTTTGGGTCGCCTCTCATTTTTTAAGGGACAATAAAGGGATTGCTTTGTAGAGGATTACTCTTAATGACAGATTATCTGTAAGTCATAGGCGAAACGCCCACAGGAAGAGAAAAAACAACCCTCTTTAGCACTTTATTTCTGGGGAATAACGAAAATATTGACATACTATTCAATATGTGTAAAATAAGAGTATATTAATGTTTAATAATAAAGGAGAACGATGGAAAATCCTACATTCAGGAATCTGGGTCTTTCGGAAAATGCAATTGCTGCAATTAAAAAGAAGGGTTTTGAGGAGCCGACGGATATTCAGATAAAGACAATACCTCTGCTTCTTGCGGGAGAGAATGACATTGTGGCTCAAGCGCAAACAGGAACAGGAAAAACAGCAGCATTTGGACTGCCCATACTTGATATATTAGAGCCGGGAAATCAAATACCCGGTGCAATAATACTCACTCCCACAAGAGAACTGGCAATACAGGTCTCTGAGGAAATAAACTCCCTGAAAGGAAAGAAAAAATTTTCAGTTCTTCCGATTTACGGCGGACAGTCAATGGAGATGCAACTGAGAAGTTTGAGGAAGGGAGTTGACATAGTGGTGGGGACTCCTGGAAGAGTGATTGACCACATAAACAGAAAAACACTGAACCTGAGTGAAGTGAAGTTCTTCGTTCTTGACGAGGCGGATGAGATGCTCAACATGGGATTCATTGAAGATGTGGAATTGATACTAAAACAAGCGACTTCAGAAAAAAAGACACTTCTCTTTTCAGCTACAATACCTGAGAGGATAAGGATTCTCTCAAAAAAATATTTGAAGAATCCAAAGACAATAATAATGCAAAAGAACCAGTTGACAACCGATTTGGCAGAGCAAATCTACTTTGAAGTGACAGAGCAGGACAGGTTTGAAGCATTGTGCAGGATAATAGACATGGAAAAGGATTTCTACGGACTTATATTTTGCAGAACAAAGGTTGATGTGGACAATCTTTACAACAAACTGGCTGATAGAGGATATAATGTAGAATTACTTCATGGAGATATATCTCAACACCAAAGAGAAAGAGTTTTAAGCAAATTCAAGAATAAAAGAGTGAATATACTCGTTGCCACAGATGTTGCTGCAAGAGGAATTGACATCATAGAATTATCGCATGTGATAAATTATTCTCTTCCTCAAAATCCAGAATCATACGTGCATAGGATAGGAAGAACCGGAAGGGCCGGAAAGGATGGAATTGCAGTAACATTCATAACTCCGGAAGAATATAGAACTCTTGTTTATATAAAGAGAGTGGCAAAGACGGAAATAAAGAAGGGAAAGATTCCTGATGTAAATGATATTATTTCATCAAAGAAAGAGAGATTGAAAAATGAACTTTGGGAAATAATAAAAGAAAACAAGCACATTGCCTATATGGAAGTGGCAAAAGATATACTTGATTCAGATTATGCTCCGGATGAAATTCTCTCTGCAATGATAAAGCATACTTTAAGTGCGGAATTTGACAAGACCACATACGCGGAGATAAGGGCTCCATTCGTCTCTATTGACAGAAAGGGGTCTACACGACTTTTCATAGCTCTGGGCAGGGCAAACAAAATGACAGAGTCAAAAATCGCTGATTATATTAACAATGAGACAGGAGTGAAAAGAAGTTTGATACGCGATATAAAGGTGCTTGACACTTTTTCATTCATCACTGTTCCCTTTGAAGAGGCGGAAATGATAATATCAATATTCAAGCAGAGAAAAGAGAGTGGCAAATCCTTAATAGCAAGGGCTAAAGAGAAACGGAAGAGGTAATATGGCAGGAATAGTTCTTCTAAAAACATTTAATACAAGGGAAGAAGCGGAGATTGTAAGATCCCTTCTTGAATCTCACAAAATAAAGGTAATTCTAAAAACAGATGATGCTGCTGGATTTTATCCTCAGATGGACCTTTCCGAAGGCGTTAAAATATTCATTGATGAATCAAATCAGAAAGAAGCAAATGAAATATTAGAAATATTCAATGAAAGCGAAGATGCTAAAAGAGAATAAAATGAGTTCCCTCTTCATAGGAACCAGTGGTTACTACTTTGAGGACTGGGTAGGATCTGTTTATCCCCCAAATACAAAGAAAACAGAGATGTTTGAAGAGTATATTAGTCTTGGATTTAATGCTCTGGAATTGAATTTCACATATTATAAACTTGCAGATGCAAAACAACTGAGAAACTTTTCTCTGAAAGGAGACAAGGATTTTTCCTTCATCATAAAAGCATATAAGGGAATAACTCATGAAAATAAAGGCAGTGAAATAATAAAAATAGTATCAGATAATTATAATGAAGGAAATGAAAAAAATAATTTCAAAGGTATGCTTTTGCAGTTTCCGGAATCATTCCATCAAACTTCTCAGAATGTAGAATATCTGCTGAAGATAAAAGAAATAATGAAAAATATAAATCTTTTTGTAGAATTCAGAAGATTTGACTGGATAAATGAGGATATATTTGATTTACTGAGAAAAAACAATATTAGCTATGTGTCTACTGACCTTCCGACTATTGGGAATCTTCCTGAAAAACATATTGATAGCACGACAGAGACATCATACATGCGACTTCACGGAAGAAATAAGAACTGGTACACCGCAAAGGACAGATATGATTATCTTTACTCTAATATTGAAATAACAGAGTTTCAAAAAGATACTCTGAATCTGATGACAAAATCCAACCGGGCATTCATATTCTTTAATAACTGTCATGGAGGATTCGCAGTGAAAAATGCGATGATGCTTAAAGAAAATCTTATCAGAGAAAATTTCATTGAAGAACATTGAATTGTTATTTTTGATTCTTCTTATTCTTCTTTCATCGTGTTCAACATCAATGCCGATGAATGATATGTATGAAGAATACATGTTCATCCAGAGAACCGGGGACTTTTCAAAATCAGTTATAAATAAAGAGATTCAAAAAGATATACTCACAGTGATGAGAAACCACAAAGTACCCTACGGAGTTGTGCTCATTGCAGACGCAAGAGACGGAAGGGTCCTGGCTGTTGAGGAACATTCTGAAAGAAAGTATAACAAAGGAAAGTATATTAACATGCCTCTAACTGCTGCGTCAATATTTAAAATAGTAACTCTCGGAACCGCAATAGGCACTGGAATATTCAATGCTCGCGATAAAATAAAATATTTTGACAGCCCTTATTCTGAGCTAAATAAATACATTGAAAAAAGAAAATTAAAATCATACGGAATCACCACCACTGTTGAAAATGCAATGGCTCTTTCCAATAATTCGGCATTTGCTGAAATTGGAATAAGATTGAATATGAAAAAACTTTATGAATATGCTGATAAATTTTTCTTCAACAATTCATCAATAAACGGAATGAAAACAGGATACATTGAGAAGCCGAGGAATTCTACGGAGTTTATACAGCTTTGTTCGGGTCTCAAATATTCCTATATGTCCCCTTTTCAAGGACTCCTCATGATGATGGCAATTGCAAATGAAGGGGAACTGAAAGTGCCTTATATAAATGAAAAGGATTCAAAAAAATCAATTCAAGTTATAAAAAAAACAGTTGCCACAGGACTTTTGGATGCAATGTCATCAACTACAATGATAGGAACATTAAGAAAACAATTTTTAAATGACACTGAAATTGCCAAAAGAACTTATGGAAAGACGGGGTCTCTTTATGGATACTCTCCGGACGGATATTACAATTGGTTTGTGGGTATTTATGACGGAAGAAAAAGCAGGTATGCAATAATTGTTCTTACGGTGAATGACCCGGAATGGTCTGTTAAAGCGAATTACCTTGCATACAAATCAATAGAATTCATAAGAAAATATGAAGAGAATTGAAGAAACATCATTTATCCTTTTCAAGGTGATTGAAGAGATAAAAAAGATGCTTCCCTCACGGATAGAATCTATTTACCTGTCAAAAAACAGAGTCCTAAATATCAAAACGGAAAATTTCAACTTAAAAGCAAATAGCGAAAATAATAATCTTCTGTTTTTCATATCGTCAAAACTTGAAGAGAAGACAAAGCACAATTTCAATGATGCATTGAATGTATACGCGAAAGGACTTAGAATAATAGAAATAGAGCAAATTGGAAATGACAGGATTGTGAGGATGATTCTGACAAAGGAGAGATCTTTAATTATAGAAATCATACCCAACAGATTCAATGTCCTGATCCTTGAAAAGAACTTAATCAGAAATCTTTATTCATACAAGAAGAATAAAGATGGAGAGGTGATAACTAATATAGGAGATGAATACCCTGAAAAAGAGGAAAGGAAATCATTTTTTGGAAATCTCAGCATGAAAGAAAAAAAATTGTCAGAGGATTTTCATTTTGATGAAATTCAGATTAAAAATTCAAAGATATTTTATCTTTATAAAGATGATAAAAGATACCACATTCTATTCTGTAAGACAAAAGCTCTTGAACCGATAGAAATATCACCATCTCCTTCGGTTCTTATTGAATCTGCTTTTGAAGAATTGAAGAATGAGGACAAGAAAAAAAATGAAAAATTAAAATTGCATTCAATAGAATTAAAAATTGAAAATCTTAGAAGGAAATTGTCTGAACTCAATGATAATTTAATACTTGATAAAAAAGCGGATGAAATAAAGGAGAGAGCAGAAACACTCAAAGCAAATTTTTACAGGGCTGATAAAGAGAGAGAGTTTGCTTCCGTATATGATAAAACCAAGAAAGTCAAATATGTTGTGCCGAGAGGGATATCCATTTCAGAGTATATGAAAGTTCTTTTTGATGAGTATAAAAATCTGAAAAAATCCGCTCTTAAAAACAGCGAAATAAAAAAGAAAATTAAATTTGAAATAGAGAAACTTGAAAAAAATCTTTTAGAAGAACAGAATATTGAATTGAGAGATGAAGAGAAAGAGGAAAGAAGAATAGGAAGGATATACATATCACCGAATGGATTCAAGATTATAAGCGGAAGAAATGCTACTGAAAATGACGAATTGACGATGAAAGTGGCAAAAAAGGATGATATATTTTTTCATGCAAGAGAGGCAAGGGGAAGCCATGTTATTCTTAAAACTGCTGGAAAAATACCTGCAAAGGAAGACATATTGTATGCCGCATCAATAGCAGCGTATCATTCTGCAGGAAAGCACTCAAAACTCGTATCTGTCTCTTACATTGAGAAAAGGTTTGTAGTCAAGAGAAAAAACTCTCCAAAAGGTGAGGTGACAATGCTGAAAGAAAAGACATTGTTCGTCAGACCACTAAGCGCAAGAAAGTAATATTTTAAAGGAGAAAAAAAGACAAACCTCGTAGAGAATATTTTACTTAGATTTTATATTTGAAGAAATAATTAGGTTTTATATAGATTTTTGATGAGGCAATGCGGTCTCTTTAATAATTTTATTTTTAGAGAATAATAACTTTATGTTATCTAAATTTTAAAAGCGGTAACTTGTAAACTGATTTGTTGTCAGTATTATAGTTATACAACTTTTTACAATAAATTATAAATAATAATTACTTTCCTTATATACATTTTTCTATATCTGAGAAATCTTTCCTGAGACCCTATATGTGTTTGAACGATATGCTTCGCAAACCATTTAGGATATATATTAAAAAATAATTCAAAATCTCTAAAAAATAGGTATTCACTTTTAATCTTTAATTGACAGGGAATAATGACATTATTGACGGAGAGATGAATTTTTGATATTATAAAAGGTAAAGTAAAAACTTTGGAGGTTTTAATGAAAGAGATATTATCAGGAAATGAGGCAGTTGCAAGGGGAGGGTATGAAGGCGGTCTCCATTTTGCCTGTGCTTATCCGGGAACTCCTTCAACTGAAATTCTTGAGAATATGGCTAAATACAAAGAGATACATTCCCAATGGTCGGTTAATGAAAAGACAGCTCTTGAAACGGCTCTCGGAGCATCATTCGGAGGAATGCGAGTTCTTGTAGCAATGAAGCATGTTGGACTTAATGTTGCTTCGGACCCTCTCTTTTCAGCTGGATACATAGGAGCAAAAGGCGGATTCGTGATAGTGACTGCTGATGATCCGGGAATGCACTCTTCACAGAATGAACAGGACAACAGAAATTATGCAAGAGCGGCAAAGATTCCCATGCTTGAGCCGTCCGATTCTCAGGAGTCAAAGGAACTTACAAAGATCGCACTTGAAATAAGCGAAGAATTTGATACACCAGTTCTTCTGCGGCTCACTACAAGAATATCACATTCAAAATCAATAGTTGAAATTGGAGAGAGAAAGATTGTTGAGGTGAAAGGATATGAAAAGAACATAAAGAAAAATCTTATTCTACCGAATCATGCAAGGTTGCTTCACAAAAAAGTTGAAGAGCGGCTTATTAAGATTAAAGAACTTTCAAATGATTTTAAGTATAATTTTATAGAATACAAAAACAAAGATATCGGTATCATTACTTCTGGAATTTCATATCAATATGTTAAAGAGGCAATGCCTGATGCATCAGTGTTGAAGATTTCACTCACATGGCCGCTTCCCGAACGTCTCATAAAGGAATTTGCAAATAATGTAAAAAAACTCTATGTTGTTGAAGAGAATGACCCGTTTATAGAAACAGAAGTAAAGGCAATGGGAATAAATATAATAGGAAAAGAGATTATACCCATAGTGGGGGAATTAAATACTCGGATAATAAAAGAATCATTTAATCAAGTTGAGAAGTATAACTTAAAAGAAACAAAGGAAAAATCACCTGCGCGTCCTCCTGCTCTTTGTCCTGGCTGTCCTCACACTTCCGTTTTCTATGCAATAAACAAATTAAAGTTGATAGCAACCGGAGATATAGGATGCTATACTCTCGGAGCCCTGCCTCCCTTAAATGCGATGGATACATGTGTTGATATGGGAGCTTCAATAACAAACGCATTGGGACTGGAATATTCTTTGAGGGGGCGTGATAAGAGAAAAATAGTTGCAGTAATTGGCGACTCAACTTTCTTCCACTCCGGAATAACAGGGCTGATAGACCTTGTTTATAATAAAGGAACATCAACCGTAATAATTCTTGACAATTCAATAACTGCAATGACAGGACATCAGGATAATCCCGGAACAGGCAAAACACTGATGGGAGAGGATGCTCATAGGTTTGATATTGAAAAACTTGTAAGAGGTCTCGGTATAGAAGATGTCTTTGTTGTTGATACATACAATCTTAATGAAGTAATTAGTCTGATAAAAAGTGAGACGGAGAGGGAAAAAGCATCTGTCATAATAGCGAAAAGACCATGTGTGCTTCTTCCGGAAATGCAAAAGAAAAAATTTGAAAAATATGAAATAGACGAAGATAAATGCACAGGATGCCAGATGTGCGTTAAATTAGGATGTCCAGCCATCTCATTTGATAAAGCGAAGAAGAAAGCATACATAAATGAAACTATATGCGTCGGCTGTTCTCTCTGTTATCAGATTTGTAAATTAGGCGCTATAAATAAGGTTAAAGGAGAATAAAATGAATACGAAAGTCATTATAGCAGGAGTGGGCGGACAGGGGATACTTCTTGCAAGCGACATTCTTTGTGAAGCGGCTATGAAAGCCGGTTTTGATACAAAGAAAAGCGAAGTGCACGGTATGAGTCAGAGGGGAGGCGATGTGGTTTCTCATGTCATATTTGGAGAAAAAGTATACTCGCCTCTCATTTCATATGATGAGGCAGATATAATTCTCTCATTTGAACAGGTGGAGGCATTAAGAAATATTGATTACTTAAAAAAAGACGGTGTGATAATTGTAAACACAATGAAGATACTTCCTCTTCCTGTCGCTTCAGGTATCGCTGATTACCCTAATGATTCTATAGGAGAGATTAAAAAATTCGCAAAGAATACAATAGTGATAGATGCAGAATCAATTGCAAATGAACTGGGAAATAGACGCGTGATGAATATAGTTCTTCTCGGAATTATGGCGAGAAATGTGGAGAGTATAAAAAAAGAAATATGGCTAAATGCACTTAGAAATAATGTTCCTCAAAAAACAATAGATGTGAACCTGAAAGCATTTGAAAGGGGCTATTCTTTTTCGTAAAAATGAAAATACTTTACGGAGTTTCCGGACACGGGAACGGACATATAACAAGAAGTGTATACATAATTAAATTTCTTGAATCAAAGGGACATAAGGTCAAAATTCTTACTTATGGGCAGGGAATAAAATATATAAAATCCAGGGAAGATAAATTTGATTATATGAACATCTCCGGATTTGACATTTATTATAGAGACGGAATAGTGAGAAATTATAAGACATTCTATGAATTTATGAAAAAACTTCCCCTAAACTCAGCTAAGCAATTGTTAGTATTTTTCAGAGTCGTCTATGATTTTAAGCCGCACATAGTGATTTCCGATTTTGAGCCATTTTCACAGATTCTCGCAAAATCAATAGGAATACCACTTATTGATATTGACAATAACATTGCCGTCAACATAGTCAAGGACAATCCTGACCCATCTTCATACTCTGAAAAATTTTATACAAAGGCTACAGTGCACTTGTTTGTAAGAAAAGCCAAATACCATTTTCTTCTTGCTTTTGCTCCGGAGCATATTGAAATTGATAAAAATAAAAAATATAAACTGATAATTGTGCCTCCGATTATCAGGAATGAAATAATAAAAGCAAAAAAAACAGTGGTGGACAAGAATTTCATTCTCATATATCAAACATCAAACAGCATGGTGGACGGGATAAAAAAACTTACTGAAAGATTTAAGAGTATTGATTTCATTGCGTATAAAGTTGCAATGGAGGATAAAAGCAATCTAAAAGTGAAACAGTTTTCAAATGATGACTTTATAAGAGATCTTGCATCATGCTCGGGAGTAGTGACAAATGGAGGATTTACTCTCATAAGTGAAGCAATATATTTAGGTAAACCGATATACTCCGTGCCTATAAAGGGACAGTATGAACAGAGGGTGAACGGATTTCTGATTGAGAAAATGGGTTATGGCTTGACAAATAATGATTTTAACGAAGATAGATTTGAGAAATTCATGAAAAATCTTGACTCATATAAAAAGAATCTTTCAACATATTTTCAGGATGAAAATAAGGAATTTAAGAAAAAACTCTTTGCAGCTCTTAATCTCGTAAATGAGAATTTGCCGAAACGATACTATGATGTAATCATTGCATCAATTATTCCGATAATTCAGATAAATGCTCTGAAATTCATATTCTCTAAAATAATTCCGGTATATAAACAGCAGATTGTGAAATTGAAAAGCAGATTCTAGTCAAAAGCGGATTCCATCTTTTTTTTCAGAGATTCTATTTTCTTATAGTACCAACGCAATGCATTTTCATTGTCCCCAAGAAGTTCATAGGCTAAAGCCATCTCACTCTCAGGAGGGCTTTCGGAAATCTTATCCTCCACATGCTTTTTCTTTGAGTAGAGTTTCTCCAATATCTCATA
>Ga0210051_1003473_pt1 | contig 15629 bp, 13 predicted proteins | sample CryGey092014_all_FD_185464 | JGI IMG/M metagenome (GOLD analysis project Ga0210051, IMG submission 185464) | Groundwater microbial communities from aquifer - Crystal Geyser CG23_combo_of_CG06-09_8/20/14_all (SPAdes) (version 2) | ecosystem: Environmental > Aquatic > Deep subsurface > Groundwater...
ACCACGGCCTTCTGGCCTGTGGCTTTGGCTATGGCTTTGGCCAAAGGAGGCCAAACCATTGCCCTCTGGCTTATCGGAAGCCAAACCATGGCCTTCTGGCCTGTGGCTTTGGCTATGGCTTTGGCCAAAGGAGGCCAAACCATTGCCCTCTGGCTTATCGGAAGCCAAACCACGGCCTTCTGGCCTATAGTAAGGCGGGTCTAAAAAGATGATATCGAACTGTTTTTTATCTTTAGACAGCTTCTTAATGGCCATAAAAACATCCAGGGGTAGTAGGTAGTAGGTAGTAGGTAGTAGGTAGGTAAAATTATTTTTTAAGGCCTTAATGCAACCTGAATTATTCTCCACAAATACTACTTGCTTTGCGCCCTGCGATACAGCTTCAAACCCCACTGCGCCTGAGCCGGAAAACAACTCCAAGAAAGATAGGCCTTGGATATCGCCCAGAATATCAAATAAGGCCTTTCTTACTTTGCCCTGTGTCGGCCTTATGCCCTTAGGCATCTTAATGGTCCTACCCTTATATATACCTGAAGTGATACGCATATTTAATTTGGGTTACGTCATTGGGTTAAGGTAACGATGCCCGTTTCGTCTTGGGTTAGGGTTACGTTTTAAGACGAAAAACGTAACCGAATAACGTTACGGGCTTCGTAACCGTAACCTTAACCTACTAACATTAGCTTTTCATACTCCGGAAATCTTTGTAATAATCTCCCCCTCAGGCCAAGATTCTGGCGTAATCCTAAACAGGGGTCTCTGTTTATAAGCTTTATTGCCTCTTCCCTTGCCTTTTTTAACAGCTGCATCTGCGTTAGGGGATTGGCAATCCTTAATTCGGAAAGGCCTGACTGGCGCAACCCAAAAAATTCACCCGGCCCTCTAATTTTTAAGTCCTCTTCGGCAATGCGGAATCCATCGTTATATTTGAGCATCGCCTCAAGGCGTGCTTTTGCTTCGGGTGTTTCGGCGTTGGATATAAGTATACAAAATGATTCCTGCCTCCCCCTTCCTACGCGGCCGCGCAATTGATGCAATTGACTCAAACCAAAACGCTCGGCACTTTCTACAATCATACAGGTAGCATTGGCTATGTCAATACCAACCTCTAAGACAGTAGTAGACACCAAAACATCCAGTTCTTTTTGCTTAAACTTTAACATAATCTCATCCTGCTCGTTTTGTTTTAATCTGCCGTGAATAAGGCCTAATTTGAATTCTTTCAATTCACCTGATTTTAATTCACTATACATCTTTTTTGCACCTTTAATATCCAAAACATAAGATTCCTCTATTACGGGATAAACAATGTAGGCCTGACAGCCTTGCCGCAATTGCTCTTTGGCAATTTCATAAGCTGAAGACTTATTCTCCTCGCTAAAATGCATTGTCTTGACCGCAAGCCTTCCTGGCGGTAATTCATTTATAATAGAAACATCTAAATCGCCGTATAAAGTAATCGCCAGTGTCCGCGGTATGGGTGTGGCGGTCATGATCAGGACATCAGGATTAGTGCCTTTGGCAGGTAATAAAGCCCGCTGGCCCACGCCAAACTTATGCTGCTCATCAATCACCACCAATCCCAAGTTTTTAAATTGCACACCTTCTTCTAATAAAGCATGCGTTCCAATTATTAAGTCTATTTTTCCTTCTTTTATCTCTTGATATATCTTATTTTTTTCTTTCTCATTAGCACTACTGGTAAGTAATCCCACTTTTATTTCTTTTAGCTTACAGCTTAAAGCTAACAGCTGAAAGCTGATTTTTTCATAATGCTGCCTTGCCAAGAGTTCGGTAGGAACCATAAAAGCCGCCTGGTATCCTCCCTGAATAGCTATCAGGCCCGAAATAGTTGCCACCACAGTCTTGCCCGAACCTACATCACCCTGTAGCAACCGCTGCATAGCAGAAGGTTTTGCCATATCCGATTTAATTTCCTCAATAACTTTTTTTTGGGCAAGAGTCAATTGAAAAGGTAAACTTTCTATAAAAGCATTAATTAACTCGCCGTCTACCTTATGGCTTATACCTGTTTTCTCCTTCTTTTTTAATTTTCTTAAAACAAGGGGAAGTTGAAATAGAAAAAACTCTTCAAAAGAGAGCCTTCTGTAAGCATCGTTGTGCATATCCAAATTTTCAGGAAAATGTATATTAATAAGGCTCCTGGCGAGATTTAAAAGGTTGCATCTTGACCTGATATCATAAGGCAAAAAGTCCTTAATCTCGGGTGAGTATTCATCCAACGCATATTTTATAATCTGTCGCAAATGACGCTGCGTCGAGCCTTTAGGCAAAGAATAAACAGGCGTGATTCTGCCTATATTCAAAGACTCACCCCGCCCTTCCTCCGACGCTGTATTAGATTTAAAGGAAGGGCGGGGCTCATCCGTTTCATCCAAGACAACCTCAAATTCCGGAGAATTCATCTGAAGCCGTCCTGCATATCGCTCTATCCTGCCGTATAAAATCAAGGTTAGGCCTACTTTAAAATATCCCTTTAGATATGGCTGATTAAACCAGACGCAGAAGAGCTTGCCGGTAGAGTCTCCTACAGCCACCTCAATTATGCTAAAGCCCCTGCGCCTGAAAGATTGCCGTTCTCCTCTGGCCAGAACTTGCGCTTTTATGGTGTAAGTTTGGCCTTCTTGCAATTTGGATATAGAAATAAAATTTGTGCGGTCTTCGTAACGCCGGGGGAAATAATATAAGAGGTCTTCTATAGTATTTATGCCAAGATTACTAAACGACTTAGCCCTTTTAGGGCCGATACCTTTTAAATACTGGATAGGCGCAATTAGTGATTTTCCCATTCGCGGGATTAAAGGGTAATTTGCGGTTGTTCTTCTGTTTCTGGCTGGGTTTCTTCAGGCATTAGCGGTTTTTGTTCAGGTTCAGCCTTAGGTCTGGCTTTACCTTGCTTCACCCCGTTAGAAATCTTGTTTTCCTTATTAAGAGGTTTGGTATTTCTAACGGGGTTCACTTCTATTTCAAAGGAAGCGGTAGAAAAGGTTTCATTTTTTATTTTTACAGCACTCGGCTCAATCTTAAACTTACCAATATCAGTAGGAGCCAAAATAAATGCATAGACAACTATGGCCTTTACATTGCCTTTAGTAAACCCCGCTCCTGCGCGCAGGGGCGGGGTAAATGATACTGTCGATGACTGAGCTGAAGATATTACCTTAAATCCTGTAAATTTAGGCAGTTGCGGTGTAGGTATATTTTTTTCAGATGAAGTAACTATAAGTTTATAAGTAATAATATCATCCGTTGTGACAGTGGTTTTATCTACTTCGGCTTTTATGGAAGCCTGGGCAAAAGCTGTAGCTATAAATAAAGATATAAAGATTACGGATAATATGATTATTTTCCTCATTGTTTTTATTATTTATTATTTTCCGACAAGCGTAAACCCCGTTAGAGACACCATAGCTTTCTATCGTCTACCTACAGTCTCTAACGGGGTAAAGGCTTTGCCATCCCAATGGTAAATACTCTTTAATTTGCTTCCAGTGGTTTGAATTGTTTCCTCAACCATAAGGGTAGGGATATTATCTTTTATCGCAAATTTAACAGATGGGGTATTAAAAATGTGCTCAAAAATAACATCTCCTTTGTCGTTGTGGAACTTTATTACTTTAACACCCGTTGAATTAATGCCCGTAGCATAAATAGCTACGATTTCCTTTACGCCATCTTTATCTAAATCAATCTGCTCTAAATCACGAAAAACTAAAACATCATCCAAAACTCCCTTTTTGACCTCGGATTCAGGCGCCTTAGATGTTGTTACGCATCCAGATAACAAAAATAGTATTAATGCAAATAAAATTTCTATTCTCCGCATAAGAATTACCTGTTTTTTAACCATCGGACACCTCCCCTTTTATCTAAAATTATAGTGTTTTCTGACCGGTTCTTTTATGTTCCAGGTACAGGATAAGCCTTTGGGAAAGGTGACAAAATCGCCTCTACCAAAACTTAGGCTTTTGCCGTCTTTGGTCTCTACCGTGACTTTGCCTTCCAAGAAAAAACATTCCTCTATACTATCATAAACCCAGGGAAACCTGGAAACTTCCTTCTCCCATATAGGCCACTGAAAAACTCCCATCTTCTTAAGTTGGTCTTGAGTTAATTTCTGCACTTTAATTTCTATTCTTACTCCTTGTCCCTATTTCCGACCAATCTTTACTGTGGTGTGATACCCATCCTGCCATGGCCAGAGCATGGCAAATACCGCATCTTTTCCTTCATTCCAGAAATAGAGGGTCTGGCCAGGCCTAATACCGCCGAATTCTTCTATCATCTCCTGAACTTGGAGTGACAGCCGTTTGTCGGAAGGCCACACAGTCGAACCAAAAAGCCTTTCAAGTCTTGCAGTAAGCTTTGCCAACTCATTCTTTTCAATCACCGCCTCAAAATAATTATCACTATCAATACGTAGCATATCAAAAACAAGACCTTCTAGTTCTTTCCTTATTTCATTAAACTGCATAAAGCCTCCAAGCTACTTTCGATTAGTTATATTATAACTCCTAAAACAAAAAATTCAATGCTGCTATTAGTTTCTCCATTGGCACTTTGCGTAGCAAAGTGCCCAAGCAAAATTAGGCTTAGAGCGGTTTATTTTAATCTCATCGCTAAATCCAAAAGGGTGTTAATAAGGAAAGATTTGAGGAATATAATTGCGAGAAAAGCAATTATCGGTGATATATCAATCCCAAATTTTAAGCTAAAAGGCAACATCTTTCTTATGGGATAAAGTATCGGTTCAGTAGTCTTATATAGAAACTGCACTATTGGATTGAAGGAATCAGGATTTACCCAGCTAATCAGAGCCCGGATCAATATCAACCAGTAGAGTATAGTCAGAAGAACTCCGAGAACTCTAGTCGCTGCAACTATGAAATTAGATAGCACAAACATTGTAATTTTTATTTAGCAAAATCCTTTGCACGAAACGCAAAGGACCCATGCCGCCAAAGACGGCAAGGTTCTCTACTCATTATTATACCTCCTAAAATAAAAATCCCAAGCAAAATAAAGCTTGGGATTATATAAAAACAGAAATATATACTATTTTACACAACGCCCTTCCAAAGTTGTTGTTCTATTTGTTCTGGAAAATTCTTCCGAACAAATTCATAAATCTTTTCTTTATCGATGTCTCTTATCCTTGTAAAATAAAGACCGCAAATATTGTCTGCTCCGACAGCTTTATTCCAGGCAACAGAAGCCTCTATATTTAAGGATAATTCATAACCCAAGGCAATGCTTAATGCTAGGTTGCTGTCTTTTTTCAACTCTTGAGGTGAATAAATTCTAAGGCCTTTAAGACCAATGTCTTTAATTTTACAATCAAAAGGATTATCCTGATCTCGCAGTTTAACGCTTGCCTGCCTATTTACCTGCCATCTTACAAATCGCCTGCGCTCTTCCATATTCATTCCCAATAAAAAAGCCACGTTTCAGGCATCTTTCGCATGCCTTCTTCCGTGGCTAATTCACCTTACATTTATAATATACACTATAATTTTCTAGATTTCAAGCCCTGCCCATAAGAAAACCGAAAAAAAACGGGGTCAGGATCAGTTTTATTTTTCAAAGCTAATTCTGACCACATTTACTCAAATTATTTTACCCCTTTTGAAGTTCTTGTCAACTCAAACCGCACCCTATAAATGCAGCTGGCAAGGTGCGAGCGAATGGAGGTTTTAGCGGGTGGCGAGACCCTGGGCTCAAGTTACTAGTGCAACACTTAACTCTGATATAATAATTAGGTAAATAATATCAGAAGAAAGGAGTTGCACATGGCCCGCTATCCAATTAAGATTAGCGGGCAAAATTTAGAGGAGCACCAACCTATAATGAACGCATAACTTATGTTCGCGCTGCGCGAACATAAGTTATTTGCGCGAATTATCCCGAAGCCTGCGAAGGAAATTTCTAAGCGCAGCGGAAGAAATTTCCAAGCGTTTAGGCAAGGGCAATACCGGAAACTTTACTCCGCCTCATAAGAAGCGCCAAAATTCTCTTTATCGGGAAACTTAACCATTTTTAGGAACAATAATTTTGGCGCATTCGGCGGAGTTAAAATTTGCCGCCCAAAAAAATGCCGCCAACCTTAGCGATTGGCGGCAAATTTTAAGGAGCACCAACCTACTCTCCCGTACCCTTACGAGTATAGTACCATCGGCCCTGAGGGGCTTAACTTCCGTATTCGGAATGGGAACGGGTGTTTCCCCCTCGGTATGAGCACTCCAAATGATTGCGAGATATGCAACGAATTATCTAAAACCTTAAAGAGCAACCTGCTAACCCGTTCCCAGATGGGGTGTGGGGAAGACGCTTCCCCACGCTTTCGGGGTAACAGCGAGGCGGCAGCCGAGCGCCATAGGGGGCAGAGCCCCTTTGGAAAAACGTGCGCAGCACGTTTTTGGGAACGCGGTGTTTCCCCCTCGGTATGAGCACTCCAAATCGTATTATTTACTTGTATCCGATTTGTCCTGCCGAATACCGCAAAATTATCGCAGAGAATTTTGCGGTTGCTTATGAGATAGGACATTTTAGACAGAGCGTAAATCCTTAACAACTACATATTAGGTAAAACTACAAAAACCGGATGAATCGTTTATCCTTCGCCTCCAGCACTTTTGCATGAAGGAAACTCAGGATTAAATTTTTCTGCTCTCGCAGAAAAATTTATGAGGCCAAGCCGATTGGCTGATTAGTACGCATTAGCTGAAATCCTTACGGATCTTACACTTTGCGCCTATCAAGGTCGTAGTCTACGACCAGCCTTCATCCTCGGCCTTACGGCCAAGGAAGGGATACCTATTTTTGGGGGGGGCTTTGCACTTAGATGCTTTCAGCGCTTATCCCTTCCGAACATAGCTACCCGGCCTTTGCCCTTGGCAGGACAACCGGAACACCAGAGGTTCGTTTCTCTAGGTCCTCTCGTACTGAAGAGAACTCCCCTTCAAGTATCCTAACACCCACATCAGATAGAGACCGAACTGTCTCACGACGTTCTAAACCCAGCTCGCGTACCCTTTTAACCGGCGAACAGCCGGACCCTTGGGACCTTATACAGCCCCAGGATAGGATGCATATTGTTCCACTGTTACCAGTGGTATAGACTATACCATCATCCCGACGTATCATCGGGAGCTCGGCGTCTGATTCGCTGCAGTTTCGAATCTCATTCGCCACGCTTTGTGGCGAAATCAGTCGTTACGGGGTCAAAGAAGTTTATATCTAAAACTTGGCAGGGTATAGGGTTTAACTAACCGGCAAAATTTCCTTGCCTCATCCTTAGGGATGTAAATGTTAAACCATCTGCCTTTTTTATGGATACGGGATTTTATTTTGAAATTTTTCTCTAAACACCGAATAAGGAGCTTTTGCCCAGAGTAAGTAAATGCATCGGTATTTAACCGGACTGCTGCACAGTCATTTCTTTTATACCCATCGTCCATAAACCAAACCGCCAAAGAAATTTTATGATTCAACATATTTATAATGCCCGACGGCACTATTTTCCTATTGTTAACATAGAAAACACAGCGCCATTTATCCAACTGGCCATTAGAATATGTGGAAAAGTGCAAGCGTGTATAAACCTTTAATGTACGCCTGTCTTTTTCTTGAATAATCCTAGGTTTACTTGGGACTATATCACTCAGCTCTTGATAAAGCCAGTTGATGTAGTCTTTGTGCTTTAGGCTCTGGTCTATTCGGAGCCGGGCGAAACGCCCGTTCTTCTCCAAATGACCGTCACCTAGCATTAAACCAAGAATTATATTTCTTTGACGAATGGTTATCGACATAACTTCTCGACTTCCCACGGTATTGTCCCGACGGAACGTCGGGAGTCCACCGTTATTAGCCGAATTTTCTTTAGCAGTTGCCTGCTAAAGGGCCAATCCTTGAATTAGCCGACATCGCAATCGTATCCACGCTTTCGCGTGGGATTAGACTATATCTCCATCCATTATTGCTGTAAATGGAGTTGGCGTATGATAGCGTTTAATATCATAACACTATCTCACCCTTGACATTTTTTAAAATGTCAAGGGATCAGTCGTTACGGGGTCTTATAACAGAACATTGGTAATAGATAAGGCTTAATTATAGATAAAAATTGAGCCACACTACTAACAGCAATCCTTAAGCGATAATATGTTTTATCTTTATTCAGCGAAGCTTTAATATCAAACTGCTTGTTCAGCAGAGATATTAACTTTTGCTGTTCAGTGACGTTAAATTTTTGGGTATTAAGATATAGTGCGCGATAACTTTTGCATCCATCATCCATAAACCAGACCGCTAAACTAAGCGGATGCATCTTTAAGTTACCGGGAATTATCTTTTTACCTCTTTTATAGAACGTCCTATAGATGTCGGTTAATTCCGGAAGGCTTCTAGTTGTAAATCTATAGGCGATTCTACCTGCGTTGCCAAACCTTTTATGTGGCCTTGTTGAAACCATATCTTTCAGTTCCTTAAATTTCCACTCTACGTAATCTCTTTGTTTAATAGAATGGTTTATTTCTAACAAGGCGTTAGTTTTGCAACGCATAGCTCCGTCACCAAGTAAAGAACCAACGATTATCGCTTTTTGGCGTTCTGTAAGACTTCCCACGGTATTGCCCTCCAATCTTTGGGTTCCACCGTTATTAGCCAATACACTTCCGGCGTTACCGCCGGAACACCCCAATTTTGAGGTGCCAAACCGGGCTGTCGATATGAACTCTCGAGCCCGATAAGCCTGTTATCCCCAGAGTACCTATTATCCGTTGAGCGATGGCGATTCCACGTTCAACCACCGGATCACTAGCCCCTACTTTCGTATCTGCTCGTCCTGTCGGACTCGCAGTTAAGCTGGCATGTGCGCTTACACTCCACGGGCGATTGCCGAACGCCCTGAGCCAACCTTTGGGCCCCTTCGTTACCTTTTAGAAGGGAACCGCCCCAGTCAAACTACCCGCCTGTCACTGTCCTTCCGCCGGATTCACGGCAAGAAGTTAGAATCTTAGGACAATAAGGGTGGTATTTCACATTGCGGCTCTGCCTAAACTAGCGCCTAGGCTTCAAAGCCTCCCACCTATGCTACACATATTGGACCAAGATCCAATGGCAGGTTATAGTAAAGGTTCTGGGGTCTTTTCGTCTTGATGCGGGTAGACGGCATCTTCACCGCCACTACAATTTCGCCGAGTCTCTCGTTGAGACAGCGCCCAAGTTGTTAAACCATTCGTGCGCGTGGGAACTTACCCCACAAGGAATTTCGCTCATGTCTATCCAATATTACTATTGGCATGGACTATATCTTCACCCCGATGCATTATCGGGGGCCAACGTGTAGTCTCTACGGGGCTACTTACAGCTTCCCTCGGTATTACCCATCACTTTCTATTGAAGGTGCTGGGCTTCACCGATATAGTTAGATTCGATATGCCGTTGCCAGCATAAAGGGCTTTGAAATTCTCAAAACCTTAGGACCGTTCGTTTATGTTAACTTCCGATTTCTCGGAAGACCGGACTATATCATCTCCAATTTGCATTGGAATCTGGCGTGTAGTCTCTGAGGATTCCTGAATCTTAGTTAGAATCTCTTTTTCGCTATACTTTCGCTTTCCACCGTCGTTCATCTCTCTTCTTATCTCAATAATCTTTCTGATACCACTTTCTTTAAGGTGTTCTTCTCTCCTTATTATCCTTGCGATTTCGCAAAACTTTGCAAAATCACGTTTCTTTTTTGCAGAGAGAAAATTATATTTCTTAAAGAAGGGTATCACTTTTTCCCAAATCGCGTTAAAGTTATTTACTTCATAATACCAAACGCCATCTGGCCTACTTCTTAATGTTCCACATCCTAAATGGTGTTTGCATAAAGCTAGAATAACTTTGTCTTTCTGGGAAATATTGAAACGGAGAGAAATTTTCCACGGTGATTTATAATCTTGCCGAGGCCTAAAGGAAACATTGAAACTTCCTTCTCCGTCGGCAAAACCTGCTAAGTAATAGCCTATTTCTGCTTTCATGGAGACCTCCCTTCAGGTCTTTCCTGCTGATTATCCCTATCTAACAGATTGTCACATCTCGCCATATAGGCAAGAGTACTGTTAGCCTAACAGGATTTTCCAGCATATAGCCAGATTTTACAACTACTGTGGTCCAAACAATAGTTACGGCCGCCGTTTACTGGGGCTTCAGTTTGAGGCTTCGCAAATCTTACGACTCGCTAACCCCTCCCCTTAACCTTCCAGCACCGGGCAGGTATCACACCCTATACGTCCTCTTTCGAGTTTGCAGAGTGCTGTGTTTTTACTAAACAGTCACCCGGGCCACTTTACTACAGACCCTGTCACCTTTCGATGAAGGGCACCTCTTATCGCTAACTTACGAGGCTAATTTGCCGAGTTCCTTAACGAGAGTTATCTCGAGCACCTTACCATTCTCTGGAGGTCTACCTGTGTCGGATTCCGGTACGAACAGTTAAGCAACTCCTCTTTATACTTTTCTTGGCAGCACGTTTTAGAACACTTCACTCGCGCATACGCTTGAGCTCCCCTCCCCGTCTTTCGGCGGAAAGAACGCAGACATCCAACACTGCGCCGGCCTAAACACGCCACGCGTCATACAAAAAGTTTTAACGCCACCTAACTGGTATCCGAATATTAACGGATTATCCATCGCTTACGCCATACGGCCTCAGCTTAGGCTCGACTAACCCTGGGCGGATTAACCTTCCCCAGGAAACCTTAGACTTTCGGTGCACCTGTTTCTCGCAGGTGTTTTCGCTACTCATACCGACATAATCTCTACTCTGACGTCCAGCGCTCCTCACGGTACGCCTTCACTCGTCAGAGTATGCTCCCCTACCGCTTACGCTACCGAAGTAGCATAAACCCATAGCTTCGGTAATAGGCTTAAGCCCCGATTATCTTAGGCGCGAGGTCGCTCGACCAGTGAGCTGTTACGCACTCTTTAAATGATGGCTGCCTCTAAGCCAACATCCTGGTTGTCAATGCGAGATCACATCCTTTACCACTTAGCCTATTCTTAGGGACCTTAGCTGATGGTCTGGGCTGATACCCTCTTGACGCCGGAGCTTAGCCCCCAGCGTCTTACTCCCGGGATAAGAATAGTAGTATTCGGAGTTTGGTTGGGTTCAGCGGCCTAGTAAGGCCCTGTAACCCATTCAGCACTCTACCCCTACTATTTAATTACCCGAGGCTATCCCTAGAAATATTTCGGGGAGAACCAGCTATTTCTGAGTTTGTTTAGTCTTTCGCTCCGACTCACAGCTCATCCCGCAGTTTTTCAACACTGATGGGTTCGAGCCTCCACTCTCCTTTCGGAGAGCTTCACTCTGGCCATGAGTAGATCACTCAGCTTCGGGTCTACTATACGGTACTAAACGCCCAGTTAGGACTCGCTTTCGCTACGCCTTCCCCTTGACGTTTCCGTCAAGGGTTAAGCTCGCACCGCACAGTAACTCGTCGGTCCATTATGCAAAAGGTACGCGGTCAGGCATTCCATCAAGCTTGCGCAGATGGTATAGCCCTCCCACCGCTTGTAGGTTTATGATTTCAGGTTCTATTTCACTCGCTTCACCAGCGTTCTTTTCAACTTTCCCTCACGGTACTTGTGCACTATCGGTTTAGGTGTAGTTTTTAGCCTTAGACCGTGGTCGGCCCAGATTCCTACAGGATTCCACGTGCCCCGTAGTACTTGGGATACCCCTAGGCGACTTCAGAATTTCGCGTACGAGACTTTCACTCTCTTTGGTATGTCTTCCCATACATTTCTGCTATCCATCCATCTGCCACATCGAGGTCCCGCAACCCCTGATAAAATTTCTTGCGAAATCTTATCAGGTTTAGGCTCTTCCCTTTTCGCTCGCCGCTACTGGGGGAATCTCTGTGATTTCTTTTCCTCAGGGTACTTAGATGTTTCAATTCTCCTGGTATCGCTTCCCTGCGACTATTGAATTCATCGCGGGGATATCGCAGTATAACCTGCGATGGGTTGCCCCATTAGGAATCTCCCGGATCAAAGCCTGTTTGCGACTCCCCGAGACATATCGGTGCTTACCCCGTCCTTCATCGCCTCACCTAACCAAGTCATCCTTCATAAACCCTTTGTAGCTTGACCAAAATATTTGATTCTCTCTCGGTTTATTTTGTAGTTTTACCCAAATGAGCACATAACTTACGAACACGAAGTGTGAGTAAGTTATTGTGCGAATTTGTCCCGAAGCGTGCGAAGAAAATTCCGAAGGAATTTTCAAGCGCTTACGCGAGGGATAACTCAATTAGATAACTTATCTTCGCTTACGTGCCAGTTAAATTATGGTCTCATTTACAAGATCAAATTGACCTTGTTATTTAGTTCTTAGCTCTTAGCTCTTAGCAAAATCTTTTGCTGTGAACTACGAACTATGAACTACGAACTATTATGTAGTTGTCAAAGAGCATAGAATCGCGAACGAATCGCGAAACGAATTTAGGAATACTATGCTTTATATTGGTGGAGGCCGAATTACATTAATTCGGCACTCACCAATATTTTCATTAATGAAAATATTGGTGGAGCTGAGGGGGATCGAACCCCTGGCCTCATGCTTGCAAAGCACGCGCTCTCCCAGCTGAGCTACAGCCCCTGTGTCAGTTCATAGTTACGCTCGCGCTTTCGCGCTCGCTTTAGTTCGTAGTCCATAGATTTTACTATGAACTATGAACTATTAACTAAAGTGGGCCCATCAGGATTCGAACCTGAGACCCCAGTCTTATCAGGGCTGTGCTCTAACCAACTGAGCTATGGGCCCGATTTTGGCAAATCGCTTATGGCTTATAGCAAATTGCCCTGATTCAATTTGCTACTTGCTATTTGCCATTTGCAAAAATAGAAGCCCTCTCGCTCACGGTTGATTATTTATGAGAGAGTGACTCCCTTTAAATTTAAATTGGATAGCCAAGCAGCAAATTTTGCGAATGCAAAATTTGCAGTGTAAAGTTTAAAGTGTAAAGTTTGTAAGTTTCTCTCAACTTACACACTTAAACACTTTACACTTACACACTCTAAAAATTTTCCATAGGAAAATTTTTAGAAAGGAGGTGATCCAACCGCACCTTCCGGTACGGTTACCTTGTTCACGTTTATCCCTGTGTCGCCACAAGGCGTGGACTATATCTTCATCCTTGACACTTTGTGTCAAGGAGTCGGCGTGTAGTCTCTGAGGGGTCAATTATGACTTCCCTGCTGATTGTCCGCACTCAAGAATTTTTACCTTTCGGTACCTTGAGATACAACGGATATCCCAGCATACAGCCGAATTTCGCATTCCGATTTGCATCGGAAGGTCGCAACTTTAGTTACGACTTAGCGCCAGTCACCGATTTCACCTTCAGCCCCGATTGCTCGGAGATTTCAGGTGCCACCAGCTCCCATCGCTTGACGGGCGGTGTGTACAAGGCCCGGGAACGTATTCACGGCGGCGTAGCTGATCCGCCATTACTAGCGATTCCGTCTTCATGGAGTCGGATTGCAGACTCCAATCTGAACTGAGCCCACTTTTTTGCGATTAGCTCCACCTCGCGGTTTGGCAACGCTTTGTAGTGGGCATTGTAACACGTGTGTAGCCCAGGGCATAAAGGCCGTACTGACTTGACGTCATCACCACCTTCCTCCCGCTTATCGCGGGCAGTTTCCTTAGAGTGCCTCCCTTAACCTTGCGGTCTTAGAAGTAGCAACAAAGGATAATGGTTGCGCTCGTTGAGGGACTTAACCCAACATCTCACGACACGAGCTGACGACAGCCATGCAACACCTGTGCAGGCTCCTGACTTGACAGGTTGTCCACGTTTCCGCTTCCTACTTCCTGCATATCAAGCCCTGGTGAGGTTCTTCGCGTAGCGTCGAATTGAACCACATGTTCCACCGCTTGTGCGGGCCCCCGTCAATTCCTTTGAGTTTTAACCTTGCGGTCGTAGTCCCCAGGTGGAGCACTTAACGAGTTATCTTACGGCGCTGAAGGGTTACCCCCAACACCTAGTGCTCATCGTTTACGGCTAGGACTACCAGGGTATCTAATCCTGTTTGCTCCCCTAGCTTTCACAGATCAGCGTCAGGGCTAGACCAGAGAGCCGCTTGCGCCACTGGTGTTCCTCCCGATATCTACAGATTTCACCCTTACACCGGGAATTCCGCTCTCCTCTTCTAGCCTCAAGCCATGCAGTTTTGAAGGCAGTTCTGCGGTTGAGCCGCAGGATTTCACCTCCAACTTACATAGCCGCCTACCTGTCCTTTACACCCAATGAATCCGAGTAACGCTCGCCACCCCCGTATTACCGCGGCTGCTGGCACGGAGTTGGCCGTGGCTTCTTCTCTAGGTACCGTCAACCCTCGGCAGTATTATTGCCGAGGAGCTTCTTCCCCATCGAAAGAGGTTTACGATCCGAAAACCTTCATCCCTCACGCGGCGTCGCATAGTCAGGCTTTCGCCCATTGCTAAATATTCTCGACTGCAGCCTCCCGTAGGAGTCGGGGCAGTGTCTCAGTCCCCGTGTGGCTGACCACCCTCTCAGGCCAGCTACCCGTCAAAAGCCTTGGTAGGCCATTACCCTACCAACTAGCTGATAGGACGCGAGCTCATCTCTAAGCAGCAGCCCTTACGAGCTACTTTTACATACAAAGACTTGTGTCTTCGTAAACACATCATGTTTTACCCTTGCTTTCGCAAGGCTATCCACGGCTTGGAGGTAAATTACTCACGCGTTACTCACCAGTCTGCCGCTATCCCCCACCACTTTCGCTATAACTTGCGCTATATTGAAAGTGGTAGTGGATCGCTCGACTTGCATGCCTAATCCACGCCGCCAGCGTTCACTCTGAGCCAGGATCAAACTCTCCGAAAATCTATGAGAAAGTTTGTATAACGGCTCTATTAACTTATTACTCATTACGCTACTTGGCTATCCAAATTAACAAAGAACAAAACCACTGAGGCACTGAAATTTTCTGACACACTGAGAGAAATAATATTTTCAGTGCTTCAATTTCTTCTCAGTGTTTCAGTGGTTGCAAACAAAAAAGCGTCCCGATACATTCCGGGACGCCTTGAAATCTAACTTGCTTTAGCGCCTTATGTTCGGGTAAAAATCAACTATCCAAATTTATCAATGCCGCTATTTTTTGGTTTTGTCACAGCAAATAAGTATAACCTTTATTACTGTCTTTGTCAAGTAAAATCGCCTTCGGCGAAGCTTCTGGCGATTTTACGCAGACCCCGATGAGTATGCGGAAATTATCGTAGAGAATTTCCGCATATCTTACGAATCGGGGTAGATATAATTTCCTATGCTATTAAGACTTAAATGATTATACAAAAAAGATTATTTTTGTCAAGTGTTTTTTAAGAGGTCGCTGAAAAACTCCTAAAATGCCACAGCGACCTCTGATTACACAGATTTAACAAGATTACACAGATTTTTCTCGACGATAATTTAATCTGTGTAATCTGTTTTTAATCTTTTAACCCCACAGGGGTAGACCTTCCTATCCTTTAAGGAAGGGTCTAATCAGAGATTGCTGTATTGTTTAAGACTTTTTCAGCAATCTCT
>Ga0210051_1003474_pt1 | contig 15623 bp, 13 predicted proteins | sample CryGey092014_all_FD_185464 | JGI IMG/M metagenome (GOLD analysis project Ga0210051, IMG submission 185464) | Groundwater microbial communities from aquifer - Crystal Geyser CG23_combo_of_CG06-09_8/20/14_all (SPAdes) (version 2) | ecosystem: Environmental > Aquatic > Deep subsurface > Groundwater...
GCTTCCACAAGCCGTTTTCTCGCTGTCTCACAATACTCCATACTCAGGTCAATACCAATAAATCTGAAGCCTTCTAATATCGCAGCTTTCCCTGTTGTGCCACTTCCCATAAATGGGTCCAGTACGATACCATTTTTCTGAGTTACAAGACGGCATAACCATCGCATCAACTCAGTGGGTTTTACTGTAGGATGCGGGTTTGTTCTGCCCTTATCTTTCTTTGATGCCTTCAGACAAAAGAAAAATCTATCCGCATCTCCAAGAAGTTTTGTAACTTCATCTCCGCCATCGTGACAGAAATTTGCGGGCCAGCGTCCTTTTTGTTTTCTCTGTGTATACGAATGCCCGGCTCCTCCGAATAGTTTTGTGCCATCATCCCATGTATTTATTGTTATTTCTTCTTCACCAACACGGCATGCTTTTATATTCATTCCACCAGTACCGTATTTCTGAATGTTAGCGGCAATCGTTCCTTCAAAAGGTTTCTTTGCAACAACTATTGGTTCCCATGCGGGTTTTAATCCTGTTCCCCAACCTTCCCAAACTTTCCCCTGTTCTGTTCTTGGTGTGTAGGGTCCAGAGACTTTAGGATTACTGGTTAGTTTGCTTTTGTGTTTTGTTGCTTGATAACTATTCGCTGTAGGTATTGCCCTGCCTCTATTTGAACAACCTAGCGACTTGTCAATGAGTAACGCAATATCTTTTGATTTTGGATACCCTTGTCCATATGCCCATCCTATCTGGTCAACAATTACAAACCCAGCATCTTCAACAGCACAGGCCATTCTATGATACGTCCGAGTTCCACCAAACGATAATAAAAATCCTCCGGGCTTCAGAACTCTAAGACATTCAACCCAGACTTCTTTATTAAATGAAATATCGCCACCGTCCCATGTTTGTCCCATGAAGCCCTTTGATATTCTTTTGAACACACCACCAGACTTTGCGGGTTTTGCACCGGGTTTTTTAAATCTTTTGACAATACTTTGCAAATGATAAGGTGGGTCTGTTACTATTGAATCGATTGATTCATCCGGTAACCGTTTCATTACATCTATGCAGTTTCCACAACATAGTTGGTATCTCTCCTCCTCTTTCTTCTTTATCCACTTTACCATGTTATCTCCTCCTATTCAGAATATACAACGACACACAATGCTTATTAATATTACCCGGCTTTTTATTAAACCCCCTCTGCCCTGTTACGTAATACTGAGGATGAACATGGACAGATACGCCAAGTTTCTGAAGTACGGATAATGTTTTCCGCAATGCATCCTCAGCATAGCGGATTAAATCATCCGTATTGATAGGTTTCTTTATCCATTTAATAGCCATTATCTTATCTTTCCTGAAAGAACAATTCCCATCCTAGGTTTATAATCCAATGTTGAATGTACAGCCCCCTTTATTACCAAAGATATTTTCATTATACCGGCAAACACTGTTTTTGGAGATTCAATTGGGTCTTGTGGTTCGTTTCTGTCACAATAATCAATATCTTGATTTAATTTGGCCAACCCGTGTTTCTCTATCTGCGCCCGCATAATAGAAACAAAATCTGTTGAAGCACTCCCAAATTCAAGCGCCAATGTGCCTGATGTTGGATTTCTTCTGACAGGAACAAAGAGTGTCACGGCCTTATTTAAAGGCATGTTTGTGACAGACAATATTTCGTCCAGAAACTCCTTATTGGTATCTAGTGCTTTTGTTTTCTTCTTAGCCATTTTATACCTCTCTTTACTTTATATCTCCATCCAATGTGACAGCAAAAGGAGCACCCTTCTCCTCCACACCGGGTGCATACTGGAAACCCACTCCTATATAACTCAGCGAGTTTCTTAGCATTAATAACCGGTCTAGTGTTTCTCACGTTTTAGAACCTCCGAAATGTACTCTTGTGCTGCGGTGGATGGATACATTATACTTTCAACAAACATCTTATTTTCCTTTTTTACCAACTTTACTTTTGCTCCTTTATATTCAGGAGGGCTGAACCGAATCATTATTATTTCAAGTATGTGCTTCAGACTGCTGCTATTGAACATATTTCCGCTAACATACATTGAATCAAGATACCCATTGTGTTCAAGTACAAAGTATTGAACAAAATATTTCTTTTCGAGTTTTGAAACGATTTCCTCCAAACTGTCTTTGGTTATGGCAATGTCCAATTCTGAAGCCGCTGTTCCTATGGCTCCAAGAATACTCCGAAACTGCCGGATTAATTTAGAAGTCAATCCCGATTTTGGATATGGGACCGTGTATGAAGCAGACAGCCGCCAATCGTATGTTTTATTTATTATACCTTCTTCAAGATACTGTTTATGTAATTGAGTTCCCGGCAATATCTGGACGTTATTCTGTCTCACGTCAACGCACAACCTGCCTAATCTTACAATATCTTCAGCAACAGATTTAGCGGTATCTCCCGGAAGGCCTATCAAATAAAACACTCTGGGAGTTACTTTTGCACGTCTAAAGTTGGTAAGTGCCCTTTTGAAGTGTCCCAGATTGAATGGTTTTTGCATAGCTTCAATACGCTTCGAGTTAATACTTTCAAGTCCAAGCGCGATGTAAACAAAACGTTTCGATACTCGCTCAATAATTCCTTCTTCAGCAGCAACACGTACCTCCACTCCTTCTTCACTGTAAAACTTTGATGCTTTGAAATGTTTTGGCATCACCTTTTCCGCCTTGTCTATCGCCCCCATTACATCATCAACGGCCTTCTTGTTTATAAATAAATTATCATCAATGAACGTAAAGAACTTTACTCCGAATCTTGCAAGGTGTAAAAGATGCTCAGCAATCCTTTTTTGTTTCATCCGTCTGTGGTTTCTTCCCATTATCGTATGAACTGAACAGAATTTGCAGGCCCAAGGACACCCACGACTTACTGCCAAAATCCCCCTAAGTTTTCCATCGGACTTGGGGTAATTCTCAGGGCGAGCCAAATCCCACGCTGGCAGCGGAAGTTTGTCCAGCTCTGTGACACACTTACCGTGAATAACCACTGGATTTTCAGTTAATCTTATGCTTTTTTGTTTTATTTTTATACCCAGCGCTTTTGTAAACGCTTCATCTACAACTAATTCACCCTCACCCACCACGCAAACATCAGCGCATGTAATTTTTAGCATTTTATCGGTCAATGTTGACGCCGCTGGGCCTCCGATTACTAATGGTTTGCCGTAGCCTTTTACAAGTACGCTTATATATCTGATAGAGTCAATAATATTGCACTGACAAGTGCACAACCCAACGGCGTCAAACTCTTGTATGTTTTCTGCAAACCAATGGGTTATCATTTCATTTGTCTGTCCGTATCTTCTGAAGGGAGGAAGGTTTTTGCCTTCAAAAGAAAACGGACGCATTTCAGGATGTTGTTGCCAAGGAACGAGAAAATCTTTTATCGTAACTTCATATTTTCCCGTATCTCGCAAAATGGCGGCAAGAGATACTGCGGCAAAAGGCATTGGAAATAGCCGTGTGAATAAAGCCGCACTCGTACTGTATGGAGGAATGATGAACAGTATTTTTTTCTTTTTCGTTGGCACGTCAACCTCCTTATTTCTTCAAAGTCTTTTTGAAAACAACTCTGTTTGCGGCGCTTGTACGTTTCTGAAAAATAAGAACGGATTCAGTTTTCGGGATTGTCTGGTTATGGCCTTTTCCCGGCATATTGGGTATAGGAAGTTTCTCGTGTTCTATAAAGTCAAACCCAACCTCCTTACCTGCATCAATGGTCCATTGAACAAGCGGATATTCTTTCTTACCTATCTTCACATCCGCAATATTCACAACATTATATTTCAAGTGTTTCAATGCTACGTACTGAAGTTTGAGCATGGGGACAAGGAAGCCGACTCTCCACGCTTCTCCTTCAGGATAGCGTTTCCATGACTGAGTGCTTTCCTCTGCGTAATGTTCTTTGGTAAAATACGGAGGTGAGGTAAAAGCAAAGTCACATTTATTTGCAACTCTTTCGTGTGGAACATCTTCAGCAGGCAGCATGATTAATTCGGCATATTGTTCAAACCCAAATGTCTTCAATATTTTCATGTTGCCTTGGTATGTTTTCTTGCTTGGGTCAACTCCTATATATTTTCCTTTTAGACGTGAGGCGATATAGCCAATTAGTCTGCCCCCAAATCCTGAAGATGAATCGAGCACAACGGCGTTTGGTCCGCAAAATCTTCTGTAAAAATGCATGGCCGCTCCGGGTCTGAAATTCGCACAAGCCTGAACTCCCGTAACTATTTTTAGTTCGGGAATAAAACCTGTACCACTAAACGCCTGTCTCCATCTAACGTGGAGACTTAGTGCTCGCTTTAATGTCTTGTCATTATTGAAGCCTTCAACAGGAGATATTTTGCCTCCTACGGTTAATTCAAATCTGTGTGGGTGAAATACATCCGCTACATCATATCCTACATTGGTACGTAAAAGCGATTCCTCGGGTGTTGCAGCAAGTTTATTAATTTCGGCCATCATTAGATGTACTGGGAGTTGTTTATATGGGAAACCAATCTTTCTGTAATGTTTGAATGCCTCTGCAAGCACAAGTTCTTTATTGAATACGCCAAAACTAGCCTCCTCAGCGGCTGCAATATCTTCATCGGATTCTTTCTCAGCATCACGTGCGATTGCTGAACGTAAACCCTCTATTTCTACTTGTGAAAACCCGGAGCCTTTTGAAGTTGATTCAAGCCGTGCTTCTGGTACCACAAGTATTGATGCCAACTTCTCCTTGTCCCATGTTGTCCATTCACTGGACTTATTATCAGCAACAGCATATAGCGCAGCTTCTTGTTCTGAACCAAACGGAACATAGATAACAGGAACTTCAGTAAACCCAGCTTTTATGGCCGCTAACATTCTTGTATGTCCGGCACGTATTATCCCATCAGGTGTTGCGATGATTGGGTTTACAAACCCGAAACGGTCCATCAAGCCACAAACTTTTTCTGCGGCTTCATCAAGACCTTTTCTTGGGTTTAATCTCCACGCCTTCAACTTTGTAATCGGCTCATAGACAATCTTCAACTTGTGTTTGTGCTCAAGTTTCTTGGATATCTTTTTAATAACCTTTGCCATCGTTAACTCCTTTCAAGAGTTTTTTCTTTTTCTTCAGGACTTTTAATATCTTCTTTACTGCCGTAGGTTTTGTAATAACTATCTTTTTCTTTGAACTTTGATGCTGATGCTTAGCATTTTTCCAAACTAACTCCTCCGCATATATTTCCGTGTCCTCAATTAGTTTGAGAACACTTTTTGTTAACCTATATCTTCCTGACTGAAGGTTGCCAGATTCCTTTTCAACTATTCTTAGCAATGTCATATCTTGCATTATTACTCTGACTGTCTGACCCGGTAAACGGGTCCAATCCGCTATCTCACTTATACCAACAAATTTATCCTTTTCATAATGTAAAAACATTTGTCTTATTGCTTCTTCAACTCTACCTGGAGCCGTGTCTCTCGCCACCTTTGTTACAATCCTAAAGTGTTCATCAGTAACCGTTTTTGAATGTCTGAATAAAGCAATACCAAAAGCAAGTTTGCAGAACTGTTTTGCAAGACGTGTTCCTATTTCTGCTATTGGTTTGTAATGAATTTCTCCTGTATATTTTTCACGGCTTATTGAGGCTCGCATACTAGCGATTAATTGTGCCAACTTTCTCAGTTTGATTTTAAACGTATCTGTCAACATATTTTGAACCATAGACTCATCAACAGGGTAATCCAGCGCCTGCTTAGCTACTAGGGACAAGGCCTTCCGCATCTTTGTCTCGTATGTCATATTTTTTAGGGCCCTGTCGATAATATCAGCCCCAACGTCAATAGTGCCTTTCCTACGTACTTTATAATGAATAAAACGCTCGCCAAGTGCGGTATGTGCCGAATTATACCGTTCTATTATATGCGTCACTCCCGCCAGCATCCCAAATCGACTTTCATAAACACGGTACAAACCAGTACCAAAATACCATTCAATCCGTCCATCGTAAGCGTCCCTTAATATTCCAAAGATTTCGTCACGTGCTTGGAAATTCATTGACAGTATTGTCGTAAAATCTTTTACAATAAGTACCTTATTATTTAGTTTGGGAATAAGTGAAGGTTCACTAACACCGCCAAAGTTTGCTCCACTTATTAATGCTTTAGGAGTTAGACTCGTTGTTGTCATAATCAATGGTGAGCCGGTCAAACTCATTAGCGGTTCCGTTTTCCCACAACCCGGAGGTCCAACTATGAACATCCATAAAGGGTCCCCATCAAGTCTGTTTGCCAAGATAGTTCCAAAAATAATATCAAGAATTTCTGGGTCTGGCATTTCAAGCCATTCACGGTACCCCTCAACAACTTTTTCGTATTCAAGTCCCGGACCATCAGGAACTTCAGGCAGTTCTCCGGCTTCAATTTGTTTTGCTTCATCGTCAATAAGTTTTCTCGGTTCTTCAACGAGTCTCATTTTCAAAGTCTCACAGAAAGTCCGCATATCTCCTTTCAGTTCCTTATAAAAATCCCGTACATCAAATCCTTCCGGTAAATCCTCCGGCCAATGAATCGACTTTATTGACTTTGCAATTCCTTTTAATAAATTAAAGACTCTTCTTTCACCCCTCCTACCCGGTTCATCATGGTCGAAAGCAATATGTACGGTTCTATTGTAAAACAGTCCGGCGAGTTCACTAGGAAAGTTTCCTGCACCCTCTATACCAAAAACTGTATCATTAATTCCTTGTGTTCTTAATCCATCAAATAGCGCCATAGTATCCCATGGGCCTTCACAAATCCATACCGTATTACTCTTAGTCTCAAACCCAAAAAGTCCGTGGTGTCCTCCAGAGGTACATATCGCTTTTTTACCTAATGTATATCGTTGAATGTCGGTTGTTTTTCCGTCACTTCCTGTTGCTGAAGCGGGTATTGTGAAATGAGTTCCGTTCCAACCAACCTTAAACTTTTTCAATATTTCGATTTTCAATCCCCTATTTTCAGATAAATCCTTAAGAGGCTCACCTTCAGCGGCTTCTGCAAATAATGGAGCCATTATTTCAAGAAACTTTTGAAAACCTCCAGCGATGCCGTCAACTTTACAATCCCACGCCCTAGTGTTGACGTTCACATATAACTTAGGTTTTCCACAAACTGGGCAGACACCTCTGGCCTGGTCACCAATAAGTTCCTGAAACACGATTCCGTGTTCTTGGAAACCTCTGAGTTTTACATGCTTTTTTAACTCAGTTGACATTGGTTGCCCTCATTCTGTTTTATCTTTTTGTTTTTCTTCTATCTTTGTACGCGCCACATTTATCCAGTTTGTTACATGCAGTAACTCAGTCTTGGATAGTCTTGGACTTTGAGGAAGTTTACGCCTCGCAAACCCAACACGTTTCAGCAACTCGTTTATCATTTCTACACGCGTAGTTATCACAGTATCACCTCCTTCAGAGTTTCCCAATCTCGCGTACTCTGTTCAATTTCTACAACGAGAGGCACATCCAACTCCGGAAAGTCGGTCATTAGATGTACAATGTTTCCCATTACTTCATCAAAAAACCTTAACATGTTTCTTGGAAACTGGATTATTAATTCATCATGTACCTGCATAAGCATTCCAACTTCTCCTTTTGTTTCATCTTCTAAATAATTATCAACCCGCAACATGGCTATTTTTAGAATGTCTGCCGCAGTGCCTTGTATCAATCCATTTAATCCGGCATGAGCAAATTCCTTTCTGAAATATATTCTCCTTCCGAAAAGAGTGTCGATATATCCGTCCTGTAAAACTTGCTCGGCAACAACCTTACCAATATTTGCATTCAATGGGAACCTATCTTTATATCTTTTGACACCAGCGCGTCCTTCTGCTTCTGTAACATTTAAAGTAGCGGCTATCCGTTTTGGTCCACCCATATAGCATAAAGCAAAATGAGCGTTCTTTGCTGCATTTCGCAATGTCCTCGCTGATTTTGGTTCTTTTATTTTCAAACTCAAATATCTTTCTTGATAAAACTCCACTGCGGCAGGTTCGTGTGCGTCACCATTCACCTTAAATATTTCTATCATTTCTGGTTCTTTTGAATAGTTAACAATTAATCTCATTTCCTCTCCACCATAATCGATATGAAAGTTTACATATCCCGGCCTTGGCCTAAATATCCGACGAGCAGGGACCGTAAATGGATTTTTAAGTACTTTAGTTTTTGGCACGTTCTGAAGGTTAGGGTCCGCACAACTTGCTCTTCCTGTTCTTGCACCGGTTATATTTATTGTTGGATGTATTACATCATTTGAATCGGTTAGTTCAATATATTTTTCAATGTCGGTAATACCATCTCTGTATGTTCTAAATCTAAAAACTTGGTCCAATATAGGATGTGGATGATACAGCTTCAATTCAAGCAAAACATCCTTAGCCGTTGACGGTTCGCTAGTCTTATCTGATTTTTTAAGAACAGGCATTTTGAACTTTGTATACAACAGCCATCTAAAAAAGTTATCGGTTATCTTTGTTTGTACTGGAAGTCCAGCGGCGCTAGTTAATTTTCTTCTCGTGTCTTTCAGTTCTGAGTGCATCCAGTCAATCAGTTTATGAGCTTCAAATTTGTTTATCATAATCCCACGCTGTTCCATTCTGAGTGTGGGAATAACTAGGCTTCTTTCAATATCGTATAAATCTTTTACTTTCTGATCACACTTCTCCAGTTCATCAAATAAAAACTTTGTAAGCAATAACTGTCTGAGAGCATCCCTTTCTTGGTACTCGTCCATTATATTCTCTGGCACTCTTTGAAAGTTTGTTTTACCTCCTCTTAGATATTTCTTTACCGCCTCTTCATCGTCTTTTGGTATCCCGGCCAACTCCCACATTATATCCTTCAGTTTATAATTTGGTCTGCTCTTCAATAACAATCTTGCAAGTAAGGCGGTATCATGTATGTTGTGTCCGTCAAGCCGTTTACCAAGGAACTTTTCTGTAAAGGCCACATCAAACTTTGCGTTATGCATTGACTTTGGAACGTGCTTCAACCTATCATCCCATATCTGAAAAAGTATTTCCTTATTTTTATTTCTTCTTTCTGGTGTCCCATCAAGGCGATTAACGCTGAGTTTATCGTTTGAAAGACCAAAACTAAATGAAAACATTTGTACTTTAGGGTTATGATACCGCAACCCCGTTGTTTCTGTATCAAAGGCAAATAATGTTTCATTCTCAAACATACAGCCTCCAGAAGAAATAGGCGGCGGGCCGGTATTGAACCCGCCACCCATCAGTTATGACCTATTTCTTTACGACTTTCTTGGCTGTCGCTGCCTTCTTTGTAACTGGGGCTGCTTTCGCTGCAACTTTCTTTACTGTCTTTGAAACTACTTTTGCAGGAGCGGCTTTTGGAGTTGCTTTCTTCGGTATGGCTTTAGGCTTTGGTGCCTCAGCCTCTTTCATTGGAATACCGAAGTGTTCAAGCAAAGCAACTTCTGACTTTGTGAGATTGGCCTTTTTAATCTCGTATCCGCTCACTTCGGATACCATTGTCTCAGCCGATGTTGTATCAACACCAGCCAATTCAATGCCTTGTGCCTGCGCGAATTCAATTAACTCAGCAAGCATCGGGTCTGTTTTTTTGGCCGCTTCTTCTGTGACAAGGGTTAACTCTGAAAATGTTACTTCCGCTTCTCCGGCATCATCATCCAATGCGATGTTTGCGATTTCTTCAGCCTTGTTGACTTTTGAAACCGTGCCAATGTATACTGTGCCTTCATCTTCAAAAGAAACCCTGTCGCCTTTCTTGACAACAATTGGATTTGTTTCTTCTACCGCTTCGGCTGGGGCGGTTGTTACGCCCTTTTTGATGGTAATGTTTTCAAAAGGAACAGGCATTTCGTCACCGTCATCAAAGAGCACATCCGCTTCTCCTGTGTCTTTTACATCGGTAATCTGTCCTTCGAATTCCTGTCCATCAAATACAACGGATACACGGGATCCCACAACAATTTCTGTGGGTGTGGCGGCTGCCGGCTTCTTTTCTACTTTTGACGATTTTGCGGGAGTTGCTGTTTCTTCTTCAACAGTTTCCGAAACGGGTGCTTCTGATTCGTCAACTGTTTCTGCGGCTGTTTTGACATTGGGTGCTAAGTATGTGGTGCCATCTCCAACAAGTTCTTGGAAATAAACCCTGTTGTATTGACCATCAGGAACAATCTTGGCCCTTATCACAGGGCGCTCTTCCTGAATGGCGGCGAATACTTCCTCAACATCAGCACTATCGTCAGGGGCCGCATATCCCATGTTCTCAATGAAACGAATAAGGAAGATAAATCCCTTTTCCGTTATTTGATACTGCTCACGCTGAACGCAACCTTCTTCCTCTCCTTCAAGGACATAGTATTCAACTACGCCCTTAACTTGCTGGTCCTTCTCTTCCAGCTTGCACTTCTGTACCTGTAACAGGTATTCGCCTCCGGGAATCCTTCTTGCCTGTTTCTTGGACTGTGCATACGTCTCCTGCATTTTCTTCAGAAGAGTCTTTACCATACTTGGCATTTGTAGCTCCTTTCAGTTAGCTTGAAAATGCCCCTTACTTCTGGTCCAGTTTCTTTATAATCTTTTTGAGAACTGGCTTATTACCCGATACGGCCTCCTTTCCTGTTTGTGCTACCGTGTCTCTCCAAAACTGTACAAACTGGGCAGAAGTATTTGAATACGGACGTAATGTTGTTACGTCCAACGGTTTTGCTTCTCCTCTAAAACCTTTAGTTATCAAGTTGTACCAATCTTCATCAATAACTTCAATGAGTGGTGGGAACTTACCTTTCCTACATCCCCCCCAAATTAACTCTGTTCCTTGTGTAATCATTACCCTTATGTTTTTCTTTTCTTTTGTGGTCATATAATCAACATATAAGAGCATATCACATATAGCATGGACCACATCCCTGGCTCCTGACGCCATTGAGGGAAATATTTTGGTATACTCCTCTCCATCCGCTCCCTCAATTGTTTCAGTCTTTGAATGACTAACAAACACAATACCAATACCTGCATTACCAAGACGATAAATAGCTTCCGTAAGTGCTCGTTTAACTCTCTGCCAAGATTTTCCATAATCTTTCTTTCCGCTTTTTGTTTCACCGAGATATGCAATCTTCATTTCTTTGCAGACATACTCGGCACAACGGTAATATAATTCATCTATGGTATCAATTACAACTGTTTTAAAAGTATGCCCTCCTTTGTTTTCAAGTAATGTAACCAACCTCAAAAACACTTCCCATGATGTTATTCCACCATTCTCCCAGTTGAACTCCGTTAACTTTTCATGTCCTAGCGTTCCCGGTTCTGTTGCGGCAAATATAGCGTTAGGGAAACTTTTTCCTCCAGTTGTCTTGCCAATCTTTTCACGTCCCCACAATAATGTTTTGAATCGTGAAACGTCAGTTACAACCGGTCTATACCCAGTAGGTAACTGAAGGGTTGCAGGTGAAAACTTTTTGTATGCGGCTACGTTTACCTTTTTCAAAACTTTTGCCATTGTATTCTCCTTAATCCTCTAAATCAAGTTCCTCAAAAATATTTCCGTCAATCCTATAACCAGACAAGTCACAGGAACTGCACATTGGAATTAGGTAGCAATTGCCCCTGCCACGGCATGCTCTTTCGTTTCTATATGTGGGAAGTTTACCATTTACCCACAGTTTGAACTCCATTATTTTATTTTTCAACTCTGTATTCCAGAATTCTGCAATCTTATCTGGGACAAATGGAGTTGAAAACCTTTTCATATAATATGCAATACCATTTTTATCTATATTCTCCTTTATCCTATTAGCAAATTCACTCGTTGGTTGTTCATCATATATTTTCAAAGACGGTCTCTTTATAACGTTGTAAATTGTTCCGGCCAGTTTTATACTGTCAAATACCAAATTTATACATGACATATAGAACAAGGTTTGAAAGTCATAGGGCAAAGCCTCAGTTATCAAGTTTTCATCTATCCCACCTCTTGTCTTACTCTCCACAAGGTAATAATTCATCTTCTTTGATTGTTTTGAAACCTTGCCAAGTATTAAATCATATTTTAGCATTAACTTCAGAGAATCATTTTCAATAATAACGGTATCTTCAGCACCAATTATTTCTCCTTCACTGTCCGCCTCGCCATATAATTCACAGTAAAGCGGAAACATTACTGCGGCGATTACTTCAACAAAGGTTTCTATTTGATGTATTTTTGATACACCCGCATTTGAAAGACGATATTCAATTACGCTTTTTTGCATGGCGTTTCTTGCAAACTTTATCTGCCCTTGCCTTTGTACCGGCGCCTTACCTTTTATCATCGCCTTATAATACATTTCAAGAACCGTGTGCCACAAAGAACCGAAACTTAAATATATTTTCTCAGGCAAGTTGGACCTAATACCAGCAAGATATGCTAATGCCTTTATCCTACAATCTGAGAATAAGGAAAGTAAGGTTTGTGTTGCACCCATCTCCAAACTATACTTCTTTTTCATTAACTCCCGAAGATAGGCGACAAGAACAAGTTTTACCTTTTTCTTTATGGCCATTTTACTTTCCTCCAAACTTCAGAAGTTCTGGTTTTGTATTCAGAGAAAGAAAAATATCTGCTATCTCTCTGTACCATGCCGCATAATATGCACTTTCAACTCCACCAGTTCTGAGAATGAACGATGGATGATAGAGTGATATTGCCAATGGGTACATCTTCTTTAAGCACTCTGTTACTGTATCGGATAAAAGTATTATCTTTTTAGGTTTTACAATCTCAATAGTTTTGAGAAACCTATTTTTACAGGCAAGGAACTCTGATTTACTTGGGTCCCTGTTATCTCCAGCAAACGTATCTGTCGGGTGGCATGCAACCAAGTTTGTGAAGAATATTGAAGGCTTCTCCTTCAGCTCAGCCCATATCATTGCATCATTTATTGCATCATCAATCAACCTACCAGATTCTCCACAAAAAGCGATTCCCCGCATATCTTCACTTCTTCCAGGCCCAAGTCCAATAAAACAGAAGTCTGCCGGTATTACTCCTCTACCTAATACAACCTTGTCCCGTGTCTTATGCAAACCACAAGCTGTACATTGTAAATATTTTCTCAGTTCATCAGGCACTCTAAAAATGAACCTAGGCATTATTTCTCTCCTCGTTTATCTGAAGAAAGCAATCCTGCAAGTGACAATCCAATGCCTACCGCATCGGCAGCATGACTCAATATGATTTTACCGAGTAGTTTGTTTATTCTCTTTTCAACAATAGGTTTTGGTAACGAGCCTTTCCAAGTATTCTCATGTATGAGCAGAACATCCGATGCACCAAGTCTATGCGCTTCATTTACAAACATACCAATTAATGTTGTCAGTTTGAATAGGTCTCCGCCTCTTACTGAGGTTTGACTTTTGTTGCTGCTTTCCCAAAGATGAGTTGACTCACAGACAAGAGTAAACTCCGCCCTCTTTGGAAAATGGATATCTATTATATTGCGAAGCATGGTTGCAAGGTTACAACTTCTTTTCAACCAGTCTGCGCTTGATTTGTCATTCAGTATACCGGAAGATATAAGAAACATTTTCTTTATATTCTGGCAGTTAGTTTCAAAAGACCTCCATAATGCAAACCCTGTACCTGTTAATCCCGGGTCAACAGTTATCAAATAAGGCCATAAAATCTTATTGCCCTTTTTGAATATTGACCTAATAACTTTATCGTTACTTTCCGGCATTTTGAATCCTCCTTTTCAGAACCTGTAATTTTATTTGAGAAATGAAAGTTCCTTCTGTGTTCTTTCTCTTTTGTCTTACGAGTTCAACAATGTCGCTGTCAACAGTGTTGGGAACAATTAGGTCAATATAAACCACTGGACAAATCTTTTTCATGTGGATTATTCGCTCTTCACACTGTTTGCGTATGGTTTGACTTGCTGTGTTTGAATAAAATATTGCCGTGTTTGCTCTTGAAAGGTTTATACTATATTGACCTATAGCCCCCTGAGCACATAACACATCAAACTTACCACTATCGAAAGCATTTGTAATCGCCTTCCTTTCAGAGAACTTTTTTATGGCTCCTGTATATGTTCTTGCCTTTATCTTATGCTTTCGCAGCATTTTGAAAACCTCAAACAATTCATTATTGAAAGCAAACCAAATAACAACCGGTTCTTTTCTATATTCGTCTTTTAGTAAATCAATTATAACATTAATTTTTGCAGGATGGATAAACTTCTTATTTAGGAATCCTCCCGTGAGTTGCCGCAACCATAAATATTTTTTCAGACCGTGTGAAGTTGATTCTTCCTTTCCATTTATTTCATAAGCAAATTCAGTTTCAATCTTGTTGTATATTGTTTGCACTTCATCAGGTAAAGTAATCTCCATTGGTCTATATTCTCGTTCTATATTGATTCCCCCGTTTTTCTGAAGGAGGAAGAAAGCCTGTTTTGCAAGATAGTTCCTGATAACAGACATTGTTCCTATTTTAGGTTTGAACTTTGCAAATCTCCATGGTTGTTCAAACATTTCTGCACGGAAGTGCCAATAGTTTTCAAACCCAAATGCTTGACCTCGTGCAAATAAAATCTGACAGAATAAGTCAAGTATATGGTTTGGGTCAGGCAACCCGCTCAAAATAAATCTATGTATACATTTTTTGAAGTTGCGGAGAAAAAACCTCGTTATCTGTGCTTTTGGATTTTTGACAACAACCGATTCATCCAATACAACCACATCCCAATTTGTGTCTCCTATTTCCAACAAAGAAATATATCCTTCATGGTTGATAATGTTCCATTTCTTCTTTTCGTTCAATAAATTTTTTCTTGTGTTGGAATCACCAGTCAGAACATTTATACAGGTTTCATTCTCTTGATGTAGTTCCGCTATCCAATCCCCTATCGCACTCACTGGAGATACTATAAGCACAAGCATGCCTTGCGCTGGGTTAATTGGTTTATATGTTTTGATGGTTCTTATCGTTACCAGACACTTACCCGTCCTCGGCTCAGCAAAAAGCATAGGATGGTTGACAGATAGTGCATATTTAAATGCGGCCCGTTGGCCTTTTGTCAACCTTCTGAGTTGTCTAGTTTTCTTTTTCATATTTTCTCACCAATTCTCCAAACCAACTCTAGCCCTCCAGTGTAACGAGTAAAGGAGGGCTGGTTGTTTTGTTGATTACTCAGTTATTTTGGCGGGAAGTTTTTTGAGGAGTATCTTCTTTATAACTGCGGTAGGTGCGGTTGTTTCCTTGATTATCTTTTTCACAGCCGGAGATTTCTGAACAACTTTTTTGGCTACTTTTGCTTTCGGAGTGGCCTTCGGTTTGCCGGTCGGAATAACATTGCCTGCCTTATCATACTCAGGAACTGCTTTTGAAACCTGAGCCGAAGCAACTCTGCCGGAGTTCACATTATAACGGCGGTTATGTACCCACTGAGGATGGTCGATACGCTCTTTGGCGAAAGGAAATTCTTTCAGTAACTTTGCCCTAATTGCATCGTCACTGAATTTGGTTTTTGAGTTGCCAGCAATAATATTATATACTCTGGCGTTAAGTGCCCTCACGTCGGTAGATTCATACGAT
>Ga0210051_1003476_pt1 | contig 15616 bp, 18 predicted proteins | sample CryGey092014_all_FD_185464 | JGI IMG/M metagenome (GOLD analysis project Ga0210051, IMG submission 185464) | Groundwater microbial communities from aquifer - Crystal Geyser CG23_combo_of_CG06-09_8/20/14_all (SPAdes) (version 2) | ecosystem: Environmental > Aquatic > Deep subsurface > Groundwater...
CAAATGTTTCTTCGGACCCGGCGCTTCTCTTTTTTCTACCCCAAAATCAGGCCCTCCCTTTTGTGAGGAGTCCAGAGGTTTAAACCTCTGTACAAAATAATACTCCTAAGAAGAAAAGCTAGGCTACTTAAAAATAAGAAAAAATGTAATAGGTGTTATTTTAAGAGGAGGTGGCACGGCCACGTAACATTCTGCTTCGCAAAAGCGCACGTGGCACGGCCGGCAGGAATCGAACCTGCGTTACTGGTTTTGGAGACCAGCGGTTTACCACTAACCAACGGCCGTATGTGGAGCTGCCTGACGGAATCGGACCGTCGACCCCTCCTTATCACGTAAAATCTAACGAGCCTGGAGCCGTCTATCGGAGTCGAACCGATGACCCCCTCCTTACCATGGAGGTGCTCTGCCAACTGAGCTAAGACGGCTCGTGTAGATTAACGTGACCCCGTTCATCTACATTCCGCGTATGCGGAACTAGATGTTACCGTGGCCATGGAGGTGCCCCGCCTCGCCGAGACGGCGAGTCGCGACGGGTCTACATCTGAGCTAAGGCAGCCAGGGACCCCCACATTCTATCGGGACTTGCCAAACTTATCAAGTAGTGATATTCTCTCGAAGTTATGGCAAAAAAGGGAGCTCGTCAAATTCTTCATATGATTTGTGAAGAATGCAACACTCAAAACTATATCTCGGAAAGAAATCGAGATAATACCAAAGATAAACTTCAATTGTCGAAGTATTGTGGGGTTTGCAGAAAGCATACTATTCATAAAGAAAGCTCCAAAATGAAGTGACCTCTGTTTTGGTTTGTGCCAGCCCCAATGTTAGCATTCTCATGAGTAGGGTGCTTTTTGTTTTTAAACTTGCTTATTTTCGCTTTTTTGCTATGCTTTAACAAGCTATTTGAAGAAAGGGGTGGAGCATGAAGATTCAAGAAGCGAGAGATCGGATTTTTGTGGCGCTAGATTTTGGTAATTCGGACAAGGTTGCCAGCCTTGTCCCGGATCTTGTTCCCTATGTCGGTGGCTTCAAGATTGGGCTGGAATTGATCAGCGCCGTCGGGGGGGCCGCGTGCAGTGAAGCTTGTCCAATCTTTGCGCGGGCGGGTTTTTTATGACGGTAAGTTTCATGACATCCCGAACACGATGGCCGGTGCGGCAAGAGAGGTTGCTGGCTTAGGAGTTTTGATGTTTAACGTCCACGCCTCGGCTGGGGTGGAGGCAATGAAGGCGGCGGTAGCTAATTGAGGAGATTCACTTGTTTTGGCCGTGACTGTACTCACTTCATTGAGTGACAGTGATTGCCAGCTTATTTATGGCGCGCCAAGCCGAGACAGGGTTATGGAGTTTGCGCTCATGGCGAAAGAGGCTGGTTGCAACGGAGTGATCTGTTCTCCGAAGGAACTTGAGTTTCTTCGCCGAGAGCCCGCGCTTGCGAATATGCTCATGGTCACCCCGGGCGTAAGATCAGCATGGGCGGCGGTGGGAGATCAAAAAAGGGTCATGACTCCCGCGGAGGCAATCAAAGCCGGAGCATCCTTCTTGGTTATTGGTCGTCCGATTACCCAGCCTCCGGTGGAAATCGGTTCACCGGTTGAAGCAGCTCAAAGAATTGCCGAGGAGATCGCTGAGGTTTTGTAGGGAAGGGAGGGGAATTCTTGGCGCGAAAGGCAAAGACTGGTTGAAGGAAAGAACGTTTGGCGGTTCTAGCTGATGTGATTGCTAGGCCGCCTTTTTCTTTTCAGTGGAGGCTGAGTTATCCCAGTGTACTGATACTTGATAAACTAATCAAGAGATGTTATTCTCTTAACTCGTTATGGCACAAATTTGTGATCTTTGCGGAAAAGGAAAAATATCGGGGGTTTACGGGACGCACCGTCACAGCGGTCTTTGGAAGCATCGCGCTCCCAAAAGTCCTAAACAGTGGAAGCCTAATTTAAGAAAGGTTAATGCCTTGGTGAACGGAAAAATGACCTCTTTAAGAGTTTGCGTGAAGTGTTTGAGATCCCAGGTAAAGACGGAGACGGTCTAAATTCCTTTAATTATCCTTTAAATATCCTCTAGAGAATTCTTCCGCAGAAATCGGATTTTTGCCTTCAAGTTGAACCTCATCAAGACGGAGTTTTTTATATTTATCAAGATGGGCTTTTATTACTTTGACGAGGGTGCCTTCGTTTTTTCCTTTCAAATCTTTTCCAAACCGTTTTGCAATTTCAGAAAGGGTTGAGAAAGTTCCCGGCCAAGGGTAATACGCTCGGATTTTTCTTTCAATTAATTCATCTGATTCATTCCAATTAATTTTCCCATCTTCTTTTTCCAACTTTTTTGTGATCGTTATTTCATTTATATTTTGGGGTTTTGCGTTGTTAAATTGACTTAGATCCCCGGCAGAAACTCGGTTGATAATTTCCACTAGCAACTCGGCCCCAATGTTTGCTAATCGGTCGGTTAAACTATCGCCGGTGTCATTTTCCAAAATTTCCACTTCCTTTTGAGAAATAATATCCCCCGCGTCCATTTCTGATACTAATTTGATAATTGAAACGCCGGTTACCTCTTCTCCGTTTGAAATCGCACTTGGAACAGGGGAAGCGCCGCGGTATTTTGGAAGTAGGGAGGGGTGAAAATTAGTGGCTCCAAATTTAGTGCTTTCCAAAATTTCATCGGGAAGAAATAAACCGTAGGCGGTAACAACGAGTAAATCCGCCGCCAAATTTATGACAACATTCTTTGATTCTTCCTCCCGCAAACTTTTGGGAGTGTAAACAAAAAGGCCTAATTTTTCCGCCATTAATTTAACCGGTGAGGGAGTGACTTCACCGCGGTCGCGGGGTTTATCTGGCCTAGTAAATACCGCCACAATTTCAATATCTTTACAATTTTCTTTAATCTTTTTAAGGATTTCCGCCGAAAACTCTGGTGTTCCGAAGTAGATTATTTTTAGCATAAGGTAGGAGAATCAAACGAAAACAATATCGAAAATAACATAAAGAACAAAATTAAAACGTCAAAAAAAGTATGGTGATCACTAGTACTTTTTATACTTATTAAATTATCCTTGACAATAATTGTTTAAATTAAAGTTTAGGACAACCTATCGATCGATAGGTAGTTGTGAACAATTACAAAATTATTTCCTTCCAATTTTCCCCCTCAATTTCAAACAATTTCCCCCCTTGCTCGAGTACTTTATCAATAAATAAAACCCCTTCTAGGTGGTCAAACTCATGTTGAAAGCAGATTGAGGCCATTCCTTCGAGGGTTTCTTTGATTTCTTTGCCTCTTTTATCAAAATAAGTTACCTCCACTTTATAAGGTCTTTCAAGCTCGCCATAAACGTCGGGTACGCTTAAACATCCTTCTAAAATACATTTATCTTTCCCAAGAGTGAAAAAGTTTGTCTCTTTTGATTTTTTAATGATTTTTGGGTTAATCGCCTCTCGGTAAACCTTATCTTTTTGCATAACAAATATTCCTAAGGACTTGCCAATTTGGGGGGCGGCTAGCCCTTGCCCTTCGGGATCTTTTTGAGTTTTCACGGTTTCCAGAAGATCTTCCAAACTTTCTTTTGCTTCCTTTGAGAGCGGAAAAACAACCTCTTTTGAAGGCGTTCTTAGAATTTTGTTGTTTCCCGTCAGAATTTTTCTAATCATATACACCTATTTTACCATTTTTGCCGAATTTTCCCAGTTGTTTAAAAGCCTTCTTGATGGTAAATTCACTTTTAATGCTAGATCCAATTTATTCGCTATTTTCAAAAGACATCGCACTTGATTTGGGGACTGCCAATTGTGTGATTCATGTCAAGGGAAAGGGAATTTTGATCCGCGAGCCCTCTGTTGTGGCGTTAAATAAAAAAACGGGGGAGATTTTGGCAATTGGAATCGAGGCAAAAAAAATGCTTGGAAAGACTCCGGCGACTATATCTGCTATCCGACCGCTTAGGGAGGGGGTAATTTCCGATTTTGAATCAACTTCCCAAATGATTTCTTATTTCATTAAAAAAGTTCACCCGGTTAATCCGGGATTTTCTTTCCTTGTTCATCCGCGGATCGTCGTTGGCGTCCCATCAAGTATTACCGAAGTGGAACAGCGGGCGGTAGTTGAAGCTTGTGAGAAGGCGGGAGCGCGCAAAGTTTTTTTATTAGAAGAGCCGATGGCGGCAGCGGTGGGATCCGGCTTGCCGGTTGACGAGCCTGCCGGCTCAATGATAGTGGATGTTGGCGGAGGGACCACAGAAATCGCCGTGATTTCTTTAGGCGGGGTAGTCGTCGGAAAGTCGATAAAATTGGCGGGCGATAAGATGGATTTAGAAATTGTAAATTACGCCAAAGAAAAATATGGCTTGTTACTCGGGGAAAGAATGGCGGAGGAGGCCAAAGTTCTTATAGGAAGCGCCGCTTCTTTTAAAGATGATGATAAAGTGGTGACGGAGATGCGCGGGCGGGATATCAAAAGCGGATTACCGAGATCTGTAAAGGTAGCGGCGCCTGAAATTCGGGAAGCACTTTCCCTCTCAATTATTTTGATTGTGGAATCGATTAAAGACACAATTGAGGAAACTCCGCCGGAGCTGGTGGCTGATATCACTCGAAAAGGAATTGTTCTGGCCGGTGGGGGATCGCTTCTTCGTGGAATTGATAAATTGGTGGAAGCAGAGACGGGCGTGCCGGTTCGGGTATCCGATAATCCAATGGACGCAGTTACTCGTGGTTGCGCCAAAGCGCTTGACGATGAAAAACTTTTAGATCGCATTCGACTTCATTAAAAATGTCAGCCAGAAAAACATATCTACAACCTCTGCTGGTTTTTGGGTTAAGTCTATTTTTATTACTAATCTCGGGAACATTTTTCGGGAAATTTATCCGCTTGGGAATTTCTTCTTTTTACTTGCCTCTAACTTCAATTTTTAATCAGGTGGGTAGGGGACTCTCGAACGAAATTATTTTTTGGAAAAATTTAAAAAAGCTGTCGAATGAGAATACAGAACTTGGGAAATTGCTTGCGGAGAGAAACTCTCAAATTGCTGCTCTAAAAGAAGTCAGAGAGGAAAACGAATTCCTAAAAGATCAGTTGGGATTTTCTTTCTCAACCAAAAATAGTAAAACTTTGGTCGCAGATGTGGTTGGTTTTTCGGGCGATGGTGGGAGTTGGTTTACCATAAATCGGGGGTTGGATGATGGTGTGTCCGTAAATGATGTTGTCATCACCGAGGGCTTTCTTATAGGTAAAGTGACGGTCGTTAACAATCAATATTCACGAGTGACATCAATTTTAAGCCCGGAAATTACCGTCAATGTTCTTGATCAGGATTCTCAAACCCAAACATCCGGGGTAGTCACTGGAAGGTTTAATACCTCCCTCTTGATGGAGAAAATTTTACCTGAAGAGATAATCAATATTGGGGACACGATTATTACTTCCGGGACTGACGGTTTTTTCCCTCGAGGTTTAATTGTCGGCAAAGTGGATGCGGTGTTTGATAGCTCTTCAGGAACCTTAAAGAGCGCGGAAATTGGGGCGCAATTTGATTTTAGAAAGCTTGAGCAAGTATTAATTATCAAAGCAAGATGAAGCAATTACTAATCGCCCTTTTAATTTCAATAATCATTGTTTTATTCCAGGTGGGATTTTTCCCCCAAATTCTATTTTTTGGGGTCACCCCAAACCTGATTTTGGTGGCCGCTTTCTGCTTAATTTATTTTGGAGGAATCAGAACCGGATTTTGGCTGGCCTTTTTTGGGGGGATATTTTTGGATGTTGAAACAAGCGGGAGACTGGGCTTTTCCAGTTTGCTTCTTGTTGGATTGACTTTTGTAATTTCTCTAATTGCCGATTTTTTGGGACGAAATCCTTTTATTTTTACTTTGGCGGTGTTTTTGCTGACTTTGGTTTTTCGATTAATTTCTTCTCCAGATCTGCCTTTTTCAATTTGTTTAAAAGAAGCGGTTCTCTCGACCGCATTTCTATTAGTTTTATATTATCCATTTAAACTTCTGCGTTCCTTTTTCTCTCAGAAATCATACATTCAGTTGAAGATGAAATATTAACCAGGGACGGACCCTGGTGGAAGGGCGTACTTGCAGTGTACATTTTTATCCGCGATCGCGGGTATTTTTGTACACATTCTTTTTGTGCGTACATTTTGTGACGAAAAAATGTCCGATCGTGCCAATTTAGACACGTTTGTACACGTTAAAGCGTCAAAAAATGTATGGTGATCACTAGTACTTTTTTGACGTATATATTTTTAAATTTGGTAGCTGCGACACTGTGTGTTGCCAATTCTCTTTATCCTGATTTATTTGATTAAATTCAATCCAATTGGCGGGGCACAGCCAGCCTCGACAGACGAGAGTCTAGGCGGGCCCCGCAGCTACGTAATATAAGGACGCAATGTTCGGAAAGTAGTACGATCGTGCCACCTTCCGAGCATATTTGAGAACAAAAAAATCGAAAGAAAAGTTTTGAGGCTTTCCTTTCGGTTTGACTTAACGATCCGATCATTCGGTGAAACGTCCCCGCGATGTTATTTGGCCTTGGAGTTGCTCGATGTTCTCCTCCGCTTGGGCTAGGCGTTCCGTCAGCCCCTCGATCTTTTCGTTCTGTTTCTCCTCCCGATCACGGTACTTCATCCAAAAATACTCTATGATCTCAAGAAGCATATCGATAGCTTGAAATGTAGCCCCATTGGGATCATCTCCTGTAGTCGTAGTTAACTTTCGGGCAAAGGCCTTCCTGTCATATGGATTGAGAGGACCTTCGATGAGGTTGTTGAGGTACTCTCGAGCGAGCTTTCCCAAGTGGCCATATTGCGTATCTAGATATCCGCCTACTCGTAACATTTCGTTCCCCTTTTCTTACTAGTCTATTTTTGTTGTAATATCAGTAACACTACCATTTTTTCTTCCAAAAATCAACATATAAGGCTATGGAAAATGAAATCAGGTTTGAAAATTTGTATACCGCCAAGCCACTTATTAATGGTCATGAGGATAGTTCTCCTCAAATAAGACCTTGGCGGGAAATTGCCCTTAAATTTTTTCTCTTTTTTGTCTTCCTTTTTCTTTCCGCTTTTTTATTTAAACTCCAGGTTCTTGAGGGAGCCAAAAATTTGGCATTAAGCAAAGGCAATCGGATTAGAATTTCGCCCCTTTATCCAGAGCGAGGAACCATTTTTGACGTAAATGGAATATCTCTTGCCCGCAATAAGCCATCATTTCGAGTAAATATTGATGTTTCGGAAAAAGAAGTCCCTCCGGCGACTTTATCCGCCCTTTCCCAAAATCTTAAAATCTCAAAGGCCAAGATTGAGGAGCAGGTGGCGCTTTCATTGACCCATAAGGAAGCGGTCGTAAGTTTGGCAATGGTCGATCGGGAAATGGCAATTAAACTTGAGCAGTTAAAATTAGAAAATGTTTTTTTGGAAACAGAGCCTGTTAGGGCCTACGGTAGCCCAGTCGAGCTTGCCCATATTATTGGTTATATCGGCGAGGTTGCAGAATCTGATTTAAGCAAAGATTATTTACTTAAGGACAAAATAGGTCGGTCTGGGGTAGAAAAAAGCGCTGAGGAATATTTGCAAGGCACCAAGGGGCAAAAAATATCGGAGGTCGACTCAAGTGGGAAAACATTAGGAAGGGTTTATGAGCAATCCGCGATCGCGGGTAAAGATGTTTATCTCTCGATCGATTCGGAATTGCAAAAAAAAGCTTATGAACTTCTAGAAGCAGCGGTTGAGGCGAAAAAAGCGGATGGGGGAGCGGTAGTCGCGCAGGATCCAGCAACCGGTAAAATTTTGGCCCTTGTAAGTTACCCCAGTTTTGATCCGAGCGCTTTTATAGAAGGAAATTCGACAGCGATAAATAATATTTTTAACGATGAAAGTAAGCCTCTTTTTAACCGGGCGATTAGCGGGGCGTTTCCTCCTGGGTCAGCTTTTAAAATCATAATGGCCTCCGCTGTTTCGGAGGAGGAAGTAGTCGAGCCGACTTGGAAACTTGATGATAAGGGCGGGATTAGCGTTGGTTCTTTTACATATATGGATTGGCAGGCGGGTGGGCATGGATTAGTTGATCTTCGGCGAGCGCTCCAGGTTTCTTGCGATACCTATTTTTACACGGTTGGTGGAGGTTATGGGGGCGTAACGGGATTGGGGCTTTCGCGTATTAGAAAATGGTCAGATTATTTTGGGTTTGGAGAAACTCTTGGGATTGATCTACCTGGTGAGGTTTCGGGGCTAGTTCCCTCGGAAGAGTGGAAAGAAGAAAATGTGGGTGAGCCTTGGTATATCGGAAATACTTATCATTTATCAATTGGTCAGGGGTACCTCTTGGCAACTCCGTTACAAGTTAATGGAATGACGGCGGTGATTGCCAGTGGTGGGGTTCTTTGGAAACCTCAAGTTCTGGAGAAAGTGGTCGATCGGGATGGGGAGACGGTTAAGGAATTTTTGCCAACCAAAATTAGGGAGGGGTTTTTGTCCAAAACTACTATTCAGACTGTCCGCGAAGGGTTAAGAATGGCGGTTGAGCCAGGGGGAACGGGATATCCAATGCAGGAACTTAAAGTTAAAACAGCCGGGAAAACCGGAACGAGCGAGTTTGGCCCCAGTGGCAAAACTCATGCTTGGTTTACGGTTTATGCCCCTTATTCAGAAAAATATGACGAAATGCCAAAGATAGTTTTGACGGTATTCTTAGAGAATGGGGGAGAGGGGAGTGATGATGCGGCTCCGGTGGCGAGGGATATTCTAAAATACTACTTCAAAGAGTGATATTGCATACTCTAACGTTTTGTTAATATATTTAGGATGCTAGATCAAAAATCAAAAATCAAAGATCAAAGACAGAACAAAAACCCAAAAACAGAAACAAGATATCGGGCGTTCTACCTTTCAATTAACATTATTAAATTTCTTGATAACCTCAGTTACAAACAATCTACAAAAATAATTTCCGATCAGCTGATTCGAAGTGTTACTTCAGTTGGAGCAAACATTGTCGAGGCAAAATCCTCCTCATCAAAAAGGGAATTTCTCAATTACTTTCAGATATCGTTAAAGTCTTCCAACGAGGCAAAATATTGGTTAGCTATGCTTCAGGAGCTACTTCCTGATAGGAAAGATGAAATTGACATCTTTTTGCAAGAGCTTAACGAGATATCAAAAATAGTAGGGACTAGCATTTTAACTATGAAAGGAAAACGGTCTCTTTGATTTTTAATCTAGTTTTTGATCTTTGATCTTTGCTTTTTGCTCTCTAGTTAAATATATGGAAAACATTAACTACTTACTGAGATTTAATCAGCTCTTTGACTACATAGGTCCGACCCGTCTTAAAAGACTTATTTCTGTTTATGGAAATTTAGAAAAAGCATGGGAAAATTTGGATGAAACCGGTCTTAGGAAAGTGGGGGTGGAGGAGGGGAGTATTAATAAAATCAAAGATCAAAGAGCAAAGATCAAAGATATAAATAAGGCGGAAATACAATCACGCGGGATTACCCCCATTGATATTGAACACAAAATGTACCCAAAAAGATTAAAAGATATTTATGATCCTCCTTATTTACTTTTTGTCCGAGGGGAAATTCTTCCCGAAGATGAAATTGCGATCGGGGTGGTCGGCAGTCGAAAAATGACCCGGTATGGGGAAGATGTTTGCAAAGAATTCGTCTCAGAATTAGCTTCCTCCGGGGTAACAATTGTTTCCGGACTTGCTCTTGGGATTGATGCTTGCGCCCACGAAGCCGCGCTCAGCGCGGGCGGAAGGACGATTGCTGTCCTTGCTTCCGGAGTTGACAAAATTACCCCAACCGCAAACCAGCAATTGGCGGATACTATTATTAATTCTGGTCGTGGGGCGGTGATATCAGAATTTCCTCTTGGCAAAGACCCAGAACCCTATTATTTTCCCATCAGGAACAGGATTATTAGTGGAATTTGCCAAGGGGTTTTGGTGATCGAAGCGGCCGAGAAAAGTGGCGCTCTTATTACTGCTTCTTGCGCGGCTGATCAAGGACGGGAAGTCTATACCGTGCCCGGTTCCATTTTTTCCCCAATGAGTTTTGGAACTAATCAACTTGCCAAGAAGGGGGCAAAGGTGGTAATCTCCGCTTCTGAAATTCTTGAGGAGCTAGATATTTCTCTAAAGATTCAAAATATTGAGGCGCGTAAAACCCTACCAGAAACGGAATCAGAAAAAAGAATTGTAGAAGTACTAGATTCGGGCGAAAAGCATATGGATGAGATTGCGAAAGCCCTAAATATCAGCTCATCGGTGGTTTCTTCCGACTTGACATTAATGGAGATAAAAGGAATAGTTAAGAACATTGGCGCGGGGGTTTATAGGAATGCTTAAAGAAAGCACACAGGAATAACGGGAATTGACGGGATCGAGCGGGAAAGATTTTCCGTGTCCTTGAATATGAATTTAGTAATTGTAGAATCACCCACAAAAGCAAAAATGCTCGATAAGTTCCTGGGGAAGGGCTATAAAGTGCTTTCTTCCAAAGGTCATGTTAGGGATCTTCCAAAAAGCAAAATTAGTATTGATATTGAGCACGACTTTACTCCGGTTTACGAGGAAATGGAAAAAGCCAAAGAAACGATAGCAATTCTTCGTAAGCAAGCGAAAGAGGCGGATTCACTTTTTCTCGCGACCGACCCGGATCGGGAAGGGGAGGCGATTGCTTGGCATCTTGTCCAAATCCTTGATTTGGACAAAGCGAAAAGTGTAAAGCGTAAAGCGAAAAACTACAAGAGGGTTTCATTTCACGAAATCACCAAAGAGGCAGTGGAGGAGGCGTTTAAAAATCCAAGAGAAGTAGATTTGCTTTTGGTTGACGCCCAACAAGCAAGAAGGATTCTCGATCGCTTGGTTGGGTACAAATTGTCCCCATTACTCTGGAAAAAGATCCGCCGCGGACTTTCTGCCGGTCGAGTTCAGTCCGTCACTGTCCGCTTTATTGTAGAGAGGGAAAGAGAAATAGAGAAGTTTGGTAAAGAAATTTATTTTGCTTTTAAAGCTACTTTTTCTCCTAAAAAAGGTGATAATTTTGATTCGTATTTAGAAAAAGTTGATGATAAGAATCTTGAGATCAAAAATACAATTCAACTTTTCTCGGATAAATATCAATATACTTCCGGATTTATCAAAACTGCCGATGAGGCAAACGCTCTCCTTTCTGATTTAACTGGCGCAAAGTACGTTGTTTCTCTAGTTAAGAAGGATGAACAAAAAAGGTACCCGTATCCGCCTTTTACCACGTCTTCACTGCAACAGGAGGCTAGCCTGCGCCTCTCTCTTTCTCCCAAGAACGCGATGCGGCTGGCCCAAAAACTTTATGAAAATGGATTTATCACTTATATGCGAACGGATTCGATCAACCTTGCTCCTCAAGCGGTTGATAAAATGCGTAATTTTATTGTCAATAAGTTTGGTAAATCATACCTTCCCGATCAGGGGATTTTTTATAAAACAAAATCTAAAAACGCTCAGGAGGCTCATGAAGCGATCCGCCCAACCGATTTTTCTGCTCTTGAAGATCAGGTAAGCCGAATTAAAAATGATTTGGGTCCTGGTGAGGGACGTCTTTTTGATCTAATTTTTAGACGGGCGGTTTCTTCCCAAATGCTTCCGGCAATTTATAATCGCACGGACGTAGAGATTAACGCGACCGGTAAAAGCGGAAAGAACTATTTATTTAAAGCCTCGGGAAGGAAATTAAAATTTGATGGTTTTTTAAAAATCTATCGCCCGAATGGGGACACGGAAGTGGAATTGCCAGAGCTTTCAGAGGGGGAACAACTTAATTGCGTTAGCTTAATTTCTGAAGAAAAACAAACCACCCCACCGCCAAGGTACAACGAAGCAAGTTTGATCAAAGAGCTTGAGAAAAATGGTATCGGGCGACCATCAACCTATGCTCCGATTTTGACGACCATTCAGGATCGTTTTTACGCGGAGAAGAAAGAGGGGCGACTTTATCCAACTGCGGTTGGAATTGCGGTTAATGATTTTTTGGTAGGCAAATTTGAAGAAGTAGTGGGCATTCCTTTTACGGCGGCGATGGAATCAGACTTGGACGATATCGCGAGCGGTGAAAAAAAATGGGTGCCGGTTTTACGGGAATTTTATAAGCCTTTTGAAAAAGATTTAGTCAAGGCGGAAAAATCTGATCGGGTGCCGGTGGCGGTAGAAAAAACGGGGGAAAAATGCCCGAAATGCGGAGCGGATTTGATTATAAGAACGGGAAGATTTGGGCGATTTATTTCTTGCTCGGCCTTCCCGGACTGTGACTACAAGGCATCTATTAAAGAGACGATTGGAATGAAGTGCCCAGATTGTAAAACGGGAGATATTGTTATCAAGCGAACTAAACGCCGCCGCGCTTTTTATGGCTGCTCGCGGTATCCAGATTGTAAATGGGCTTCTTGGAAGAAGCCGAAATCTGACGAAGCAGAAAAGCCAGAAGATCAGGCTTCCGCAGGGACGGACCCTGCTGAAGGTTGATGGTTGGTAATCCGCCAGAGGCGGATTGGTGAATTCTAGGTTCGCGAATGCTTACCAAGAATTCATCAAAATAAAAAGCCAATTAGGGGATGCCTAATCGGCTTTTGGAAACGAACGTTAGTTTTTGAGGATCAGTGCTCGTAGATAACGTCCGGACGAGACTAGCTCCTCTTTTGCCATCACCAGTGTGCTGACAAGAATCGTGATTACCGAGATCAACGGATTCTTGATCACGGATGGAACGCAGGCGGCGCACATTAGGAGCAGGATGCCCGCGAAGACCCAGACTTCGTCAGGACGCCTATCATCAAAATGATCGCGGCCCTCCATCAAGGTCATTGAGCATTGAAAGCCTGCGGAAGCGAGCAGAAAGGTGGTGGCTAGATTCGTATTGGTACTTAGCTCTGGTACGCAGGCAAGCCACATTCCTACATTAAAAAAGGCGATCGAGACGGCCGTCATCACTAAAGCCAGCTCTCTGTAGCTTTTCGCCCCCGCTAGGGTCTTAAAAGCTTTGTAGTTATACAAACCTACAGCGATAAGACCAAACAAATAAGCAAGCATTTTTCTCCTCTCATTTTGAGAATTTGATTGTCGCAATTATAACCCTATAACTACAGTTTGTCAATGTTTTGGACAAGGTTTTTATTTGGCTTGTGACTTATATCTTGATTTAGTTAATAAACGTGATAATATTTTGTGACAAACAGGTATGACGATCGGCAGTAACATTTGTCACGAATTTATGTTAATATTTTGTTAGTTTAATTAGTTTATTTGAAACTAGTGTTTTTAAATCCATACAGAAAGGAGTTCGGCGGTTATGAAGAAACTACTAAGAACAAGTGACAGAATCTTGATCTACGCCTCGTTTCTGGGAGATTTTGCTTACGACTCAATCAAAAATTCCTCTAAATCAAGAAATCTTCATAGACCAGCATTTCTTTTGGGTTCATCTGACGACGGGGCAATTACCAGAACAACTTACCGACTTTTGAAAGCAAACTCGCTTGAAAAGATAGTTAAAAACGGAAAACCATACCTTCGAATTACTCCCGCCGGCTGGGACAATTTTTGCAGGGATTTTCCTTTGTTTGAATTTCAGGATAAACCTTGGAATGGTTATTGGTCTGTGGTCAATTATGATATTCCAGAAAAAGAAAGAGGGGTTCGTAATTCACTAAGAGAAAAGCTTGTTTCGCTGGGTTTTGGGCAGTGGAAAAAGAGCGTATATATTAGTCCGCATGATTTTGGTGGAGATATTAGAGATTGGGTGAGTGAGCGGGAACTTGATTCTTATGTTTCAGTTTCTGAAGCCAGGGAGCTGTCTTTTGATGAAAAAAAGTTAGTGTGGGATGTGTTTAATCTTTCAAAAATCTCCGAAAACTACGATGAACTTTTAAAAAAGTATAAAGAAGGAAAGATTCCGGTTGGTAAGATCCTTCAAGAATATTTTAATCTTCTGTTAATGGATCCACTTTTGCCTAAAGAATTGTTACCAAATGATTGGCTTGGTTTTAAGGTAAAAAAGGCGCTATTAGGCAGTGGAAAGATAAAATAGTTGTTAATAAACTGTGACAAATAGGTATGACGATCGGCAGTATGTTTTGTCACAAATATTTTCCTTTTTATTAAATATATACATATGCCTATATATATTGGTGTTAATATGGATTATTGGATTATAGAAGGTGTGTAGGGTAGCGGAGTTTTTGATCCCAAAAAAGATAGCCGAGTAGGGGATGCCCTAATCTCGGCTTGCTGATTCGTTTTACACTCTACCAGATAATGGTAAGACTATCCCCGTTATTGGTATCTCCAAGGATTTCATTTGGTGGCTCTTTAGAACTTATGAGAGCATTCTTTATTTTTTCAAGGATTACTCTACGCCAGAAAGAATCTTCAGTTTCTACTCGAATTTTGACATGGGTGTGGAAGTTCCAGTAACCCACGTCAACGACTAGGGTTAGTGGGATTGAGGCCTTTCCCTTAGTTAGGATAACCCAGGCTTGAGCGGAATAGGTTCTTTTGGGGGTATCTATTGCGACGCTATTCGCTCCCACAAGGATTTCAAGAGACTCGCCGAGTAGTAAGGCCTCAAAAAGCATATGCAGGGATGTTGCCTTCAGTATAGTAGCAGAGAGCTCTGATCTATTCGGAATAGCCACTTTCTCCTCCTCTTATTGGTGTCTATTTGTTGTCTGAATTATAAACCTATAACTACCATTTGTCAACCTATCAGGGACGGACCCTGACGAGGGCCGTTAATCCAGTTTTCTTGCTTTTTCCCTCTCGTATAGTATGATTGCCCAAAATATTCTTTAGAGGAGAAGAGATGAGAAGAGATTTGATCATGGAAGCAGAAGCGATTTTGGTGAAGATCGTTTCTCTCGTTGAGGACGCGGCTGGTGGTATATCGATTAATGAGCTTTCCAAAGCGCTTGGGGTTTCATACCTAGTGACAATGGGCGCCCTAAATCTTCTTTTTGCCAAAAGGGTGCTCACGGTCGATTCTTTTCAGATTGTACGGTTGGTTGGCGCTTACTACAGTGATTACCATGGCTGTGATGTCCTGGTCCGCTTTTGCCCGCACTGCAAAAGCTTCACCACTCAAGCGATCAACGAAGCAGGAGGTTGGAGTTGTCTTTGTTGCCAAAAGCTAACAACCAAAATGGAGGTGGGCGATGTCAGTTGATGTGGTAAGGGTGGAACTTTATCCCGGCAAGATTTTTGTGGTTGAGGGAATTGATGGATCGGGAAAGACGGGATTTCTCGGGTATCTTTATCGGTGGTGTAAGCAATGTAATGTTCCCGTTAAGGCAGTTAGTTTCCCAAGATATGAAACCCCAACGGGTGAAAGAGTTAAAGCTTACCTCGCCGGGGAAATGGGAAACCCAAACCCTTGGAAGCGAGCCTGGCTTTTTGCGGTTGATCGACTAGCGGCGAAGGATTACTTGCTTACCTTGCGGAAGATGGGATACTTGGTAGCAATCAATCGCTACGATATCTCAAACTATGCCTTCCAAGGAGCCAGATTTCCTAGCCCAGCCGCAAGGAAACTATTTATCCTCGCGGTGAGAACGCTTGAAAGGGGGATTTTTA
>Ga0210051_1003477_pt1 | contig 15616 bp, 16 predicted proteins | sample CryGey092014_all_FD_185464 | JGI IMG/M metagenome (GOLD analysis project Ga0210051, IMG submission 185464) | Groundwater microbial communities from aquifer - Crystal Geyser CG23_combo_of_CG06-09_8/20/14_all (SPAdes) (version 2) | ecosystem: Environmental > Aquatic > Deep subsurface > Groundwater...
TCGTCATCAGTGCTGGTTTCGCCACCTTCGGCAGGTTGACCGCTCTCATTTGTGTAACGAGGCCGATTCGGGTTCGCTTGCGCTATGGCTTGCATCTTTGTCGCACGAGGCTTCGCCTGGACGGATTACTCCGCCTTGCGCTCGTTTGACTACGTATGTTACGAGTATTTCATACGGTGAACTCCTTTCAGTCCACTAGACCAACCAGGCTTATCCTGGCGCACCGAAGGAACACAAAGGCGACAAAGGGGGATATGTGATGGGCGTGGAGACTTTCATTCCTTTGTGGTTCGATAAGTTAGACGACGATTCGTTGTATGCCGTCTTTGAGATGGCGGACATTGAAGTTGATGAGATAGCCCAAGCGGAGTCCGCTCAAACGAAGGTAGGTAATCATCTGGGTTTCGTAGATCAAGTGCATTGTTTCGACAGCCTTGAACTCCACGATGACACATTTTGCTACGAGCATGTCGAGCCGAAAGGCCGATTCGATTTTCAACCCATCGAACATGATCGGCAATTTGACCTCCGTTTCGGCGAGCGTACCGCCTTTTTCGATCACGTGCTTCACCGCGGTTTGATACGCCGATTCGAGCAATCCAGGACCAAGCGCAGTATGAACCTTATACGCCGCGTCCAGGACGATCTTTCCAATCTTCTCCACCTCATAATCAACAGGGAGGTAGACTTTTTTTAGCGGATTCGTCATCTCACATCTCTCCTTTCACCTTAATCAACCTCAACCAAACTCAATACGAAGACGCTCCAATCATCGCTCAACCAACCTTCGTAGCCTTTGTGCCCCTTCGTGTTTAAAGGTTTTAAACAACCTCTCCCAAAGCGCCCAGAACTGCCATCAGAGTCGGATAATCGTCTCTCAACAGTGTAATCACTTCCTGCACCGCCTTATCCTTCCATCCCTTATCCTTGTGCGCGGACTGCGCCTGGTTGATATGCGCCGCGAGCACCTCGCCGATCGGAATTTCCTTCGCACTTAAAATGTGACGGAAATACCCAAACCTCTCCGTGAACCGCGCCACATCTTTGTCATCACAGAGATAGATCACATCCAAACTCAGCGGCGGACGCGGCGGGAGCAGGTGATGGATTTTCCCGTCCTGTTCGTAGCCCACCGCCAGCACGGACATTTCCACCGGGACGATGCGCCGCTCGCGGTTATCGCGCATCACCTCCTCGCTGACGTTATCCGCGGTGACGAGTTGGCGCACCAGCCCGTCATCGTCAATGTGGATGCCGTGGATCAGGCCGTAAATTTGGTACGCGTCACTCAGGGGAGCACGTACCAATGCTCCAAAGGATGGCGCGTCCAGTTGATTGACGCGGCAACCTGCGATAAAACCGGTTGTGCCCGCGCGCAATAATCGTCCGATTTCGATTTGTTGTGTCATGGTGTCTCCATTTTCCACCCGTCATTGCGAGTCTTCGAGAAGCAATCTCCGCGCATGGGAAGAGATTGCTTCGCCGCTCGCCCTTCGACTGCGCCGTGAGTACACGGCTCCGCTCAGGACGGCGGCTCGCAATGACGGTTATCTACGGGTTTTACCTGGCAAATCCTTCGCGGATTGCTTGTACGAACCATCGTCCACTTCTTCGTTGTTGTGGCGTAGTTCCAGCGTCAGCAACTGCTCGATCTGTTGTTTCTCTTCCATCTTCACGACCGCGGTCTCATGGGCGCGGTGGAGCAGGTACGGATAGGGCTTGCTTCCCATCATGCGGCATTGACTGACGAGCACGCTGTGCAACAAGTCCAAACCGGTTTTATCGTCCGCCACCCACTTGGGGATTTCGACGCGCACCGGCCAGGGATGTCCGTCCGTGCCGACGTTGAGGTAGAAGAAGTGCAGGGACAACGCGCCTTTGTAATTTTTCTCGGAACTGGATTGGATGCCAAACACCGCCGAGCGCTCGCCCGGACCGAGGAGCGGGTCGCGGCGTTCCCCGAACAGCCACCTGTCACTGACGCCGCGCAGGGGGTGGTAATCGCGCAAGTTGGTCGAGATATTATCTCGACCTACCGGCGCAGAGGCAATTTCGAGCAGGCGGACAACGAGGTCTGCGGAGGGCTTGTCCACGTAACCGGCGGTGATGACGCCGCGCGTTTGCAGGCGCGAGAGGGTGGTCAGGTATTTTTGGATAAACTCGGCGTAGGCGTTCGCGTCTTCGCCTTTCGCGCCCCAGAGTTCGATGGGGCCGTCCGTGAAGGTGACGACCTGTCCTTTGAAGGTCTTGGACAAGTCGTCGAGTTTTTTGCGCTCGGCGAGGTCGCGGCGCAGGGCAACCATTCCATCCGACATCGGGATGCCGTTCGGCAGGAGATCGTCGCCGTAGAGCAATTCGCTTTCGGTGAAAATCTCCGGCGTTTCGCCTGAATTCAATTTCATGCTGATCGCGCCCACGTTGACGAGGCCGAACTGCACGGGCGCGTGCCTATCGGGGTTGATCTGGGAGCCGTCTGCGGCGATTAAAACCGCATCGGAGGCCTCACCCGGCGCGGGGTGGGAGGAAGCGAGACTCTCGTCCAGCGGGTAGGCGCAGCGGATGTTGGCGTCGGCTTGTTTGGCCGCGTCCACTTTCGAGTGCAGGAAGTCTAGTTCAGACGCGTAGGCAGTCAGCAGGTCGCGGGCTTTCTTGCGGCGCTCGTCGAGGGTCTTCTTGCGCTCGCGTGCGCCCGCGCCAATTTCCTTGATGCGGACGTGGATTTGCTGGTAGTTGATGGGCATGGGTTCGCCTTTGGAGATAGAACAAATGGTTCAGGATTGTACAGGCAAACTGGGTAAAATTCAAGCGGGAACTTTTTGAGGTTCCCGGCGTCCTGAATTCTGAAAACACTATGGTTCTCTTGAAAGGAGAAGAAAATGCGTACCAAATCCATGATCGTTTCAATTATTTTGCTGGCCGCAGTGGCCTTGAGCGCCTGCGCCCCATCGGGAATTGCGGCGAACCCTGCCGCGTCCCAGCGCACGTTGAATGTGACCGGCGCGGGACAGGTCTCCCTGACGCCCGATATCGCGTACATTTACGTCGGCGTACATTCCGAGAATGCCAGCGCTTCGGACGCGATGACAGAGAACAACTCACGCACGCAGGTGATGATCGAAGCCCTCAAGAAGGCCGGCATTGACGAGAAGGACATCCGCACCACCAACTTCAGCATCTGGCAACAGGATAAGTACGACCCCTTAACCGGCCAGCCCAGCGGTGTGAAGGTTTACTCTGTGGATAACACCGTCTACGTGACCGTCCGCAAGCTGGAGAGCCTGGGCAGTCTGCTGGATACGCTCGTCAAGGCCGGCGCCAACAACATCAACAGCATCCAGTTCGACGTGGCCGACAAAACCGCCGCCATAAAGCAAGCCCGCGACGCGGCGGTACAGGATGCCAAGACGCAGGCGCAGGAACTGGCCGCTGTGGCAGGCGTGACGTTGGGCGAAATCACCAGCGTCTCGTTCTATGAGGCGACGTCCTCTCCCGTCATGGACGGGTTCGGCAAAGGCGGCGGCGGTGGGGCGGAAGCCGCGGCCGTGCCGATCCAGCCGGGTCAGATGACGCTGACCGTGACCGTCAGCATGACGTACGAGATCAAGTAGCAACCCCCTCCCTGCCCTCCCCCATTTTCTCCGAAAATGGGGGAGGGTAGGGAGGGGGTACAGTTATAATCTGCTTATGACTTCCCTCAAAAAAATCTGGCCGCAAACTCGCGATTATCTTCTCATCATCCTCGGCGCGCTGATCCAGGCGGCGGGGTTGCGGATGTTCCTCGTCCCGGCCAATTTGGCTTCGGGCGGCGTGAGCGGCATCTCGCAGTTGATCAATCATTACACCGGCTGGCCGATCGGCGTGATGGTGCTGATCGGCAACATCCCCCTGTTCCTGCTCGGCTGGCGTTTCCTCGGCGGGCATCGCTTCGCCGTGCGGACCGCGCTGGCGGTGGTCACTTTCTCGCTGGCGACCGACCTTTTGCTTTACCTCCCTTTCTTTCCTCAACATGGATTGACCGACGACATCGTGCTGAACTCGCTGTACGGGGCGGTCGTCAGCGGTGCCGGCTACGGACTCGTGTACCGGGCGCGCGGGACTTCGGGCGGGTCCGACGTTCTGGCGCGCATCCTCAACCACTGGCGCGGCGTCCCGATGACGCAGAGTTACCTGATGGTGGATTCGCTCGTCGTCCTGGCGGCGGGATTCGTCTTCGGCTGGAAGGAGGCCCTCTACGCCATCATCACCCTCTACGTCAGCGGGCTGGTAGCCGAGACCACGCTCGAAGGCGGCGGCACCGTCCGCACGGCGATGATCGTCACATCGAAGCCGCAGGAGATCGCCGACGAGATCCTGGTCGAGTTGGAGCGCGGCGTGACCTTCCTCTCCGGCAAGGGCGCGTACACGGGCGAGGAACGTCCCGTGCTTTATTGCGTGGTCAACCGCGCCGAGATCGCGCAGGTGAAAGCCATCGTCCACGAGGCGGACCCGTCCGCGTTCATGGTGATCGGCGTCGCGCACGAGGCGCTGGGCGAGGGCTTCGGGCCGCTGAAAACACAATAATTAAAAATTTCACGAATCTCAGATATACTCGAACCAACTTCCGGTATAAAGGAGTAACAATGACAGACTTAAAGTTGCCTCCAGCCATGGCAGAATTGCGCCCGTCCCTGCCGGCTATCGTCGCGCAGGGACAGGAGCGCGCGCCCTATTTCTCCGTCCTGCTCTCCAACCGGCACAGCCTCGAGATCGTTGTGAACAACCGTGAGGAGCGCGTCACCGAGCGGCCGCCGTACGCCGGGACGGTCCTGTCCGCGTTCGACGGCCTGACCATGCACGAACGCGCGGTCGGGGGCTTTTCCCAGGCTGACGTTCAAAAAGCGGCGAAGGAACTCGTCCGAGGACTGCAATCTGGTAAATACATCCCCCAGGATGTGCCGTCCCGGAGCGGCGACTTCGCCACCCAGGTCCGGATAGACCCGCTCGACCTGACGGTTCAGGAAAAACTCGACCGTTGCCGCGAACTCCATCGCCGCGCCAAAGGGCTGGACGCGCGTATCGTCAACGTCCAAATACTTTATCGGGAATCGAACGAACATTCCGTCTTCGCCGATCGCGGCACAGACACAGCCCAACGCGTCCAGCGCGTGGCCCTGTATCTTTTTGTTTTCGTCGCGGGGGAAGACGGGCAGGTGCGTTACAACTGGCAGAGCAAAGGCGCCTGCGCGGGATGGGAAGCGCTGGAATTCAGCGACGAGGAGGTCCGCACAGTGATCGCTTCCGCGGTGGCGTTGCTGGGCGCGGAGCGGATCGAGCCGGGCGAATACCAGGTCGTCTCCGCGCCGGGAGTCAGCGGGGTGATCTGCCACGAATCCTTCGGGCACGGCGTGGAAACGGACATGTTCCTGAAACAACGCGCCCGGGCGGCTCATTTCGTTGACCGGACGGTTGCCTCCCCGCTGGTGAATATCTACGACGACCCAAGCCGGGCCGGGGCCTACGGCTCCTACTTTTTCGATGATGAAGGCCTCATGGCGGGTCCCACACAGATCGTGGAGAACGGCGCCTTCCGGCGCGGCATCACCGACTTTTATTCGGCCACCGCGCTGGGCATCCCGCGTTCCGCCAACGGCCGCCGCCAGGACTACAGCCGCAAGGCGTATGCGCGCATGAGCAACACCTTTTTCGGTCCCGGTTCCTCCTCGCTGGAAGACATGCTGGCGCAGGTGGATCACGGCATCTACCTCGACAAATGGTCGTCGGGCATGGAAGACCCGCAAGGCTGGGGCATCCAGGTCACCTGCCATTACGGGCACGAGATCAAAGGCGGGAAGATCACCGAGCGGGTCTTCGCGCCGATCGGGATATCGGGCTACGTCCCGGATGTGTTGCAGAGCATCTCCGCGGTGGGATCCGAACTGGCGCTGGAAGGCGGCGGATGCGGCAAGGGTCACAAGGAATTGATCGCGGTCGCCTCCGGTGGGCCGCATTTGCTGATGAAAGCGAGGCTGGGATGATGCTCGATAAAATTACGCAGGCGCTCAAAGCGCGCAGTGAACTGGCAGGCTGGTCCGTGCGACACATCATCACCCGTGAGGCGCAAGTCTACCTGGTGGGACACCAGGTGGAAGCACAGCGCGCGGTGGATGATGAAAGATATCGCATCGAAGTGTTCCGCCAGACCACCGCCCCGGATGGAAAGCCGGGAATGGGAGTGGGCGAAATTTCGATGCTCCCCGGCGGGAACGTTCAGGCGGCGGTTGATAAAGCGTCCCTCGTGGCCGGGCTGGTTGCCAACCCCGTGCATTCGCTCCCCGCCCCGGCGCCGCTTCCCGACGTTCCCCTGCTGGACGAGGACTTGAAAAAAGATTCCCTGGGCGCGTTGAAGAACGTCACAGACGGGATGCTGGCCGCGGCGTCCAAACATGGCGAGGTGCGCCTCACGTCCGCGGAAGGGTTTGCGGAAGTGAACACCATCCGCCACGTGAACAGCCGCGGCGTGGACGCAGAGCAGGAGATGACCAATGTCAATCTCGAATTTGTCCTGCAGAGCAAACAGGGCGACCGCGAAGTGGAGACGTTCCGGGAATTTGGCAGGCGGCGCGCGTCCGATCTTAACGTCCAAGTAGAAGTTGACCATAACGCACGCCTCACTCTGGACCTGATGGAGGCCAGCCCGCCCTCCAACTGGCAAGGACCCGTCGTTCTGCGCGATAATGCCCTGGTGACGTTCGTCGCCGGCGACCACTTGACGGCCGGCGTCCTGCAAACGCTTGGTTCCGCCTCCGCCAAATACGCCAAGGTTTCCAACTGGGAAATCGGGCAATCTGTATTTCGCGGCGAAGTGACAGGCGATCCGCTCACGGTTTGGGCGAACCGTTGCATTCCGTTTGGGATTGCCTCCAACCGCTTCGACGAGGAAGGCCAGCCTGCAAAACGAGTCGAACTCATCCGCGATAATATGCTGGTCAACTTCAGCGCCAGTCAGCGCTACGCTGATTACCTGGGACTCTCCCCCACCGGCGCGTTCGGCGGTGTGGAGTTGCCTCCGGGAAAATGGGATGCCGCTTCGCTGATGTCCAAGCCGTATGTGGAGATCGCCCTGTTCTCCTGGTTCAATCCCGATAACATCACCGGCGACTTTGCCACCGAGATCCGTCTCGGCTACCTCGTGGAAAACGGGGTCCGCAAGCCCTTCAAAGGCGGACAGTTGATCGGCAATTACCTCGACGCGCTCGCGGACGTGCGCTGGAGTTCCGAGACCGGATTCCTGGGACATTACCTCGGCCCAACGACAGCCCGCTTCGGCAACCTGAAAATCGCCGGGGATTAATCGAGTAGGGGCAGACCTGTATGTCCGCCCAGACTGACAGGGCAGACACACAGGTCTGCCCCTACTGGTATGTCCGCCCAGACTGACAGGGCAGACACATAGGTCTGCCCCTACGGTTTAAATTGCATCACCACGCCCGCGGCCAGGCAAATCTGTCCGAGGTGGTAGAGAACGATATTGAGAACGCGCCCGTTTCGGATGGGGGTCACAAACTTATTCCACGCCAGCACGATGTCGGATAAATAGAACAAGAACGCGCCCAGCGCCGCCAGCAGGGACGCGTTCGCGTTCCAGCCCATGTCGGTGAGTTTGAGCATGGCCGAGAGCAACATCAACGAGATGACCACGCCGTAAACCGCCACCGGGACGCGCAAGCGCGCCGTTCCCTTTTCGGCCAGCGCGGACAGAATCCGCCGGATGAGGCGCGCCCCGCCCAGCCCGATCATCGCCGCCAGCAAAAATCCCCACAGCGAGAGGGGCGAGGCGGGCAAGTTGAACCCGATGATGTAGGCGATGTGTCCGATCAAAAATGACACCAGCCCGAAGATAAAGAAGCGGTCGAGCCACAGCAGGAACACGTCCCCCGCCAGCGAAAATAGCATCCCCAAGCCGAACCACAGCGGCGCGCCCTGCAACCCGGTGGAAATCCACAAGTACGCCAACAACGCCGCCATCACCGCGGGCTTGGCAACGAACTCCAATTTTCGATTGGGCTTCCATACCGCCAGCGCGGTCAGCGCGGCAAAAACGAACGCGGCCAGCAAAAAGTACATATCGCCCTCCGACTGCAGAAGTTGGGCGGACATTTGTCTGCCCATGCAATGTCTCCTCTTAATTGTATCCCCAAACCGACTCACTGCTCAATTTGGATGGGGACGCCTCCCGCCGCGACCCAGGCCTGTGCGGTCTCTTCAATCGTCGCGAAGCGAACGAAGGAAACCTGCCCGACGCGCGCCGCGAAGGCCAGGATGACGTTGACATCCTCCGTCGCGGACTTGACGATCCGCAACGTCTCTGGCTCGACCATGAGGGTGTACCCGATCACCGGGGCGCTGTACTGACCGTTGGCGATCGTGGCCGCGAGCGCCTCGCCGTCTGCAAGATTGTGACTCCCGCCGCCGACGGTGATCAGATTGCCATTGGGATCATGGACTTTGTATTGCGCGCTGCTGGCGGGACGGTACAGGCTCACCGAAAGATCGTCACAGCCATCGCCGTGTCCCGGACATTCCACGCCTCCCCAGATGATCTGCGGCGTCCACGTGTAACCCTGATAGGTCAACGGCTGGCGCAGGGAATCCAGATCGGCGATCAACAATCCGCTAACCACGCCCGTCGGCGTGACGCCCCATGCGGCGAGGATGGATGCGACTTTTGCCAGTTCTTCCTGCTTGTGCGCGTGGACATCCCACTGCACACCCAGCGCTGCGGAACGCTGGACGATCTCCTGCGCGCGTGGGTCGCCTTCCAGCCAGCCAATGTCGCCGCCGATTGACCAGCGCAGGCCTGCGGCGGACGTCTGATCGAGGAAGGCGAGGAAGGATTCGGTATCCTGCGGCCACGAATTAAATTTCGATTCGATGTGCATGGTGGCGGAAATGTACAACGTTGTGGCCGCGGGGGCGACGGACGCGGCCTCCGTGGTGGAAACCGCCTGTGTAGCGGGAGCAACTGTCGGCGGGGATTGGGGCGAGGCGAGCGGACCGCAAGCGGCGAGAAAGATCAGGATGGCAAAAATCAAGCGGATCGGTTTCATAATCCAATTCTCCTATTGTGTGAGCATTTGTAAAATCATCGGCAGGTTGACGGGCGTGATGTGGTTTTGTTGCGAGGCGACATGGCGGACCGTTTGCTCATAGATCGTCCACATGGCGTCCTGTTCCGCGGGCGAGAGCAGCGGCGCGCTGAGGGTGGGGTCCCAGTTTGGGCGTTTGCCGCTGTTCATATAGACGGTTGTCCAGGCAGACTTCGTCGCGAAGAAATCGTTATCGTGCATCTTTACACCAACAAAATATGGCGACTGCCCACCTGAGGCGCGCGCCTGTGTCAGCGCGGACTCGAACGAGGCGACCGCGTCTTCGCCCGCGTGCTGGAAGAGCATGTAATCGAAATGCTCCGGGCGGACGTACAGGCCGTCCTTCTTTTCGCCGAGATCAGTGGCGCGGCCATGTACCACTGTCAGGCGCGCGCCGAGTTCGCGAAAGACGCGCGTCACAGCCTGATCCAGCGCCCCGCCGGTGAGGGAAGATGCCGCGTAGGGCGGGTAGCCGATCAGGCTTGCCACATATTGATAGCCGCCCGGTTCCTCGGTGGTCTGCCCGGTGACGGGATCCACTGCATGTGTCTCATAGCGCATGACGGTTTCGTATTGTTGTTGCGCGGACATATCCCCGAGTCCAAGCCAGTCATAGTTGTTGACGTAGGGCCGCGGCGCGCGGTCGTGATAGGAGACCGCGGCCACGGGCGAGGTCCGCAGGCGTTCCACCAGCGTGGGGAATTGCTCCGCGTAAATACGCGCCATCACATCCGTGAGGTAGATGTCCACAGGCACACCCGTCTCCTCGTGCAGGTCGAGGATGCGATTCAACAGCGCAGCAGACTCGGCGGGATGGCTGAAATCCTGAATGTTGATGGAGAAAGTGACATAATCCTCGGCGGGCGCACTGAGGGATGCCGCGGTTGCTTCAGTCGTTGCAGTAAATATCGGCGTTGCCGCGATTGGAACGGACGATTGCGGCGCAGGCGGGAGCGGCGCGCAGGCAAAGCAAAAGAGCAGGGAAAAGATAAGCAGTCGTTTCATGGGTATCTCCAGTTATCCCCATTGTATGGATGCAGGTTCATGGAATGTTGAGAGGGTGTAATGGGAATGTAAATTCAGTAAATCACAGTTTCGATTCAAACCATTCCTAACATACCGTCACACCTGCACTGCACCACACCTGCCCTGGCGGGCGGTGCCAGGGAACGCAGTGCGGTGCAAGTGTTGCGAGCGTCCTGAGCGGAGCGTAGCGAAGTCGAAGGATGCGAAGCAATCTCCTCCACGACGCGGGGATTGCTTCGTCGGGAAGATCGCCCTCCTCGCAATGACGGATGAAACCTGTGACCTACTGAAATAAAAAAAAGTGACAACCACCTCGAGTGATTGTCACTTTACTTCTCACTTCTTTCTTCTTCCTTCTTTCTTCTTCTTCAACTTATACCCAAACCGCCGCAACCACTCCTCGTCGTTGCGCCAGTCTTTCAACACCTTGACGCGCAATTCCAAAAACACGCGCCGCCCGCCCATGGCTTCGATTTCCGCCCGCGCCGCCGAGCCGATGGCCTTGAGCATCTTCCCGCCCTCGCCGATGACGATGCCCTTCTGCGACTCGCGTTCCACGAACAGCGTCGCGGCGATGTAGGCCATGCCATTCTCGCGTTCCTTGAACTCGTCAATGCGGATGGCCACGCCGTGCGGCACTTCCTCGCGCAACTTCAACAGCGCGGCCTCGCGGATCAGGTCTGCGGCGATCTCTTTTTCGTACAGGTCGGTGACCTGCTCCGCGTCGAACTCGGGTTCGCGGACGGGCAGGAAGGTTGTCAGCAACGCCAGCAGGTCGGGCAGGCCGTCGCCGCGCGTGGCAGACAGGTTGACGGTGTGCGCCTCACGCGTGACCCGCGCCTGGTACGCCTCCCGACGCGCGTCCAACGCCGGGGCCGGGACCAGGTCTATTTTGTTGAGACCCAGCACGAGCGGAGTCCGAAGCGGCAGGAGCGACGCGATGCGCTCGTCGTCCTCGGTCGGGTCGGTGGTCGCGTCCACCAGCCAGAGCACCGCGTCCACCCCGTCCAACGCGTCGCGCGCTTCCTGGTTTAAATATTCGCCCAGTTTGTGGCGCGGGTTGTGCAGTCCGGGCGTATCCACAAAAACCATCTGATAGGTTTCGGTGGTGAGGATGCCCAGCTGGCGGCGGCGCGTGGTCTGCGCTTTGGGCGAGACCGCCGCGACCTTTTGCCCGAGCAGGGCATTCACCAGCGTGGACTTGCCCACGTTGGGGCGGCCAATGATGGCGATGAAGCCAGAGTGAAAGTTTTTCATAGGGAGAGAGTAGAGAGCAGAGAATAGAGAATAGAGAATAGTTATCAGTCATCAGTAATCAGTCATCAGTGTGTTGACTGATCACTGAACACTGATCACTGATCACTGATCACTGATTACCGGCTCTTCGCCAGTTTACAACCGCCAGGCTCGAAACGATCAACGCAGTGCCGGCCAGCAATTGCCACGAGAGATGCTCATCGAGAAAGATCACGCCGAGGATCACACCGCCGAGCGGGAAGAGATAGGTGACGAGCGAGGCGCGCGTCGGGCCGACCTCGTGGATGAGGTAATAGAACATGATCATCGCCAGGCCGGAGCCGAGCACACCCAGCCAGAGCGCCGCGATCCACGTGATGGGCAGGGCCGGGACGAGGAAGGGTTTCTCCAGCAGGGGCGCGGCGATCCACATGAGGATGGCGGAGGTGATCAGCGGCATGGCGCCGCGCGCGATGCCATCCACATGCTGGGTGAATTTACGCGCACCCACCGCGCTCCCCGCGTAGAAGAGCGCGGCCAGGATCACCGCCGCCTGCCCGATGGCGGAACTGTGCGCGCCCGCGAACAAGTCCTCGCTCAACAGGATGACCACGCCCGCGAAACCGACCAGCAGGCCGAGCGCTTTTTGAACGGTCATTTTATCGTCGTGCAACCAGAAGTGGGCGATGACAATGGTGAAGAGCGGCACCGTGGCGTTGAGGATGGACGCGACCGCCGAGTCGATGGTCAGCTCGCCCCACGAGATGAAGAATATCGGGATGGCCAGGCTGGCGGGACCGAGGATGGCATAGATCAACCAGGTCCTGCGGTCGCGCGGCCAGTTGACTTTTTGGAACGCGCCAATTGCAACCGCGGCCAGCGCGCCGAATAACATGCGGAAGGCCACCAGCGCCATGGGACCAATTTCCTGCACGCCGATCTTGATCCACAGGAAGGAGGAGCTCCAGATCAGGCCGAGGGTAATGAAGACGAGCCAGTGTTTTGTTTTCATGTTCTCCACGGATAAAAGGGATGAAAAAGCCCGCTGATTTCACGGGGATTCAAAATGCGCCATCTGCTTGGGAAGTTCAGGCAGGGCGATTTACCATTTCGATACTTCCAGGTTTTCGATCTCGCTGAAATGAGCGTCACGCGAGATTAATGTCAAACCATGCTGTAGGGCGATCGCTGCAATCCAGATGTCATTTTCAGGGATTGGATGCCCCTTCAATCGAAGGGCGTTTTTAATTTCCCCGTAAAAACTGGCCGTTCCTGCATCACAGGCCAGCACAATGTTGCTTTCGGCAAATTCATTAATGCGAGTAATATTTTCCTTTGTGCGCGCCGATTTATGCGCGCCAAAGAATAGTTCGCCAATCACAATGCTCGAAACGAATACTTCGTCCGTTTTGGCAAGATTGTCTTTAACTCCATCTTCATTCGCGAACAGTGCAATGACGATATTGGTGTCTAGCAGGCATTTACCACTCATTGCCGTCCACCTGTTCGCAACCCTGTTCGATGGCCTCCTTCATTACCTTTACATCATCACGCGGAATGGACCCTGCAAATCGCAACAATTGGACGCCAGAAGTCCCCTGAGGCGTAGTCACTGCCAGGGTGCGCGTAAATTCCCAAACCCGCCATTGCAGTTCCTGGGGAAGATTCTTCATTTGAGCAACGACTTTTTCAATGATCGGAACATCCATCTCGGCCTCCTGTAAAAAGTGGAGAGCGTTCAACAGGTTTATATTTTACTCGAAATAAACCGGCTTTCGTTCCGTTCCCGCAATTCACGGTCGCGCCGCGCTCAAATGCGGCCAACCATTTGCCACGGATTCGCACGGATTAACACGGAGTTTTAATTCCAATCCGTGAAACCTGCGGCTAAAAGTCCTCTTCCCCACCCATACCGCCGGGCATGTCTCCGCCCAAATCGGGCATGGCGGATTCGATCTCCTCCGGGCTTTGCCCCGCTTCAAGGCGGTCCGTCACATCATCGAATTCGGGCGGCAGGTCTTCACCCATTTCCTTCCCCATTTTTCGCATCATGCGGCCAAGCGCCTTCGGGTCGTCTTCCAGGCCTTCCATGCCGCCGAGACCGCTTTCGAGCGAATCGAGGCGCGACTCTTCCGATTTTGCGATGCGGACGCGTGTCAGCCGTCGGCGGACGTTTTTACTTCCACATTGGGAGCAGGCCACGGGGCGCGTCCCGTATTCGCTGTAGGTCATAAACACGTCGAAACGCTGGTGGCAATCATTGCAGATGAAGTCATAAGTTGGCATGACCGTATTTTAACGCGAATTGCGCGAATGTGCGAATACTCTGCGAGTACGATGTGGCACAAAACCATTTAGGGCTTACGCAAAACCTAATATTAAACCGGGGATAAACGAAGATAAACATGGTTTTTGTGTATCATCTCAAAAAGTTGGGGCAGTGGAGACTTCCGAAGTCTCCGAGACTTCGGAAGTCTGATCTCGCCCCAAAATATTGAGAGGATACGTTTTTGTGGATAAACAAACGTTCGGCGTCGCTACAGTTAAACGTGGCGGCTTTTCACAGGCGCAAAAACCATCCGCTAATCTACGCAAATCTGCGCGAATTGGTTTTAGATTAGCGAAAATTCGCGTGAATTCGCGGATAAAAAACTGGACACGCTTAAGTGCAATCGTACCAAACGTTCATCCCCGTTCATCCCTGGTGAATTAACTATGTTGCGTAAGTCCTGCAGTAATCAGTTTTCAGTGAGGACTGATTACTGTTCACTGATGACTGATCACTGGCTCTTACCAGCCGCATCCCGCCTCTTTCAGGTACAATAGCCCAATGCCACCCGAAAATCATTTCGACCTGCCGCATCCCCGCCCCCTGCTGATCGTCATCTCCGGACCCTCCGGCGTGGGCAAAGACACCGTGCTCCAGCGCATGAAAGAGCGCGGCCTGCCGTTCCATTTCGTCGTCACCGCCACCACCCGCCCCAAACGTCCCAATGAAGTAGATGGCAGGGACTACTGGTTCGTCTCGAAGGAAGAATTTGCGCGCAGGATTGATAACGATGAGTTTTTCGAACATGCGGTCGTTTACGGCGATTACAAAGGCAATTCCAAAAAACAGGTGCGCGACGCCCTCGCCAGCGGCAAGGACGTGATCATGCGTCTCGACGTGCAGGGCGCGGAGACCATCCGCAGACTGGCGCCCGAAGCCCTGCTCATCTTCCTCACCACCGAAAGCGAGGATGAACTGGTGCGCCGCCTCGAGAGGCGCAGGACCGAAACCTCCGCCGAACTCAAACTCCGCATCGCCACCGCCCGCAAGGAACTCCAGCGCATCGAAGCCTTCGACTACGTTATCGTCAACCACGACTTCCATCTCGACGAAACCGTGGACACCATCCGCGCCATCATCGCCGCGGAACATCATCGCGTGAAACCGCGCCAGGTCACTCTGTGACCGACTTCCCCGCTTCCTCCCCCGACCTCGGGCCGGCCGCGCCCACCCAGGGGTCCATCTCCCTCCGGCTCCCGTCCGCGCCGCCGCGCGTCACCTACGCCATCCTCGGGCTGACGATCTTCGTTTACCTGCTTCAGATGGCCTCGCAATTCATTTTCGGCTACGATCTGCCGATCGCGCTGGGCGCCAAGTCCGGCGACTGGATCCGCCAGGGCGAAATCTGGCGGCTGATCACGCCGATACTTTTGCACGGCTCCATCCTGCACATTGGCTTCAATATGTACGCGCTGTTCAGTTTCGGCACGGGGCTGGAACGCCGCTTCGGGCATTTCCGCTTCCTGGCCTTGTACCTGCTGGCAGGCTTTTCGGGCAATGTGCTGTCCTTCCTTTTCACGAGCGGACTCTCCGTCGGCTCCTCCACCTCCATCTTCGGGCTGATCGCGGCCGAGGGGATTTTCCTCTACCAGAACCGCAAACTGTTCGGCGAAGAATCCAAACGGGCCATGGGAAATGTCATTTCGGTGGCGGCCATCAACCTGTTCATCGGCTTTTCCAGCGGCGGGCTGATTGACAACTGGGGACACATCGGCGGCCTGCTGGGCGGGCTGGTCTTCGCCTGGTTTGCCGGCCCGCTCTGGGAGGTGGAGAGACTCTACCCCCTGCTTCGCCTCGTGGACCGGCGCGAGGGCCGCGACGTGGTGCTCGGCGCGTCCGCGGCGCTGATCATCTTTGGGGGATTGGCAATGTTGGGGATGGCTTCTGTGATTGTGCCCTG
>Ga0210051_1003478_pt1 | contig 15613 bp, 15 predicted proteins | sample CryGey092014_all_FD_185464 | JGI IMG/M metagenome (GOLD analysis project Ga0210051, IMG submission 185464) | Groundwater microbial communities from aquifer - Crystal Geyser CG23_combo_of_CG06-09_8/20/14_all (SPAdes) (version 2) | ecosystem: Environmental > Aquatic > Deep subsurface > Groundwater...
CTTGCTCTACAGGATGGGAAGGATACCTAAAAGGAAGGAAACATTCAGGTATGGCGACGCACTTTTTGTGATTGAAGATGCCGATATGAAAGCCATTAGAGAAGTCCTGGTTGTATTTCCTCCTGAGATGGACTTAGGTCAAGGGAAGTCAGGGGTCAGGGGTTAGGGGTCAGGGAATGATAAAAAAACACTTGTGTACCATTATCCTTGCTGCCGGCAAGGGAACGAGGATGAAGTCTGATCTGGCAAAGGTGCTCCATCCCATTTGCGGGAAGCCCATGCTGGCCTATCCGGTGGCTGTGGCCAGGGAGGCCGGCTCAGAGAAAATTGCAGTCATCGTTGGGCATCAGGCATCCCTTGTCAGGGAAACCTTCAAGGATGAAGGATTAATCTTTGTTGAGCAACGCGAGCAGTTGGGCACCGGCCATGCCGTACTTCAGGCAAGGGAGTCGTTCCGTGATGACGACGGCACCGTCCTTATCCTCTGTGGCGATGTACCCCTCCTCCGGTCTTCCACGGCCCGCGCCCTGCTTGCATACCATGTCTCAGAAAAGGCGATGGTCACGGTTCTCACGGTTTTACGCGAGAATCCCTCAGGCTACGGCAGGGTGGTCAAGGGGGAAAAAGGAGAGGTCCTGAGAATTGTGGAGGAACGGGATGCTACGGAGGAGGAGAAGAAGATCAGGGAGATAAACAGCGGGACGTACTGTGTGGAAAGCAAATTTCTCTTTGAGGCAGTGGCGGAAATCGGCCGTGAGAACGCCCAGGGAGAGTACTATCTGACGGATATTGTTGAGATTGCATGCAGAAAGGGTCTCCCGGTCAGGTCGTTTATCGTGGCCGAGGCCGATGAAGTTATGGGTATCAACACACCTGACGATCTTAAACACGCCGGCAGACTGGTAACTACTTAAGTCGTAAGTCATAAGAGGAGGGCCACGCTCCGTCGTGGCCACAAGACGTAAGACGTATGACTATCCTTTCAGGGCCGGAGGGGCTTTTAAGGTAACATCCATCGGTTTCACAAATCTCTTGATCATATCTTCCGTGTTGACGACATTCAATTTATGAAACAGGAAGGAAAGCTTATCTTCCAGTTCCTTACCAAGGGATTGCAACGTATCCGGGGGGAGATGCCATAGTTCTCTTTTGAAGGGACCAAACCCCTTTTTGTGGGTCTTATAGATAAACTGTTCCTCGGTATCGTCCTCTTTCCGCTCGCCGGCAAGTTCCGTTTTCAGATAATGGCAAATCTTATCCTTGAGCCCCGTAGGGAAGTTTTGACTGTCGTAAATGATGTTCTGAAAGCCCGTTGCCAGATGGATCTCCGCCGTTCTGATCGCGGGGAATTTATCGAAGGCCTCATCAGGAAGGGTGGAAGCCCCATGCTGAACAGCGCCGGCAAGGCCATATTCTGTTCTCGCAACTTCGGACAGTTTTTCGAGGGTAGCAAAAGCGATCTTTACTTTAGCGATACTGCCGTCCGGCAGGGGGACCCCGCCATGCGTGGTGCCGGTTTGTACGCTGATCTTACTGATACCCTTCAGGGCTTCACCGTTTTTCTCTAATTCTTCAAGGTAACCGTTCATGAAGGCCCGCAACTCCTCGACAGTGCTGTTTTTCCCTCCTACCTCACCGATCTCGCCACCCACGGAAATTGTCACACCGGCAGGTTCCAGGTCCCGGATCATGGTCGTCAACTCTGCCGCCAGGGTATAATTCGTCTTCTGCTGTTCCTCTACGGTGGGTTTTTTCAGATCCACCAGGGTTGAGGTGTCAATGTCAATATTATAAAATCCGGCTTCGATAGCTTCCCAGATCAGGTCCTTGATTGCCCGAACCTCCGCCCCCGGGTCCTGGGCAAATTTTTTTGCACTTACCTGGAAATGGTCCCCCTGGATGAACAGGGGGCCACGGTATCCGGTTTTGATGGCCGCAGCGGTAACGGCAACGGTGTATTCCGCCGGACGCTGGAAGGTATAACCGATTTCCGACCGGGCTATCTCAAAGATAAAAGGCCCCACGCGGTTCTTCATGGCGGCACGGATGACAGCCTGGGCCACATCATAGGTGAGGCCACGGATGTTGATTGCCGGCACTGTAAAACCGGATACTTCCCTGCGACCCATCGCCTCATAGAGAGGCTGGATAGATGCGGAAAAAACGCCGAGAGATGCCCCTGCCCGTCTGATCAGCCACCGGGCAGCTTCCACAACCTCATGATGGGAGCTGAAGACGTAAGAATAGATCAGGGCATCAATGAGAGAACCCTGGAGTTTTTCCTCATCCAGTATCCTCACATTATCTCCATCAATCTCCAATGTCCCCTGAAGGCCTTTTTTCAACTCACCGGTATTTTCGAATATCATAAGGGCTACCTCCTTTTCTGACTTACCGCCTGGAAAATATAGATAATTCTCATCTTAAAAGCAAACTTTTTTTGCTTAACTTTTGCAATTTTTGCAGATGTATGTCATAAGGAAAAGGTAACTACTCAGGTATCTTGCCACAAAGGCACAAAGGCACCAAGATTATAGGATTAATTCTTTATAATAGCCTTTTTAATGCATGGCACATTGAAATTAATGAGAAAACTCCGTTATTCAATTTATATCCATCTTCTCTTTGGGTCTTTGTGCCTTGGTGGCTGAATAGTTACAGGAAAAGTAACTACTCAGGTTCAAAGTTCAGGGGTTCACGGTTCAAGGTTAGAGAGCGATGAAGATTGAACGGTTTGAAGATATTGAGGCCTGGCAACTGGCACGTGAATTGCCCCGTATTGAATACGGGGGTACCGTTTAACAAAGAAGCCAAGACTTGCAATCAACCGTGAACCTGACAACCTGAGTAGTTACCAGAGGGATTCGATTCCGAGACGAAATATGAAGAACGAAAGCCAACTAACCGTGAACCGTGAACCTGACAACCTGAGAAGTTGCGAAAGATGAATGTTATCCTGATGGGGTACCGCGGTACCGGAAAATCTTCTGTAGGGGAAAAGCTTTCCCGGGTATTACATCTTCCCTTTTACGATAGCGATACGCTCATTGAGGAACTCGCCGGGAAAACAATTCAAGAGATGGTTGGTGAAAGGGGCTGGGGGGTTTTCCGCGAAAAGGAGAGAGAAGTTATTAAAAGTCTGGCGACCACGATGGAGAGTGTCATTGCCACCGGTGGCGGGGCGGTTATGGATCAGGAAAACGTAGATGTCCTGAAGAAAAACGGGGTCTTGATCTGGCTTACCGCCGATGCGGATACGATTATCGAAAGAATAAAGACAGATGCGGACAGTGTAAAGCGGAGACCTCCTCTTTCCCATGATGATTTCCTTCAGGAGACGGTAAAGGTACTTGAAGAGCGGACACCGGTGTATCGCCGTTTAGCGGATTTTTCGGTTGATACCGCGGGTAAGGGAATTGACGAGATCGTTGGAGAGATCTGTCGGTTTCTTGAAAAGTGCAGGTAGAAGAGGGAAGGCTAGGGGGCAGCAGATAAAATGGAGGGGTTGCAGTGTCGGGAAGCACCATTGGAGTCCTCTTTAAGGTAACTACCTGGGGAGAATCACACGGCAGGGCTATCGGCGCCGTGGTGGAGGGTTGTCCCCCAGGTATTGAGCTTTCGGAAGGGGAGATACAGAAAGACTTAGAGAGGAGAAGACCGGGACGGATGACGTCCGCCTCGGCCAGACGAGAGGGAGACCTTGTCGAGATACTCTCCGGTACCTTTGAGGGGAAGACGATGGGGACCCCCATTTCTCTGATCATTTACAACAGGGATGCCGATAGTGGGGCCTATGAAAGTCTCAAGGACATCTTCAGACCCGGCCAGGGCGATTTTACCTATTTTAAGAAGTACGGTATCCGTGACTACAGGGGAGGCGGTCGTGCCTCCGGTCGGGAAACGGCGGCCCGTGTGGCGGCCGGGGCAGTTGCCAGAAAGGTGCTTTTACGGGAAGGAATTGAGGTCATGGCCTATACAAAGGCGCTGGGCGGCATTGCGGTATCCCCGTCATTTTCTACCGCCGGGATAATTTTCCTGAAGGATATGGATGAGAACGGGTTGGTTTGTCCTGATCCCGATGCCTGCAAAAAAATGGAGTCAAGATTAGAGGAAGCCAGGCGCAACGGTGATTCTCTGGGTGGTATCGTGGAGATCATCGTCAGGGGATGCCCCCCGGGGCTGGGGGAACCGGTCTTTGACAAGATAGATGCCGATCTTGCCGGCGCCCTGATGAGTATCGGTACGGTGAAGGGCGTGGAGATAGGGGCCGGCTTTGCCGTTGCGGGCATGACCGGCTCACAGGCCAATGATCCCATGACGCTGGAGGGATTCCTTTCCAATAATGCCGGCGGGATACTGGCGGGGATCACCAACGGTGACGAGATCGTCATCCGGGTGGCCTGTAAGCCGATATCCTCCATCGAAAAGGTCCAGCAGACCATAGATGTACACGGGAAGCCGGTGGAGTTGTCGGTCAAGGGAAGGCACGATGTCTCGGTGATACCGAGGATCATTCCTGTCTGTGAAGCCATGGTCAGTATCGTCCTGACGGATCATTTATTGAGACAGAAAGCCATTACAGGATGAAAGACATTCAGATAGGCATCATTGGCGGTACCGGGGGGATAGGGAGGTGGTTTGCCGGTTTCTTTGTTAGAGAGGGATATACCGTCCATGTCTCCGGGAGAAGTACGGGGATGGATGTCAGAAAAATGGCGGATATTTGCCAGGTGGTCATCGTGAGTGTCCCGATCGGGGTCACCGGGGAAGTTATTGAAAAGGTCGGACCGTGCATGAAAGAGGAATCCCTGTTGATGGACCTGACCTCCCTGAAGGAGGAGCCGGTCAGGGCGATGGCTAAGTTTTCCGCTTCGGAGGTCATCGGGTGTCATCCCCTCTTCGGGCCTCACGTGGATTCCATAGCGGGACACCGTGTGGTCCTCTGCCCGGAAAGGACGGAAAGATGGCTTGCCTGGCTGAGGGCAATCCTCGAGAAAAACGGCGCCCTCGTTGTGGAAACCACACCGGCTAAACACGATGCGATGATGAGCATTGTTCAGGGACTCAACCATCTCAACACGATCACGATGGGTGCAGTACTTGGCAAAACGGGGGTAAGCCTGTCGGAGGTGAGCCGGTTTGCCACCCCTGTCTTTCAGACGAAGATCGGAATCCTGGAAAAGGTCTTTGCTCATAATCCGGGACTGTATGCCGAGATTGTCACCATGAATCCGAACATCGGCAGGATCCTCGATTTGTATGAGAAAACGCTGTCTGAATTGAGAGACCTGATCCGGCAGAGGGAGGCCGGGAGGCTGACGGAGATGATGGAAGAATACGCCAAGGCGCTATGGCCACCGGACCAAAATATCAGTCGTAAGTCGTAAGTCATAAGTCATAAGTCGAATTTATCAAGGGGTTATGGCATGGGCAATGGGCTTCTGGATAGAAAAATCAGGATGGTAGCAGATATGATCGTCTCCGCCGGGAAGGTGGTGGTGTTTACGGGGGCTGGTGTGAGCACGGAATCCGGTATTCCTGATTTTCGTGGCCCTGATGGTTTATGGACCAAGATGGACCCCGATGATTTTACCATTGATAGTTTTTTACGGAGCGCAGAGATAAGGAGAAGGATGTGGAGCCTCCTCCTTGAAGGTGGTCTGTTTGCCGATGCCGAGCCGAATAAAGCGCACTACGCTATCGCCGAGCTGGAAAAGATGGGAAAGTTGAGCTGCGTCATTACGCAGAATGTGGATAACCTCCATCAGAAGGCAGGGAATAGTCCGGAGATGGTGTACGAATTGCACGGCAATATGAGGCGGGCGAAGTGTCTCGGTTGCGGCGAACGCTATCCCATCGAAGAGATCAAAGAGAAGTTACTTTCAAAAATTGATGTTTCTGCGTGTGAGCATTGTCAGGGTATTTTGAAGCCCGATGCGGTTTTCTTCGGCGAGGCCCTGCCTGAAAAGACGCTGGTAAATGCAACCACCCACTCCCGCAAGTGTGACCTTTTCATTGTTGTCGGGTCGTCCCTCGTTGTCTACCCCGCGGCCTATATGCCGCTGTATGCTAAGAGGGCCGGGGCTAAACTGGTGATTATCAATAATGCCCCCACACCCTATGACAGTGTCGCTGATATTATCATCGGCGATTCCGCGGGGGAAGTGATGGCAAGAATTATGGGAGAGGTAAAGAAAAGGTAATACCATTTCGCTTTCAAAGGATAACGCGGCGGCAAGGAGGAGTCGCCGCAGGCGTATTACTAATACGTCGAGGACGCCGACGACGAAGCCAACAAAGTTAGCCAAAGAAAGCGAAATGGTATAAGCGTTCAGCTTAGAAGGAGGTCTTAAGTTGGCAGACTTTATATACCAGGCCATGTTTCCTCTCGGTAATGACGATACCGAATACAGACTCTTGACCAAAGAGCATGTTTCATTAACAACCTTCGAAGGGAATCGAATATTAAAAATTTTTCCTGAAGGACTCTCCTTGCTCGCGGAACAGGCTTTCAAGGATATATCTCATCTGTTGAGACCATCCCACCTGAAACTCCTGGCAAAGATTATTGACGATCCTGAAAGTTCCGACAATGACAGATTCGTGGTTGCAGAGATGCTGAAAAATGCAGTTGTTTCCGCGGAAGGGGTGTTCCCTCTTTGCCAGGACACAGGCACCGCTATTGTAATCGGGAAAAAGGGGCAGCAGGTATGGACAGGTTTTTCGGATGAAGAAGCGATCTCAAGAGGGATTTTCAACGCATATGTAAAGAACAACCTCCGTTACTCCCAGAATGCGCCTGTCACTATGTTCGATGAAAAAAACACAGGCAGTAATCTACCCGCGCAGATAGAAATTTATGCAGGAGAAGGAGATTCATATAATTTTCTCTTCATTGCAAAAGGAGGGGGATCAGCTAATAAGACTCATCTTTATCAGGAAACGAAAGCTATTCTAAACCCGGACAAACTCATAAGCTTTATGACCGATAAGATGAAATTGCTTGGCACCTCCCCATGTCCCCCATATCATCTCGCCTTTGTTGTCGGAGGAACATCTGCCGATGTTAATCTTAAAGCTGTAAAACTCGCTTCCGCAGGATATCTCGACAATCTCCCGCACGGAGGGAACGAATCGGGGCAGGCATTCAGAGACCTTGACCTTGAGGATAAACTTCTTAACATATCACGAGGGCTCGGTTTCGGGGCGCAATTCGGCGGGAAATATTTCTGCCACGACGTAAGAGTAATTCGTCTTCCCAGGCATGGCGCATCGTGCCCTATTGGAATAGGTGTAAACTGCAGCGCTGACAGAAATATTAAAGCAAAAATCACCGGTGACGGAATTTTTCTGGAGAGGTTAGAGACAGATCCTGCCAAATATTTACCCGAATCAGATATGACAATGACAGGCGATGCCGTTCGTGTCGATCTTAACAAGCCTATGGATGAAATCAGGGCTGTCTTGACGAAATATCCTGTGGCAAAGAGATTGCTGCTCACCGGGCGAATCGTTGTCGCAAGAGATATCGCCCATGCAAGGCTGAAAGAGCGTCTTGATAAAGGAGGGGGTCTGCCGCAGTATTTTAAGGACCATATTATATGTTACGCGGGCCCTGCAAAAACGCCCCATGGTCATCCATCAGGTTCATTCGGCCCGACAACCGCCGCGCGGATGGATCCTTACGTGCCGCTGTTTCAGAAACACGGTGGATCGCTGGTTATGCTGGCGAAAGGGAACCGTTCGAAAGCAGTTACCCGGTCGTGTAAAAAATACGGTGGATTCTACCTGGGCTCCATAGGAGGCGCTGCGGCCAGACTAGGCAAGGAATGCATTACGAAAGTTGAAACCATCGAATTTCCGGAATTGGGAATGGAGGGGATATTTATGATTACTGTGAGTGATTTCCCTGCTTTTATCATTGTTGATGACAAGGGTAATGATTTTTTTGAAATGCTTTAAAATTTGAGAGGTAATTGCAAAAGTCCCACCATGTCATTCCCGCGACGTTTTTGGGCGGGAATCTATTTGGTAACTGCTTGATATCATAGATGCCCGATAAAAGCATTCGAGCATGACAGAGCGTTTTGCAATTACCTCTTGATAAAAGTATATATCTGTTTTAATATTCAACCAATAAACTAATTTATTGAATAATTGATGAATATATAGTGAGAAATCCAAATCGAGTTTTCAAAGATGCGATCTATGAACAGTTCGCTCGTATTGGCAAAGCGGTTTCCAGTCCTAAGCGCTTGGAACTTTTGGACCTCCTTTGCCAGTGGGAACGGACGGTCGAAGCGCTGGCCAAAGAAACAGGTCTGACCGTTGCCAATGCCTCACAGCACCTTCAGGCACTCCGTGCCGCTCGGCTCGTGGAGACCGAGAAAGTGGGGGTATTTGTGACTTACCGCGTCGCCGACCAGGTGGTCTGCGAATTCTTTCGCTCAATGCGTGTGCTTGCTGAGAGCAGATTGGCCGAAGTCGAGCAGATCAAGCGTCGATTCCTGGAGGGAAGAGAGGGGATGGAACCTGTGGACCGGGATGCGCTCATAGAGCGCATTCGGGAAGGAGCGGTGATCATCCTGGATGTCCGACCGGTTGAGGAATACAACGCCGGGCATATTCCCGGAGCCATGTCCATTCCACTTAAAGAGCTGGAGCGCCACTTGTCCGAGCTACCTCATAACCAGGAAATCGTGGCCTACTGTCGAGGTCCTTATTGCGTTCTTGCTATACAGGCCGTAGAGATGCTGCGTGCGAAGGGGTTCAATGCGGTACGCCTTGAAGAGGGCATCCAAGACTTGCGAGCCATCGGGTTTCCTATGGCTGTTGGTGAAGAGAAATAGAGGAGGAGGCAAAAGATGGAAAATGTCTTGTATTCTGTAAATCTGGCAATCCATGTGCTGGCGGCAATTTTTTGTGTAGCGGCGCCATTTTACCAACTGCGATGGGTTACACTGCGGGGAAAATTGGGGCACCCCATCATCTACCCTTTTGACAGGGTGCTGGAGAACGTACTGAGCCTTCAGCCGAGACTCTGTTTCACTTTTATCGTTACCTTGATTATAACGGGTTTTGCCTTCCCTTTAATCCACTACGCCTTTCATGGAGAATGGAGAGAAGCCAGCAATCTTTCACTGGCCATCTTCTCGGCTAAAACGATTCTTGCTTTTATTGGGCTTGCCGTGAACATTCATGGGGTCTGGATCCTGGATCCTCAGATACAAAAGACCTTTGCCACCTTCTCTCCTGCAGAGCAGCCACCTGATGAGTTGTTGAATCGATTCTGGGATCTTCGTGCCACGCGTAAAAGACTCTGCCAGTTCTGCTTTGGACTGGCGCTGACCATTGTCATAATTACTCCTATCTTAAGGTTTTACAAATGAGTGAAACGGTAAAAATCTTAGAGTCATGTGACGATTGCGGCGCCTGCGTGCGCACCTGTGCTTTTTTGCGCCATTACTGTGATACCCCCAGAGAGCTGGCTAAACGTTTCAAGCGAAACCTTCTGGAGAATATCGAGATACCGTATTCATGCTCCCTGTGTGGACTATGCCAACGTATCTGCCACCTGGATCTGCATCCAGGTGGCATGTGCCTTGAAACGAGGGAGAAAATCTTTCAAACCCAGCAGAGGGATGCCCTTCCTAATGATTTTGTCTATGACTACATAATCCCCCGACTAAAGAGGTTTAGAAATCATCAAATCTTCAGTACATCCCCAGTATTTACCCTGAGCAAAGTAGGTACAGACAATAAACACACTCCAAAGAGCGTCTTTTTCCCAGGGTGTTCCCTTCCAGCCTATTCGCCCAGATTGGTGCTAAAAGCTCATGCGTATTTACAAAAAAAGATTCCGGGAATCGGGATCGTTCTCAACTGTTGTGGCAAACCAAGCCAGGACCTTGGCGATAAGGACAGGTTTCAAAGGATATTCGAGGGGACGCTCAAGGGGTTTTCGCGACTTGGGATCGAAGAAGTGGTGGTTGCCTGCATCAACTGCCATAAGATATTCAGAGAAGATAGCGATATCAAGGTCCGAACTATTTATGAAATTATGACTGAAATGGGTTTGCCGGAGTCCATTTCGGGAGATGGGCAGGAGATCACCATCCACGACTCTTGCCCAGCGAGATACAGGCCCGAAATTCGAAATGCGGTAAGAACCCTTACCTCTCAGATGAATTTTAAGACCGAAGAGATGAAATTTAAGAATGAGGTGACTCAATGCTGTGGTGCAGGTGGATGCTCGCCACTGGGCAACACTGCTCTAGCAGACAGGCACACAAAAGCCCGGATAGCCCAGTCAAAGGGTCTAATAATCTCCTATTGTGCTCACTGCCGAGAGCGGTTCTCGATCTATGGTCCATCCCTGCACATTCTCGATCTCATCTTTGGCAATTCATCTATGAAACATATTGAGGAATACCATGATAGCTGGAGGAATTGGCTGAACCGCTGGTATCTAAAGAAAAGATTTCAACTCATGAAAATGTAATCAATGCCATCTCAATATGCTCTCTGCCTCAGCAGTGAACGGCAGCAATTTATAAGGTTTAAGGTTCTTATCAATCGCCAATTGTCAGCGGAGGGAGATATGCTGAAGATCAGATTTTTTTCAATGAGCCCAATGGAAAGACATGAAGGCATTTTAAAGAGATGATGCCTAGTCTGGGCAGAAAGTACGATATTGAAATTGAGTCAATATCCAAGCCAAGAGAAGAGTACGGCAGCGAGGAGTACTCGAAACTCGGTTTGCCCGTCGCCCCGGCTATTATCGTGGGCGAGGAGACCGTGGTGGAGAGATCTGACATCCCAGAAGAGAAGCTCGAGACGGTCATTTGCAACCATCTTGGACTTCCACCACCGGAGCCACAAAAAACGGGAATCTTTGGTCGTCTTTTAAGGAAGTGAGCCTTGATGGTCGTACAGACCTTGCGCCTTGAGGACGGAGTTCAGGTTTTGATGACCGCCCAAAGGGATTTTCCTTCGGGCAACAGCCTGTAAAAACGTAAACGAAGGAGGGACAATTATGGGACTCAATAATATCAATACAGATGCTGCAGAAAAGTTCATGGAAGAAGCAAAGAACGATCCCCAGATTGCCAAGAAATCAAAACGCGTGGAAGGTGAGTGGGTCTTTGAAGAGGGGGAACCCCAGTTCAAGGCCACCCTGACATTTAAGGAGGGAGAGCAGGTTGTGAAATCCGACTTCGCACCCTTTATGGGAGGGAGGGGGCTGGCACCGGATCCCATCCAGTATTGCCTGTATGGCCTAGCCGCATGTTATGCAGGGACAATCGCATCCTTGGCGACTATGGAAGGCATACCTCTTCGGGGATTGAAGATTGCGGTGGAAAACAAGGTGGACTTGACGCGCACCCTTGGTCTCTCATCCAATCCCATCGTGGAGGGGGTCGAAGTGACGATAACCTTGGCGTCTGATGCACCCCGGGAAAGGCTTGAAGAGATCGAGGCATTGGCAAGGGATAGGTGCCCTGGCGTGTATTGTTTGACGAACCCTATTCAACTCACGACACGTCTCGTTACCGGAGATGTATAGGAGGGCAAAAGGACAGATCCTGCCAAATATTTACCCGAATCAGATATGACAATGACAGGCGATGCCGTTCGTGTCGATCTTAACAAGCCTATGGATGAAATCAGGGCTGTCTTGACGAAATATCCTGTGGCAAAGAGATTGCTGCTCACCGGGCGAATCGTTGTCGCAAGAGATATCGCCCATGCAAGGCAAAAGGGAGAAATCTATTGATATCAATACATCTTAGATTCCTCACTTCGTTCGGAATGACAAACGGAGGACTTTTGCAATTACCTCATTTAAGCCTGTCTTAAAAGATGGATGACAATATACATTAGCGGTCTCTGGACTTCCGACATTGAGATGGATATCTTTTCCAAAAAGAATGTGGCGCCAGCATCGTAGACTTTTTCCATCAAATCCTTGTCCGGTTTTACTGTATGGCAGATAATGGGTAGTTTGGGATACGCTTTTCGTATCTGTGGTAGAACTTCCAACGAGATATCAGCGGCGCGCATCCTGTCCCCATATTTTGCCACTGCTTCTTCCGGCCAGAAAAGATCGAGCAGCAAAACATCAGGCTTTTCTTTTTCCAGAATCTTTTGCCACGAGTCGATCTCGCCGCTTTTTACAATCTCAAAGGCTACTCCGGTATTGTTGTCGGTTTCTAAAAACGCTTCTTCTACAGCCGTCATCCAGTTATCATCCCATACAAGCTGGTCCGAGGGAAACTTTTTCCGGAAAAGATCACTGAAGATATCGTCAAAAAAAAGAATTTTTACTTGTCGAGCAGAACTCATAGCTTTGACTCCTTTAATATTTTATTTGTATGGCCCAGAAACACAAAGCTCTATAATTTCAAAATGTTATAGAGAACTTTGGACTGTCAAGCTATTCATAATTACAGGGAAAAACTAAAAGAATCTGGTAAGGCTTGATTTTTATAGAGACGCTCCCCCCAAGGTCTTTCATTTCGTTGTTGATCTGCAGAATTCCGCGGCCAGATACCGTTTGGTACTGTATGCCGTTATCTTGAAACCTGACCATAACCGATTTGTTTTTTTGCTGTATTGTTATATTGACCTCTCCGATCAATGAATGGTCTTTTGTCTGCCTAGCAGTTATGGCCCGAACACTGTTTGAAAACAGATTTTCGAATATCGTTTCAAGCTGTTCGTCACTGGCCATTATCGTCGCTTCGGATATCCGATCGTCCTTAAGGAATAAGTTGATTTTAAAATGCGGATACTGGGCTATCTTGGGGTTTATGTAAGCTTTTAACCAGGCCACAATATGGATTTTTTTATAATGCCATCTCAACGCCTTCCCCTGTTCGTGCAGTTCGGTAAACAGCTTGTCGAGGCGCTTGAGAGGTTCCAATACCCGGGGATTTTTCAAAAGGTCAGGAGAGGATTTTGCTATCTCCCCCTTTAAAGCTCCCAGGCAATAGAAGCCGGGATTGTGGATTTTTAGGCTGAAATCAGACAGATAATAAATCGCCCTTTCATTTAAGAGGAACGATTTCAATAATGAATTATATAAAGAGAGAAAAGGGTTCATGTGCAAATATTCCCAGGATTTGGGCCTCCTTGATCCGAGAATCACAACTCCGAGTTCCTGGCTGAGCATATGCAACGGGGTGACGACGTAAGATTCGATCTGATTAAGGCACCTTATGACAAATTCGCAATCATCTTCTCTAATGCCTGGTAATTTTCCGATCTTGTCGCAAAAACGGGTAATACGTTCATCCATCTTTTCCCCCTGAACGGGGAAAACAACGCTGCCGTCATAACGTAATATACTGTTTTGTGAAGGAAGAAATCTGCTTAACAACACTTCTCTGATATCTTTTCCCTCCCATGCCAGGAGACGGTAGCTTGAATCGTACATGCCGCCGGTCTTGAAAAAAACTAAAACAATATCGGCTGCCGAAAGTTTAGTGTAAGGCTCCACTGCTTGCCTGTAGTCCACTGCCTTGTTGCATGCGATAAGCCTCGCCATTGAAAGGAGCCTCTTCTGGGCGGTGTTGATCGCTACCCTGTTCTTAATATCAAGGACATAGTTCATAATAAGAGGGCCGTATCTTTTTGCAAAGTCGTCGAGGAGATCTTTATTTTCCCGGTTAAATATCTTTTTCCCGCGGTGGCAGTTGAGTTCAATGGTGCAAAATACTTCATCTCCCCTTTTTATCGGCAGGATTATCATGCTGGCCACCGGTCTTTTTATTTCATCGATGTATTTTTTGTTCATGGTCGAGACCAGTTCCAAAAAGGGATTAGGCGCTTGTTCGCCTCCATTGGCCCAGATATCCTTGACAAGAATGCTTTTACCGCTAGATATTACAAGGCTGGTAAATCCGCGACGCGGATCGAACTTGTGAAAATCCATCTCCTCTTTAAGCCATGGCTCTCCGTCCTTGATTATGCAAACCTTTTCACTCCTGCCCCCTTTGGGGAAGAGGTTTATTTGGCCGATGTCCGCCCCGACCTGTTTAATTAAAAGCTCCAAAACCTCATAGAGGATGAGATCCACCGCAGAATCTTCTCCCGCAAGGGCCAGTGTGGGGATTCTTTCAAGGAGGCTGTCTGCGGCAATACCTTTGTTGAGTATTTCTGAAGTATCGGGCATTTTGTCGGATCCGTTTGTCAAATGTATCTCCATATATTCATCGAAACGGCGTTTTTCGGATCTTCTCCCTCCATGTATATCTCATAACCTCCGTCTTCACCTAAAATAGGCTTAATTATGGCCCCCTTCTGCGCCATGAAGGAAATAAAATTATTGACTTTTTCCTTTGCCGAAAGCCCCCCTTCCGTTTTTGTCAATATAAATTCAACTTCTTCGTTTCTTGCCTTTTGGCCATCTATAAATTTTATCAAAGCGGCTTTTTCTCCATCCGATAAATTAACGGGCATGATCTGCCTCTCTTTTTTAGATGAAATTCTAAAAGGCATGCCTAAAAAAGCATTAGAATCATAACTATTGATATCCAAACCGAGTCTCTTAAGGTCGTCTGAATTAACATATATATGCGCAAGCAAATATTGGCCCTTGGTCCCCTTTTCTATCATTCTTGCTATTGATGCGCCCGGACCTATGACGGCTGATTTGCCTTTCTTTTTTGTTATTATGGCCCCTTCGGATATCGTGTTTTTTACAACTTCTTTCATTGTATCAGTGTCGAGTATATCTTTTATGTATTTTCCCTCGTACTTTCCATGGGAAAAGACCGGAATCATGTCGGGACCGTGACTTCCCAGCACATAAATATCTTCAAGTTTCTTCGGATTGATGTATCGGCCGGTCTTTGCTCCCAGCGCATCACAGATATAACGGGATAGTCTGGCTGTATCAAGCTCGCCGCCAAGGCAGAAGATGTTTTCTTCCGGAAAACCGGAGATTTTTGCAATTATTCCCATATAATCAACGGGATTTGTGGCGATAATAATTTTGGTTTCAGGTGAAATCTTATAGATATTGTCCATTGTCGATTTTATGAGTGAAGCATTTTTAAAAAAGAGCATATCTCTTGTTTCAAAAGCATATTCCCTGCCAAGTCCGATCGTTGTAATGACGACATCACTGCCGGCAAAATCTTCAAAACTGCTTGCATTGATAGTATTGCATCCTGTGATATGAGATAAGGCGTCACGCATATCTCGCACCAAACCGTCCGCTCTTTCATCATCATCCGATCTTCGGCGATTATATATGACCATTTTTTCGGCTAAGGCTGCACAGAAACATGCCGTATAAGTTCCGACTCCCCCTATACCTATTATAGAAATTTTATTCATAATTTTCATGGATTATTCCCCTGACGATGATTAAACAAATGCCGGTAAAGATAAGCTCCCCGTCCCAGGGTGGACAGGTAATGATCTAAGCAACAATTTTCGCCTGATCTTGTTTTATTGTCAAGTTTTATTGTCAAGAATCAGCAATTCTCGGTGAAGTAGATGAAAGGAAGAAAAATCGCTTATGAATGGGTTTTTCGTTACGGAATTATTTTTCGATAGAGAAAAGAAGGGGAAACTGGCACGCGTAGAGGCAATTTTTGGCGAT